>Ga0180215_1001702_pt1 | contig 23630 bp, 18 predicted proteins | sample eDN3rd37CBELigBY_FD_128871 | JGI IMG/M metagenome (GOLD analysis project Ga0180215, IMG submission 128871) | Enriched backyard soil microbial communities from Emeryville, California, USA - eDNA 3rd pass 37_C BE-Lig BY (version 2) (version 2) | ecosystem: Environmental > Terrestrial > Soil >...
GGTGAGTAATGGCTTGTGTGTATATTCATTCTCCTTCAAGTATTGTAACCCTCCTTGCCTTCGCCAGCTTTGAACTGCGGGATGGGTATATATTTAGTCACCATATCATATGTCAGTGAAAGTGCTGGAGTGACAACATTTCTTGAATCGCCAACTTTAATTTAAATGGATGTGCATATTTGTTTTAAACATAATATATGTGAATGTGAGAAGAAAGATTATTTAAATACTTCTTTCCTTATCATGCATCCTTATCAATGGTAAAATAGATATTATTCTAATAAATAAGGTGATATGAAATGTTATTAAAGGCTAACGAATTATTGCATGAATACTTTGGTTATTCATCTTTTCGAAACGGTCAGAAAGAAATTATTGAAAATATCTTACAACGAAAGAATACGCTAGGTATTCTACCGACAGGTGGTGGAAAATCGCTTTGTTTTCAAATTCCTGCATTACTTTTCCCCGGAACAACCATTGTCATTTCCCCGCTTATTTCACTCATGAAGGATCAGGTGGATTCTCTCTCCAGTGCAGAAATTCCAGCAACGTTTGTCAATAGCTCTCTTACTTCCAAGGAATACGCCGAACGGATCTCTCTTATTCGCCAAGGAGCTTACAAGCTTGTGTATGTAGCACCTGAACGTTTTGAATCTGCCCAATTTATTGAATTGCTTAATTCAATTGAGATCCCCTTGATAGCATTCGATGAAGCGCATTGTATCTCACAATGGGGTCATGATTTCAGACCAAGCTATCGTTCCATTATTTCGTCCTTGAGTAAATTAAAACATAATCCAGTTGTCGTAGCACTAACTGCAACAGCAACGGAAAATGTCGCCGATGACATTCGAACGTTATTGAATATTCATTCGTCTGATACGTTTAAGACTGGATTTGCCCGAGAAAACCTGGCTTTTCACATTGTGAAAGGAACAAATAAACGGGACTATCTTATTTCTTATTTAAAGCAGCATCAAAATCAATCTGGCATTATTTATACATCTAGCAGAAAAGAAAGTGACCAGCTCTATCAATATTTATCCCAGCATAGTTTTTCAGTTACAAAATATCATGCAGGTCTTAGTGAACAAGAGAGAAAAATAGCACAGGATCAATTTGTATATGATGAAAAGGACATCATGATTGCAACCAACGCCTTCGGTATGGGCATTGATAAGTCTAACGTACGTTTTGTTATACATTATAATTTACCAAAAAATATTGAAGCCTATTATCAGGAAGCAGGCCGTGCTGGTAGAGATGGTGAAGAGAGTGAATGCTATCTTTTATTCTCGCCGCAGGACATCCAACTACAGAAGTTCTTAATTGAAGAGACCAATCTGGATTTTGAAAAACGCGAGCAGGAATATCACAAGCTAAATCAAATGGATATGTTCTGCCATACGGAGGAATGTCTGCAATCCTATATTATTAACTATTTTGATCCAAATAGCTCTACCAGCAGCTGTGGAAAATGTTCAAGCTGTATTGACCATCGTGAAAAGGTTGATATAACTCGTGAAGCACAAATGATTTTTTCCTGCTGTAAACGCATGGGAGAACGCTTCGGTGTTACATTAATCGCTCAAGTATTGAAGGGCTCAAGCCAAAAACGCATAAAAGAACTACGATTTCATGAGCTTTCAACCTATGGTCTATTACGAGTACAAACAGAAAAGGACATCGTCAATACTATTAATTATTTACTCGCTGAAGGGTATCTACTTTTAACAGATGGAAAATATCCAGTCGTAAAAGTAACGCAAAAGTCCATTCCTGTCCTAAAAGGTCAGGAAATCGTGATGATGCGAAAAGCACCCGTCGTTACCAGCAATGAGGCACAAAACGAAAATAGAGACTTATTTGAAATACTTCGTGCTCTTCGTAAAAAACTTGCTGACCAGGAGCGTATCCCTCCATTTGTTGTGTTTGCAGACAGTACCTTAAGAGAAATGAGCACGTACTATCCAACAAACGAAGATGCAATGCTGCAAATAAAAGGGGTTGGACAAACTAAGTTTACTAAATACGGGCAAGCATTTATGGAAAAAATAAGTGAATATGTGGAAGAGAACCATATTGCCAAGACAGATGTTCCATCAAAGACAGAGCAGGAGGAACAGCTAGAGCAGCCAAGCCATCTCCTCTCCTACCAGCTCTATATTCAAGGAAAAGCAATTAAAGACATTGCAAAGGAGCGGAATTTAACGAACATAACGGTGCAAAAGCACATTATTCGCAGTATTCAAGAAGGCAATGAAATCAATTGGCAGCAGCTGTTTGATTCTGATACAGAAAAACGGGTACTAGAAGCCTTGAAAAAATCAGGCGGAGAGAAATTAAAACCCATTTGGGAGGAATTGAATGGAGAAATTGATTACTTTGTCATCCAAGCTGTTCTGTGTAAAAGTCAGCTATAAAAGATAAAGCCCACCTTTTGTGGGCTTTATCTTTTATCGTGAATCTCAGTCAAAAAAGAGGATGTCCTAACGACATCCTCTTTTTATTGAAAAACAATTATACTGTATCACTGCCAAAGAAATTTTTAAACGATTGGATGGTTGTATCTCTATTTAGAGCTGCAATAGAAGTAGTCAATGGAATACCTTTTGGACAAGACTGTACACAGTTTTGTGAATTTCCGCAGTTTGCCAGTCCTCCATCGCCCATGATTTGCTCTAAACGTTCTGCTTTATTCATTGCACCTGTTGGGTGTGCATTGAATAAACGAACTTGTGATAGTGGAGCAGGTCCAATAAAGTTCGATTTGCTATTTACGTTTGGACAAGCTTCTAGACAAACACCACATGTCATACATTTTGAAAGCTCATATGCCCACTGGCGCTTTTGCTCAGGCATACGTGGTCCAGGTCCTAAATCATATGTTCCATCAATCGGAATCCATGCCTTTACCTTTTTCAATGAATCAAACATACGGCTTCTATCGATTAGTAAATCACGAACAACTGGGAACGTGCTCATTGGTTCTAAACGAATTGGCTGCTCAAGCTGGTCGACAATTGCAGAACAGGATTGACGCGGCTTGCCATTGATTACCATAGAGCAGGCACCACATACTTCTTCTAAACAGTTCATTTCCCAGATAACTGGTGTTGTTTTTTCGCCTTTTTTATTGACAGGATTACGGCGTATCTCCATTAATGCTGCAATAACGTTTAAATTCGGACGATATGGAACTTCAAACTCCTCTTGATAAGGTGCTGAATTTATATCATCTTGACGGGTGATAATAAATGTTACGGTCTTTTGTTCAGACATCCCTATTTCCCCTTTTTTGATTATTAATTCTTGCTAGAAACTCTTAATGGCTGCTCTTCGTATAGTCTCTTTTACGAGGCTTAATAAGTGATACATCAATGTCTTCATAATGGAACTTAGGTGCTGTTTTACTATCAACGAATTTAGCCATCGTTGTTTTCAAGAAGTCCTCATCATTACGATCAGGGAAATCAGGTTTGTAGTGAGCACCGCGGCTTTCATTACGATTATAAGCTCCAAGCGTAATTACACGTGCAAGCTGAAGCATATGCTCTAATTGGCGAGTAAACGCTGCACCTTGGTTACTCCATTTAGCAGTATCGTTAATATTAATATTTTGATAGCGTTCTAAAAGCTCTTCAAGTTTTTGATCTGTTTGAAGAAGCTTATCATTGTAACGAACAACAGTAACGTTTGCTGTCATCCATTCTCCTAATTCTTTATGAAGCACGTATGCATTCTCTGTTCCATTCATGGACATAATATTGTTCCATTTCGCTTCTTCCTGCTTCACAAATCCATCGTATAAAGAAGATGGCACAGCATCTGAGCTCTTTTCTAAGCCATTAATATAGCGAACAGCATTTGGTCCTGCAACCATACCGCCATAGATCGCTGATAATAACGAGTTAGCACCTAAACGGTTAGCTCCGTGCATTGAATAATCACATTCACCAGCAGCAAAAAGCCCTGGGATATTAGTCATTTGATCATAATCAACCCATAATCCGCCCATTGAATAGTGGACTGCAGGGAAAATTTTCATTGGAAGTTTACGAGGATCATCACCTGTAAATTTCTCATAGATTTCAATAATACCGCCTAATTTAATATCAAGTTCATGTGGATCCTTATGAGAAAGGTCCAAATAAACCATGTTTTCCCCATTGATTCCGAGCTTTTGATTTATACAAACATCGAATATTTCACGAGTTGCAATATCCCGTGGAACTAGGTTTCCATACGCTGGATATTTTTCCTCTAAGAAATACCACGGTTTACCATCCTTGTAAGTCCAGATACGTCCACCTTCACCGCGGGCAGATTCACTCATTAAGCGTAATTTATCATCCCCAGGTATTGCAGTTGGGTGAATTTGAATCATCTCACCATTTGCGTAGTAAACGCCCTGCTGATACGCGATAGCTGCAGCTGATCCAGTATTAATAACGGAGTTTGTAGACTTACCAAAGATAATTCCAGGTCCGCCAGTTGCTAGAATAACAGCATCTGCAGAAAATGATTGGATTTCCATCGATTTAAGGTTTTGTGCCACAATACCACGGCAAACGCCTTCATCATCGACAACGATGCTTAATAATTCCCAGCCTTCATACTTTGTAACTAATCCTGCCACCTCATGGCTTCTTACTTGCTCGTCCAGTGCATATAGTAATTGCTGTCCAGTTGTTGCACCTGCGAATGCTGTTCTATGGTGCTGCGTTCCACCAAAACGACGGAAATCTAGTAAACCTTCAGGCGTACGGTTAAACATAACCCCCATACGGTCAAATAAATGGATGATTCCCGGCGCTGCGTCAGTCATTGCTTTTACTGGAGGCTGGTTAGCTAAGAAATCGCCTCCATAAACTGTATCATCAAAGTGTACCCATGGAGAGTCACCTTCACCTTTTGTATTTACAGCTCCATTAATACCGCCTTGGGCACAAACAGAGTGAGAGCGTTTTACCGGTACAAGTGAAAATAATTCAACCGCTGTTCCCGATTCTGCAATTTTTGTTGTCGCCATTAGACCTGCAAGTCCTCCACCGACTACGATAACTTTCCCTTTCGACATTTGTAACTCACTCCAATCCATAATACGTACATTAATTCTAGTTATCTATCAAACTGTTTTCTTCAGTATCTATTAAACAAATGCTAATAAAGCGCGTACGCCTACAACTGAAAGCGCAACAAAGATAATCATTGTAACATAAGTGGAGATCTGTTGTGATCTTGGTGTCATTGTAATACCCCAGCTAATGCAGAATGACCATAAACCGTTTGCAAAATGGAAAATGGCAGAAATAATTCCAATTATATAGAACGCTAACATAAGTGGATTAGATAAAATATTCTCCATCATTTGGAAATTAACCTCTGCTCCAAGCGCTGCAGCAATTCTTGTTTCCCACACATGCCATATCACAAAGATAAACGTTATAATACCAGTAACACGTTGAAGCACAAACATCCAATTTCGGAAATAACTGTATCTGCCTGCGTTGTTTTTCGCAGTGAAAGCAATATAGACTCCATAAATTGCATGATATAATAACGGTAAGAAAATAATAAAAACTTCTAAAAAGATTTTGAATGGAAGACTTTCCATAAAGTGTGAAGCATTATTAAACGCCTCTTCTCCCCTTGTAGCAAAGTGATTCACAACTAGATGCTGCGTTAGGAATAATCCTACAGGTATAACACCTAGTAACGAATGCAATTTGCGATTAAAAAACTCACGATTACCAGCCATTGCATTTTTACCCCCTTAGTTTTTTAAAAGTGTTTCTTGGCTTTCTGCTTTCTTCCCATTCGATTTGAGCAAACGCTCAACCAGAGAAAATGTAAATAGTTTATTTTCTTACAATTGTGTGACAACTTCATTTTACTCTCTACTGAAATATGCGTCAAGGAAACGAATTACATAATTATCGTAATTACTACAATTTTTTTAAAAAATTCAATCATATCGAGAATATCCGTTATAAAGAACAAAAATTTATGCATTATTTTGTTGAATCATAGTAAAATATACATTTTTTCATATTATTTCCATTTCTATTTTTTCATTACATACGCTTACTACAATTAAAAATTGTATATAATAGAGTTGTAGAAAGAGGGGAGAACATTGAGTAAAAATACGGCTGCAGAGATACATCAAGAGACCCAATCAGAGGAGACGGTACCTGCATTTGGTTATGAACTAATTAGAGAAGTTTTGTTACATGAAATACTTGGTGATGACACCGCTGAAATTTTATATTGGGCAGGGAAAAAACTCGCACGCAAATACCCACTTAACAGCCTGGATGAAATCATTGACTTTTTCAATAAAGCAGGCTGGGGAATTCTAACTATTAGTAAAGAATCAAAGAATGAACTTGAGCTAGAATTAACCAGTCCCATCATTACAAAACGTATGCAAAATAGAAAAACCCAACAGACACATCAATTTCAATTGGAAGCTGGATTTTTAGCTGAACAGATTGAAATTCAAAAGCAGGTTATTTCAGAAGCCTTTGAACACCCGCGAAAAAAATCCGCTAAAGTACTCTTTACGATTAAATGGGATAAGAAAGACATTGTTTCTTAAAAACCTCCATCAGTGAGTTTATCACTCACCGATGGAGGCTTTTTTATGCTCTAACAGTAGAGTGAGACAGACCAAAGGTTTCATGCAGGGATTCCACAGCATGAACCATCTGGCTATCCTCGATTACAGTTGATACTTTAATTTCAGATGTGCTGACCATTTTTATTTGAATCCCTTCTTTGGCAAGGATGGCAAACATTTCTGCCGCAACACCAGGATTCGAAACCATTCCTGACCCAACAATGGATACCTTCGCAAGCCCTGACTCAGACTCAATTTTTTCATATAAAAATAAGCTTTTATTGCTTTCCAAAACCTCTATTGTTTCCTTTAAGTCATTACTTTTTATGGAAAAGGACAAATTCGTATGTTCACCGGAAAAGCTTTGGATAATAATATCAACATTAATATGGTGTTTAGCCAAGGTTGTAAATACATCTGAAAGACCGGTTAATGAATTAGATAATCCATTAATCGTTACTCTCGTAATTTGATCTTCAAATGCCAGTCCGCGTACAATTAAATTTTCCTCCATTACTACTTCCTCCTCGATGATGGTTCCTGATTCTCTCTCTGTGCTTGAACGAACTTCAAGCGGTACAGAATAATTTTTTGCATACTCAACGGCCCTTGGATGCAGTACACTTGCTCCAAGCTGTGCCAGTTCAAGCATTTCATCATATGAAATAGCCTCCAGCTTTCGTGCATCCTTTATATAACGCGGATCTGCTGTAAAGACTCCCGTTACATCTGTATAAATATCACATTTATCAGCCTTTAAAGCTGCGGCCAATGCAACAGCGGTTGTATCCGACCCCCCGCGGCCCAATGTGGTAATTTCACCCTCTTCTGTAATTCCTTGAAACCCTGCAACAACAACAATTTTTCCTTCCTTCAATGGGCGCTCAATTCGATCGGTATCGATTTTTAATATTCTTGCATTCCCATGAACCGATTCGGTCAGCATTCCTGCCTGCCAGCCAGTGTATGAAACAGCAGCATGCCCCTTTTCTACTAACGCCATGGTTAAAAGGGAAATAGTTACCTGCTCACCTGTTGTTAGCAGCATATCCATTTCTCGTTTATTCGGAAACTCCGATATTTCATTTGCCATCATGACCAATTGATCGGTTGTTTTTCCCATGGCTGAAACAACGACCACTACATCATTCCCTCTTTGTTTCTCTTCAATTACACGCTCAGCAACGTTTTTAATTTTTTCTACACTTCCAACCGAAGTACCACCAAACTTTTGTACTATAATCCCCATTATTTCCCTTCTTTCTATTATGATGTTTATTTCCCAGACAGCTGCTTATCTTGTGAAAGAAGCTCATTCATATAATAGTCATGAATGCTGAACAACACAAAAAAAGCAATGAGTATCTACCTCATTGCTGTGATTGCCCAGTATTATTCCAATAATACGCACACAAAATGAGATAGCTCTCCAAGACTATGTGTCTTGACAATCCTGCATTTATTCAATACAGAACCAGCAAAGAAAGCAATGAGCCCTTCTTTACTTCGGCAGTCTTCCCTTTTAAAATCCTTCCCAGAAGCTCATCCTTCTCCGGATTTTTACTCATGAATCCCGCACCTCTACCATCATTTCAACACTATAAAGTGCCAAAATTATAAAGTTAAGTTACACTCACTATAACATATTGCCGTAATACTGACAATTATTCTTGGAATTTATCGAGCAATGCTTTTGCAACATTCTGTGGTATCCCCACAGCAATAATATCATCCAGCGCTGCTTCCTTTAATTTTTTCACAGAACCAAACTTTTTTAACAATTGTTTTTTTCTTTTCTCACCAATGCCAGGGATGTCATCTAGTACAGATTGAAAAGCACTTTTCCCCCTTAATTGACGGTGAAAGGTAATCGCAAAACGGTGGACCTCATCCTGTATTCTTTGCAGCAAATAAAACTCCTGGCTGTTTCTTGCCAAATCTATTTCTTCAAGCGGGCTTCCGTATAGGAGCTGGGATGTACGATGCTTTTCATCCTTAGCCAGTCCGGCAATCGGTACATCCATTCCCAATTCATTCTCCAATATATCTCTTACTGCCTCAATATGCCCCTTTCCGCCATCAATAATGATCAAATCAGGAAATGGCAGTCCTTCCTTTAGAACCCTTGTATATCTTCTGCGCACAACCTCCCGCATTGATTCATAATCATCCGGTCCCTGTACTGTTTTAATCTTGTATTTCCGATATTCCCTTTTTTCCGGCTTTCCATCAATAAAGACAATCATCGCAGAAACGGGATTTGTCCCTTGTATATTAGAGTTATCGAATGATTCAATTCGATGCGGAGTGTAAATTCCCATTGCCTGTCCAAGCCGTTCAACCGCATTGATTGTCCTTTCTTCGTCCCGTTCGATTAACGAAAACTTTTCGCTAAGAGCAATCTTCGCATTTTTACATGCCAGCTTCACTAATTCCTTTTTCTGTCCTCTTTGCGGCCGCAGTACTTTTACCTGTAATAATTCCTCCGCCATTTCAGCTGATACTGTATCAGGCACAAGAATTTCTTTTGGTTTAAAGTGATTGTCCTTTGTATAAAATTGACCAAGGTAGCTCAGGATTTCTTCTTCCGGTTCATTATATAAAGGAAACATCGAAACATCGCGTTCGATTAATTTTCCCTGTCTGATAAAAAATACTTGAACACACATCCAGCCTTTATCGACTGCATATCCAAATACATCACGATCAGTAAAATCCGTCGAAGTCATTTTTTGTTTTTCCATTGTTGCTTCAATATGAGCAATTCGATCTCTGTATTCCTTTGCCCTTTCAAAATCAAGCTCCTCAGCAGCGGCAGTCATTTTTTCTGTTAATTCATTTTTGATTTCTTTATAGCCGCCATTTAAAAAACGGGTAATTTCATCTGTCATTCGTCGGTATTCTTCTTCATCTACCGTGTTAACGCAGGGTGCCAGGCACTGATCTAAATGGTAATATAAGCAGACACGGTCTGGAAGTGTCGAACACTTGCGCAGAGGATAGATGCGGTCAAGCAGCTTCTTCGTCTCATTTGCAGAATGCACATTGGGATAGGGCCCAAAGTATTTTCCTTTGTCTTTCTTTACTTTTCTGGTTGTTATTAATCTTGGGTGTCTTTCAGAAGTCAGCTTAATAAAAGGATAGCTTTTATCATCCTTCAGCATGATATTGTATTTAGGATCATATTTTTTAATTAAATTAATCTCAAGGATTAGTGCTTCTATATCTGACGATGTAACAATATATTCAAAATCCTCAATTTCATTAACAAGTCTTAATGTCTTTCCATCATGGGAACCCGTGAAATAGGACCGCACACGGTTTTTTAGGATTTTTGCCTTGCCAACATATATGATTGTTCCTTGGCGGTCTTTCATTAAATAACAGCCGGGCTGTTCAGGCAAAAGTGTCAGTTTATTCTTGATCGTATCATTCATCCGTGTCCCCTCCTTTTCAATTTCCTTTAATCCTCATTTTAGTTGTTGGAAGGAAGTTTAAGCAAGTGGAAATGGTGATGACGGAATAACAAGAAAATGGAAAACCCCGCTAACATATAGCTAGCGGGGGTGTATTTCTATGTGTAAAAGTGACTTTTAATTAGAATTGCTGTTGTAAGCGCTCTGCAAGTGCTTCTTTTGGTTGGAAGCCAACAACCTTATCAACTACTTCGCCATCTTTTAGAACGATTAAAGTAGGAATACTCATTACGCCAAATTTAGCTGCTGTTTCTTGGTTTTCATCAACATCTAATTTAACGATTTTCACTTTATCGCCGATTTCAGAATCAAGATCCTCTAGAACCGGTGCAATCATTTTACAAGGTCCGCACCATGGAGCCCAGAAATCTACAAGAACTAAACCAGAACCGGTTTCAGTTGCAAACGTTTGATCAGTTGCATGTGTAATAGCCATTTTAACAATTTCCTCCTCGAATAACTTAAACTTCTATTAAAAGTATAACATCGTTAGATTTAACATGCTAACAATTTGCTTCATCGGAGGTAGTATGTCCCAAAATTGACGTTCTAAATCAAAAAAACGAACAGAATAGCATTCCGTTCGTTTTTCCATATTCTATGCATTAATCTGCAGCTTTCGAAATTCCTCAGTCAATAATGGGACAACCTCAAATAAATCTCCTACAATTCCATAGTCTGCTACATTGAAAATATTTGCATCGGGATCTTTATTAATGGCTACAATAACCTTAGAGTTAGACATTCCTGCAAGATGCTGAATCGCACCGGAAATCCCGCAAGCAATGTACAAATCAGGTGTTACAACTTTTCCTGTTTGTCCAATTTGCAAAGAATAATCACAATAATTTGCATCACATGCACCACGGGAAGCTCCAACTGCTCCACCTAAGACAGCAGCTAATTCTTGTAACGGTTCAAATCCCTCTTTACTCTTTACACCTCTTCCTCCGGCGACGATTACTTTTGCTTCAGATAAATCAACGCCCGTACTCGCCTTTTTGACAACTTCTTTGATGATGGAACGCAGGTCTTTAATATCGACCTGTAAAGAGGAAATATTTCCTGATTTGGACTCATCCTTTTCAAGTGGAGCTATGTTGTTTGGGCGGATTGTAGCAAAGGTTAAACCCTCTGTAATTAATTTTCTTTCGAAGGCCTTCCCGGAATAAATGGGACGGGTAAAAATAATATTTCCACCAGCTTCTTCAATTGCCGTAACATCGGAAATCAAACCCGAATCTAATCTCGCGGCAAGCTTTGGTGCCAAATCCTTTCCTAAGGCTGTATGACCGAAAATAATACCATCAGGATTCACAGCTTGAATAACAGCTAATAGAGCTTGAGCATAACCGTCCGATGTATACTGAGCTAAATTAGTATGCTCAACAATAACAGCTCGATCTGCTCCACAATGAATCAATTCATTTCCTAAAGCATGAACAGATTGACCAACTAATACACCTACCACTTCTCCTCCTTGGGCAACTCTTTTAGCAGCTGCTAATGCTTCAAACGAAACATTACGTAAAGAACCTTCACGTATTTCACCAAGTACAAGCACTTTTTTCGACATACGTATGAATACCTCCCAAGTATTTACGGTCAATTTTTTGATTAAATAACCTTTGCTTCATTATGAAGCAGTTGAACGAGTTCTTTTGCTTGCTGTTCAAGCTCACCCTCCAATATGCGGCCTGCTTCTTTTTTCGGTGGAAGGAAAATTTCAATTGTTTTTGTTTTCGCCTCCACATCGTCCTCTTCAAGATTCAAATCATCTAATTCAAGCTCAGCAAGCGGCTTTTTCTTAGCCTTCATAATCCCTGGTAACGAAGGATAGCGCGGTTCATTTAATCCCTGCTGCGCCGTCACTAATAATGGCAGATTTGTTTCAATTACTTCGGAGTCACCTTCTACATCTCGTACGACTGTGGCTCTAGTTCCATCTATATCAAGCTTTGTTATTGTCGTTACATAGTTCATTCCGAGCAGTTCTGCAACCCTTGGTCCGACTTGACCTGAGCCCCCATCAATGGCTACATTTCCACCAAGAATTAAGTCAGGTGACTTATCCTTTAAGTACTCCGCGATAATTTTCGCCGTTGTATACTGATCTCCATTTTCAATAACATCTTCTATGTTGATAAGAACCGCCTTATCTGCTCCCATCGCTAAGGCAGTTCGGAGCTGAGTAACCGCCTCTTGACTGCCGATAGAAATAACCGTTACTTCCCCTCCCTGTGCCTCTCTCACTTGAATTGCTTCCTCTACTGCATATTCATCATAGGGATTAATAATAAATTCAGCACCATCCTCATTAATACAGCCAGCGGAAAGAGTGATTTTCTCTTCCGTATCAAATGTTCTTTTCATTAAGACATATATGTTCAAATGAAATGCCTCCTAATTTTATTATTTTTTCAATCCAAACTATCAGTTATAAGTGATGTACGCATACAAGACATAAAGTGGAGCTTCACTGTTAGGTTCCTTTAAACATAGGCTCTCTTTTTTCGATAAAAGCAGAAATACCCTCTTTCGCATCGTTGCTAGCAAACACTTCACCAAAGAGCTCCGCTTCTTTTTCAACTCCAGCATAATACTCGTTTGTTTTTGCAACGTTTAATAGCGTAAGGATTGCTTTTATAGAGGCTGGACTTTTCTTTGCAATTAATTTAGCCATTTCATCCGTTTTACCAAGCAGCTCCCTTTCAGGGAAAGCATGATTAGCTAATCCGTATTGAACCGCTTCTTTTCCAGTTATCGTTTGACTTGTCAATAGCATTTCAGCTGCCCGTGCCGTCCCAACATATCGAGGGAGCCTCTGTGAGCCGGCAAATCCCGGAATTAATCCAAGCTGCAGCTCCGGCAAGGCAAACTTTGCATCCTCAGCTGTCATTCTAATATGGCAGGCCATCGCTAACTCCAGTCCCCCTCCCAGTGCAGCGCCATGAATAGCCGCAATGATTGGTTTGGAAAAGGTTTCTATTCTCTCAAATAATGCTTGCCCATATTTGCCATGTTGAACAAATTGTTCACTAGATTCTATACTAGTAAACTCTTTAATATCAGCACCTGCAGAAAAAAAGCGACCTTCTCCGTGAATAATCACAGCTCTTATTTCAGCGTTTTTTTCAATTTCATCCAGAACGGCTGCGAGTTCCCTGAGTGTGCTTGAAGATAGTGCATTTGCAGGCGGCCGATGTAGCGTAATCTTCGCAACTCTATCTTGATAACTCCACTTTACATTCTCCATTTTTGACACCACCTAACGTATCCTTTTTCCTTAGACAATTGGCTTTAGACGGTCATTACATCATTTCGATATTATTTACTCTTTTCCTTCTATTAACAGAATTTTCAAACATATATATATATCTATGTGTTTCAGCTTCAATCACGATAAGAAGCCGGTATCCCGGCTTTTATCAATCCTTTTCATTGTCCTCAAAATGTTCAAGTTTATTTCTTTCCTCATCAATTAACACCCTGCGTAAAATTTTCCCAACGGTACTTTTTGGCAGTTCATTACGAAATTCATATATTCTTGGAACTTTATAAGCGGCAAGCTGTTTTCTTGAAAACTCATTAAGCTCCTGCTCTGTCACAAAGGCGCCTTTTTTCAGTACAATATACGCTTTTACGGTTTCACCGCGATACGAATCAGGGACGCCTGCAACGACTACCTCCTGTATTAATGGATGTTCGTAAAGTACTTCCTCGACCTCCCTTGGATATACGTTAAACCCACCTGCAATAATCATATCCTTTTTCCGGTCGACCACATAGAAAAGCCCTTCTTCATCCATATATCCGAGATCACCAGTGAAAAGCCAGCCATCTTGTAGGATATGCTCTGTTTCTTCTGGTTTATTCCAATATCCCCTCATAATCTGCGGGCCTTTTATGATGATTTCTCCAATTTCCCCAGGTTGAAGCGGTTCCCCATTTTCCATTGATATTACTTTACAATCTGTATCAGGCCAAGGTACCCCAATACTTCCTTTTTTTCTGGGACCCCATAAGAAATTTGCATGGGTAACCGGAGATGCTTCTGTCAGTCCATAGCCTTCCACAAGCTTTCCCCCTGTTTCCTGCTCAAATCGCTGTTGTACCTCAACCGGTAACGGTGCTGAGCCACTAAGACAGGAATCTATAGAGGATAAATCGTATTTTTTAAAATCAGGATGGTTTAAGAGTCCAATGTAGATGGTTGGCGCTCCCGGGAATAAGGTTGGACGTTGTTTATGAATGGTCTTTAACGTCGTTTCAGCGTCAAACCTCGGTAGCAGCACCATTTTATATGCTTCCAAAACAGCAAGTATCATTAACGTTGTGATTCCATACACGTGGAAAAATGGAATAATCCCGAGGATGATTTCCTCTCCTCGCTTACATTTATACAGCCACGCAGAACACATCGAACCATTTGCAACAAGATTTTTATGAGATAACATGACTCCTTTAGGGAATCCCGTTGTCCCTCCCGTATATTGAAGGAGAGCAATATCCTCTTCATCGTGCAGCTCATTTTCTTTATAAGATGTTTTTGGGCCTTTTAAAATTTCTTTAAATAAATGGTTATGATTCTCATGCTTTACATTCACAACGATTCCATATTGTTTTTTCTGGAGAAATGGATAGATGATGTTCTTCGGGAAGGGAAGGAAATCCTTAATAGCGGTTACAACGATATGCTGAAGATCTGTACTTGCTTTCACCTTTGTTACTCTGGGATACAAAATATCAAGGGTAATAATTAATTTGGTTCCGGAGTCCTTCAATTGGTACTGTAGTTCACGTTCAGTATATAGCGGGTTGGTTTCAACGACGATCCCTCCGGCCATTAAAATGCCGTAGAAGGAAATCACTGCCTGTGGACAATTAGGAAGCATAATGGCTGCACGATCGCCTTTTTCAATTCCTATTGACTGTAGATAAGCTGCTAGCTTCACTGCAGACTCATATATATATTGAAACGTAAATTCCTTACCTAAGAAATGTACGGCTTTTTTAGTTGGAAATTCAGTTGCTGCTCTTTTCAAATAATATTGAAGCGGCTTATGTTCGTAAGATAATTGTGGCGGGATCTCCTCCGGATATAGTTGAAGCCATGGCCTTTCACTCATGATGCCCCTCCTTCCTCATGACAAAGCTAATTCAAATTCGCCTGTCGAATTTGCGTCCGGATTATTATCGAGCTCGCTCAATAAACTATCAGTAAAAATACGAGACATCCGCCGGAGGCTTCACTTATATATATAGTTTTTTTGGTGTGAATTAGAACATAAAAAAAACGAACCTGAAAGACTCAGGTTCGTTTTCCATTAGCTAAAAAATACTAGATAGATAATCCCGATTAAGAAAAAAATACCACAGCAAATCAATAGTATTTTTGCAAGTTTTTCCACTTTATGCTCTCCCTTTACGTAATACTTGCTCCAATGACGTAGGACAGCCCAATCGAAATAACCATCGAGATTAAGCCGACAGCTCTGTTATCATGTTCAATTTCTTCATCAATTTTGAAGGTTGGTGTTAAAAATTCAAAAATAAAATAACCAACTAGCAGAAGAAGGAATCCAAACACTCCCCATCCAACCATTGTAAGCAAACTATTGTTATGTTCAATAGAGAAACGGAAAATATTGGTGATGCCAAATATTTTTCCCCCGGTTGCCATTGCGACTGCCAAATTTCCCTTTTTTATTTCTGTCCAATTTTTATACTTTGTCACCAGTTCAAAAATAGCTAGGAACACAATGATACAAAGTATTACAACACTGTAATTAGCAGCTGTTTCAACATATTGGTTCTCCCAAAACTGATTCATGAAAGCCTCACCGCCCGTTATTTAAACTCTACTATCGTGACCCCGGTACCGCCTTCTCCATGATCGCCAAAACGTATATTTTTAACTGCCCGATGATTTCGTAAATATTCCTGTACACCCTGCCGTAAAGCTCCCGTTCCCTTTCCATGAATAATCGAGACGCGAGGATAAGCTGCAAGTAATGCATCATCAATATACTTCTCAACCCTGGAAAGTGCATTCTCATATCTTTCACCACGCAAGTCCAACTCAAGACTCACATGAAAATCCTTTCCTCTGACCGTGGCCAACGGTTTTGTTTCCACTATTTTCGGTGTCTTAATGTACTCGAGATCCTTTTCCTCGACCTTCATCTTTAATATCCCTATTTGGACCTGCCACGTATCTGATGACACTTTCTCAAGCAATGTTCCTTTTTGATCGAAGCTTAATACTTTTACCTCGTCACCAGGCTGGTACACATGTTTTTTTGTTTGCTTTGCAGTTAATGCCCTTGATTTTCTTTCCTTTGGAGCGGCTTCGCTTAATTTTCTTTGTGCATCAATTAATTCATGTTCTTTTATTTCGGCATGCTTTTCATGACGCATTTTTCTTAGGTCATGTATGACGCCTTCTGCTTCTCTTTTTGCTTTTTCAATAATATCACGTGCTTCATCAGTTGCCTTATCATATAAAGAGTCTTTCGTCTCGTAGTACTCAATCATTTGCTTTTGTAGATCTTTTTGCAGCATTTCTGCGTTTTTCAGAATCACATTTGCTTCTTGTAATTCTTTTTCCGCTTGTCGCTTGCTCTCCTCTAAGGAAGCAATCATATTTTCAACCTGATGGCTGTCTGTACTGACAAATGAACGAGCTTTCTCAATCACGTTGTCACTTAATCCAAGCCGCTTAGAAATTTCGAACGCATTACTTCTTCCAGGAACACCGATCAATAATCGATAGGTTGGACTTAGTGTTTCAATATCAAATTCGACGCTGGCGTTGACAACTCCTTCTCGATTATAGCCATACGCCTTTAATTCAGGATAATGGGTTGTAGCAATAACCCGAGCTCCCCTTCTATTAACCTCATCTAAAATAGAAATCGCTAGTGCTGCACCCTCCTGCGGGTCCGTTCCGGCACCTAGCTCGTCAAATAACACGAGGCTTTCAAAGTCTACACTTTTTAAAATTTCAACAATATTGACCATATGAGAGGAAAATGTACTTAAGCTCTGTTCTATGGATTGTTCATCACCGATATCTGCATAAACAGCCCCAAAAACGGCCAATTCTGATCCATCCAATGCCGGAATCTGCAAACCTGCCTGCGCCATTAACGTGCAAAGACCAACCGTTTTTAAAGTAACCGTTTTTCCGCCTGTATTAGGACCTGTAATAACAATCGTTGTATAATCCTTCCCTAACGTAACATCGTTCGCTACGACTTCATCAATAGGAATTAATGGGTGGCGTGCCTTGACTAAGGAAATTCGTCCTTCATGATTCATCAATGGCTTCGTTGCTTTAATCCTATTACTATAACGTGCCTTGGCAAACATAAAGTCTACATCTGCAAGAACCTCCACAATCGTTTCAAGTTCAAAGCTATGCTCACCTGTTTGAGCAGAAAGCATGATGAGAATACGCTCTATTTCTTGTTGTTCCTTAACACGAATGTTCTGAATATCATTATTTAACTCGACAATTGCCTGCGGCTCAATGAAAAGCGTTTGTCCTGAAGAACTTTGGTCGTGGATCGTTCCGCCGTAATGTGCACGATATTCCTGCTTTACTGGAATAACAAATCGATCATTACGAATGGTGATGATTGCGTCAGAAAGCATTTTCTGAGCATTGGATGAGCGAATCATGCTTTCTAAGCGTTCCCTTACCCTAGCCTCTTTCGAACGAAGCTGATTTCTGAGTGACCGGAGTGTATCACTTGCACTGTCTAGAACTTCCCCGTTATCATCAATCGCATTTTTAATCGATTGTTCTAAATCAGCAAGAACAATAATCCGGCTTGCCTTTTCCATCAGAAGCGGAATCTCTCCATCCTCCTCTGAAAATTCTTCAATAAACCTTTTCATTTGTCTACTTGCATGGACCGTGCTGGCAACCTGCATTAATTCATGTGAACTAAGCATGCCCCCAATAACCGCACGTTTTATATGAGGACGTATATCAAATATCCCGCCTAACGGAATAGTTGCTTTGATTCGGAACACCTTTGCTGCTTCATCTGTTTCTTCCTGTCTTTGTACAACCTCTTCAAAATCTAATGAAGGCACCAGCTTCTCAGCCTGTTCTCTTCCTAATGATGAAGATACATGCTCAAGTAGCTGCGCCTTCACTTTATCAAATTCTAGTACTTTTAATACCTTTTGCTGCATGGAGATATTTCCTCCCTCTATATTAGAAAGCGCAATAAGCCTTCCATAATTACCGTTCTTTAAGATAATCCATGAATTCTTGAATGTCCCATGTATTTAATACAGTTGTTTTTTTAATCCAACCCTTTTGGGCTGTCGAAACACCAATTTTCATATGGGCAAGTGTTTCTCTCTTATGGGCATCCGTATTAATCATTAGTTTAACTCCTGCTTCCTGTGCCTTTTGAATATGGTCAGCAGATAAGTCAAGCCGATTTGGATTTGCGTTTAACTCTAATGCCGTGTTCGTTTCTTTTGCTAATTCAATAAGCAAATCCATATCGACTGGATAGCCCTCTCTCTTTCCAATCTTTCTTCCTGTCGGATGGGCAATCAAATCTACATTTGCATTGAATAAAGCTGTTTTTAGCCGCTCCATAATTTTTTCCTGCGCTTGAGAAAAAGCTGAATGAATGGAGGCGATGACAAAATCCATTTCCTCTAACAATTGATCATCGTAATCTAACGAACCGTCTGGTAAAATATCCATTTCTACTCCGGCTAGAATCGTAATATCCTCATATTTCTCATTTAACCGGTGAATTTCTTCCTTTTGTTTTCTCAGACGGTCAGGTGTTAGTCCGTTTGCTACCTTTAAAAATTGAGAATGATCGGTAATCGCCATATATTGATAACCTTTAGCCCTGCAGGCCTCCACCATTTCTTCAATTGAATGAGCGCCATCACTCCAGGTCGTATGCATATGAAGATCCCCTTTTATATCGGAGAGAGAAATCAACCCGTAATCTTCTTTATATTCATCTACTTCTTTCCCATCTTCTCTCATCTCAGGCGGGATGAACGGTAGACCAAAATGTGCATAAAAATCAGCTTCAGATGTAAAAGTCAAAACAGCACCATTCTCAGTTTGAACTCCATATTCACTAATTTTTTCACCTCTTGCTTTTGCAAGCTGTCTCATTCGTACATTATGTTCCTTTGATCCGGTAAAATGATGTAATGTGGTGGCAAATTCCTCCGGCCGAACCAATCTGAAATCAATAGATACATCATATCCATTATCCAGTACAATGGATACCTTTGTATCACCTGCAGCAATGATATCCTTTATATCTGCCATTTTTAACAGTTGATCCTTAACCACTAATGGCTTTTCCGTAGCGATAATAAAATCCAAATCCTTAATCGTTTCTTTTATTCTTCGTAAGCTGCCTGCCCGAGAAAATTTAACAACTTCCTCCATTTGTTCCAACGCCGCTTCAATCTTTTCCGCTAATGGCAGCATAAACGCAAGCGGAAGCCGATCCGGTCTGCCACCGGCCTGCAGGATTGCATGCAGGATGTTTTCTTCAGATTTTTTCCCAAAACCGGTTAATCCTTGAATCTTATGATTCCGGCACGCGTTCTCCAAGTCCTTGACATTTTCAATCCCCAGTTCCTTATACAGCCTGGCAATCTTTTTACCTCCTAAGCCAGGCAGCTGCAAGAGTGGAATTAAACCTTTTGGAACCTCCTCCTGCAGCTCTTTTAAAACCGAGGACTTTCCATCTCGCATGTATTCCTCAATAACAGCTGCAGTTCCCTTGCCAATTCCCGGTAAGGCGGTAAAGTCTGTTATGTCAGCCAAATCTGCTTCATGTGTTTCCAGGGCTTGGGCTGCCTTTCTGAATGCAGAAACTTTAAACGTATTTTCTCCTTTTAATTCCATATAAATAGCAATCGTCTCTAATAAACGAACCATTTCTTTTTTATTCATTGTCATCCTTCTTCACCTAAAGGCTCATCCCTTTTCTTCTTATTATTCCCTTAAAAAGAAAACTTCTCTCGAAAGAGAAGTTATTTCACCGACGGGGCTTGTATCCATAAATCTTGAATATGCTGTGATAGGATTGGAGTTTGCTTTACAATGAATTCTGCAAGCACTGAATGCGTTAGTGATGTTTGAATCGATTCGATTGGCAGGAGTGCTGCTATAAATAATATAATAAACATGATAAGATAAACTTCAGTAAAGCCCAAAATCCCGCCTGCCCAAATATTTAATTGCTTTAGGATCGGAATTTGGGCAATAAAATCCAACATACTTCCGATAATTTGCAATAAGATTTTCACAGCAAAAAAAATCACGACAAATGCAATGGCGCGATAATAAGCATCTTCTAAATTTGCATTTTCAAATAGCATAGAGTATGTAGAATTCATGTCAAGATTGGGAAATGGAATCCAGAGAGTTAATCTTGGCGCAAGCTGATCATAGTACAAATAAGCAACGATAAATGCAATAATAAATCCTGTAAGGTGAACAAGCTGGAGGATAAACCCTCTCTTTAACCCTACTAAAAATCCAAAAAATAAAATAATGAGTACAGCTAGGTCTAACATGACTTTTTCAGTCCTTTACTCGTTTTAATTCTTCTTCTAAACGTTCAACTTGCTTCTTTAAGTTAAGATAGTCATTAACAGCATTTATAGCTGTTAAAACGGCCAATTTATTGGTACCGAGAGAAGGATTCATGGAGTTAATTTCGCGCATTTTTCCATCTACCATTGAAGCAACCTGGTGTATATGGCTTGGGCTCTCAGTGCCGATAATAACATACGTTACTCCGTAAATATCAACAGTTATGCGATTTTTTTTGGTCTGTGACAAGCTGCATGCCTCCATTCGAAAAGAATCCTAATCATAATGATAACATGAACAGAAAACAGTGAAAAGAAAGAAATGTAAGTTTGAGTTGAAGAATGTCAAATTACGTCTTAATGGGTCTGATGAATAGATAAGGAGTGAGTCTTTTGAGCAATGTCGTCCTAAAGCTAAGCAGTCAGGAAATGAGAAAAATGATGGAGTACTATCAAAACAATTTAACAGGAAAAACACCGCCTGGAGGGTTATTTTCAGCCAAAACACCGCAATGTACGATTACAGCCTATAAATCTGGGAAAGTTCTTTTCCAAGGTAGCGGATGTAATGAAGAAGCACGAAAATGGGGGTCTGATGCTGTTGAAAAAACGGAAACCAAAGCAAAGACACCAGCCACACCAAAGATTTCTGCCAGCCTGCCAAACAATATTAGCAGCTTGTCTGCCATCGGTTCCGATGAAGTAGGGACCGGAGACTTTTTTGGGCCAATCACAGTTTGTGCGGCCTACGTCAGAAAAGAAGACATGCCATTATTAAAGGAAATTGGCGTGCAGGATTCCAAAAACCTTACTGACGAGAAAATATCTACTATTGCAAAGCAGTTAATAAAATTTTTACCATACAGCCTATTGGTTTTACATAATGTAAAATACAATAAACTACAGTCATCAGGGATGTCTCAAGGGAAAATGAAAGCCCTCCTTCATAATCAAGCGATTGGCCACCTGCTGGAAAAACTGGCTCCTGAAAAGCCTGAAGCTATTTTAATTGACCAGTTCGCCAAAGAGGAAGTGTACTTTAAGTACTTATCAGGACAAAAAGTCATTCATAAAGAAAATGTCTATTTTAGTACAAAAGCGGAAGGAATCCACCTGGCTGTTGCTGCTGCTTCGATTATTGCAAGACATGCTTTTGTCCAGCATTTTGAAAAATTAAGCAAAGCAGCAGGCTTTAAAATCCCTAAAGGCGCTGGTTCTCAGGTCGACGTTGCCGCGGCAAGATTGATAAAGGAAAAAGGGAAGGAGGTTCTTCCATCCTACGTAAAGCTGCATTTTGCTAATACTGAAAAAGCAATGAATTTATTACGAAAAAGCAAATGATGTCAAAAAACCTCCACCCATTGTAAAATGGCGGAGGTTTTTTGACATATTTTTATTTTAACTGCGTAGTACGGCTCCAGCCTGCTCTTCTACGGCATTCAAGACCTTATCATGAGCCTTTGTGATATCTTCATCCGTTAACGTACGCTCTGGATCGAAATATTTTAAAGAGAAAGCAAGTGATTTTTTGCCCGCTTCCATATGTTCACCTTCATATAAATCAAAAAGATGAACTTCTTTTAATAATGATCCACCAGCTTCTGTTATAATACTTTCCAATTCCCCTGCTGATTTCTCTTTATCAACAACAAGCGCAATGTCTCGTGTAATAGAAGGGTAACGTGGAATCATTTCATAGGCAATCGGTTCAACGTCAGCCTCAGCAAGAGCTTTAAAGGATAGTTCAAATACATATGTTTCTTTAATATCATAATCCTTTTGCACAGTTGGATGGACTTGACCGATAAAGCCAATGACTTCATCATTCAATAAAACCTCTGCAGTACGTCCAGGGTGCATATCCTTGATTACTGCTTGGCGATACGAGATTTTTTCTGTAATACCAAGTGAATCACATAATGCTTCTAGCACACCTTTTACTACATAGAAATCAACCGGCTTTTTCTCACCCTGCCATAGATGTGCTTCCCATAGACCTGTAATAGCACCGGCAACATGCTCTCTCTCGTTTGGAAGCTGGTTTTCTCCTTGCTTTAGGAAGACAGATCCAATTTCATATAAAGCTACAGAATCAATTTGGCGGGCCTGGTTATACTTAACCACCTCTAATAGCTGTGGTAGGATACTCAATCGAAGCTGACTGCGTTCTTCACTCATCGGCATGGCAAGTCGAATCGATTCACTCTGTTCTAATGAGAACTGTGCTGCTTTTTCAAGACTTGTCAATGAGTAGGTAATTGCTTGGTATAGACCTGCTCCCTCTAGTGTACGTCGTGCTATTCGACGCTTTTGTTGATAATCCGTTAATCTGCCTGGTGTAGCAGTACCAACCGGAAGTGTGGAAGGAATATTGTCATAACCATATAGGCGGGCAATTTCTTCTACTAAATCAGCTTCAATCGTAATATCACCGCGACGAGTTGGAACTGTCACAATGAAGGTTTCACCATCTACCTTCACATCAAATTGCAAGCGAGTGAAAATATCAAGTACTTGATTTGAGCTTATATTGGCACCAATTGACGTGTTGATTTTATCAAGTGTAATGGAAACCACCGCAGGCTCAATTCTCAAGTCATTAAATTCAACAGTACCTTCTAAGATTGTTCCACCTGCATATTCAGCCATCAGCTTAGCAGCACGTTCACCAGCCTCACGTACTCGTGCAGGATCCACACCTTTTTCGAAACGGGCACTTGCTTCACTTCGTAAGCCATGGTCTTTAGAGCCTTTACGAACGACTGTACCTGCAAAATAAGCTGCTTCGATGATAACATTTGTTGTATCATCTTTAACCTCAGAATCGGCGCCGCCCATAACTCCTGCAATTGCGACAGGTTCTTTTCCGTTAGTAATGACAAGATGATCTGCTGTTAACGTACGTTCTGCTTCATCAA
>Ga0180215_1001703_pt1 | contig 23629 bp, 20 predicted proteins | sample eDN3rd37CBELigBY_FD_128871 | JGI IMG/M metagenome (GOLD analysis project Ga0180215, IMG submission 128871) | Enriched backyard soil microbial communities from Emeryville, California, USA - eDNA 3rd pass 37_C BE-Lig BY (version 2) (version 2) | ecosystem: Environmental > Terrestrial > Soil >...
CATCCGGCTTGCTGCGAAGGTCATCGACGACCGGGTGCCGTTCGTTCCCGGCACGGGAACGGCGAAGCTCGGCGAGACACTCGAGCTCACGAGTATCGCCCGTGATGCCGGGGCCGACGCCGCGCTCATCATCACGCCGTACTACGCACGCCCCACCCAAGAGGCCCTGTACACCTGGTACAAGACGGTCGCAGACGAGTTTCCCGACCTGCCGATCATCATCTACAACGTGCCGTCGCGCACCGCCGTCGACATTGCCCCTGAGACCGTCGCGCGACTGTTCCGCGATGTCGACAATGTGGTCGGAATCAAGGAGACCACGAGAGACTTCGAGCACTTCTCTCGCGTGATGCACCTGTGCGGGCCAGACCTGCTGGTGTGGAGCGGCATCGAACTGCTCTGCCTGCCGCTGCTCGCCCTCGGCGGTGTCGGCTACATCAGCGCGACCTCCAACATCGCGCCAGTAGCCCACGCACAGATGTACGAGGCTTGGGTGGCTGGTGACGTGGACAAGGCGCGGGAGATCCACTACGGACTGCACCCGCTCGTCGACCTGCTGTTCGTCGAGACCAACCCGGCACCCGGCAAGTGGGTGCTCGAGCAGCTGGGACTCATCGAGTCCGGCTTCGTGCGCCCACCGCTCACCACGCCGACGGATGCCGGAATCGAGAAGATCAAGGCCCTCATGAAGGCGGGCGAGCAGTACCTGTCGCCCGTCGACGGCTTCACCATCGGAGGAAACTGATGCACCACATTCCGGAAAACCTGCCGAGCAGCATCCAGCACTTCATCGGCGGCCAGTTCGTCGACAGCGTCTCCGGCGAGACCTTCGACGTGCTCGACCCGGTCACCAACGAGACGTACGTGAAGGCAGCTGCGGGTCAGAAGGACGACATCGACCGCGCGGTTGCTGCGGCGAAGGACGCCTTCGACAACGGTCCGTGGCCCCACATGCTGCCGCGCGCTCGCGCCCGCATCCTGAACAGGATCGCCGACGCGGTGGAGGCTCAGGATGCCCGCCTGGCAGAGTTGGAGACCTTCGACACGGGCCTTCCCATCACCCAGGCACGCGGCCAGGCATTGCGTGCTGCCGAGAACTTCCGTTTCTTCGCCGACCTGATCGTGGCGCAGGCCGACGACACCTACAAGGTGCCGGGCAAGCAGGTGAACTACGTCAACCGCAAGCCCGTGGGGGTCGCCGGCCTGATCACCCCGTGGAACATCCCGTTCATGCTGGAGAGCTGGAAGCTGGCTCCGGCGCTCGCCGCTGGGTGCACGGTCGTGCTCAAGCCCGCAGAGTTCACCCCGCTCTCAGCCAGCCTCTGGGCTGACATCTTCCGTGAAGCCGGCGTGCCAGACGGGGTATTCAACCTGGTCAACGGGCTCGGCGAGGAGGCGGGCGACGCGCTGGTCAAGCATCCGGATGTTCGCCTCATCTCGTTCACGGGCGAGACCACCACGGGCCAGACCATCTTCGCCAACGCGGCACCGTTCCTGAAGGGCCTGTCGATGGAGCTCGGCGGCAAGTCACCCGCGGTGGTGTTCGCAGACGCCGACCTGGATGCTGCAATCGACTCGACCCTGTTCGGGGTGTTCTCCCTCAACGGTGAGCGCTGCACGGCTGGGAGCCGCATCCTGGTCGAGCGACCCATCTACGACGAGTTCTGCGAGCGCTTCGCGGCCCGCGCCAAGAACATCGTGGTGGGTGACCCGCACGACCCCAAGACCGAGGTCGGCGCGCTCGTGCACCCTGAGCATTACGCCAAGGTGATGAGCTACGTGGAGATCGGCAAGGGCGAGGGCAGGCTGCTCGCAGGCGGCGGACGCCCAGAACACCTTCCGACAGGCAACTATGTCGCACCGACCGTGTTCGCTGACGTGAAACCGGATGCGCGCATCTTCCAGGAGGAGATCTTCGGCCCCGTGGTGGCGATCACCCCGTTCGACACCGACGAGGAGGCCCTCGAGCTGGCGAACGGCGTCAAGTACGGTCTGGCCGCCTACCTGTGGACGAGCAACCTCGAGCGCGCCCACACGTTCTCCCACTCGGTCGAGGCCGGAATGGTCTGGCTCAACTCGCACAACGTGCGCGACCTGCGCACCCCGTTCGGCGGGGTGAAGGCCAGCGGTCTCGGCCACGAAGGTGGGTACCGCTCGATCGACTTCTACACCGAGCAGCAGGCCGTGCACATCACGCTCGGCACCGCACACACACCCAAGTTTGGAGCATCCTCATGACCCGCGTTCCGGACATCATCCGCGCCGCATATGCCGAACTCGTCGTCAGCGACCTCGCGGTCTCCCGCCAGTTCTATGTCGACGTGCTCGGGCTCGTCGTGACGCACGAAGACGACAACGCCATCTACCTGCGCGCGTTCGAGGAGTACCTGCACCACTCGCTGGTGCTGCGCAAGGGGCCTGTTCCCGCGCTTGCCGCCCTCGCCTACCGGGTGCGGTCTCAAGACGAGGTCGCGACCGCAGCCGCGTACTTCGAGAACCTGGGGTGCCCGGTCGAGCAGCGCGCGCCGGGTGCCACGCGTGGTGTGGGCGCGGCAGTACGCGTCGAAGACCCGCTCGGGTTCCCGATCGAGTTCTTCTACGACTCCGAACACGTCGAACGCTTCACCCGTCGCTACGACGTGCATGGGGCGGGCGCCATCTCGCGCCTCGACCACTTCAATGTGGTGACCCCAGACATCCCGGCCGCCCGTCGCTACCACGAGGGCCTCGGTTTCCGGGTGTCTGAGGACATCCAGGACGAGCACGGAACCGTGTTCGCGGCGTGGATGTTCCGCAAGCCGACGGTGCACGACGTCGCCCTCACCGGCGGCGACGGTCCACGCATGCACCACATCGCCTTCGCCACGCACGAGCGCAGCCAGATCCTGCACATCTGCGACCACCTGGGTGCGCTGCGGATGTCTGACCGCATCGAGCGTGGGCCAGGTCGCCACGGCGTGTCCAACGCGTTCTATCTCTACCTGCGCGACCCGGACGGCCACCGCATCGAGATCTATACGCACGACTACTACACCGGAGACCCAGACAACCCGACGCTCACCTGGGATGTGCACGACAACCAGCGCCGCGACTGGTGGGGCAACCCGGTCGTGCCGAGCTGGTACGCCGAGGCGTCGACCGTGCTCGGGCTCGACGGCCAGCCGAAGCCGCTGGTGCACCGCGAGGAGACGAAGGAGGCCGACATCACGATCGGCGCCGACGGGTTCTCTTACACGCGCAAGGGCGAGCAGATGCCCGAGTACAAACTCGGCAACCAGCTGTAACTGACTGCCTCCCGGTCGCGACGCGTGCGGCCGGGAGGCAGTCAGTCGACGAGTGCGGTGCCGATCGCCTCGGTCTGCGGTGTGGTCGAGCGGATCCAGTCGCGTGCCAGCTTCGGGTCGGGCAGCGGTGCCGCGGCGAGCAGCTCGCGCGTGTACGTCGTCTTCGGGTTCGCGAACAGTTCGTCCTTCGCGGCCTCTTCGACAACCTGCCCGTTCTTCATCACGTACACGTAGTCTGCGACCTTCTGCACGACGGGTAGGTCGTGGGTGATGAAGAGGTAGCCGATGTTGAGCTCCCGACGTAGTCTGCCCAGCAGGTTGAGGATGCTCGCCTTCACCGACACGTCGAGTGCCGAAACCGCTTCGTCCGCGATGATGATCGCCGGGTTCAGGATGACCGCGCGGGCGATGAGCACGCGCTGCCGTTGCCCACCGCTCAGCTGGTGCGGGTAGCGGTCGGCGTACGTCGCTGTGGGCGTGAGGTCCACGATCGACAGCGCCTCGTGCACTTTCGCCTCGATGTCTGCCTTCGTGGTTGCGATGCCGTGCAGCTTCACGACCTCGGCGAGCACCTGGCGCACCGACTTGCGCGGGTTCAGGGCGGCCGACGGGTCTTGGAGCACGCACTGCACCGATGAACGGAACTTCATCGATTGCGCACGATTCATCTCCGACAGCGGGATGCCGTCGTAGGTGACCGTGCCGCCATCGTGGTCCGGCTCGATGAGGCCCAGCATGATGCGGGCCATCGTGCTCTTCCCGCTACCGCTCTCCCCCACGATCGCGGTGAAGTCTCCCGGCGCGACGCTGATGGTAACGCCGTCGACTGCCTTCGCCGTGGGCGCTGCACCCGGCATCCGTTTGCGGTGGAACGTCTTCGACACACCGGTGGCCACAAGTTTCGCGTGCATGTTCTCTCCCCTAGTCACGCGCGTACTCACTCACGTAGAGCTCTTCCGAGTCGTCGGTGAAGCTTCGGACGCTGCGCAGCAGGTCTTTCGTGTAGTCGTGCTGCGGGTTGTAGTAGATCTGCTCTGCTGTTCCGGATTCGACGATCTCGCCGCGGAACATCACGTACACGCGGTCGCAGAGACCGGCAACGACTGCGAGGTCGTGGGTGATGAGCAGCAGGGAGGTCCCCAGCCTGGTGACGCTGTCGTCGAGCGACCTGAGCACTCTCCTCTGGATGGTCGCGTCGAGGGCCGTGGTCGGCTCATCTGCGACGATCAGCTCTGGCGACTTGGCGAGGGCGATGGCGATCAGCACCCGCTGGCGCATCCCGCCGCTGAGCTGGAACGGGTACTGGCCGATGAGGTCGGCCGCCGACGACAGGCCTGCGAGCTCCATGACCCGCATGGCGGCATCCATCGACCTGTCTTCGGAACGACCGCGCTGCAGCGCCTCGCGCACCTGCCTGCCGATGGTCATGGTCGGGTTGAGGTAGCTCATCGGGTCTTGGAAGATCATCCCGATGCGCTTCGACCGGATGTCCTGCCAGTCCCGTGCGGAGGCCCCGACAAGTTCCCGGCCGCGGAACCTGATGGAACCGCCCACCTCTACCAGGGGCGATTCCGGCAGCAGGCCGGAGATCGCTCGAACGGTCACCGACTTGCCGGAGCCGGACTCACCGACGATCCCCACGCGTTCACCCGGGTAGACCTTGAGGCTCACCGACTTGACGGCGCGCACGAACTGCCGCTGCCCGGTCGGGAGCGTCACGCTCAGGTCTGTGACGTCGATCAGTGGCTCCGGTTGTGCCGACGAGTTCTCATTCGACGTCATGGTGCCTCCTCGATTGTGTGTGTGGTGTGCGGGTACGCGGTCATCACTTCACCCTGCTCAGTGCCGGGTTCAGGCTGTCGTTCAGCCGGTCGCCCAGCATGTTCGCGGCGAGCACGATCACGAAGATGGCAACGCCCGGGAACAGGGTGAGCCACCACGCGGTCTGCATGTAGGCCTGCGCACCGTTCAGCAGAGCGCCCCAGCTGGGGGTGTTGGCGTCGCCCAGCCCGAGGAATGCGAGGCCGGACTCGAGCAGGATGGCGCGTCCCACCGTCATGGTTGTCGCAACGAGCACGGGGGCGAAAGCGTTGGGCAGAACATCCGACCACAGGATGCGCAGCGGCCGGAACCCTGCGGCACGGGATGACTCCACAAAGCCGAGCTCGCGAACCCGCATGCACTCTGCGCGCACGATCCTCGCCACCTGCGGCCACATGGTGATGCTCAGGATGGTGATGATGATCGGCAGGCTCGCACCGAGCATCGCGATCGACACGAGGGCGAGGATGATCGGGGGGATCACCTGGAAGAACTCGGCGACCTTGGTGAGCAGGGTGTCGACGACTCCCCCGTAGAATCCGGCGAGTCCGCCGATGATCACGGCGAGCGTCATGCAGATGAAGCCGACGGCGAGCCCCACGAACAGGGAGATCTGGCCGCCCACCATCATGCGTGACAGCAGGTCGCGCCCAAGGGAGTCGGTGCCCGCCAGGTTGGTGGCGTCTGGCGCCTTCAGCACGTCGAAACTGGTGTCTGTCGGGCTGGCCGAGAACAGCGGTCCGATGAAGCAGAACGCAGCCATGAGCACGATCAGGGCGAGGAAGAACGCCGTGGATGGCAGGCGCAGGAACTGCTGCACGGGTGTGCGCAGTGCCGCCTGGCCCGATTCGGTGCGCGATTTCGCGCGAGTGCGGATGGCCATCAGCGTGCCCCCCTCTGGATGGTGAACCTGGCCCGGATGCGCGGGTCGACCAGGCCATAGACGACATCGGTCAGGATGTTCACGATCACGATCACGATCGTCATGATGAGCAGGATGCCCATGACGACCAGGTTCTCGCTTCGCTGAATCGAGTCGTAGAGCAGCAGCCCCATGCCCGGCCAGCCGAACACCTTCTCAACGAGCACGGAGCCCGCGAGGGTGTAGCCGAGGCTGTAGCCGATCACCGAAACCATGGGGAGCATGGCGTTGAGCAGCCCGTGCCTGCGCAGGATCTCCATGCTCCCGAGCCCCTTCGACCTGGCTGTGTCGATGTAGTCCTGGCCGAGCACCTCGATCATGCTGGAGCGCATGATTCGCGCCTTGAACGCCAGTTCGGCGAGGGCGAGCGAGACGACCGGCAGGATGAGGTGGGGGACGGAGATGCCGTTCGAGGTGAACGAGTTCATTCCCTGCGACGGCAGCCAGCCGAGCTGTACCGAGAACAGCATGATGAGAAGCAGAGCGAGCCAGAAGCTGGGGATCGAGAAGCCCGCGACCGCCAGGAACGAGATCGTGCCATCCTTCACGCGTGAACGCGTGCGGGCAGCGAGCGCGCCCAGCAGGATGCCGCCGACCGACGACAGCACGAGAGCTGGGATGGTGATGAGAAGGGTGTTGCCCAGGCGGCCCATGATCAGGTCGATGACCGGTTGCTTGTTGGCGAACGATTCGCCCAGGTTTCCGGTGAGGATGTTGCCGAGGTAGGCGAGGAAGCGCTCGCCCAGAGGTCGGTCAAGGCCGTATGCGATGGTCATCTGCTCGCGGAACGCCTCTGTTACCGGCATGCTGCCGACGAGCGCCTGTACGGGGTCGCCCGGCGCAAGCTCGAGCAGCATGAACATGACCAGGATGACGACGAAAACCAGCAGCAGCGATGATCCGAGCAGTCTGGCGTAGTGGGTCAGCAGGTACACGTTGTCACCTCCATGGTGTGAATCGATGTGACGATCATCAATAGCGTCCTTTCATGCGTGCCTCGACGGCAGAAGCGTTTCTCATCCGGCCGACGAGCACGACCAGCGCCAGGGCGGCGCAGCCGATCCACAGGCCGCTGCTCCCCCAGGTGTCGAGTACGAAGCCGCCCAGGAGGGGCCCGATGAAGGTGGCGAAACTGAAGGAGGTGGCGAACAGGCCGAGATAACGCCCGCGCAGGTGGTCGGGCGCCAAGCGCGCGGCCACGTTGGTGCTCACGGGCATGTTGATCAGCTCGCCCGCCGTCCAGACGACGACACAGATTGCGTGCAGCCACAGCACGGTGCCGAACATGTGCGACGTGATGCCGATTCCGACCAGCAGGGTGCCCGCGACGAGCAGCTTGCCCTGGGTCATACCGCGCGTGATGCGGTCGGCGCCGAGCTGGAACACGACGAGCATCACTCCGTTGAGGCTGAGCAGCACCCCGTACTCGGTGGAGGTGAAGCCGTCTCGCTCCAGCACGATGGGTAGCGTGATCTGGGTCTGCAGGTACATCACCATGAACAGCACGTTCCAGACGGCCATCCTGATGAACACCCCGTCGCGCAGCACTGTCATGAGCCCTTCGCCAACCGGCTCTGGGATGGGCGTCGAGTCTGTGTCGACGGATTCGGGGAGCTGGTTGCCACCGGATGTCGGCAGCAGCAGTGCGACGACGACCGCGATGAGCATGAACCCGGCCTCCGCAGCGAAGATGAGGCTGTACGAGACCTGGGCGAGCATGCCACCGACGATGGGCCCCAGGGCGAACCCGAAGTTGATGCCGATGAAGGTGAACGAGTATGCAGCACGCAGCCGCTCCATCGGCACGATGATGGCGACCAGCGCGTTGAATGCGGGCGCCATGGCCTGGCTGGTCATGCCGAGCAGGAGCACCAGCAGTGCAACGACGATGCGGTCGGCGTCGAGCACTGCCAGCAAGGTGGCAACGATGCCGGTTCCCGTCAACGCGGCAACCAGCATCCTGCGCGCTCCGAGCCTGTCGATGAGCACGCCTGCGGCCACGACCGCGATCACGCCGCCCAGCCCGAACATCGACATCACGACTCCGGCCATGGTGGCCGTGTACCCGGCGTGCACGGTCATGTAGAGGGTGAGGAACGGAACGACGAATCGGCCCGCCCAGCCCACGGCGCAGATGAACCACAGGCCCCAGAAGGCTCTGGGCATGGCTTGTTTCACCTGCGCTGGTGTGCTGGCGGTCTGCGCCATCGGAGTTCCCGTTCTAGGTCAGGGGATGGGGGGGTGGAGCGACCGGGTGCATCCACCGTCAAGCGGATGCACCCGGCCACGCCGTGATATTGCTACTTGGCCTCGAGTGCCGACCAGTACCGGAAGTTGTATCCGGTGAACTCGTCGAGCCCGTCCCACTTGTCTGCGCGGCCGGCGCCGATCGAGAACGCTGAGGCGATCGGTGCCGCTCCCAGGGTTTCTGCGATGCGGTTCTGGGCTTCGGTGAAGTAGCCCATGCGCTCGTCGCGGTCAGACGTCTGGCTGGCCTTGATGAATGCCGTGTCGATCACGTCGTCGCAGATCTGGCTCGCGTTGGCGAAGGCCGTCTTGCCTGCGTTGCAGACGTAAACGCGCGACGATCCGAGGTTCGGGTCGGCGTAGCCTGCGAGTTCGATCACCGACAGGTCGAAGGTCGAGTTGGTGAAGGTCGACTCGACGTAGACGTTCACGTCTTCTGCCACGAGGTTCACCTCGACACCGATCTGCTCGAGGTTCGACTTGATCAGTTCGGCGGTGCCGGCGAAGGTCGGCAGGCCGGTGATGTAGTTCAGGCTCACCGTGAAGCGCTTGCCGTCTGCACCCTTCGGGTAGCCCGCAGCGTCGAGCAACTTCTCGGCTTCGGCCTGGTCGTACGCGAACTGCTTGGTGAAGTCGATCGACGGGTCGATTGCCCACGCGACCTGGTTGGGAATCGGCGCGATAGCGGGAGTTGCCGTGCCCAGGTAGACCTTGCTCGACACCCCTTCACGGTCGATCGCGCGCAGGAGGGCCTGTCGTACGTCGTAGTCGGCGAGCACCGGGTTCTTGGTGTTGTAGAACATCAGCATCTGCTGCGGCTGGGTGCCGGCCTCGAAGATGTAGTACCGGTCGTCGCCCTCGAGCACACTGCGCTGTGCAAGTTCGAAGAATGTCTCGGGGATGAAGTCGACGTCACCGCTCTGGAGAGCCAAGGTGCGTGCACTGTTGTCTGGCATCACCTTGAAGATGAGCGAATCGACGTCACCCTGCTCGCCCCAGTAGTCCTCGTTCTTCTTCAGTTCGACCGAGTCTCCGGTGTTGAACTTCTCGAGCACGAACGGTCCGGTGCCCACCGGGGCCATGTTGGCCTCGTTGGTCAGGATGTCGGTGCCTGCGAAGATGTGCGCGGGCAGGATGGGGAAGCTGGTCATTGCTTCGACGACGGGGCCGAACGGCTCGCTGAGGTTGAGCACCACCGTTGACTCATCGGGGGTGTCGACGCTCTCCATGACCGCGATGATCGGGCCACCGAGCGGGTGCAGCTCCATGGCCTCTTCGAAGAAGAACTTGACGTCTTCTGACGTGAACGGCTCGCCGTCGTGCCAGGTCACGCCCTCCTGCAGGTGGAAGGTGAACTGCGTGGCGTCGTCGTTGGACTCCCACGACTTGGCGAGCGCAGGAACGAGTTCGAAGTCGTTCGAGAGCAGCACGAGGGGCTCGTAAACGGCCTGCCCGACGAATCCGGTGGAGTTGTCGGTGGTGATGGCCGGGTTGAGGTGGGCCGGGTTGGTTCCGACGGCGACGACGAACGCGTTGTCGCCCCCGTCTCCCCCTGCGGGTCCGGCAGTGCAGCCCGCGAGCAGGCCGACCGCGGCAACGGCTGCCGCCGCTGTCATGGCCATTTTCTTGGCAATCTTCATTGGCTTACTTTCTTGTGACAAGGGATGGTTCGGTTGAGTGACCCGACTGGCGGCCGGGGTGGGGCGTGACCGCCTCGTGAGCGGTTGTGTGGGGTGGCCCGGTCAGATGCTCACGCGACGCGAGATGACCGAGCTGTCGATGTCGCCGACTGTGGCTGCTCCGACGGACTTCATGGCGACGACAAACTCGTCGTGCAGGATCTGGAACGCCTTTTCGACGCCCTTCTGCCCGTAGGCGCCGAGGGCATAGCCGAATGCACGCCCGGCGGATGCCGCGTTCGCCCCGAGTGCGAGAGCGCGAACGACGTCGTGACCGCGCCGGATGCCGCTGTCGACGTAGATCTCCATCGAGCTGCCTGCATTGCGGACCGCCTGCACGATTCCCGGCAGCACGCTGGCCGTGGACGGCTGTCCGTCGAAGTGCCTGCCGCCGAGGTTGGAGACGAGGATTCCGTCGGCTCCGATCTCGACTGCCTTCATGGCGCTTTCGGGTGTCGCGATCCCCTTGAGTACGAGGTTTCCCTTCCAGTTGTCGCGCAGTTCCCTGACGCCGTCCCAGCCGGGGCGCTCGATCTCGTGACCGTTGTAGCCCATCCAGCTGTACATCTCTTTCATCTTCATGGGGCGACCATCGATGAGGTGGTCGGCGAAGTTGAATGACGGGCCGGTGAGCCAGCGAAGCACCCAGCCAGGGTGCATGGCGAAATTGATCAGCCCGCTCAGTGGCGGACGAGGGGGCATGGTCAGCAGTCCGTTGTGCAGGTCGCGCTCGCGCTTGTCTGCCGCAAGGGTTTCTGCACCGAGGATGAGGGTGTCGATCCCAAGGTTCGCAACGCGCTTTGTGTATGCCTCGTTCTCTGCTGGTGTGCGCAGCGTCGTCTGGGCCCACAGGCGGTTCGGCTCGATGGCCTTCGCGGTGTCTTCGATGGTGATGCCCGAGACGTAGCTGTGCATGAAGATGCTGCCCATCTTCATGGCCTCACGCGCGACCGCGACGTCGGCCTTGGGGTGGAACATCGTGAGGATGCCCATGGGCGACACCATGAGGGGGAACGTCAGCTTGGTGCCGAGCACCGTGGTGCTGGTGTCGAAGTTCCTGAGGTCGGCGAGGGACTCAGGGCGCAGTTCTATCGCCTTGAAGTCACGCTCGTTCGCCTGCCTCGTGTACTCGTCGAGAACTCCGCCGTCGAGGAAGTCGAACACGAGGCGGGGAAGGCGCCGGCGCGCTCGTGCCCGAAAGTCGTTGATGTTGAAGGCCCACTTCAGGCTCATCTAAGTCTCCTAAAACGTCGTTGTTCCCCGGGCCTATGCAATCGAAGTACTATCGCAAGCACGATACCTTATTCGGGATGTAATCAGGTATCGTATATGATCTGATCCACCAGTCAAGACCAATTTTTTGACAGCCGTGAAACGGGTGTCACAACCTCGGGCGCGCAGCCTGTGCAAAGGAGCATCAGAATGGACCTCGCCAAGATTCCCGCAGCCCTCTACCGCCGTGTGGGCGACGTCATCTACGTGTCTGGGCACGTAGGGTTCGACGCCGACGGCAACCCGGTGGAGGACTTCGCAGGCCACGCCCAGCAGACGTTCGACAACCTGAAGGCGACCCTGTCCGCGGAGGATGCGACGCTGGCGGATGTTGTGTCCACGACCTGCTTTCTCGCGGACTTCGCGAACTTCGCGACCTTCAACGAGGTGTGGGCGGCCAACTTCCCCACCAATCCGCCATCCCGCACCACCGTCCAGGTCGGTTTCGGGCACCCGGGCGTGCTGCTCGAGGTCAACGCCATCGCTCACCTCAATCAGCGATAGCGCGCGCATGTTCACGCGGGGGCGAGGCGACACGACACCGGGAAGCCACGCCGATGCGTCCGCCCACCACGAGCTTTCCACCATAATGACTAGCTGTGGCCGGCGTTGGCGATGAGCAGCAACCTGTTGGGAGACGTCGGGCGCGAAGCAGACGACGCAGGAGTTGACGTGGCCGAGATTGTGCGACCCAAGCCAGACGAGTGGGCGGACTACGCCCTCCAGCCGGGGCCGCTCAGCAAGGCGCAGGAAGCGCACAAGTACATCAAGGCGAAGATCCTCGACGGGTCGTTCAGTCCCGGGTACCGTCTGGTGCTCAGCCGCATCGCGGCTGAGCTCGGGATCAGCGTCGCGCCGGTTCGCGAGGCCATCCGCATCCTCGAGGTGGAGCACCTCGTCTCGATCGAGCCCAACGTGGGCGCCCAGGTGGGGCTGGGAACGTCGAGCGACTATGAGGCGACCATGGAGGTGCTCGGTGTCGTCGAAGGCTACGCTCTGGCCCACGCCGCGCCGTACCTGACGGCGGAGGACCTCGCTGAGGCGAGGTCGGTCAACGCGCAGATGGAAGAGTGCCTGCGCTCGTTCGACCCGACGAGCTTCACGCGGCTCAACCTCGAATTCCACACGATCCTGTTCGAGCGCTGCCCCAACCCGCACATGCTCGAACTCGTGCACCGCGGCTGGACGCGGCTGCGCTCCCTGCGCGAGTCCGCCTACGTGATGGTTCCCGGCCGCGCGGAAGAGTCAGTTGCTGAGCACTATGCGCTCATCGACCTCATCGAGAGCGGCGCATCGCACGAGGCGATCGAGAAGTCAGCGAGAGACCACCACCTCGCGACGCTGAACGCCTACCTCGACTACCGCGACGCCAAGCGCTGACGCGTTTACCGCAGGTCGTAGAGTCGCTTCAGCTTGCCGGCACTCCGCTCGAGTGAACCGGGCGCGACGATCACGGCCTCGACCCGGGTGCCGATCTGCACCTTGATGCGCTCGATCAGCTGTTGACGCGCGGACTCCCAGATCGCATCCGAGATCCCCTCAACGCATTCGACGCGAACCGTGAGTTCGTCCATGCTCTTCGACTTGGTCAGCTCGAGCACGAAATGCGGCGAGAGGGTATCGATGTCGAGAACGATCTCCTCGATCTGGGTCGGAAAGAGGTTCACCCCTCGCAGGATGATCATGTCGTCGTTGCGACCCACGATCTTGGTGATTCGCCTCATTCCGGGGCGCGCTGTGCCGGGAAGCAGCGTGGTGAGGTCGTGCGTGCGGTAGCGGATCACAGGGAACGCTCGCTTGGTGAGTGAGGTGAACACCAGCTCGCCTTCTGTGCCGTCCGGAACGACCCGACCCGTGTCGGAGTCGATGACCTCTGGCAGGAAGTGATCCTCCCAGATGTGAGGCCCGTCCTTGCTCTCAATGCACTCGTTGCCGACGCCCGGGCCCATGACCTCGCTCAGCCCGTAGATGTCGAGGGCATCGATCTCAAGGCGTCGCTCCAGGTCTTCACGGAACTGGTTCGTCCACGGCTCCGCGCCCAGAATGCCGGCCTTGATCGACGTCGATGTGGGGTCGATCCCCTGCACCACCATCTGCTCGATGATCGTGAGCAGGTAGCTCGGGGTCGCCATGATGACGTCGGGCTCGAAGTCTTGAATGAGTTGCACCTGCTTGGCGGTCTGTCCGCCCGACATCGGGATGACGGTTGCCCCGAGCGCTTCAATTCCGGCATGTGCTCCGAGCCCGCCCGTGAACAGTCCGTAACCGTACGCATTGTGCACCCGCATCCCCGGGCGCACACCGGATGCCCTCAGCGACCGGGCGACCACGCCCGCCCAAGCCTCCAGGTCTGACTTCGTGTACCCGACAACTGTCGGCTTGCCGGTCGTGCCCGACGACGCGTGTATGCGCGCGACCTCCTCCATGGGCACAGCGAACATGCCGAACGGGTAGTTCTGCCTGAGGTCTTCCTTGCTCGTGAAGGGCAGTTTCTGTACGTCGTCCAGGGAGCGGATGTCATCGGGGTGAACCCCCACCTCATCAAGCTTTCGCTGATAGAACGGCACGTTCGCGTACGCGTGCTGCACCGTCTGCCTGAGGCGGCGGAGCTGTAGTTCCTGAAGCTCGTCTCGCGACATCCGCTCTTCCGGGTCGAGCTCGTGGAGGGCGGGAGCGTGAAGTCGTGTTTTCGCCATGGTGATCTTTCCGATGGTTTGCCGCGTTCTATAGGTATCTATTCAAGACGCGCTGGGAGCCCAGAACAATGCCAAGTTACGAACCTACAGCGCACCCTCTTCTGCGGCTTCGGCGGTCGCGTCTCCGGCCGGGCGCGGGTGACGGATGACCGCGGGCTCCCGCAACAGGAACGCCAGCGCAAGCGCGAGGGCAGTCACGCCAGCCAAGATGAGGAAGGTCACGCGCAGGTCGGTGGCATCCGCGATGACACCGAGCAGCGGACTGAACAGGCCGCCGACCGTGACCGCGAGACCGACCGTGACTCCGCTGGCGATGCCGATGCGATTCGGCAGGTAGTCCTGCCCGAGGATCACGAACACCGAGAACGGCATGTAGATGGTGATGCCTGCGAGCGCTGTGAAGACCATGCCGGTCACCCAGTCCTGGGCCAGCGCCATGCCGAGCATCGACGGCACCGCGAGCGCAAAGCCGAGGCGGATGCTCACGATCCTCCCCATGGTGTCTGCCAGCCACCCCCCGATCACGGTGCCCGCCGCCCCGGAGACCAAGAAGACGGTGAGTGCGATGCCACCCACCACGGCAGACGTGCCGAAGTCGCGGATGAAGTAGAGCGCGATGAACGAGATGGTGCCGAAGAACACGATCGACCTCACCACCACGACAGCGGTCAGACGCAGGAACGACGACCAGTCGTCACGCCCGGCCAGACGCGGCAGGCGCTTCAGCTCGCCGGTGCGGCCGTCGAGTACCGTGCGCATCCGCAGCAGCAGGATGCCGCCCATCACCGCCGCGGGAACCACCAGCAGCGCGCTTCCCCCCAGGCCGGTGACCAGCAGCAGGGGCGTCGCCACGAGCGAACCCAGTGCGAAGCCGACGTTGCCGCCGAGGGCGAACACGCTCATCGCGCGGTTGCTGTCTCCCGCGGCCTGCCGAGCTGCGCGAGCCGCCTCTGGGTGGAAGGCCGCCACACCGACGCCAGACAGTGCGATGGCCAGCCAGGTCATCCAGTAGTCGGGGCTCACCGACACCAGCGCGACCCCCACCCCGGCGGTGAGCATGCCTGCAGGAACCAGCCAGCGCCGCGGACGGCGATCACCCCACCAGCCGAACGCGGGCTGCACGACGGAAGACAGCAGGTTCGCGGCGAGGGTCAGGCCGGCGATCGCGGCGTAGCTGTAGTGGCGTTCCGCCACCAGGAACGGCAGCAGTGCGGGCACGACGCCCTGGTAGAAGTCGTCGAAGACGTGGGCAGACGCCATGAGGGCGATCCCGCGGCGGTTGACCCGCCCGGCGTTCACTGGTTCATTCCGCGGCTGAGTCGACCAGCTCGACTCCGGCGTGACCCAGTTCGCTGAGCGCTTCGGCGCTTGAGGCCTCAGCCACCCCCGCCACCAGGTCGGTCAGTACGCGAACACGACGACCGTGCTCGACGGCGTGCAGGGCAGACGCGCGCACGCAGTAATCGGTGGCGATCCCCACCACGTCGATCTCGAGAACGCCCAGCTCGTCGAGCTTGTCCGCGACGGTAGAGCCGTCGTCGGTCGTGCCCTCGAAGATCGAGTACGCGGGAATCCCCTGGCCCTTGCGCACGTGAACGTCGATGGGTGCGGTATTGAGGTCGGCATGGTATTCGGCGCCGTGGGTGCCGGCCACGCAGTGGGGCGGCCAGGTGTTCACGAAGTCTGGCGGAGCATCCGTGGCGAAGTGGCCACCGTTGTCGCCCTCTGCGTTGTGCCAGTCGCGGGAGGCGAAGACGTGGTCGTAGCGGTCTGGGTGGTCTGCGAGCAGCCGGCTGACCGCGCCGGCCACGGCAGCGCCCCCCTCAACACCGAGGGCGCCCCCTTCGGTGAAGTCGTTCTGCACGTCGATGATGAACAGCGCGCGAGTCATGCATCCATCCTAAATTGCGTGGGTGGCTTCGTCGGCCGGGTATTTCAGGCCAATCTGGCGGCGCACCTCGTCGAGCGTCTGCATGACCTGCACCGTCTCGGTCGGCGACAGGATGCTTCCCGCCAGTTCGCCGGCGGCTACCAGCCTTTCGAGTTCCGCAGCCTGGTACTGCATGCCGCGGCTGGCCTCGTTCGGCTCGATCGTCTGCACCACGTTCCTGGCACTGTCACGCACCGTGACCACCGTTGGGGTGTACCAGACCGAATCGAACTCGATGCTTCCCTCCGTGCCGATCACCGTGGCGGTGTTCGGGCCAGCGGTGTCGAGCGCGGTGTGCAGCACCGCCTGCCTGCCACCCTCGAAGCCGAGCAGCATGGCGGTCTGGCGATCGACGCCCGTGCTGCTGAGCGTTCCGATCGCACGGATGGTGGTCGGGGTGCCGAACAGCTCGTGGGCGAACGACACCGGATAGATGCCCAAGTCGAGCAGTGCGCCCCCCGCCAGGGCGAGGTTGTTCAGGCGATGGAGTGGGTCGCTGGGGAGCTTCTGGTTGTGGTCTGCGATGAGGGTGCGCACCTCGCCGATCGCCCCGTCTGCGATGAGTTGCCGCACGCGCACCGACTGCGGCAGAAAGCGCGTCCACATGGCCTCGAGAACGACGACGCCCCTGCGCCCAGCGAGGTCAACCACCTCGCGGGCCTCCGCCGCGTTCACAGTGAAAGGTTTCTCAACCAGCGCGTGCTTGCCCGCGCCGATCGCGAGCTTCGCGTTTGGGGCATGGAACGGGTGCGGGGTCGACACGTAGACCACGTCGACAGCAGGATCTGCAACGAGCGCCTCATAGCTTGCGTGGGCGGTCGCGATGCCGAAGTCGGCCGCGAAAGCGTCCGCGGCACTCTGGGTGCGCGAGCCGACGGCCGACACCGTGAAGCCGTTATTGACAAGGTCGCGCGTGAACAGCCGGGCGATACCGCCCGTGCCCAGGATTCCCCAGCGAAGACGCGACGACATCCGTTACTTCCCTCCGCCCCCGACGGGGGCACACTGGGAATGCTACAGACTCAGCAACCACCCCAGCGGGCCGAAGCCCTGGTGAAGCTGTACGCCTCGTTCGGAACCCCGCCGTGCGTCATCGCGAAGTAGATGCACACGCCGGAGGTCGCACCGGCGTACGTCGGCTTGTACAGCGAGTTGCGGTGGGCGCTCGAGTTCCACCACTTGCTTGCCACGCTCGCACCGCTGTCGCCGGAGCCGCCCGCAAGGTTGCCATCGCATCCGACACTCGGCACGCCGTCGCTGCGCTGCGAGCCGATGTGGCCCCACGCGCTCGACGGGTCGGTGCTCGGGTCTTCCGCCATCCAGATCAGGCGCTTCTCGAGGCAGGAGTCGTAGCGGATGTTCTTCATGGGAACCGGCTGCAGGCAGTTCGCGACTCGGATGGCGTTGTACTGCTTGGCGAAGGATGCCAGGTCTGCTGAGGTGGTGCCCGTGATCATCCCGCCGCCGGCCTTCACACCGGGCGCACCGCCGGTCGAGCCACCGACGTTGCCGGGGCACGAAATTCCGGCCGCCGCGGCTGCCGCCCGACGTCCCGCCGTTCCGCTGGCGGCGTCTGCCTTGCTGAGTGCCGGCTTGGGCTTCGGCTTCGGTACCGGCTTCTGTGCGAGGTGTTCCGAGTCTGTGGCCAGGGTGGCTTCAAGTTCTGCCGCTGAGATAGGAGCGTTTGCCACGCCTGACTCCGCTGCCTGGATCGTGACCGAGGCTTCTGGGCCGGAGGCGAACATGGGAACGCGGTCGGCGGATGCGTAGCTGACGTCTGCGTCGAACAGGGAGGGTCCGCTGCCGCCGATGAACGGGAGAACGAGGGTCATGGCAGCCGTGAAGATAGCGACCAGTAGCGCGGAACGCTTCATCTGATTCCCCATCCCCGAAAGTAATCATGTACCCCGATTACTATGATCCCTCAACACTATGTACCCCCCGGACCCCGGGCAAGCAATATCAGGGCACCGGGCCTACTATGTGACCATTTTTGGGGGTGTTTCGCAGCTTTTCCCGGTTTTTTAAGGGGGGACAGAACGATCGTTTTGTACCCCATTTTGGCGTTTGTACCCGTTTTTGGTGACTGCGTCTCGGCGGCGGTTCATGGGTGCCCGTCGACCCCGATCGCGTGGCCGAGCTATCGCAGGTACGCGTCGACCATCAGCGGCCCGCGGATGTCACGCAGAGTGTCGATCAGCCGCAGCAACCCGCGCTCTGTGACCGACGACAGCTGCAGGTCGTATGGGCCGAGCGGTTGGAGTTTGCCGGTGCGGATGCGCACCACCTCCCAGCCTGCAGACCTGAGCGCCCGATCCTTCCTGCGATCCACCTGCTCCCGTTTGCCGACGTGCTCGAGGCCGTGACGACCGATGCTGTCGTACTCGATGGCGACACGGAACTCGGGCAGCACGATGTCTGGCCACACCTCCAAGTGCCGGAAGAAGGGGCGTGAGACCTTCACGGCGTTCCAGCCCCGCTCGAGGGCGAGCCGGTCGAACAGGTCGGCGCGCAGCTGCGCCTCGACTGCGGATGCCGGCTTGGGGGCACACTCGCTGACGAATGGCGCACCGGTCGGCAGGTTCGGCGTCTTGCCGCATAGCGGTCGCGCCGGGCGCTTCGGCTTTGCGCGTGACGGCACCGGCACACCCGCCTGCACCGGTCGGGGCTTCGCCATGGCGAGGCACTCCGGGCACCACACAGATCTGCGGCGCTCGCGTCCGGGTCGCTCGCGCTGCTCGGTGGGTGTCGCCACGAATCGGTGGCCGTGCTGCTCGCACTCCCACAGCAGCAGCACGTCAGCAGCGGGCGGCACCTGGCTGAGCACAATGCCGTTGTTGAGGTCGGGGTGGTACTGGCGAATGAGTGCCGGGTATTGCGCCCACGCCTCACGGTAGGCGCCGACCGGGTACGGCACGTCGACCCCATGCGAGAACTGGCGGCGAGCCCACCAGGCTTGAATCGGCTCCGGCATGCAAGGCACAGTACCCGCAGCCACCCACATCAGCGTCGTTTAGAGCTCGACGGGTGGTTCGGGTTCTGCTTCGGCTACTTCGGGGTGGCGGGCGAGGTTGATGACGGCGGCGACCAGGCCGCCCCACACGGTGATCATCGCGATGATCATCATGACGATCGCGGTCGTGGTCATGAGCGTTCTCCTGTCGTCGAACCGGCAGGTGTTCGCACCGTGTCGGTCTCCGGGTCGGGGTCGTAATGCTCGTTGGTGAGGAACTCGTCGTATTCCGGGTCGTCCTTGGCCCGCGAGCGCCCGCTCCACGGCAGGAGGGACAGCAGAAGGGAGAGCACGACGAGTGAGATCACCATGCCCCACCCGAAGATGGAGAGGAACCACATCGGGTAGTCGCCATATGGCTCGGACAGCTTGGCGATGAGCTCACTGACGAAGAGGTAGCCGAGAACGATCGGGGCCAACCCTGCGATGAGCACCTTCCAGACCGTACCGATGCGGAAACTGGAACGTTCGTTGAGGTGTGCCTGCAGTGCTGGCAGTTTCTGCAGCAGCCAAGCGACCACGACTACGGCGACGAACGCCACCGCCATGATGCCGAACGCATTGACGAAGGCATCCGTCGTGTCGAGCACGGCCAGGGCCGTCGTCGTCGAGAACAGCGCGATCGACACGATCGCGAGCGGGATGGTCACGGTCAGCGTTGTGCGCACCCGGGACCAACCGAGCTTGTCCTGGAGTGCGGCAACAATCACTTCGAGGATGGAGATCATCGAGGTGAGACCGGCGAAGACGAGCGCTCCGAAGAAAAGCACACCGATGATCGTGCCGCCCGCCGCCTGCGAGACGATCGTGGGGAAGGCGACGAATGCCAAGCCGATTCCCGCGGATGCAACACCGGCGACCTCCGTGCCCTGCACCTGCGCCATGAAACCGAGAGCCGCGAACACTCCGATGCCGGCAAGGATCTCGAACCCTGAGTTCGCGAATGCGACCACGAGACCCGAGCCGCTCAGGTCGGTCTTGCGCCTCAGGTACGACGAGTAGGTCACCATGATGCCGAACGCGACGGAGAGTGAGAAGAAGATGTGCCCGTACGCGGATGCCCACACTCCTGGGTTGGCCAGCGCCTCCCAGTTGGGGGCGAAGAAGGCATTGAGGCCGTCCATGGCGCCTGGCAGGAACAGCGACTGCACGACCAGGATGACGAACATCACGGTAAGCAGCGGCATGAGCACGAGGTTCGCGCGGCCGACGCCACGCCGCACCCCCAAGGCCATGATCACGATCACCACAACCCACACCGCGACCAGCGGAAGGCCCACCTGCGGCACGAAGGTCACCGACAGGCCCCCCTTCGCGACGTCCCCCATTTGCAGGAAGTCGGCGAAGAAGAAGCCCTCCTCGTTGCCGGCCCCCCAGGTGAGTCGTGCCGAGAACCACGTGTACATCGCCGCCCACGCAATAATGACGGCGTAGTAGACGGCGATGACAATGCAGATGAGCACCTGCCACCACCCGAGCGGTTCGGCCGCCCGGTGCATCCGTCGGAACGCCAACGGCGGTGAGCCACGAAAACGGTGCCCGATCGCGTAGTCGAGGAAGAGCAGCGGGATGCCTGCGGTCAGCAGGGCGCAGAGGTACGGAATGAGGAACGCACCGCCACCGCCCTCGTATGCCACGTACGGGAAGCGCCAGATGTTGCCGAGCCCGACGGCGGAACCGATGGCCGACAGGATGAACACGTTTCGGGAGCCGAAAGCCTCGCGCTTGCGAGCCTGCGTCGTTGCAATTGCCATGCGCCGACCCTACCCCCAAACGGGGGTCAGCTTCACGCCGGGGATGGGTGCGAACCAGGCGAAGCCAATCAGGTGAAGTCATACAACACAGTGGAGCCGCCTGTCAGAATCGAACTGACGACCTTCTCGTTACGAGTGCGTACGAATAAGACTAAACATGCATTTCGTTGATTGCATACGTTGTATTGACTGCGACTCAATTCACAAAATGCCCACATTTCGATTCTGTGGGGACGCCTGGGGGACGCGCGGGGAGTAATGCTGTCACTGGTTCACCCCCTTCAGAGAGCCGGATTGAGGAGAGCCGAGTTTCACGCACGAACGGGTAACTGGAGCAAGCAGTGTCACGTGCGTCCGGGCATCGTAAGGTAGCCCATCATCGCTCAAGGTGAGATTGACACGGCAAGACAGGGATCCGGACGCTGCACCTAGACTGGGGCTTCATGAAAGCGACCTTTCAAGCTCCAGACTTCGACCTCGATGATCGGACAACGATCTATCGTGTCCGCATCTGGACACCGCCAATGGATCCAGTCTTCGCGTGGGCGCTCGATGACTGGGAGCTAGAAGCAGTTCGATCAGTAACCGAGGTTCTAGAGTGGGCTCGGACGGAGGCCGGTAGCCGATCATTCGAAGTTCTTGCCAGAACATCAGCTTCGACATCATGGATTCGACTTCACGGCGAGCCAGCAGATCATAGCGAACGTCGAGTGCAAGTTCCACTATCGTTCGACCCATAGTGAGTATTACCCTCCGAGTATGACGAAACTCTAAGAAAGCGATTGGCGGCGCTCGGCGCGGGAGTTGCGTTAACTCTCTTCTTCACGGTCGGCGTGGCGACTCCAGCAACGGCTGCAGTGGTAGGAGTGTGCAATATCACTATCGGTGAGCCGCACCCCTCCACTCATGTCAATGGAACCATCAATTCTTACGGGCGCATCATGTGTACGGTTGCCATGCCGAACACTCACGTCCGTGCCACCCTCGAAAAGTCAAACGGAACAACGTGGGTTGGACCAACCCAAGACTTCCTAAATGTCCCTGCGTACAAGACTTACACCAGCACAAGCGCGATTCCATGTGTCGGCAACGCTGGGACGTATCGGACTCAAGTGGCCATCGCCTTCCATTCGCCGCTTGGATACAACCCCTCCTATCACGCGAAAACGTACTACTCGATCTGGAGGTCCGTCGCCTGCGGGCTTGCAAAAGCAGCTCCGGGAACGACAGGGATCGTCAATGAATCGCCGGAGAGTGTCGCGACCATCACTTTCCTCAGCGATGGAACACTGCGAGAATCTACTCCGGAAGAGATTCGGACGGCGGAGTTTGTGAAGTAGACAATTCGAGCTAGTAGCACTTCGGCCTCGGCGAAGACGTGTCGGTTCTCTCCGAGGCCGAAGTATTTTTTGCGACGCGAACTACCGCTCAACCCGTCTGACCATTCAGGCAGGTACCGACCCGAAGACTATGCAGGTGCGGCTCGGATTCCACATGACGTTGACGGTTGATCCATACCCGCACTAATCGGGAATGACAGCGAGATCGCGGTTATCCTCTGGACGAGCCGACTTGCGGGGACGAGTCGAGGACTGGAAGTCGGGGACTGGAGTCAGAATCGAAGTGAAAAGCAAGCCAAAGTGGGTATGGAAAAATGCTGATCAACGTGCATTCTTCAGTGGAGCCGTGTAGAGCTTCGGTTGATTGGTTACACCATCACTTCGGTTGAGAGGTAACACTCGTTTCCACGCTACCTCGGTCCCGGGGAATTGATGCGCGCTTCTTGCGGATCTGACCCGGGGTCTTGCGCAGCACGGTGCGTAGGAGCTCGTCACCATCAAAGACCTGGATGACTTCGTCAGTGACCCCACGCGTCGAGGTTGCGTCCGACAGCCGCGCGACCGAGCGGGATCTGCTGCCAGTTGATGGTGATCACCCCGACCGTCGATGCCCGCCTGGCCACCCCGGTTCCACCCCGCCGATCATCCGCAGGGCGCACTGTTGAAGAGGTCGGTCGGATCGGGACCGGCGCTTGGGGTGTCAGGGCGGTGAAGCGCTGCACCGGCGGCACCATCCCGATGGCTTGGTGCGGCCGGTGATGATTGTATTCGCCCACCCACGCGTCCAGCTCGTCCTGCGCCGACTCCAGAGAGGCAAACACTCGATCGGTGCAAAACTCCATCCGCAATGCCCGGTGAAACCGCTCCACCTTCCCCGTCGTCGTCGGCGACCTCGGCTGGGTCAACAGATGCTCCACCGCTCACGAAGAAGCCGATCGAACAACATCTCCACCGGAGGCTGGTTAAACCCGCCGGTGAACACCTTCCCGTTATCGGTGAGGACCTGCTGCGGCAACCCATATCTCTCTATCGCCAACAACAAACCGTCCCCACACTGCGGGCATTCTCTCGAAACATCAGATACGCACTCACACAGAAACGGGAGTGATCATCAATGCCAGTCGGTGCTTTGGTCCGCCGACCGTCCGCTAACACGAACCCGCCCACAACATCCATCTGCCACGGATCCATCGCCGCCACGCGCTCCCACCGCCTCCACTTCCGATCCCGCGGCCTGCGGGCAGCAGGATCGATCAACCCCAGCAGCAGCAACGCCCGATACACCCCCGACTCCGACGGCAACGGCTCGACACCCATCCGATCCAACTCATAGACCAGACGACGAGGACCCCACGACGGTTGAACACGCCTCAACCGCGCTAACTCCACCTCGACAAACGCCGGCATCTGATGCGGCACCGACACCGGCCGATGCGACCGATCCGCCAACGCCTCCAGCCCACCATCCTCATAACGGCGCAACCACGCATGCACCATCTTGCGAGACACCCGAAACGCGCAGCGACTTCCGTCACCGTCGACCCCTCAGCGATGACCGCCAACACAGCCTGATACCTCTGCTCAGCCACAGACAACTCCCTCATATCGGGAGTGTTACCCATCAGCCGGAGACAGTGTCACCCATCACCCGAAACACTGTTACCCATCAGG
>Ga0180215_1001705_pt1 | contig 23617 bp, 18 predicted proteins | sample eDN3rd37CBELigBY_FD_128871 | JGI IMG/M metagenome (GOLD analysis project Ga0180215, IMG submission 128871) | Enriched backyard soil microbial communities from Emeryville, California, USA - eDNA 3rd pass 37_C BE-Lig BY (version 2) (version 2) | ecosystem: Environmental > Terrestrial > Soil >...
CCGCCCGCCCGGAGCGGGGGGCGCCGATGTACGGAACCCTGCTCGATTCCAGACGGTTTCCGCGGGCTTCCGCCACCGGTTCTTTGCCGCCCGCCTGCCCGCATGGTAGGCAACCAGGCGTGCCTACGCCTACGCAGGAACAGACGGAGAGCGTCTCCCCCACCGATTCCGCGGGAGCGATCCAGTCGGCCGACGAGCTGATCGAAGGCGACCGGGTCGTCTATCCGAAGCAGGGCGTCTGCCGGGTGATCGGCAGGCAGTCCAAGGAAATCTCGGGGATGAAGCTCGAGTTCATCGCCCTCGCCCGGGAGGAGGACAGCGCCTCGATCCTCGTCCCGGTGTCGAAGGTCCCCAGCATCGGCCTCCGCAAGGTGGCCGACAACAACGAGCTGGGCGACGTCTTCGACCTCCTCGCCTCCTCCTTCGACGATCCCGAGCTCGACTGGAAGGTCCGCCACAAGCTCCACGGCGACCTGCTCGCCGCGGGCGGGATCCTCGGGGTGGCGGAGGTGCTCAAGGCGCTCCAGGCGCTGGCCAACCTGCGCCCGCTGCCGCAGAAGGAGCGCGAGCGCTACGACGCCGCCCGGCACCTGCTGGTGGACGAGGTCGCGGTGGCGCTCGGCGTGCCGCACGCCACCGCCGAGGACTACATCGACCTGGCGCTGATCCCGCCGCCCGGCGTGGTCCGCCCCGCCCGCAAGCCGCGGCGCCTCGCCACCCTCCCCCCGAAGCCGATCCGCCCCGGCGCGCGCAGACCCCGGCCGGAGGAGGATGAGGAGGAGTTCGAGGAGCTCGGCCTCGACGAGGAGCTCGGCCTGGACGAGGAGGAGCTGCCCGTCGACGAGGAGGAGGTCGAGGCGGAGGGCGAAGGCGAGGAGGCCGCCGAGGAGGAAGAGGAGGAGGCCCCCGCGAAGAAGCCGCGCAAGGCGAAGGCCCCCGCCGCGGCGAAGGGCGCGAAGGAGAAGAAGCCCGCCGCGGCGAAGAAGGCCCCCGCGAAGAAGGCGGCCGCAGGCGAGGCGGAGGCGAAGCCGAAGCGCGCCCCGGCGAAGAAGGCGGCGGAGGCGGCGGAGAAGCCCGCCGCCAAGAAGGCCCCCGCGAAGAAGGCGGCGGCGAAGAAGGCCGCCCCGAAGAAGAGCGCCGCCGAGGAGGAGAAACCGGCGGCGAAGAAGGCGGGCGAGGCGAAGAAGGCGCCCGCGCGCAAGACCACCCGCGCCAGAAAGTCGGAGTAGCACGTGATCCGTGTGGTGACCCTCGACGATTTCGAGGACGCAGACATCGACGCGCTCTGCAAGCTCCTCTACCAGGCCTACGGGCTGGGTTGCGAGCGCGCGGGGAAGCTTCCCCTGCCCGAGGAGGCGCTGGCGGGCGACGGCAGCTACGACGCCAACACCCTCCTCGAGGAGGCGGAGTCGGTGAAGCTGGTGGCGGACGACAAGCTGGTCTATGTCACGCGCCGCAAGCTCACCCAGCCGGAGGGGCCGCTCGGCGCCCCGCCCACCCACGGTCTCGCCCAGTTCGGCGGACAGCGGGCGGTGGTCTCCACCGCGGGGTTCCCGAAGGAGCTCGAGGAGAACACCGAGGAGTTCCGCAAGCGCCTCGCCAAGCAGGCGGTGCGCGAGGTGGGCAGGACCTGGGAGCTGCACACCTGCATCGATCCCAGGTGCTCGATGCACCCGTCGTGGGCCGGCCCCTTCGAGAGCAACGTGGAGCCGATCCTCTGCAGCTTCTGCCGCGAGAAGAGCGAAGAGGCGATCCGCCGCGCCAAGACGTAACCCCCGGGAAAGAGCAACCGTGGATCGGCACCCACCCCGCATCACCAGCGACGAGATCGATCTCTACATCCGGACCTACTACTCGCTCCTGCGCAGCTCGGGCGAGGTGCGGGTGCGCGCCTTCGAGGAGGCGCACGTCTTCTCCAACTCCAGCCTCCACGCTGGCGCGAGGGACGTGAAGCCCGACGTGGCCGCCTTCGCCTACAGCGCGGCGCGTCTGCCCGCGTGCATGCCGGCGGTGCGGCTGCTGGTGATGGGCCAGAGCCACGAGCACTTCGAGGCGGCGGGCTTCGACGTCAACCAGTGGCAGCGGGTGCGGACCCGCGGGCGCCGGCGTCCCTTGCGCTGGGACGGCGGCGAGACGCTCGCGGCGTTCATCACCTCCACGTCGGACATCGACGATCTGGTGCCGATCACCACCGCCTGGCAGATCGAGTGGAACAAGATGCACCGCGCGCTGGCGCGGAGCGAGATCGGCAGGATGCTGGTGGAGTCGCCGGAGGGCGCGCCGGTCACCGTCGATCTGGACGAGCTGGGGCGGGTGCTGGGGCTCGACGCCCACGGCGTGGAGCAGCTCCGCGCCGCGTTCGGCGAGAGCTGGGACGTGGGGCTGCGGGAGATGGCGCGGCGGGAGGCCAACCTCTCCTTCCGGCTGCTGGCCGGCTCCTTCTCCCAGTACCAGCGGGCGGCGCAGCGGTGGTGGGGTGAGATCGAGCCGATCTACCTGCAACAGCAGGAGCCGCGCCGCAGGCCGGTCTACTTCGTCTCGTCCAACACCCACTCCCTCTCCAACCTGCTGGGCGGCTACGCCTTCGCCCACCAGCAGCAGATCCTCGATTTCGCCAGGCGGAAGAACCCGGAGAACCTGGCGCCCGCGCTGGAGCGGGCGATGGAGGCGGGGGACGACGCGGAGACGCTGGCGATCGCCTACTACCTGCTCCGCAGCCTGATCCACGCGGAGGGGCGGCAGCGCGAGGTCCAGCAGTTCGACGCGGAGAGCGGCATCGTCACCATCGAGAGCCCGGGCAAGATCGACGTCAGCGCCCAGCTGATCGAGCTGCGGAAGCTGATCCCGGAGCGGATCGATCCGCGGCTGCGCATGCCGGGCCTGGAGCGGCTCGCCGCCAGCGACGCGGTGATCCTCAACATCGACTACCCGCTGGGCATGGCGGGCTACCACCACCTCTCGCGCCTGGGCCAGGGCGTGGGCGAGCTGCGCGGCATCTACGTGATGGGCAAGGCGGCGACGCTCAACGGCCGCGTGGGCGACGCGATGATCTCGTCGGTGGTCCATGACGAGCACTCCGCCAACACCTACCTCTTCCGCAACTGCTTCACCGCGGCGGACGTGCAGCCGTGGCTGCGAGAAGGCGTGGTGATCGACAACCAGAAGGCGCTCACCACCCGCGGACCCTACCTGCAGAACCGCGAGTACATGGGGACGTACTACCGGTCGGGCTACACGGTGATCGAGATGGAGGCGGGGCCGTACCTCTCGGCGATCTGCGAGCTCTCCAGCCCGAACCGGCACCCGCAGGACGAGATCGTGCACCTGTCGAACATGGTGCCGTTCGACGTGGGCATCCTCCACTACGCGTCGGACACGCCCTACTCCCGCCGCCAGAGCCTGCTCTCCAAGAGCCTGAGCTATTTCGGCGTGGAGAGCACCTACGCGTGCGCGCTGGCGATCGTGCGGCGGATCCTGCGGAACGAGATCGAACGGCTGGGCTGAAGGCCCGCTCCGCTACCACCGAGCCGACCGCGGGCGGTTTCTCACTGCTGGCGCTCGTGCCCCTGGCGGCGCTCCGCCGGCGCGGATCAGAGCAGCGCGCGGAGGAGCGCCTCGCAGTCCTCGCGGCTCCACGGCCGTGGGTTGGTGCGGTGGGAGGCATCCGCGAGGGCGAGATCGCACAGCCGCGGGATCATCTCCTCGGTGACGCCCGCGGCGGAGAGCTTCTCGGGGATCCCCACCCGCCTGCAGAGCGCCTCGATCCGCTCGCAGCCGCGGTGGGACATGGTGCGATCGTCGCCGGCGGGCTCGCCCATCGCCTCGGCGATCCGCGCGAAGCGCGGGTGGGCCTCCTTTTCGTTGTAGACGCAGACCGCCGGGAGGACGATGGCGTTGACCAGGCCGTGGTGGGCGGTGGGGACGAGCGCCCCCACCGCGTGGGCGATGGCGTGGGCGATGCCGAGCCCCTTGGTGAAGGCCATCGCGCCCATCATCGACGCCGCCATCATGTCGGCGCGCGCCGCCAGGTCGAGCGGGTTCTCCATCACCGCCGGGAGCGCGTAGGCGATGCGCCGCACGCCGTCGATGGCGAGGGCGTCGGCGAGGGGGTGATCGCCCAGCGCCACGTACGCCTCCACGCAGTGGGTGAAGGCGTCCATCCCGGTCCACGCGGTGAGGGTGGGCGGCAGGCCGAGGGTCAGCTCCGGATCGGCGATGGCGCAGGTGGCCATCAGCCGCGGGCTGAAGAGGACCGTCTTGCGGCCGGTGTCGTCCAGCTTGATCACCGCGCTCCGCGACACCTCGCTCCCGGTGCCCGCGGTGGTGGCGATGCAGATCAGCGGCGGCAGCGGCTCGGTCACCTCCACGTCGCCGCCCTTCGCGTCGTCGTAGCGCGACAGCGGCGGCGGGTGGTGGACGGCGAGGCGGATCGCCCGGGCCACGTCGAGGGGCGCGCCGCCGCCGATGGCGACGATGATGTCCGCGTCGAGGGCGCGGAAGGCCTCCACCCCGCGCCACACGTCCGCTTCGATCGGGTTGGGATGGACGTCGGTGAAGACCGAGAACAGGAGGTCGGCCTCCGCGAGGAGATCCTCCACCCGCTTCACCAGGCCGGCCTCCACCACCCCGCGATCGCTCACCACCAGCACCTTGGTGCCGCCGGCTCTCCGGATCTCCTCCGGCAGCTTGACGATCGAGCCGGCGCCCCAGACGACGCGGGTCGGGAACGAGAAGTACGTGGGCATCGGTCTCCCCCCGGATCAGATGATCTCGAAGTAGCGGGCCAGCTCCCAGTCGGTGACGGCGAGCCGGTACTGCCGCACCTCCCAGTCGCGGGTGCGCAGGTAGTGGTCGACGAACTCGTCGCCGAGGATCTCGCGGGCGACCGCGCTCCGCGCGAGCCGCTCCGCCGCCTCCTCGAGGCTGCGCGGCAGCTCGGGGGCGCGGCTGGCGGTGGCGTCCGCCTGGATCGCCTGCGCCGGCTCCAGCTCCCGCTCGATGCCGTAGAGCCCGGCGGCGAGGAGCGCCGCCATGGCGACGTAGGGGTTCATGTCGGCGGCGGGCTGGCGGTGCTCGATGCGGATGGCGCGGGCGTCGCCGCAGCCGATCACCCGCAGCGCACAGGTGCGGTTCTCGATCCCCCAGGTGGCGTTGAGCGGCGCCCAGACGCCGGGCACGTAGCGCTTGTACGAGTTGATCGTCGGCGAGACGAGGGCGGTCAGCTCCGGCATCAGGGTGAGCTGGCCGGCGAGGAAGTGGCGCATCACCTTCGACATGCCCCGGTCGGCGCGGGGATCGGCGAAGAGGTTGCGCTCGCCGGAGAGATCCCAGAGCGACTGGTGGACGTGGCCGCTGCACCCGGGCAGCGCCGCGTTCCACTTGGCCATGAAGCAGGCCATCACCCCGTGCCGCGCGCAGATCTCCTTGACCGCCGTCTTGAAGAGCGCGGCGCGATCCGCCGCCTCGAGGATGTCGTCGTAGGCGATCGCCGCCTCGTAGACGCCGGGGCCGGTCTCGGTGTGGATCCCCTCGATCGGGACGCCGAAGGCGCGGCAGCCGTCGACGATGGCGTGGACCAGCTCCGCGTTCTCGCTGGCGCGCAGCCACGAGTAGCCGAACATGCCCGGCGAGAGCGGCCGGAGATCGCGGAAGCCCTTGCCCCGCACGCTCTCCGGCGTCTCGCGGAAGAGGAAGAACTCGTACTCCGCGGAGAACTTCGGGGCGAAGCCCATCTCGTGGGCACGGCGGACCACCCGCTGGAGCAGGCCGCGCGGCGAGGCGGGATGGGGCTCGCCCGATTCGTCGAGCCAGTCGAGGAGGAAGGCGGCGGTGCCCGGCTCCCAGGGGATGGAGCGGAAGGTGCCGAGATCGATCCGCGCGGGCGCGTCGGGGAAGCCGGTGTGCCAGCCGGTGAGGCGCGTGTTGTCGAGGAGCGCGTCGCCCGAGTCCCATCCGAAGATCACGTCGCAGAAGCCGAGGCCGTGCTTCGCTGCGCTGAAGAACTTCTCCGGCGAGACGTATTTTCCGCGGAAGACGCCGTCGACGTCGAAGCCGCCGAGCTTGACCACGGAGATCGCGCGCTCGGCGAACGCGCGCCGGAGCGCGTCGAGGGTGGGGGCCGTTTCCCTGCGGCGCTGCGGCTCCGCCCGCTGCCGTGGCGCGGCCCGGGGGACCCGCGTCTGCCGTGCCGTCCGCGCGGAGGAGCTGGCGCCGCCCCGGGCGCGCACCGTCTTCGCCCCCTTGCGGGCCACGCGCCCGGGGGGGCGGCCCGCCGTCCGCACACGCTTGTCCGCCATGCAGCCTCCGTCGCCGGACGCGAGGGGCGGAGCCGGCGCAGCTCGTGTCGTGAGCCCCCCGGATGCACGCCGGGCTGGCAGGTGCATAGGTTAGGCACCGGATCCGGAGCGGCAACGTGACCCTTCCTCGCGTCCTCATCGTCAAGACCGGCAGCACCCATCCCCGCCTCGTCCGCAGCGACGGCGACTACGACGCGTGGTTCATGGCGGGCCTCGAGCGCGGCGCGGAGCGGTGCGATGTCCGCCCCGCCGAGCAGGAGCTGCCCGATCCCCGCGCCTGGGGCGGCGTGATCCTCACCGGATCGCCCGCGTCGGTACGCGACGGGGCCCCCTGGATGGAACGCCTCGGCAGGTGGACCCTCGATGCGGCGGTGCAGGGGGTGCCGGTCCTCGCGGTCTGCTTCGGCCACCAGCTCGTCGGCGAGGCGCTGGGCGGCAGGGTGGAGCGGAATCCGCAGGGGCCGGAGCGGGGAACGGTGGAGGTGACGCTCACGGAGGCGGGCAGGCGCGACCCGCTCTTCGCCGGCCTGCCGGCGCGGATCCTGGTGCAGCAGACCCACGAGGACGCGCTGGTGGCGCCGCCGCCGGCGGACCGGGCGACGCTCCTCGCCACCAACGAGACCTGCGCCTGGCAGGCGTTCGCCGCGGGGCCGTTCCTGCGGGCGGTGCAATTCCATCCGGAGATGGGGGCGGAGACGATGCGCCGGTTGATCGAGGCGCGCGGCTACGAGGGGGAAGCGCGCCCGAGCGACCACGGCCCGCGCGTGCTGCGCAACTGGGACGAGCGCTTCGTGCGGCGCGCGGCGGAGCTGCGCCCCGCCCGCGCCGGCGAGGCCAGGGCGAGGCGCCCGTAGGACGAGCGAGGAAACCGGTGCCCACGCCTCCCTGGCTTCTCCAGTACCGACGCCTCCGGTCCCGCGTGCGCCGCTGGCGCAACCACTTCGGCAGGCCCGACGCCGCCAACAGGATCCGCAAGCGGACCGACTTCACCCGCTGCGAGAAGCCGGTGCTGCTCATCTACGGCTTCATGGCGACGCGCAAGTCGATGCAGGTGATGGAGCGGCGGCTGCGGCGCGACGGCTATTGCGTCTTCTCCCTCAACCTCGGCGGCCTGCGGGGCGCCTTCAACAACCGGCCGATCGAGGAGCTGGCCCGGCTCGTGGCGGCCAGGATCGAGCGGCTGTACGAGCGCTACGACCTGGGGCCGCTCTCGATCATCGGCCATTCCAAGGGCGGGCTGATCGGCGCCCACTACGTCAAGCACCTGGGCGGCCACAAGCGGGTGCGCACGCTGATCACCCTGGGGACGCCGCACAACGGCACGCCCTTCGCGTACCTCGGCCTGCTCATCGCGCCGGTGGCGGGCTCGGTGCTGGAGATGATGCCGGTGAGCCGCTTCATCCGCAGGCTGCGCGCCACCGACATGCCGCGCAGCGTCTGGTTCGCCTCCCTCTGGTCCCGGGAGGACGCGATCTGCCCCTTTCCCGCCGCGGTGGTGGACCGCGGCCTGCCCCACGTGCGCAACGTGGAGGTGGCCGCCCCGCACCAGGAGCTCCTTCTCCGCAAGGAGGTGTACGATGCGGTTCGCGCCGAGCTGCTCGCAGGCGAGGTCTGGGCGGCGGCGCGGGAGGCGACCAGGGCGCCGCAGCACGGGACGGAGCCCGGGCGGCAGGCGCCGGTGGAGATCGATGGGACGGTGGGACTTCCTGTATGAGCTGCAGCCGCGGGCTGCGGTGGATGTGCTTCTCGACGAGGCGGCCAAGGCGTTCGCGGAGGATCTGCGCCAGTGGCCGCCGCCGCTGGAGGGGAGCGAGCCGGCGCTGGCGGCGGTGCTCCAGGGGCCCCGCCCCCACCGCCTCGCGTGGGCGGAGGCGTTCCGCCTCGCGCGGCTCGACCTCGAGCACGAGTACGAGGCGATCGATCGCTGGCAGGAGCAGGGCTGGCGCGAGGCGCAGCTCAACGAGGCGGACCGCGACGCGGCCCTCTTCCTCTGGCGCTACCTGACCGAGCGCGCCTTCGATCTCAACGAGATGGTGCAGAGCCGGCTGCGGAGGCGCGACCTCGTCGCGCTGCTGGACAGGATCGAGAAGCGGCTCCTCGCGCCGTCGCTCTACGTCTGAAGCGGAACGGCCCGCGGGCGTGTGCCCCGGGCCGTTCGCTCGTTCGAGGCTAGCCGGCGGGCGGCTGGGGCCGCTGCACCGGCACACAGGGGAGGGGCTCGCCGCCGCTCTCCCCGACCTGCATGCGGACCATCACTGGACGGGGATGCACGCCGGCGAGAAGCCGGGCGTGGTGTCGCAGCGGTGGTTCGCCGGGCAGGGAGCGGTGTCCAGCTTGTCCGGATCGCAGCGCTTGAGGCACATGGGATCGCCGTCGACGTCGCGGCAGATCACCGCGGCGCCGGTGCAGTCGGTGCAGCGCTCGTCGCGGCAGACCAGCGCGCCGAACTTGCAGGTGAGCGGCTCCGGGCAGGAGTTGGGGTCGCTGGGGCTGCAGACCGGCTGCATCTGGACGGTGACCCGGTGGGCGTCGTCGTCGACGAACTCGCCGGCGGGGATGACCACCCCCGCCTTGCAGCCGAGGGCCATCAGCTCGCCCGCGGGCTGCCCGTTGTCGAGCGCGCCGTAGAGGCGGGTGAGGAGGAGCCAGCCCGCGCCCGGCTCGGGCACCGGCATCTCGAACGCGGGGGCGGGGATGTTCTCCTGGCCGGAGGTGGCGGTCACCGAGCCGACCGAGCGGCCGACGAGATTGTAGCCAGCGATCGGCCCGCCGGCGCGGGCGTCGTCGAGGAGCGCGTCGCAGCTCGCCATGCTGCCGTCCGGCCGCACCGGGTGGACCAGCTCCACCAGGAAGGACCGGTTCTGCGAGGCCTGGGTCTGCAGCGACTCGGGGAGCTGGTTGACCACGCGGACGCCGCCGCGGAGCAGCGTGCCGGTCTCGGAGATCTGGCCCGCGGGCTCGCAGCTCCCGGCGATGCAGACGCGGTCGATCCTGCCGCGGGTGTCGCTCTCGCAGGCGGGGACCTGCTCGGTGCACTCGGTCTGGCAGGCGGCGAACGCGGCACAGTTGGGGTCTTCGCAGTCGACCGCCTCGTCGCCGTCGTCATCCTCGCCGTTGTCGCAGATCTCGTCGCCGGTGTCGGGGCCGCCGTCGCCGCCGCTGCCGGCGGCGCCCCCGTCGCCGTCGTCGGAGGAGGAACCGCAGGCAGGCGCCGCCGCGGCGAGGAGGGCAGCGAGCGCCAGGAGGAGAAGGTTTCGCTTGGGCTTGGTCACAGGCACTCCGTATCGCAAAAGGAGTCGTTGGGAAAGCAGACCTGCAGCACCGGCTCGCCCGGTCCCCGGGCGACGGGCGTGCAGGCGAAGCCGCGGGGACAGCCGGCGACGGGACAGGGCGGGGCGCAGCGCCCGTCGAGGCACAGGCCGCCCGTGCCGCAATCCGCGTCGGCGGCGCAGGCGCCGCAGTAGCGGGTCTCGGGGACGCCGGGGAGGACCGCGGCGACGCAGCGGCCCTCGTCGCTGCAGCGCTCGCAGGTGCCGCAGGTGTCGGCGGTCTGGCAGATCCCCGGGCCGCGGACGCAGCGCCCCTGCTCGCAGCGCTGATCGGGGTGGCAGTCGCCGTGGTCGTCGCAGCCGGTGACGCAGAAGCGCCGCCCGTCGCGATCCTCCGGCCCGCAGATCGTGCCGAGGGGGCAGGCGGCGTCGTCGACGCAGCCGGGGATGCAGCTCCCCTCGGACCTGCCCGGCTCGATTCGGCAGATGCTCCGGGCCGGGCAGTCGGCGTGGCGGACGCAGGGCGCGAGGGGGACGCAGGCCTTGCCGTCGCAGCGCTCGTTGGCGCCACAGTCGTCGTCCCCGTCGCCGTCGGCATCGCAGGGGGTGTAGCAGGTGCGGTCGGCGGGATCGCAGCGCTGGCCGAAGGCGCAGCCCGACTTGCGGGCGACGCAGGTGCCGCTCGCCCTGTCGCAGCGCTGCGCCGCGTCGCAGTCCCCGTCCACGCGGCAGGCGCCGCCGTCGTCCGGCAGGCAGGGCGCCAGCGCCGCGCAGTCGGTCACGGGGGTGCACAGCCCCTCCTCGCACCGCGCGCCGGGCAGGCCGCAGTCGCCGTCCTCGACACACGGCGGCCTGCAGTAGCCGGCGCCGTGTCCGCCGGGCTGGCAGCGCTCGCCCGGCCCGCAGTCGAGGTGCTTCGAGCAGGGCTCGCACAGGCCGCGGAGCGGGCGGCAGGCGCGGCTCGCGCCGTCGCACCACATCCCCTCGCTACAGTCGTCGTCGCCGGTGCAGCCCTCCGCCTCCTCCACGCAGCGCCCGGAGAAGGGATCGCACTCGAGGTGGCCCGGGCAGCTCGCGTCGGAGGTGCAGACGCAGATCCGGCGCTCGGGATCGCAGCGCAAACCCACCGCCTGGCACTCCGCGTCGAGAGAGCAGGCGTCGCCGGCACCCAGCCGGCTCCTGCCGCGCGGGTCGGGCGCGCCTTCGTCCCGCTGCGCCGGGGTGCACGCGACCAGCACACCGGCCGCCCAGGCGAGCGAAAGGCAGATCCCCCGCCCGATGAGGGAACGGATCGCGTCGCTTGCCTGTTGGAGGCGGTACATGCGGGCTCTCTCCGGATGGCGGCGCATCCTACCACCCGGAGACAGCCCCTGACCAAGGGGGAGGGCGCGGCTCGTTGACCGCGGCGGTGCGCTCCCCTAAACCGTAGGCGACCATGCGGCGGCGGCGCACCTACTTCCTGATCCTGGCGGGCCTCTGGCTCTCGATCCTCCTCGTGCTGGTGGCCTTCCGGCAGGTGCTGCTGCCGTTCGGCGCGGCGCTCCTCGTCGCCTACGTGATCGAGCCGCTGGTGAGCCGGATCGCGGCGCTCCGGCTCCGCGGCAGGAACGTGCCCCGGTGGGCGGCGATCCTGATCATCTACGCGGGCTTCTTCGGGGTGGTCTACCTCTTCTCCATCGCCGCCCTGCCCCAGCTCTACCGCGAGCTGGTCCGCCTCACCGCCGAGGCGCGGGAGTTCCTCAACTCCCTCACGCCCACCCGCATCGCCTGGTACATCCGCGTCGCCGAGGAGTGGCTGGCGAGCAACGGCATCCCCATCGCCCTGGGCGACGAGGGGGTGCCGCTCGGCGAGCTCACCCCCGCCCACCCCGGCGTGGCGGAGCTGGCGGTGGGGGCGGATCAGGCGCCGGAAGGGGCCAAGCTCCACCTCGATATCGAGAAGTCGCTCCGCGACTCGATCGCCAGCGCCAGCGTCTGGCTGCGCACCCACTTCCTCGACGTGGTGGGCTGGTCGCAGCGGATGCTCGCCGGCCTCTTCGGCGGCGTCTTCTCCGTCTTCTTCGTGCTGATGGTCACCGCCTTCGTCCTCATCGACGTCCGCGGGATCCAGCGCTTCTTCCGCAGCCTCGTGCCGGCGGAGCACCTGGAGAGCTACGACGATCTCCTCGCGCGGATCGACGCCAAGCTCGCCGGCGTGGTGCGCGGGCAGATCGTCATCTGCCTGGTCAACGGCGTCCTCACCCTGATCGGCCTGCTCCTGCTGCAGGTGAAGTTCGCCTTCGTCCTGGCCACGCTGGCGACGGTGCTCTCCTTCATCCCGATCTTCGGCACGGTGATCTCCACGATCCCGATCGTGCTCGTCGGGCTGACGCAGTCCTTCTCCACCGGCGTGCTGGCGCTCGCCTGGATCCTCGGGATCCACGCGCTGGAGGCCTACCTGCTCAACCCGAAGATCATGGGGACGGCCGCGAAGATCCACCCGGCGATCATCGCCTTCGCCCTGCTGGCGGGGGAGCGGACCTTCGGCTTCGTGGGGGCGCTCTTCGCGGTGCCGGTGGCGTCGATCCTCCTCGCCACCTTCAACCACTTCAAGGCGCGGGCGGACCGCCTCGCCGAGGGCACGGAGGACGAGGTTCCCGCCCTCCTCCCCTCCAGCGAGGAGCGCAGCGCGAGCTGATCCTACTGCAGCGAGGACTGGTCGAGGCCCCAGGCCTTCTCGAAGGCGGCCACCTGCCCGGCGATCGCCTCGTCGTCGCCCACGGACGCGACCAGCGCCACCTCGGTGGCGGCGAAGCGGCGCCGCCCCTCCAGCGAGCCCGCCGCCGCCAGGTTCCGCTCCAGCTCCGCGAGGCGCTGCTCGAGGCGGTGGACCAGCTCGCCCAGGGCACGCTTCGCGTCCTCGTCCTGCACCGCGTCGCGGCGCTTCCGCGCCTCCTCGACGCGCGTCTTCATGTACTCGCGCTCGCGGGCGGTCCGCTCCGCGGCGCCCGCGTCGGCGAAGGTGCCCTCTCCCGCCGGGTGGAGATCGAGGCGGAGGACGTTGCGCCCGCGCTCGCCCGCGCCGAGGATCCACGCCCCATCCGGCCCGGGCTGGAAGGGAAGGGAGGCGTTGGCGTGGTGGGAGGGCAGGAGGAAGTCCACCCCCGCCACCCGGGCGAGGGGATCGGTGGCGTTCCGCCCGCCGTGGGCGAGCACGATCACCACGTCGGCCCCCGCGGCGCGGAGGCGCCCGGCCTCCTCCGCCACCAGGGCGGCGGCGTCGGTGGCCTCGAGCCCGGCGGGGAGCTCCCCGTTGGCCCACACGCCGATCACGCCCACCTGCAGCTCGCCGGCGGCCACCAGGCGCGAGGCTTCGAAGGGCTTGCCGCCCTTCTCGTCCACCAGGTTGCCGGCGAGGAGCGGGACCTTCGCCTCGCGGGCCGTCTCCACCAGCCACTCGACGCCAGCGGCGAGATCGCGCTCCCCCACCGCCATGGCGGCGGTGCCCATCCTGCCCATCGACTCGAGGATGAGCCGGGCCCTGGCGCGGGACTGGTCGTCGCTGCTGCCGCCCTTGACGAAGAGGGCGTCGCCCGCGTCGAGGGCGACGGTGGGGTTGCGGGCGCGGCTCTGCTCGATGAGCGTGGCGCGGCGGGCGAGCCCGCCGGACGGCTTGCTCTTGCATCCACACTGCTCGTACTCGCCCCGGTTGTCCGCGGTGAGGAGGAGCGTCAGCGGCGCGACCGGCTCCGCAGGGGCGGCCACCGCGGCGGCGGCCTCCTGCGCCGCGGGCGCCTGCGGCGCGGGCGCGGCGTCGCCGGAGGAGGAGGTGCAGGCGCCGAGCAGGAGCGCGGCGGTGGCGGCGAGGAGGATGCGGGTCATCCTCCGACCATACCAGATCAGCGACCCTTCTTTCCCCCGGCATCCATCTTCCGCAGGCGCTCCTTCGCCAGCTTGCCCGCCTCCTGGCCGGAGAACCTGGCGGCCTCCTGGAGGAACTGCCGCGCCTCGTTCTTGAGGCCCAGCTGCTCGAAGGAGAGGCCGAGCTTGTAGAGCGCATCGGGGACGAAGCGGCTGGTGGGCCAGGTTTCGCGGATCTTCTGGTACGAGAGGATCGCCTCCCGGTACTTCTTCTCGCTGAAGTACGAGTCGCCGATGAGGAGCTGCGCCTGCGGCGAGCGCTCGTCGAAGCGCCACTTCTCGATGAACTCGCCGAAGAGCTGCCGGGAGAGATCGTACTCGCCGCGGTCGTGGTAGCCCTTGGCGAGATCGAAGAACTGCTGCTTGTCCGCCGGCCGCTGGATCTGGGCGAGGCCGCGCTTCGCCTCGATCTTCGCCAGCGCGTCGGGCCCGCCGAGGGCGGCCACCTGCCGCTCGAGCTGCTCGAAGCGCTGCACCAGCTCGTTGGAGCGGAACTGCGACTCCGCGAGCTGCCCCTGGAGCAGGTGCACCTGGCGCAGGAGATCGTCGGTCGCAGCCGCCACCTCCGCGGTGGTGCGCGTCGCGTTCTTCGTCAGCGTGTCGAGCGTGTTCTGGAGCTTGTCGATCTTCGCGGAGAGCTCGCGGCGCGTCTCGTCGATCTGCGCCCGGTTCTCCGCGGTCGCGTTCTCGAGAGCGGTGACCCGCTCGTCGAGAGCGCTACCCGACCAGTACGGGTAGCACGCGGCCGTCGCCTGGAGGGCGACGGCCGCAAGCACGACGTGGAACTTGTGGTTCACGTCGGTCCGTCCTTCCGCTTCAGCGGGTGACCTCGAACTCGGCGCGGCGGTTCTTCGCCCAGGCCTCCTCGTTCGAGGCGGGATCGAGCGGGCGCTCCTCGCCGAAGCCGGTGGTGCGGAGGCGGTTGGCCTCGACACCCAGGCTGACCAGGTAGCGCTTCACCGCGTCGGCGCGGCGCTGGCTGAGCGCCATGTTGTACTCGTCGGTGCCGCGCTCGTCCGCGTGGCCCTCGATCACGACGCTGGCGCCGGCGTAGGCGTTCGACTGGAGGCAGTCGGCAAGCGCCTGGAGGTTGCGCTGCGCCTCGGGGGTGAGGGTCGCCTGATCGAACGGGAAGCGCACCGGGCCGGCGGGCTCGCAACGCACGACCTCGGGGGTGCGGCAGAAGCCATCGACGCAGGCGCGACCACCGGTGCAGTCCTCGTCGGTCTGGCAGGCGAGCGAACGGCACGCGCCGCCGACGCACTCGAAGCCGGTGCCGCACTGCGCGTCGCTCTGGCAGGCGCCGCAGCGGTTGTTCACGCAGGCCTGATCCTCGGGGCAGTCGGCCTTGCTGGTGCAGTAGCCGGCGATCGGCACGCAGCGGTTGGCACCCGGCGTGCTGGTGTCGCAGGAGAAGCCCGGACGGCAGTCCGCGTCGGTGCCGCACTCCTGGCAGGTGCCATTCACGCAGATGCCGGCCTGCTGGCCGTCCACGACGCAGTCGTCGTTGTCATTGCAGTTGGGGTAGCTGGGGGGGCAGCCCGTGAGCAGTCCGAGCATGCCGACGGCGCCGATAGCGAGCAGAACGCGAGACTTCATCGGTGGGTCCTCCGATAGGTATGCGCCTTCTATCGATGGGGGATCAAGGTGTCAACGAGGAATCGTTGACGGAAAAGAGCTAGAATTCCTTTGAGTTGGGAGGTTCCTTGGCAGCATGCATCCTGATCGTCGATGACGAAAGAAACATCCTTCTCACCTTCGGCCAGGCGCTGCGGCTGGCCGGCTACACAACCGAGGTAGCCACCAGCGGTCGCGAGGGTCTGGAGCGCCTGCAGACCCGGCCGATCGACGTCGTGCTGCTGGACGTCAAACTGCCCGATCTCGACGGTCTGCAAATTCTCCAACAAATCAGAGAAATCCGCAAAGAAGTTCCTGTCCTGATGATGTCCGGGCACGGGACCATCGACACCGCCGTGCGCGCCGTGCGGCTTGGAGCCTTGGATTTCCTGGAGAAACCGGTCGCCAAGGAACGGCTGCTGGTCGCGGTGGAGAACGCGCTGCGCCACAAGGCGATGGCCGACGAGCTGGAGGAGCTGCGGGCGGCGCGGGGCGATTTCGCCATGGTGGGCGGCGGTCCGAGGATGCAGGCGCTCTTCGAGGTGCTCCGCCGCGCCGCGCCTTCCGAAGGGCGGGTGCTGATCACCGGCGAGAACGGCACCGGCAAGGAGCTGATCGCCCGCGCCATCCACGAGAACAGCCGGCGCAAGGACGGGCCCTTCGTCAAGCTCAACTGCGCGGCGGTGCCGGCGGAGCTGATCGAGAGCGAGCTCTTCGGCCACGAGCGCGGCGCCTTCACCGGCGCCCACGCCGCGCGCAAGGGGAAGTTCGAGCTGGCCGACGGCGGCACCCTCTTCCTCGACGAGGTGGGCGACATGCCGGCGGCGATGCAGGCCAAGCTGCTGCGCGTGCTGCAGGAGGGGGAGTTCGAGCGCGTGGGCGGCAGCACCACCCTCCGCGCCGAGGTCCGGGTGATCGCCGCGACCAACAAGGATCTCCAGGCGGAGATCGAGGCGGGTGCGTTCCGCGAGGATCTCTACTACCGGCTCAACGTGGTGCCGATCCACGCGCCGCCGCTGCGCGAGCGCAGGGAGGACATCCCGGCGCTGGTGGAGTCGTTCGTGCGGGAGGCGTGCGAGCGGAACGGCAGGCGGCAGATGACCGCGTCGCCCGGGGCGATCGCCGCGCTGCAGGCCCACGACTATCCCGGCAACGTGCGCGAGCTGCGCAACCTGGTGGAGCGGCTGGTGATCCTCTCCGACGGGCCGGTGATCGACGCGGCGGACGTGGCGCGGGCGCTGCCGGGGGAGCGCAAGGCGCGGAGCGGCGGCTACAGGGAGGGAGCGACCTTCCACGAGCTGGTGGAGGAGGCGGAGCGGGAGATCCTCCTCGGCGCCCTCGCCGCCCACGGCGACAGCCCCACTGAAGCCTCGCGGGCGCTGGGGATGGATCGCGGGCACTTCTACAAGAAACTCAAGGCGCTGGGGGTGCGGCGCGGCGGCGCGAAGGAGGAGGAGCCGGCGTAGCCGCACGGCCGCGCCGCGCGTCCCGCCTGCCGCGCCACGATGCGGCATCTCGCGTCTGCGCGCCCGCAGGCGCGGGTGGCATGGCGGTCGCAGTTCCACGGCGGCACGGAGGCGCGCGCTGCGGCGCCGGGCGTGGTAGGCAGGCGCCTGCCGCGGCCGGGGGAGGGAGCAGGCCGCCGGCCGTGTTGTGGGAACGTGACGCCCGTCGGGCGTAGGATGGATTCGACGATGCCTTCCAACCGCACCCGCGCCAGCAGCAGCCGCCGCCCCCGCAGGAAGCGGCGCGGCCTGCTCGGCAAGCTCCTGCTCCTCTGCCTCGTTGGCGCCGCCGCCTGCGCCATCGCCGGAGGCGGCGTGATCCTGTGGATGTCGCGGGATCTGCCGCGCTTCGACAAGCTGGTCGACTACGCGCCCCGCGAAGCGACGCGGGTCTACGCGGCGGACGGGACGCTGGTGGCCACCTTCCACGAGGAGCTGCGCACGGTGGTGCCGCCGGAGGAGATCCCGGAGGTGCTCAAGCGCGCCATCCTCGCCGCGGAGGACGCGGAGTTCTACCAGCACGAGGGGCTCGACTACCGAGGCATCGCCCGCGCGTTCCTCAAGAACCTGATCTCCGGCCAGACGAAGCAGGGCGCCTCCACCATCACCCAGCAGGTGGTGAAGACCTTCCTCCTCTCCCCCGAGCGCACCTACGAGCGGAAGATCAAGGAGATCATCCTCGCGCGGCGGATCGAGGAGAACCTGACCAAGGACGAGATCCTCTACCTCTACCTCAACCAGATCTACTTCGGTCACGGCCGCTACGGCGTGGAGGAGGCGTCGCGCCACTACTTCGGCAAGGGCGTCAAGGACCTCACCCTCGGCGAGGCGGCGATGCTCGCCGGGCTGCCCCAGTCGCCGGCGCGCCTCTCGCCGATCACCCACCCCGAGCGCGCCAAGCAGCGGCAGCTCTACGTGCTGGGACGGATGCTGGAGAACGGGTGGATCACGCAGGCGGAGCACGACCGCGAGGCGAAGGCGCCGATCCGCGTGGCGGAGCGCCCCGCCCCCGCGCCCGGTCCGTACTACGTGGAGGAGGTGCGGCGCTGGCTCGTGGAGGAGTTCGGCAACGAGGCGGTGCTCACGGGGGGGCTGCAGGTCCACGTGGGGATGGACGTGGAGGTGCAGCGCGCCGCGGACAGGGCGCTGCGCAACGGCCTCGTCTCCTACGAGCGGCGCCAGGGGTGGCGCAGGCCGGCCAGGCTCACCGACGAGCAGCGGGCGCTGGTGGAGAAGCGGATCGAGCGCGCGGGCGATCGGCTGATCGACGTGCGGACCGCGACGCCCGTGGATCCGGCGCCGGGGCTGCTGATCGCCGGCGCGGTGGAGAAGGTCTCCGCCGCCGGCATCACGGTCTGGTTCGGCACCAGGAGCCTCGAGATTCCCGCCGCGGAGACGCGGTGGACGAAGAAGAAGCCCGCCGACCTGGTGGCGAAGGGCGACGTGGTCCTCGCGGAGGTTGCCGCGGTGGACGGGAAGAAGATCGGCCTCAAGCTCGCCCAGGTGCCGGAGGTGGAGGGGGCGCTGGTGGCGATCGATCCCGCCACGCGGCGGGTGCGCGCCCTCGCCGGCGGCTGGGATTTCGAGCGGAGCAGCTTCGATCGCGCCATGCAGGCGCGCAGGCAGCCAGGCTCCGCCTTCAAGCCCTTCGTCTTCGGTGCCGCGCTGGAGAGCGGCAGGTGGACGGCGGCGAGCGCGGTGATCGACGCGCCCGAGACCTTCCGCGATCCCTGGACCGGAAAGGAGTGGAAGCCGCGCAACTACGAGCGCGACGGCTTCGAGGGCACGATGACCCTGCGCACCGCGCTGGCGAAGTCGAAGAACACGGTGGCGGTGCGGCTCATCTCCGAGCTGGGCGTCGACGCGGTGATCGACTTCTCGCGGCGGGCGGGGATCGCCAGCGATCTGCCGGAGAACATGACGCTGGCGCTGGGCACGGGGGAGGTGACCCCGCTGGAGCTGGCCAACGCCTTCGCCACCCTGGCGTCGGGCGGGCTCGCCGGCGATCCGGTGCTGGTGGACAGGGTCTACGACCGCGAGGGGAAGCTCCTGTACGAAGCGCGCCCGCGGCTGCGCCCGGCGATCTCGCCGGCGATCGCCTACGTGCTGGGCGAGATGCTCCAGGCGGTAGTGACCGAGGGGACGGCGCGCGGGGCGCGGGTGCTGGGCAGGCCGGCCGCCGGCAAGACCGGCACCACCAGCGACGGGCGCGACGCCTGGTTCGCGGGCTACACGCCGGATCTGGTGGCGGTCTCCTGGGTGGGCTACGACGACCACCGCCCGCTGGGCAGGGGGGAGACCGGCGGGCGCACGGCGCTGCCCGCCTGGATCGAGCTGATGCAGGCGGCCCACGAGGGGAAGCCGCCCCGCGAGTTCCCCATGCCCGCCGGGGTGGAGCGGGTGCGGATCGACCGCACCACGGGGCTGCTCGCGGCGGAGGGCGCTACCGGCGACGAGGCGGTGGAGGTGGCCTTCGTGGCGGGGACGGCGCCCACCGAGCAGGTGGTGGCGCCGGGGCTCGCGCCGAGCGACATGCCGATGGAGCTCTTCCTCGGCGGATCGGGGAGCGCGCTTCCCTGATGCGCTGGGCGCCGCTCGTCGCAGCGCTCGCGCTCGCTGGCGGCGCCTCGGCCGACGCGCCCCGCGCGTCCGCCGGCGCCGCCGTGCGGGCGGGTGCGCTCGACGCGCTCTGCGACGCGATCGCCCGCGAGGCGGCGGCGCTCGCCCCGCCTGCCCACACGCTGCTGGCCATCGCGGTGGAGGCGCCGGTGGAGCGGCTCGCCTCCGCGGGCGAGCTTTCGCTGGCGCGGGCGCTGCGCGCGGCGGGCTTCGCGCCGCCGTTCGCCGCCGACGACGCGGCTGCCGCGGAGGCGCAGGGGGCGGACGCGTTCCTCGCCGTGCGCATCGGCCTGCAGAACGGCAGCGTCGCTGCGGCGGGCGAGCTGCGCCCGGTGCGGCGCAACTTCTTCACCGGCGAAGCGCTGGTCGCCGGCGGCGCCGTCGCCGCGGCGGTGGAGGCGGACGAGCCGGTGCGGCTCCTCGCCAGGGCGGGACCGCTGCGGGTGACGCTCTCGCCCTTCGCGCGGCTCGCGGAGGCGCCGCTCGCGGTGGCGGCGGGCCCGCTGGGCGGCGCGCCCCACGTGGCGGCGATCACCCGCGACGAGATCGTGCTCTGGGACGGGCGTGGCAGGGAGGTGGTGCGCCACCCGCTCCCTCCGCCCGCGGCGAATGCCGCGCCGTCGCGCGATCCCCGCGCCGGCCTGGTGATCGCGGGCGATCGCGTGCGCTGGGCCGTTCCCTCCCGGGGGCGCGCCCAGGTGCTGCGCCTGTCGGGCGATCTTCTGGTGGCGGAGGCGGAGCTCCCCGCCGACGTCGTTCCGCTCGCCGCGGGCGCGGGGTGGATCGTCTCGGCGCAGCCCGTGGCGGGCACCAACCTCTTCGCCTCGCCGCTGCTGGTGGCGGGCGCCGCCGCCCCGGCGGCGCCGCGGGCGGTGGAGGTGCCCACGCCCTTCGTGGCGGCGCTGGCGCCAGGGGTGGTGATCGAGGCGACGGGCCGGATCGCCGTCGATGCGGTGGCGCTGGAAGCGGGGGACGCGGGGGCGCTCGCCGACCTCGACGGCGACGGCGTGGCGGAGCTGGTGGTGACCTCGCGCAGCCCCGCAGCGCCGGACCGCGTGCGGGTCCTGTCGCTCGGGCCGGTGGTGGAGCACGCGTCCGTCGACGCGCCCGAGCCGCTCCTCTGCGCCGCCGCGGGCGACCTCGGCAGGGGGCGGGACGAGGTGATCCTGGCGGGCGCGGGCGGTACGCTCTTCCTGCTGCGGAGGGCGCCGTGATCCGCGCGCTCTGCCTGCTGGCGGCGGTCGCCCTCGCCCTTCCCGCCGCCGCCGGGGTGCGGCCGCGCTACGGCGGCGCGCTCGCGGCGGCGGTGGTGCGCGGGGCGATCGATCCCGATCCGGCGCAGGCCGACTCGGTGGCCGAGCTCTTCCTCGCCGCGCTCCTCCACCAGCCGCTCCTGCGCCGGGCGCCGGACGGCGCCCTCGTCCCGGTGCTCCTCGCGGAGCTGCCGCGCAGCGCCGACGGCGGCAGCACCTTCCATCTCCGCCTCCGCGAGGGGCTGCGCTTCCACGACGGCAGCCCGATCCGCGCCGCCGACGTGGCCGCCTCGCTGCGCCGCCTCGCCGGCGGCCCCTGGGCGGCGCTGGCGCTGCCGGTGCGGACGATCGAAGTGCTCGGCGATCGGGAGCTGCGCGTCGCCCTCGCCTTCCCCTGCCCCCGCTGGCCCGAGGCGCTCGCCGAGCCCGCGGCGGCGGTGGTGCAGCAGGGCGCCTCGCTGCGGGGGGCGGGCCCCTTCCAGCTCCGCGCCCGCGGCGCCACCCACATCGAGCTGCGTCCCTTCGCCGGCCATGCCGGCGGCCGCCCCTTCCTCGACGCGCTCACGATCCGCCTGGTGGCCGACCGCGGCGCCGCGGCGCGCCTCGCCGCCGCGGGCGAGGTGGCGTTCGGTCCGGGCGGCACGGCGCAGGCCCCCCTCGCCACGTGGCTGGTGGCGGCGCCGGGCGTCGCCCTTCCCCCGGTCGATCCGGGAGATCTGGCGCGCTTCCTCCCCGCCAGCGCGCGCCGGATGGAGGGGCTCCTCCCGCCGCCCCACCGCACCGTCCCGCCCGCGCCCGGGGAGCCCGGCGCGCCCGGCGGCGCGCCGCTCGAGCTCCTCTTCGATCCCGCGGTGGAGGGCCACCAGCAGGTGGCGGAGCGGATCCAGCTCCGGCTCCACGACCGCGGCGTGGCGGTGCGGCTCGTTTCCCTCGCCGCGGAGGAGCTGCGGCGCCGGGCCCGCGGCGGCGACTACCGGCTCGCTCTGCTCCAGCTCCCGCTCCCGGCGGAGGCGTCCTTCGCCGCGGCGGCGCTGCTGTACGAATCGGGCAGGGGCGAGGCGGCGCGCGCGCTCCTCGCCCGGGCGGGCGACGAGGCGGAGGCGATCCTCGCCGAGGCCCGTGGCATCGCGCCCCTCTACGCGATCCACGAGGCGATCGGGGCGGTGGGGCGCGCGCCGATCCACGGCGGCCCCGATCTGGCCGACACCTGGCTCCTCCCGGAGGCGCCGCGGTGAAGCTCGCCACCCGCCTCTCCCTCGCCTTCGCGCTCGCCGCCACGCTGCCGCTCCTCGCGGTGGCGCCGCTGGTGCTCCGCGAGGTGCGGGGGGCGTTCGAGGCGGAGCTCGACCACCGGCTCGAGGCGGCGGTGCGCTCGGTCCAGGCGGAGGGGGACGCCCTGGCCATGGGGCTCCTCCGCTCCCTCGACGAGGTGGCGACGGGCGACGCGCTCCGCCACGCGACGCTGGAGGCGGCGGGCGATCCCGCGCGCCTCGCGCCGCTGGCGGGCGAGTGGATGGCGGGCGCCGGCGTCGACATCCTCGCTCTCCTCGATCGCGAGGGGCGGGTCCTCTCCTCCGGCCACCTCCGCGCGCGGGTCGGCGATCCCGATCCCGCCGCGCTCCGCCTCTCCCGGACCGCGCCGCGCGAGGTGCGGACCGCCTTCGTCGAGGTGCGCGCCCGCGACGCGATCGCCAACGCCCCCGCGCTCGTGGCGGCGCGGCCCGCATCGGGCGGTCAGGTGCACGTCTTCGCGGGGCGGAGCCTCACGGAGGAGCTCCTCGCCCGCTTCTCCCGCGTCGCCGCGGGCAGCGATCTCGAGCTCCTCGACGGCGAGCGGGTCCTCCGCTCGCTCCCCGCGCCGGAGCCGCCCCTCCCCGGCGCGGCGCTCCTCGATCTCCTCCCCGCGCCGGCGCCGCGCTCGCGCACCATCGCCCTCGCCCCGGGCAGCGGCCTGCAGCTCCGGGTGCGCACCGGCGCGCGCTCCCTCGCGGTGGCGCAGGCGCGGATCGTCGGGGTGCTCGCCCTGCTCCTCCTCGTCTCGGTCGCCCTCGCCACCCTGCTCGGCGCCCTCCTCGCCAGGCGGATCGTCCGCCCGGTGGAGGCGCTGGCGGCGGGCGCGGGCGTGGTGGCGCGGGGCGACCTCGGCCACCGCGTGGAGGTGCGCGCCGGCGGCGAGGTGGGCGAGCTGGTGGAGGCCTTCAACAGGATGAGCGCCGATCTCCTCCGGGAGCGGGAGCGCGCCGCGCTGGCGGAGCGGATCGCCGCCTGGCAGGAGGTGGCGCGCCGCCTCGCCCACGAGATCAAGAACCCCCTCTCGCCCATCGCCATGTCGGTGGAGACGCTGCGGGACGCCCACCGCGCCCGCAGCCCCCTCCTCGACGAGATCTTCGAGGAGTCGACCGGCGCGGTGCTCGAGGAGGTGCAGCGGCTCAAGAAGATCGTCGACGAGTTCTCCCGCTTCGCCCGCCTGCCGCCCCCTGCGCTGGAGACGGTGGCGCCCGCGGAGCTGGCGGCGCCGCTCGTCGCCCTCTACGCCGGCCAACAGGAGGGGATCCGCTTCCGCGCGGCGATCGACGAGGGCCTTCCGCCGGTCCGTGCCGACCGCGACCAGATCCTCCAGGTGCTCCACAACCTGGTGCGTAACGCGGAGCAGGCGGTGGCGGGGCGCGGGACCGTCACCCTGCGGATCGCCGCCGGCGACAGCGGGATCGCCTTCGCGGTGGAGGACGACGGGCCGGGCGTTCCCCCCGAGGACCGGGAGCGAATCTTCGAGCCGTGGTTCACCACCAAGGAGGCGGGGACGGGGCTGGGCCTCGCCATCGCCCGCCGCATCGCCGAGGAGCACGGCGGGAGCCTGGCGGCGGAGGATGCCCCGGCGGGCGGGGCGCGCTTCGTGTTGCGCCTCCCCGTTTCCACCCGCGACGCCTGAGGGCGCCGGCTGCGGAATCGGGATAGGGGCCGGCAGTGAGCCTGCCGGACCCCTCCCACACCACCGGACATGCGGGTCCGCATCCGGCGGTTCGGTTGGTTGAGGCTACGCGGCGAGCCTCGGGACGCCGAGTGCGTCGAAGAAGCTCGTCGGTAGCGCGGAGTTCAGAAGCAGCGCGGAGTTGTGCCACCAGCGACGGACGTTGCCGGCGACCTGCCGAGCGACGGAG
>Ga0180215_1001706_pt1 | contig 23616 bp, 24 predicted proteins | sample eDN3rd37CBELigBY_FD_128871 | JGI IMG/M metagenome (GOLD analysis project Ga0180215, IMG submission 128871) | Enriched backyard soil microbial communities from Emeryville, California, USA - eDNA 3rd pass 37_C BE-Lig BY (version 2) (version 2) | ecosystem: Environmental > Terrestrial > Soil >...
TACTTAAATTAAATAAATACAAATAAACCCATTAATTACTTTTAATGGGTTTATTTTGTACTCATTTATGTTACCAATTGTCTATTTTATAAAAAGGGCATTTTGCGAAGCAGTGGAGGAATTATCCCTCGCTTGAATGGCTGCTATTCTAGCTGCATCAGCGTTCATGTTAGCCCAGTTTGCGATTGTAACAACCGTGTTTCCACTTGCGTCCCTTACTGCCCCGTTAACAAGGTCTAGTTTAGGAGAAATGATGTTGTTGGTTGTGTTGTTAGCGTCTTCTGCGGCCCTCTTTGCGGCTTCTGCTGCGGCTTTGGCATCTAGAGCAGCTTGATCGCCCAATTGAAATTGAAACATAGCGTTTTTAGATCCGAAAGCGAAAGTAGTTTTATTCTCTTCGTCTAAAAAAGCATAGCTAATAGCATCAGTATACGGCCACGCATCGTAAGTCACTTCTATTTTTCCATCACTACCATGTTTAATTAAATTTAAACCATCATCTGAAACTCGGAAAAAGCCATCCATCCCCGGGTCGAAAAACAAATTACGGTAGTTATTTAGGATAAACTCTAACTTCCAATTAACCGTATCTATTTTGTATAGATAGTCGTTTCGAGTATCCTCTAACCACAAATCGCTTTTAGACTTTCTAATCTCAAGGCTAGCATATTGCTGATACTGATTACCGTTTAAGTTAATATTTTTCCAACTGCCATCCTTATAATACATGAGTTTATTTCCATAACCATCTGACCAATTAGCAACCAAAGTCCCTCCCGGAGAAACGCCTATAGCCCTTGGTACATATCCGTTAAATCCTGCACTAGGTATACCTCGGTTTACAAGACCTCCTGTGCTTGGGTCTACAGTAAAAAAACCATAATAACTTCCGCTTAGATAGTCATTTGGGTTAAACCAAACAGTACCATCAAAACCACTAGTGACATTCATAAGTTGGTATGTTGCATTTATCTCATATAATTTAGCTTGGGATATAGTTCCTGTTGCTGGAAATCTCCAAAGAGTACCATAGTTACGCTCGGATCTAAGATAGTAATAATACCCATTTGCAAGTATTGGATCGGTGTAACTGTAGCCTGACCCTGCAATAGTCGATAAACTAGAACCGGTCACGGTAGAATAGCTAATACCGCTAGAATTTTTCATATATACTCTTGTACCTATTTTATCAGCCCACCCTACTCCATTTGTCGATTGTTTTATATTCGTATTAGTCCAAGCAGCAAAAGTTGGTGTGCTAAACACTATAACCATAAGGAACGAAAGGAATGTAGAGAACATACCCTTTATACGCATAAAAGCCACCTCGTACATTTTATTTTCTATCACTCTATAGAAGTATCCAAAAATACTTTACAACTCTTCACATTTATTTGGACAATTTATTTCGATGGTTGTCCCACCATCCTTTTCGAAAGGAGGGAAATCCCTTTCGTATTTGATCCTATAGACTGTTACTTTACCTTTCCCGCATTTACAAGGTTTTTCAGATTCTGATGATATTGCGAAAGAATAGCGGGAGTAATCTCCAATTCACGAAAAGTATTTGAAGTACTCTGTTTCCTTCCTTGTCGGTGACACTTTCGCATAAATTTGCGTCGTTGATAGTCGTTCATGACCTAGCAATTCAGCGACGATCTCAATGCTCATGCCTTTATTAAGCAAATAGGTTGAAAATGTGTGCCTCATCACGTGAGGATGAATTTTTTTATTTAGATTAGCCTTTTTACCTAAATTTTTTATAATAAGTTGAATGGACCTTGACGTTAACCTATTAATTGGATGTGTTTTACTCACAAACAATGCGGGACAATTATCACTTCTAGTAGACAGATACTCCTTTAAAAAATATTGAGTGTTTATATGAAACAATACAGTGCGCTCTTTAGCACCTTTTCCCCAAATTTTTACTGACCTTTTCTCCCAATCAATTTCGTCTAAGTTAATATTGACAATCTCAGAAACCCTGCACCCTGTTTCAAACAAAAGTTCAAGAATAGCCCGTGCTCTTATATCATTCCCACAGGCTTCTCTTAACTGTAACATTTCAACCATTGTTAAAAATTTAGGTTGTAATTTATCCTCTTTTATTTTTTTTATTTTTAAAGTAGGGTTGCTTTCTACAATATTTTCTTCTGTAAGATAATAAAAAAATGATTTAATAATACTTAGCTTTGTTGCAATTGTACTTTTCTTCTGATCAGAAAATGAAGTAATATAGGCCTTAATATCATTTCCTGTGATTGTACTTACAGGTTTATTTATTACACTAAGAAATTTTTGAATTTCAAATCGGTAATTAGAAAGTGTCCCTTTGGAGCATCCAGAAAGATTTTTTTCAGATAAAAACCTTTCTAAGATCTTTTGATTCTCAGCGTTACCTTGTATCTTAGTTTGAATTTTTTTCTCTAACAGAGATGAGATTTCAATTACTGCGTCCTTGAATGCAGGGTTAGAATGGGATTCCCCTATTTTATTTATTTCTTCCAAAAAATCATGTATAAATTCGTACATTTTTCCACTCCTTTTTGCTACCAATTTATCAAAAAGGAGGGCTGAATAGTTTTATTGGACAAATAATCGGAATTGCTAAATAGTCATTCTGCAAATTTGTGTAATTGTAAAGATCCGAATAAAGGCACTTCCTTTCTAAAAAAAAGATAATAAGTCTTTAATTTGAAAATAGTTTTCAACATTATCCATCCATCATTTATAGGATTTACTGAAGACCCATCTTTATCTTTCCAGGTACAGGGCAACTCACAAACTGGAATTTGAGCTAGTTTTGCACGTAAAAGCACCTCTACATCGAAAGCAAATCCATATTCTTGGAGTGGCCGGAACAAATACGGAATCGTTTCTCTGTGGAATACTTTTGCTCCGCATTGAGTATCCATATAGGGAAGGCCCATTACATTCCTTGTTAACCATCGAAATATAATTCCCATTTGCCTACGATGCCAGGGCTGCATTGAGAGAATCTTACTCTCTTTAAGACCTCTTGACCCAATCACAACCTTTGTTTTTCCACTTACAATCCATAGATATCCTTCAGTAAAAAAAGAAAGATCTGTTGCTCCATCTGCATCCATAAAAGCAACAACCTCTCCATTGGCTTGTAAGATCCCTTGCCGTACAGCACCCCCTTTCCCCAATCGTTTCGGATTCTCTATGATTTTGACATCCCTTATTTTTTCTCCCCATTCCCTAGCAACCTTCAGCGTTTGGTCTGGAGATGGCTCTACCACAATAATGACTTCAACTCTTAACTTGTTTTGATTTATAAACTCCTGTATTTTCCCCATCGTGGAAGGTAATCGATTTTCTTCACGGTAGGCTGGAATAATAATGCTTAGATCAGGTTTCATAGTCCTCTCCCTTCTCTCCAAATAAAAAAGCCCTCCACTTTTTAAAAGGGAAAGCTCAACTAGTTTTATTGAATTTGATAGACTTCTCCATAATCTCCCTGAAAAATAGGCTCACCCAGGGTATTATGGATCTTATGGTAGCTTATATCCTCTAATCCCCAAGCATCCTTAGCTTTAGGTTTTGGCATAATGACATATTGGGGTTTATCGAATTCAATAATACTCATTATCTCTTCGGACTGATAAGCATACATCGACCGCTCAAACGCTGTCCATTGATGGACTCCCCTTGTTTCATCAATGATAAAGGGATCCATTCGACCATCCGCAAGAATATCCCCTCCACGGAACATGACATACCCTGATGAAGAATAGGGGGCCAACACTTTTGGACGACCTTCTGCATGATGTTCTAATATATAGTCCATCTCCTTAACGGGATAAGTAGACTGCGGTTCCTCATAAGAAATACTCCACCCCATGATCAAATTTACTGCTAGTCCCAAGCCAAACACCCATCTAAGAAATGAGGGACGTACTACCCAATCCAATCGTTTGAACCCATTTAACCAAGGAACATGATCAATCGCTATTGCCAAATAATACATGATAAACAACTCCATATAGAGCTGCTGCTTATAGTTAGCAACGCCTAAATATAAAATGCCAACCATAAAAACAAATCGGAAAATGGTCTTTCGGGCCGAATACATGGCACTCCATACAAAAAGAACTATAATCGTAAAAAAGATGGTATCCTCATTAAAATGAATGGGATGCCATTCCGAAATAAAGGCGGTAAATCCTGTTTTCCCAATGGTATGAAAGTAAACAAGGGTACGCCAGCCCCCTGCATTCAAAACACCACCCAATAGGATGAAAATCATTGCACTGATATGGTGCTTGGTTAGGTTTCGAGCCCATGCGCTTTCCAACAAAGCCATCATAAAAAACACTCCGATGAGCGGCCATACCCCAGTATGGACATTAGAAAGGGCTAGGGATAGAAGGCCCAAATATAGTGCTTTTAAAAACGATGGCTGCCATTGAAACTCTCTTAAAAAAACAAAGAACCAAATGACAATAGGGGCAGAAACCATTTGAGGGCGTATTTTAAAATACAATAAAAAGATAACCAGAGAAACAACCGGTATGATGAGAGTCAAATAGGGATGTTCCGCTTCGTACCCCATTTCCTTCCGTGAAATTTTGGCTAGCCGATAAAGCCCCCAAATCATGAATCCTAAACAAATAACAGTTAATATATGAACCCCTTTCCATCCCCATAGCCCATATAATCCTCCCACAACCAACTGAAACCCGATTTCATGGGGGACGTACGGAAGATTAGGTGTGAACGTGTGAATGGCTTCTCGTAATATGGTTTGTTCCTGAATCATTGTCCGTCCCAACTCGATATGCCAGAATGTGTCCGGATCGTTCCAAGTAGTAGAAGGATTCATTAGGACAAAGGCAGATAATATCAGGATGGGTATCATAATGAAATTAACTTTTCGAACGGTTCTTCACTCCCTTAAATTTTTAGATGCTCTATTCTACTAACCTGATTCCTGTACTCATAGAAACCGTTCCATCCGTTACATAGAATGGGTTTTGAATGAAGTTTCTCTCCCAACTTTGAAAGTTTGCATTAAGCTGAATCCCCACTGTTGTTCCCGTTCCTTCTGTTACTGAAGGAGCATATCTTCCCCACCATACATTTTCTTCATCGGATATGGGATTTTCCGGTGTCATCGTCACGGTATCTCCGTTCGTTAAGATGGCAACCAATTGATCTACATATCCATCTGTGTTCACTTGGAACGTAAATTCCGATCCGGCCCTAACAAAGAAAGGGAATGTCGTAGTTGGGTATGTCTGACCAGGAGGTGGAAACAAGATGTGAGTCACAGTTAAATCGGTTATGGTTATTTTCGTCGCTTCTAATCGTATATCTAGTAATCTAGGGGTGCTTGTTTTGACTGTTGATTGCAACTCTACCCGAACAACAAACTGTGTTCCTTCTGTAATCTCTGTCCAAGAACCTAAGGGTACCTCCTTCCAGCTCATGCCGCCATCTGAAGAAACTTGGTACGTCATGGAGCTGCCTGGATCTAAATCTTCCGTAGCGGTTAATCGAACCAAGTCACACGGTTTGCTTGCTGTAAATACCGTGGATTGATAATACCGAGGGCTTTCATACCCACCTATCATTCCAAGTCCGGTGATACTCATTGCATCATTTTTTATCATTTGGGTGCCATCGAAGGTATAATAATTAACCGCACCATCTTCGGTAATATAAGCAAAATCATAGTTATCTGTACGAGTAGATAAAGCGATTGCCTGATCTATATTATTAGCGCTTAAAACGGAAGAATATTGCATCGAACTTCCATCATAGAGATAGCGATTGACTTGATTGTTCTCAATAACTGTCAAAGTAGTTTTCGCTTCATCATGCCCCATTGCTTTGTTTAAGCCTAATTTAGATAAGCCAGCGTCTTCAACATATCCCGATCCAGCTTCATATCTAAAATAATGGGAGCCTGTTTCAGTCGTAACAACTAAATCCGGTGAGCCATTGATCAAGCTAACAGATAATGGATTCGTCAGATTCGTGTTGAAACTAAGCAATGGGTTGGAAATGAAAGCCCCTGTCTCATCCATTTGATAGTACGAAATGATCCCTTTTCCATTCAAATCCTTGGAAAGAACAGCGATGCTATCTTGATAGGGTTGAGTGCCAACCGACACGACTCCATTCAAACCCAACACAGATAATCCGGGATTATAGACCATCCCACTTCCATCGAAATCATAACGTTTTACCTCTGTATCCGTAAACGTCCACAAACTCCGTTGATCTTTCCGCATAGCCAGCCCTAACGGATTCGTAATAGGGATCGTTAACTCGGGTGTTTCCACCATCCGGTTTGTGCCTCCGTCATATTGATAAAATTGAACGGAATCCCCATTAATTACCGCATACTCTGGGCCAAATTCTGCTAAAGCAATGGCTTGTGGCACATTTATTTTAGGCAATCGATAGAGTGTATTATCTGCGTCATAATAGGCATCTGTCACACTCGTATTTACTTGGCTGGTGGTTGAAAAATCATCATAGAAGATTTGTTCCGCCACTCCCACTGACGGTAAAAGCATGACCAACCAAAAAAGAAGAACCACCGACCGCATGATATCCCCCCTTTCTTAAACGATCACCCAAAATAATAGATATTGAATGGTTACAGCAAGGAAAATAATAGGAGCTAAAGGGATGGCCTGATTCCCTTTTGTAAGCCATACGATGATTAAGAAAGCATTCATAATCAGTAAAACGGACCATATTTTCGAAAGTCCTAGAATAAAGCCCACCAAAGCCATCAATTTCATATCCCCACCACCTGCTTGTCCAAGAACACCAAGCATGAAGAATATTCCTCCTGCAACCAAAAGACCCGCGATTGAATCCGCCCAAGGATGATCTTGAAAGATCAATCGATAAAAAATAGCGAATAAAAATGCGGGTAAAATGACTTTATTTTTAATTAACCGATATCGCCAATCATAGTATGCTAGACCTGCCAAGAAAATCTCAAATGAAAGGATAAAGGTTAGGGTCATTGTCCACCCCCTACATTCGTGATTTGGCTAATCTTCCACTCGCCACCCACATCTTCCATTTGAAATAACGTGGAGATTTCAACATTCTTTTGTATGTCATTCTTAATTTCATAATCCACTTGAATCAGTGCCTTGTCTGTTTCTACAACCACTGGTGCCTTATTCAATACTTTAATTTTGGTATTTAAATTTTTGGGTAGAAATGAAAAGGTTTTTTCCGCTTCTTTCCTCGCTTGACCGGAAAGAAGGGTTAACGATTCTTTCCATTGAGATTTTGAAACATAAACCAAATACTGTTCAATGACATTATCCACTTGATCCGGCAGCTTCATTTCTTCCACGTTGTTAAGGATGACCGGGAATTCTTCGATTTTTAGAATCTTCCATTTCTGATCTTGCTTGATCAGCGTATAGAGAAAATGATTTCTGTCCTTTCCGACCTTTGTATCAACCGTTGCATCAACGGCCACTTGTGCAAATTGAGACGATAAAGAACGGATATCCAACCTGTGATGAATCAGGGTACCGCTCACCTCTTGTGCTTGATTCGATTGCAACACCCTTTTGGTATCCCCTGTTGTATACTCTTGTGCTTCTTTCATATGACCTTCCACTAGTAAATGGAGAAAGGTGGAAATAGTCAGTTCAACCTCCTCATCCTGAATCGTGGCGGGAGTTATTGTTTCAGGCGTTTTGGCTGAAACAGATAGATGGGAATACGTGAAATAGCCGAATATAGCAATTAAAACCATACCAACAAGTCCATACAGCAGGGGATAACGTTTCAATACTCTCGCTCCTTTCTCTTTCTATAGTTTAATTTCTGCCATGGATCTTACTTTCCCAGAAATGGTATCAATGGAATGGTCATTGGCTATTCCCCCTAACAATAAGGTTTTTACCGTGTATTCCATTTCCACATAAACCTGTTTGTTATTCGGGCTGGTAATGAGAATATTATTTATGGTTACATTTGGGTTTGTTAACGTAATTTCATTTAAGTTTTTTTGAATGTAATCATTGGCTTCATTTCTCGCGGCTGCAAGATCAACTACTGGGTTGTATCCAATCACATTTCCACTGGCATCATAAATTCCTGTTACTTTGGACATGGATGCTCCAGCTAGGCTTCCTGCATCGGCTAACGTTTGAAGCTTATGCCGCGTGATCAGAACATTTCCAAGGTCTGTTAATAAGCCCATAACAAGAACCAATGAAAAAATAGTGACAACGAAAAAGGGAATCGCGATTCCCTTTTCGTCGTGAAAGAGATTAATTTTCTTTTTTAAACGTCGCTGTATGTTCGAGATAAATACAGCTGTTACAACCTGTTTGATCATTGAGGCTGGTTCCTCCTAACAAGATTCCAATCCCAGGCACAAACGTGTCTTGTTTATACCTTACGGTAACATTTACGTAATCCCCTAGATTCTGCTGTGTTACAGAAACAATGTTACTCCTCTTCAATCGCCCTAGATCTATCACGTTTTCCACAACGGAAGTGGGATTGCCAAGTCCTAACGCTAAATGCCTTGCCCCATCCCTTGCGCTATCGATGACGACTAATTTGCTATACATCAAGTAGCCGAAAATCATAATCCCTAACAAAATGGCCGTGAGGATCGGCAAGACCCATGCAGCTTCAGCCAGGGCCTGCCCTTTTTCCTCACGCCAAAAAGACAACCTTTGCTTTTCCATGGTTGTCCCCCTCATTCATTAATTTTATTTTTAACTTATCGAGTTTGAATTCCGTTTGTGATATTTTGAATGACATTTTGTAACTCACCACGGAAAAGTACAATTGCGCCAATGGATGCAATGAGGACCAGAACGAGGATCATTCCATATTCCGTACCTGTTTGTCCATCTTCCTCCCGGAAAACATTTAAAATCCTTTCTTTCAGATCCATCCCTTTAAGAAATCCATTAGTTATCATTTTCATCATTTTATTTCCTCCAGTTTTATATTTTTCTTATCCTTATTTTAGATACGTACCTTCATTTAGCATGATAGAAAACCCCAAAAATCCCCCCTTTCAAGTGTGAAGGTAGATCGTATCCCCTACCTTTACGTGAGAAAATGCCCCCTTCTTTCCTTCCACAATCCATTTCGTTTTCCTGAGATAAGGACCTATACGCCAGGGTTTGATGGTTCCAACAAACAACACTTTCTGTTGTTCGTCCAAATACATCACGTCAATCGCTGTTCGCATGAAAAACATGTGTATTTGTTTGGCATTTTCAAACACCATGGCGAAATTATTCTGGATTTCTTTATAAGGAAGAAGCCCCTTCATTTTTGCAAATGCACTTAAAGGGACTTCTACTTGATTAGCTAAACATGTGTTTTGAGCATCGTAGATGGCGTGTATCATTAGAAGATTTTCCCGAGATTCATAAGTAATGGCCCAATCATCATAATCAACAAAGGCACAAAAATGAACAGCATCGTTGGCATAAGCATCCTCCCATTTGCTGCCTGGGCCCGGGTAATCCCCTTATTTTGAATATCGTTTCGAATCCTAACGAGTTGCTCATTAAGTAATCCCGAGATTCCACTTCCATACTTTTTGGATTGGGAAAGTCCTTCTATAAAAAGATGAACGGATTCATTGTTTGTCTGTTGGATCATCCAAAGGAATGCTTCATCCCTCGTCATGAGTCCATTCATGTATTGATACCCTTGCCGCAGAATCCTACCAAAAAGCCCTGTATTCACCCTTGTAATTCGGGCAATTGCATTTTCAATCGTTAAACCTGCTTCACAACTCGTTAAAAGCAACTCTGTGACTGGTAACAATTCTTTTTCAATTTGTTCGTTTCTTCCCCGAATCTTGATATTCAAAAAATACTCAGGCGCCATAAAAAAAACGCCTCCAATCACCGCTCCCAAGATCCAACCCGATGGGCTGAATCCTGCCATAATGGGATACATCAACAAGGGAAGAAGTAAAAAAAGCATACGAATCGTAAAATACGTTTCAACATCGATATGGTGATATCCAGCCCAATTCAAACGCTCCCTTATGGATTGTGCAGCCATTCCTTTCGGAAATAAAAACCCAAAGAATTTAGTGAATTGGCGGGTGGTCATTTTTAACATCGTGACCTTTCCCGAGTCATCCGCAGTGGGCGCTCGTTCCATGATCCATTCCTGAAGACGATTCCTCTCAGATTGACGATAAGAAAACCAGGATAGATATAGAAAGAGAATGCTAGAAAACACGCAGAAACCTATTAAAAACATTGTATTCCCCCTCTTAATCAAGCGTGACATCTGTCATTCGGTTTACGATATACCACCCAAACCCAATACTACAAAAGCAATAAAAAAGAATAAATTGGCCAGTGGGACTTTGGGTCATAGGTTCCATGAGATCAGGGGCAATCAGCCGCATGGCAATGAATACGACAATCGGTAACATGCCAATCATTCGTGCATTTTGTTTTCCTTGAATCGAATGGGCTTGAAGCTTCCGATCCATCTCTTGTTTTTCTCCAATGGTCACGGATAATTTATCCATGAGATCGGGGAAGTTTCCCCCCACCTGTTGATGAATCTCATAGGAAGTGACAAACAGTTTAAACTCTTCCAGTGGAATTTGATCTTGAACCATTTTTAACGCCTTCACCATATTTCTCTCGGTTTGATAATATTGGTAAATACGAAGGAACTCACTTTGTAAGGGTTCCCCCACCTTTTCGGTCACGATACGGATGGTTTCATGCAAAGGAACCTGGGATCTCATTGAGTTAGCCATCCGTACAAGGGCGTTTGAAAATTGCCCCCTCATAAGGATCGTCCGTTTTTTAATCCGTCCCCGTAACCAGATTCGGAATGCCAGCAAGCCTACTCCAATTCCCAATACCCCATAGGATGAGCTAATTAAAAAGGTTAAGATCAAATACCCTAAAATAGAAACGATCACGCAAATTAGAGTGAATTCCCGATTCCCAGCCCTAAATCCCGCTTTCTTAAACTCGGTAAAAAATGTGCTATAGAACGGAATGGAAACAGGCTTTCTTTCCTTTTCTTCGTTCTCAATGGTAAAGTTACCATCTATTGAACTTCGCAAAGACTGCATTCGGTAGTTCCGATGCGACCGATAGCCTAAAAACAAAAACAAAACAGAAAAAAAGGTGAAAAAACCAACTAAACTAAGCATCTGTTCCAACCTCTTTCAAAATACGGGGGATCTCTATCTTTTGTTCTAGTAATTCCTTTTCAAATCTGAAAGGATGCTTGGTTCTTACTAGACGATCTTTTTCATAATCGTATTCAAAAAGATGTTGGATTTGAACTTTGCCATTCTCATATCCCATAAACTGAGAAATATGGGTCATTCTTCGTCTCCCATCTTTCAAGCGATTCACCTGTACCACCATATGAATAATTTTTGCGACTTGCGGATGAATAGACTCCTTGGGGAGCCCACTCATTAGCTCAATTCGTTCGGGTAGATCCTCTGGTTTGTTGCAGTGAATGGAGAACAAACTCCCCGGGTGACCGGAGTTCATCGCATTAAAGCAATCCAAAACAACCGCATCCCGAACCTCACCCACAATAATTCGCGTGGGCTTCATTCGAAGCGCGTTTTTAACGAGCATTGAGGCCGTGACTTCTCCCTTTCCTTCAATGTTCGCTCCCCGTGTTAAAAGACTTCGCACCTTTGGATGGTCTAAGTCCAATTCCAATGTATCTTCTATGGTGACTAGGGCTTCATTCTCTCTCGGAATATACCGGCAGATGGCGTTAAGGATTGTCGTTTTCCCTGATCCGGTTCCGCCTGAAATGCAAATATTTAATGACCCCTCTGCAATACAACGTAGAACCTCTTTAATTTCCTCCTGAAACGTTCCTCTTGCACATATTTCATCAATATCCATCTGTGGAACAAACTTTCGGATACTAATATATGGGCCGTGCACAGCAATAGGAGGAATCGCGACATTCACGCGGCTCCCATCATCCAAGAAGGCATCCACAACCGGTTCCATTAAATCGATTTTTCTACCAATTGGACTCACGATTCGTTGAATAATATCCATGACATGTTCTTGATCCCGAAACTTTACATCGACCATTCTTTCAACCCCATGCTCCTCAATCCAAATACAATTGGGACCGTATACCGTGATTTCACTAATTGTCGGTTCATTTAATAGGGGCTGAAGGGGGCCTAATCCGCACAAATCATTGTAAAACAATTGGATATAATGCTCTGCCTTTCTTCGCATGGCAAAGGGTGCCATATTATAAAAGGTTTGGGTGATGATCTTTCGAATTTCTTCCTTCCCTTCTGCCGTATCTTTCCGATCAAGCAACCCAATGGTTGTCCTTACCTGTTCATTAATTTTCTGACGGATTGCCTCTATCGTTTGCGTGTCCTCATCCTTCATTTCATCTGCAATGACAGTCATTTTTTGTAGATACAACCGCTTATTGTTGGCCTCTTGGGACTGGAGTGGTTGTTTTTGGTCTTCCCTTTGTATTGGTTGCTCTTGTTGTATCCCCATCTCTTCTATTGGCGTTCGGAGTAGAGGAGGATATGTCGGCTGCTGTGATGGCATGGCTCCTCTATCGTTATTCGGCATGGAAAATGATTGTCGTTTCAACGGCTTAAACGGCCTCACCATGATTACCTTACCTCCTTTAATTGGTCGCTGCTTGTCGATTTAGATCATGGAACCCCTTTGTTGTTGTAGGTGCTAACTTTAGTTCTTGGCTGGCTGGTTGGGGTTGAACCACGATTTTTAACTTCCCTGTTTCCATGTAATGTGAAATTTCTTGGGCTTGCTTTGCCGTGGCTTCCACTACGACTCCAATTAGCTTATCTCCATCTTCTACTCTTGAAATGACTGGTATATTCTGAGCGATATAAGAAGTGACAAGCTCATTTCCCTGATTGGTTACCGCATTCACGGTTGCAATAAAGTCTATCCGATCTCCTTTATCCAATTTGCCGCCAAATCCAGAAATTGAATCAACCGAGATCGGTAAGGCCCGAATGTCTAATCGCTTCTTTGCATTTAATTCCGCGGTCATTTCTCCTCCTGGTGAATCAGAGAGGGTTTCTTTTGTAATGGGCTCCTCTTGATGAACCGTCGCATTCGTGTACTTCCCTAAAAGCTCGTTTATATCCGTAATTTTTGTCCCGATAATCGCTGCTGTAGCGACCGGAACCTGCTTCACCATATCCGGTGAAATCTTGGTATAGGGAGGAATATTCTTCGCTGCAACGAAAACTGTTACTTTCTCATTAAAACTTTGTACAGCATTAACTGCCATAAAGGCGGCAAGAAAGGCTAAGAGAACAGCAACTAAAAAGAAGAAAAGAGCTGGTTTCTTATTGGTCATTACTTCTTGCCTCCTTTCTCATCCATCCCACTCAAAAAGAGGGATTCGAGATAAGTTCCTTTTAACGATTTGTTTTCGAATTGATAGGGAGTAACGGCTACTACCAGCTTTCCAAAGGACATCGCCAAGGATATTTCTTCTGCCTGCTTGGTGGTGACTGCTACGATGATTCCACCGCCTTGATCCTTGGGATTCCGTCGAAGAATTTCGACCCCTTGCGCGATGGTCTTTGCAAAGGATTGGTCTTCATGATTGAAAATCCCGATTAAATCCACATGATCTTGATCCTTCACTTGTTCTCCCAGGACTTGAACATAATCTTCAGGGAGACCCATGGCACGAATATCTTTACTTTTTTTATCTGACAAAGGGACTGCCACTCCCCCATTCTGACTCTGAACCGTTGCGATGGTATTCTTATCCAAAATAGCCCCACTCGGAATAAAGGTATTGCTGTACTTTCCGATCACTTGTTGCGGATCGGTTTCTGCACTTTCAGAGATGGCAGCCATCGGAACTTCGGCCTTTTGAATATCCTGTTCTTCGATCTTGCTGTATGGCGGTATATCCTTTACCACCTTGATCACATAGCCTACATTTTTGTAAGACTGTACCGTTTGAACAGCGAGATAACTAGCGATGAAAGCAAAGCCGATAGCCACAACAAATAGAAATAAACCGAACTTCTTTGTTTTCATCGGATTGAATAACTCCCTTCCTTCCTTCTAGTGAAAAAGGAAAAGATAGAACTCTTTTTCTTTGTAGTCGGTGATGGATTCAACTCGAATAACCTTGCCGTCGTTTCTAAAACAGCCTTTGAAAAAGGAGATTTTGGAACACTTAGAACGATAGGTACATCATATTTATTGGTTGCTAACTTCACCTTCGGATCACTCGGGAATGTTCCAGATACCTTATAATGCTGACCAAGTATTTTGGAAGCATCTTTGACTGTTATCCCTTCTCCACCACTTACATTGTTAAAAAGAAGTTCGACCTTCGCTAAAGGGACACCCATTCCTCTTAATTCAGATGCTACCCCGTCACAATCACTTAAGGTCATGCGGTCTAAGTCTGAAACCAAGAAAATTCGGTCCGCATACTGAAAACTTATAACCGTTGGGTCTTTAAAGCTTGGCCCCAAATCAATAAACACCATATCGAAATAGTGCCTTAAATACTGAACCACATTCTCTACAACTTCTGCTGTAACAAAATCTTCTTCGATTGCTCGTTTCGGCGCGGGAAGGACCCATAAACCCGAAGGATGCTGCATCAAACGTTCAAAAACCGTCGATTGATCCACCTGTTCCGGTAAATCGACCCAATTTAAGATGGTACGAAATGGCTTTTGTTGATTGAGTTTCAATAAAGAAGCAACATTCCCATAAAATATATCAAGGTCTACCAGGCAAACCCTGACATTTGGGTTTAAATTGGTTACCGCTAAAGCCATGTTTGTTGATATACTGGTTTTTCCCACCCCTCCTTTTGGAGAATAGAAGGCATAGAGTCCTTTTTGTATGGATGGGGCATATGGCATTCCGAAACCCTGTCCTGCTTGTTCCGTTGGGTGTGAATAGTATGGATACCCACTTTGTTGCATGGTCATAGGGGGGGCTGCCACCGGTTGTTGTTGCGTATATATGGGCTGAGATGGTGGAATTTCCCTTGGTTGAACGCTATAGGGTCCCGGTATCGGTTCCGTATGTTGATTGGTTTGTGTCTGCTCGTTTGGATTGGTATAGGGTACTTCTCGTGTGTTTTGTAATGCAGCGGTTTCCAATTGCCCTTGTTGTATTTCCTGATAAGCGGCTGAATCCGTTGATGAGAAATCTCCATATTGTGAATTCAGAGCATGAGACATTTCTTGTAATTCACTTGCTTGTAAAGGATACTCAAAAATATCTTCATAACGAATTCCCGTTTGATGGAGTCGATCCGCTTCTTCCTGTGTCCATGTCCCCTGATCACTAATGGCGATGATCCAAAGGTTAGGATAGGTGGTTTGGCACAGCGTAAAAAATGCCTCTCCCATCGTTTTATCGACGATGGCTAAAGTAATGGGTTTCTTTTTTAAGATTAAAAAGGCCTCTGTATGGTCAACTGCAATTTCCGTTTGAAAATATCGACTAACTACCTGTTGATTTTGTTTAAGCCGTTGAATGTTCGTATCACAAAGAAGTACAAAGGGTAATCTGCTCATTTCTTTCCTCCCTATTTTTCTCAACTAAAAAAGCCCCTTTTTAAGGGACCTCTTGAATGCCTGCCGTTGATTTCACTCGTACCAATATAAAATCTCCATCTGATTTGTCTATGATTCGTTGTACCTTCCCCCACATTGTAGTTTTCATTTTTCCGGTCACCGTTACGGCATATTTGGTACCACCCTCAACCCTTCCTTCCCAATCGGTGATCAATTTCCCGTTTTTGCGTAGTTTTTCAATTAAGATTGAGTTTTTTGTGAAGGCAGATCTTGCCTCTCTTTGAGCATCAAGAGGATCTATTACTGGTTCATAATCTACAATGGCTGATGAATTCCCTGTTATATTTCCATATTCATCAACCTTATACCCCAGACCCATTTTTGGATCCACTGTACTCGCGCTTGCACCTGCTAGGGAAACAGAATCTGCAATGGTCTGTAATTCATGGCGAAATGAAAGCATATTGGTTAGATCCACTGCAAATACCATCGCAAATAATAGGATGGGAAGAAAAACAATCAATACAGGAAGAGCAATCCCTCTTTCGTCACGGATTAAATTATTATTCAAATAGTCTCACCCTTACCTTTGGTATCTCAACAGGATTTACATGAATTTTCTTCACCACTTTATTATCGTGGAACGTACTTTCATATTCAGGTTGAGTTCGTGATGGATTCACTTCCCCGGTTAATGTGATCGTGTATTTGTTTTCTCCCTGATCGAAAAAGTCCCACCCTGAAGGCATGTTTACAGTGTAAACAAATTCATCTTGTGCAGGAACCGTAATGGTCCGTGTATCCTTTCCTACTTCTGAATCCGTTACCCATTTCCATTTAATACAATCCCCTTCATCGTTTTCTTCTTCACAAACCCTATAAGAATATTTATAATCATCTCTTACCGTTACCGTTGTGGTTATTGGGCTACTGCTCACATTTCCGACAACTACTTTGACTGGAATCAATTCATTCCAGGTAGCACTGGGTGGTAGATTCCGGAAATTGATATATAGATTTTCGCTAATATCAATGTTTACGGGTTCAGTTAACCGATTATCAAACCAATAGGTTTCATTACTTGGTTGGGTTCGCTTGGGATTGATCGTGAACGATACCATGATTTGAGATGCAAAGGGTGCTGTAATAGGAAATCCTTCGACCCGTGTGGAAGAACCCGGGGGAAGAGTGATGGTCTTTCTTCCTACTTCCCTTCCATCCACCTCTTGGACCAATTCGGTCGTAATTGTCATTGCGCTATCATTGCCTGCCACAACAGATACAGAGATCTGATCTCCGTATCTTAGATAGTCTGGACTAGACTTAAAATCATTAACACTTAAGTTCAGTGGACGTTGAACCATTGCTTCAACTTCTCGCCCAAATCCGTCTTGAAGAATGACTTTGAGATTACTTGACCCAGTAAGAGAAATAAAATCGGATACATCCTTTTTCCATACATCATGGAAGGTTGTATCCGTTACATCATAGAACTTATAGGGTTTAGATCCTTGATCTCCTTGGACTGTCAATTCCACATTTCGCTTCATGTAACCATAGGCATTAAAATCTACATGGAGTTGGTTGTCTTTGATTTCAGCGGAAAGGATTTCAGGATAAGGGCTTAGAAAAAAGTTATGTGTTGCCTTGATCTCTGACATATCCGACAGATCATCGCTGACATTTGTTTTTCCAATGTATTTCCCCCCGGCAAAAGCAACCAATTGGGAAACAAGGTAATATGGACGACCATCTAATTCGTAGTAACCATAAGCATTGAAATCATTGTAGGTGCTTATCTTTTTACTCCAAATATAATCTTGCTGTTTTTGATCGGCTGCCAAATAGTCATTCATGAAATTCTTTATTATTGCTTCATCTTTTGGAAGTAAACCATATCCATCACGTTGATAAAAGTTATCTGATGCCTCAATTTCCATTATGTTGAATGTATCGTACTTCTCTAATGTGTAGATATCGCCCGATTTAATGTTTTCGGTAAAAATGGCCTTGGAACGAGATAGGAAGGCTGGACGTTCGTCAATTCCTACCAATCCAGATCCAGATAAATTACCTTGTAATCTTATGTTCTTTTTCCCATACATAAAATATTCGGTGTAATTCGGCATAGTACTTTCTTTAAGTTGGCTGTAATCTCGACTTGCATAAACATAACCCCAAATCAGTAACAAAAAAAATAATAGAATAAAAAAGAGAATGAATCCCCTCTTTTGTCTCATGGGTGATTCACTCCCAGTCCCTTTAAAACAGCCTGTATAGGTACATCTTTATCTTTAATATCATTTACCATGCCATCATCAATTGAAATAGTATATGCCTCCACATTGGAACCACTTTTCCCTTGGATAGCCACTGTAAGCAAACCACCCTCACCTTTTTTAAAAGTATAGTTTTTGCCTGGTTCCGGGTAAATACTTTTGTACTGAGGATGAGTGGCTTTTAAACCTGAAGTATAATAAGCTGCCCCAAAAGAATATCCGTCAATTTTGGGAATGGTTACTGTTACACTCTCCCCATTATCTTTATAGGATGGGAATAATTGATCCGCTAATACACGAACATCACCTGGCGTCCAAGCAGTAGGTTCAGGTGTTGGTTGCTGCTTCACCATTTCCTTATATTCTTTGTCCAACTGGGTTGGATCTGTCAGTGTGGCTGGACGTTCCTTTAGTTCTCCTAGCCCCTCTTGCTTCACGTTCTGGATAAAGGCAATGGCTTCAGCGCGGGTAAGAAGATCACTTCCCCCAAAACCTTCAACGGTGGATGATGATTTACCTTTAGCTAGTCCGTTAACCAAGAGGTACTTTATCGCATTATCACCATTGTAATGCACTCCTTGAGTGGAGCTAACCAATTCCGCTACCCTAACCCTGGATATCTTGGAGTTCCGTAAATCCAAATGATTTAATCCATTTGTTGGATAGTTCATCTTATCTGCAAACCTATAGTATGGATCAGCCCAATGACCTGACTTTTCCTCCTTATCAACGGGAGCCTCCATAGAAGACAGCAGCATCGTTAAAATTTCTGCTTCTGTCACTTGGTTGTTCGGCTTAAAAGAACCATCAGGATAACCCGTGATATACCCTTTGGATTGCCCCCATTCAATCGTTGTTTTAGCCCAATGACCCTGGGTATCAGTAAATCCCTGTGCAAAGACAACAGACGAGCAACTAAGTGAGACTGCTAGTAAACCTATTATCCATTTTTTCTTTTTCACAGAAATCCGCCTCCTTTTTGTTATTTCCAAATTAACATTTAACGGAAAAATAGCAACGTTTTTGGGGAAAATAAAAAAACCTTCTTACGAAAAGAAGATTTCCAAGACCATTATTTAGGCTAAGTTATTTTCGATTTGCTTTTTTACACGAGCCAATTCACGTTCATTACGATTTGTTTTATTGATTGCATGATCAACGTCAGCTTCGATAAATGACAGGCGGTTAATGAGTTCTTCGTGCCGTTCACTGGAAATGCGATCTCTAGTATCGTATTCCAGACGTGTTTCCCTTAACAGTTCGTGAAATGTTTGTTGATTGGATTCAAAAAGTTCAAATTTAGATTTAAGACTTTTAACATCCTCTTTAACATCCCGTAAGTCCGTTTCAATGACGGTTAGTTTAGTAAGAATTTGATTTAACACATCCTGGCTCAAAACTATTCCCTCCTGTCTAATATTTAGTCTTATTTTAACACCATTTCCCCTAAAAAAATTGTTGTGAACCAATAAAAAAAGCCCCTTTTAGGACCTAATTTCACTATGGACATAGCTGGCGCACCAGTCATTGTCAATACCTTATAGTGCTAATATAGGTCATTTCTCTCCAAATTGCAATAGCTTTTTTGATAAATTGTAGAATTTCTTTTTTTGGATAAAATCAAAACTTAATGCTAAGCCAAAAATCCCTTCATGCTTAGAACCGAATAACAATACACGGTTGTAAAGACCCAAACTGTAATCCCAAGGTATAATTTGATCCTACTTTTCCTCCACTCCTCCCATTGCTTCCCGAGAAAAATAAAAAAGGGGAAGGCTGGCAAAATATAACGGATTAAGCCATGGGTTGCTATATCACTTGCAATGGTGGAAACCGAAGATAACGGTAAAACAATAGCGCCCATAGCAAATAGAAAATCAGCATTCAATTGATTGGAGCGAATCGTTGTCCAAATGTAAAATATGATAAAAATAAGCACTACAAAATGGATCAAAATAAGTGGTTGAAATGGTTTCGAGTTTATCAAATTTTGAACGTCCGCCCAAATGGCTTCAAATGGATATCCCGGTATGCGAAAATAATAATCTTGTGCTGAAATAAATAGAAATGGATCTCCCTTAAAGACCCACAAATAACCGGGATACATGGCAAATATCAGAAAGGAGAAGAAAGAGAAAAGTACATCTTTCCAAGTCATCTTTCTGTGTAGCAGCTGATCAAGAAAAAAGGCCAAAGGGATAAACACGCCTATCACCCTTGTAGTAGCCGCTAATCCACCAAGCAGATAGGCCCACTCCTTTTTCCCCTTCCCCCACATCAAAAAAGACAATAGCGCGATATATAAAAATAGACTTTCCGTATAGAAAGCACCCAAGTAGAAAGAGGAAGGGAAAAGAGACAGTACCCACAAAATCCTTCTCCGGATATGGAGATTCACCCCTCGTTGAATCATCAAATGATCGAACGCCCAAAGACTACCCAAGAAAAAGAGATTGGATAAAAGGACCCCTGCTGCATATACATCCAATCCCACCATGACCAAAGCTCTTGTCATAAGGGGGAACAGGGGGAAAAACACGGTAAGCCTTTCCTCTGAATATCCTTCCATCGTGATTTGAGCATAGTTATACGAATCGTATAAGTTAAGAATGTTAAGGATCGGGTGATCTAGGTGAATTTGGTCAGGCATTTCCTCTGGAAATCCAAATAACCATTTCATACACCCTATCAATAGCAACACTCCTATTCGGCTGACAAGAAAAATCCATAGAATTCTCCCCATTGTTACCCTCTAAGGAAACGGGCAAATTTTTTGGGTCCCTGCTGTTTAGGTAGTGAAACGAGCGTGCTCAACTTGCTTACAAATGGGTGTTGTTTATGGGATAGAGATAAAATGGTATGTTGGTTCATTGCTGCCGCGACTTCTTTATCCTCTGGTAAGGTTAATACAATCTTTCCCCCGAGGGTTTCCTCAATCATATGCGTATCTAAATCATGGTTCATTACCCGGTTGATGATGAATTCAATTTTATCGAGACTCTCAAAGCCCATTTCCCTTAGTTGAACAAGCTGCCGTTTAGTATGAAAAATCGTGGCTTTGTTCATATCTAATATCCAATAGATTTTCGTCGATAGACTAAAGGCCATTAGTTGGGCTTTCCAATCATTTCCGTGATTCAAATTGCATATCGTAATTGGAGATAGCCTTTGCATGTTTCGAATGATCTTGTCTATTCCTTTTTCATCGTAGCCAAATCCTACAGGCCATAGATTGGGAGGCAAGTAATATCTTATCCCAGACTGTTCGATCGTCATGCGATGAAGCTCAGATTCCGGTAAATAATAGGACTCCCCCTCACATAAATCTTCAGCATAGGGGCTAGGAGCCATGTTTAAGTAGGTTGATAGATGACCATAAGGTAAAGCCAAATCGATGACCGATACGTTAATTCCTGCTTTGGCGTATATTCCCGCTAGGTGTAAAGAGATCGTATCCACTCCTACCCCACCCTTACCTGAGCATACGGTAATCGTTTCAGGTAAAATGGCGGGAGATCTGGGTACCAACTCTAATTCCTTATGAACCGGCTTCCGTTCCTTCACTTGGATAAATTCGATAGGGTCCGGGGCTTTTTTTGTCTCTATCCTTGGAAGATTGATAGATTCTTTTGGGACATTTTCAACACGATCCTTTTTCTTTTCTTGATCGAATGGAAGGGTTCTTTCTTGGTTTTGCTTCTCTTCCATGATTTTGCTATACAAACGTTTGGGTCTCGGTTTAAATACGTTGGAGGATACCCCTTTATCGTTATCGTTCGGATTACCATTCGGTATATTTTGACTAGGACTATCTGGCACCTTTTCTTCCCTGTTCATCGGATGAGCTTGTTTAGGATGCGTAAAGAAAAAATCTTCGTCTGCTGGGTTCTCCACGATTGGTTCCTTTGAGTCTGTGTCATGCTGTGTAGGTTTAAGGATCTTCACCGTTAAGGTATCAATCCAAATCTTCACGTTTGAAGCATAGTCCCTGCTTCCGTTAAAAATAAAATGTGGAAATGGCATGCTTGAAATGATGTCACTGAACGGGATGCCTTCCTCCAAAATCACGCCGTGCACATCCTGTTGAACATAGGACGTAAACTGTTTCATTTCCGTAATGGCTGAGGAAAATTCCACAGAAGAAATGTCCCGTAACGGTTGAACAATCCGGTCATAAAGCTGCTCTCTGCAAACAATGGCTATTTTCAAGTTCCTTCCCCCTAAAAATAAGATCGTAGTGTATCGACTACTTTTTCAATGAAACTCATTGTCTTGTTCATATCTCCTAACAAAAAATAAATGAGAAAGGATACACCAATCATTGCAAACCCAGCTATCTTTACCTTTTTCGAAAATATAAGGCCAATCACGATCATGACGGCCCCGGCCACTAACGCATATTTTGAAAGGTTAGGGGCCAATCCTTCGCCCAATTGTTGAATATCCTTCTCCATTTTTTCGAGTTTGACCACACTGTCTTCTGGGGAAATCGGTTCAACTTTCAGTGTATTGTTCTGTGCCCCATCTGATGATGGGGATAGGTCTTCAGCAGAAACAAAGGACAGAGTTCCACCGATCATCCATAAAAATAACAGGGTTATAACTACCTTTTTCATAAAAGCCTCCTTATTTTTTGGCAACCAAGGAGAGGGCATCCATCGCATTACTCTTTCCGAAAGACTGGGAATAAGCTCCCCAATGAAGATGAGGACCCGTTGATCTTCCTGTACTTCCTACATTTCCGATATGCTCCCCTATAGCCACTTGTTGTCCTTCCTCCACGCTAATGGTACTTAAATGCCCATAGAGCGTGATGATGCCTCCGTGATCAATCATGATACAGTTCCCGTATCCGCGCATATTTTTGGCATAAATCACAGTCCCACTGTGAGGGGCATAAACCGGATCGCCCATTCTTCCCACTAAATCGACTCCATCATGGTAGGCGGAAGTTCCATTAAACGGATCATCCCGATAACCAAAGGGAGAAGTCATCACAATATTTCCGCCGATTGTTCCAGCCAAAGGCAGAATCCAATCCCCTGTCACTTCAATTGGAGGCCCTTTTTGCCCTCCATATCTTTTTAAAAGCCAATCCCTTTCCTGTTGTCGCGGATCATCCGAATAAGCGAGACTAAGTTCCTCAATTAACTTTCTTTCTTTGATTGGCAGGCCATATTTTCTTAGTAAGATATATAGTCGATTGTGATCATCGTCATAATACGTCGTCTCCACATGATCCAAGACTTCTCTTGTCATGCTCGAATTTTCATCTCCTGTTGTTTCCCAGCGATAAACCAACCGATTCATGGATTGATAGGTATCCGCCGTTTTGAGTAATTGTACGGTATATGTTTCTGTTGAACATTCGCCATCTTCATCACAGGTGGTAACCGTTACCGTTGAATCGCGCCAAGTGAAAGTGGGTTTTATCGCCTCATAATGCCCTACCGGGTCCGGTTTCCGATTCACTTTATCTCCTACAATAGGATCACCTAGCACTCGATCCACCGCAGCTAATAAAGACCAGGGCACTTGATAAGGCAGAGCTTGTTGATATTTACTTGGTGTATACGGCTGCCGTTCTTTAGAGCCAATGTCCTCCGTTAATTCCACATACTTTTCTTTCAGAGATTGATCTTTGGTGGTATCCCATTCCTCATCCCCCGTTGAAAAAAAGGCGAGAACTCCTGTCTTTTCAGAAAACATATGAGGTAAATAAAAAAAGGTACTGTAAATGACATACCACGCAAGAAA
>Ga0180215_1001707_pt1 | contig 23608 bp, 20 predicted proteins | sample eDN3rd37CBELigBY_FD_128871 | JGI IMG/M metagenome (GOLD analysis project Ga0180215, IMG submission 128871) | Enriched backyard soil microbial communities from Emeryville, California, USA - eDNA 3rd pass 37_C BE-Lig BY (version 2) (version 2) | ecosystem: Environmental > Terrestrial > Soil >...
CAATTCTCTATTATTAAAAAGCTACTTCAAGATCCGTCTGTTACAGAAATTATTCATGCAGGTGATGCTGGACGTGAAGGTGAGCTAATCATTCGAAATATTCTACGCTTAGTCAAAGTCAAAAAACCAATGAAGCGACTTTGGATTTCTTCTTTAACACCAAATGCAATTCGGAAAGGATTTGAAAATCTACTAAGTGAAAATGAGACTCGAAACCTCTTCTACGAAGCGTATACTCGTGCATGTTCCGACTGGATAGTTGGAATTAATGCTAGTCGACTATACAGCATTCTTTTAAAACAGAAAGGATTTTCCGATGTTTTTTCAGTAGGACGAGTTCAATTGTATCCGTTAAATTTTCGGGCGTTTTTCAACTCCCCTTGAGATATATAACTTGTACGAATTTCACCCAATCTTATTTGGGTGTATTTAATTTCTATCATTAAAAAATTGGAAATCCCACCCTAAAAGAGAGCAACTGGAGGTATAAAAATGGTTAGTGTAATTATTTCGGAAAAACCATCCGTCGCAAAAAACATCGCGGATGCATTAAATATAAAAAATAGAAAAGATGGATACATTGAAGGAAATGACTATATTGTTACTTGGGCTTTTGGACATTTATTACAACTTTATGATGCGAAGGATTATGATGAGAGAATGGCGAAATGGAGAATGGAAAACTTTCCTTTTATCCCTTCCCATTTTCGATACAAAGTAAAAAGCGATCCTCGCAATAAAGACAAAGAAGATCTTGGTGCTAAAAAACAGTTAAAAATTATATACAGCTTAATCAATCGTAATGATGTAGATACAGTAATCTCAGCAACTGATTATGATCGCGAAGGACAAGTTATTGGGGATACGATTATTTATAATCTCAAATCAAAAAAACCAGTTTATCGCTTATTACTGAACGAATGGACTCCAGAGGAAGTGTTAAAAGGACTTCAAAACTTAAAGCCGAATACGGAAATGCGACCCCTTCTAGACGCTGGTATTGGTCGTCAGTGGGCTGATTGGGTCATTGGCATTAATTTAACATCAGTGGCCACACTGAAGTATCATAAGGGTTCTGGAAAGGCACTGAACATTGGAAGAGTGCTACTACCAACGTTAAAAATTATATATGATCGAGATAAGGAAATTGAAAACTTTGTACCTGAAGATTATTTTAAATTAGGTGCTACATTTAAAACAAAATATAGTAAAGAGTACGTAGGTACCTATGTAGAAGATGAAGAGGATAAATTTAAGAATAAAGCAACTTTGGAATTGATCCAAAAAGCTTTAAATAATCAATCAGCCACAATCTTAGATAAAAAAGTTGAACTAAAAAAAGAATATCCCCCGTATTTATTTAACCTTTCGAACTTACAAGGTTTTATAACAAGTAAATATAAGGGCTGGACTTCTGATAAAGTCCTGAAAGTGGCTCAATCTCTATATGAAAAGAAATATATTACGTATCCACGTACTGCCAGTGTAGTATTAGAAGAAAGTTTAGTGGATAAGGCAGCAAAAGTACTCAATAATCTAAAAAAAGGACTGCCATATGAAAATGAAATTACATTTGCGAAAAAGAAACGTGTTTTTGATAATTCTAAAGTAGAAAGTCACAGTGCGATTACTCCAACGTATTTAATTCCTAAATCCTTATCGGGGGATGAGGCAATTGTTTATAATGCAGTCAAAAATCGCTTTATTATGCAGTTTATGCCGATTGCCGAACACGAGGAAACTAAAATAATGACTAAAGTTAATTCTGATAAAATTAAAGGTCTGTTTATTTCAAAAGGAAAAGTACAGTTGGTTGAGGGATGGAAAAAGGTTGAGAAAATTGAATCTAAGGATACTATATTACCTCTAGTAAATATAGATGAGATTGTTAGTATTGTAGATCATAAATTGACTTCTCACGTGACGAAACCACCAAAACACCATACAGAAAAAACATTATTAAGAGTAATGGAAACATGCGGCAAGGGTAAAGAAAAAGAAGATGAAGACAGTGAAGAAATGATGGCGGCTATTTTAAGTGGTTATAGCATTGGTACGCCTGCTACAAGAGCCGAAACAATAAAAAAGTTAAAAGATATCGGCTATATTACTACTCAAAATAAAAACTTAATTTGTACGGAACTAGGAAGAAAGTTAGTTGAAACATTTCCAGTAAAGGATTTGTTTGATTTAGAATTCACAGGTAGACTGGAAAAAACATTGTCTGATATTGAAAAGAAAAAATTTACTAAGGAAAGTTTCTTGAATTTAATTTTTGATTTTACAATAAATGCTGTTAGAACAATTAAAAATGAAAAAGACATAATTATAAATGAAGTATCAAACGAAAAGAAAACTATTGAGGTTCTTGGAAAATGTCCTCATTGTGGGCATGGAATTATTGAAGGTCAGAAAGGCTTTGGATGTAGTAACTGGAAAAATGGCTGTAAATTTGTCATTTGGAAAAATGATAAATATTTAGCATCAATGAAAAAGAAACCAACAAAAACAATGGTAAAAAGCCTTTTGAAAAATGGGGTTGTTTTGGTAAAAGGACTAACGAGTAAAAAAGGCAATAAGTTTGATGCTTATTTACGATATGAAAAAAATCCTGATAACGAATATTTTAGTTGGAAGATGGAATTTCCTAAAAAGCAAAAGATTGAAAGTGAAAACTAACATGCATAGAAAATAAAAGAAGAAAGCGAATATTTCTATATTCATTTGCTTTCTTCTTTTTTAAAAATATTGATAAATATTGAGATAAGGTATCTTTGGCACTCCAAAAAGAAGGAAAAGCCCCTTTTTCATGGTATTTATATAGGAGCATTTATGTTGAAAAAACAACATGGGATACAATTGAATTAACAGCAAATAGTAATTGATCCTTTTTCAAACAGAATCATATTTTATGAGGAAAGTGAGTAACTCGAACTAATTTTTGATTTAATTGTGAAAGAAATTACTTAATATCAGTGTAAAACCTCTGTACTAAAATTTAAAGTATTTTTTAGATTGGATTGCAAGTAACATTTTTATATGATAGTATATCCTATATATTGACAATAAAAAATCGAATAACACAAAATATAGTACTTAAAGTTATGGTGGTATTTTAATACCTTAAAAGGGAATTCAGTGAGAATCTGAAGCTGCCCCCGCAACTGTAAGTGTGGACGAACTAGCAATCCACTGTATCGCTTGCTTGCTGAAAGGTGACGATATGGGAAGGGCTATAGTAGGGTGAAGCACGAGCCAGGAGACCTGCCATAACTTGAAGTTTCTATTCTTCGGGGTGTAAGAAGCAGAAACGATAGGAAAACTATAAGTGTGCTGCAAAGAGTGACTTGGCTTTAATTTGTAAAATGACCATTTTTTTACATAACAAGTCACGATTATACACTTTTTTCTGTCGTTTTTTGCCGTCTATTCCCCGAGAATAGACGGTTTTTTTGTTGATTATTAGAGGAGGAATGCAAATGCAAACAATTCATGATGTTAGCCAAGAGCAAATGATGACGTTTATCGATCGTATTTCTGTTGGTCTAAATCTCCAAATTGAAGAATATAAGCAAAAAATTATGAACGCTGGGGTAACAAACCACCTGGATGAAAAAAATGTAGATTTATTAATCAAGCACGCCCTTGAAAACATCGACGAGGCAAATACGAAGTGGACTTATCTAGCAGCAAGGATTTATTTACATAATCTCTATCGTAAAGCAGCGGAGAATAGGGGATATGCATCTAGTAATGAATATGGCTCTTTTTATGAATTAATCAAACTGCTTACAGAAAAAGGGATTTATACCAAAAATCTATTAAAGAAATACTCAAGGGAAGAAATTGAACATTTTGGTAAAGTCATTCAACCAGAACGAGATAAATTGTTTACTTATCCAGCAATCTTAACATTGGCTACACGTTATTTAGCTACGGATTATGATAAGAATATTTACGAGTTACCACAGGAACGTTGGATGATTATTGCGATGCACTTAATGCAGGATGAAAGTTTGGCAACAAGAACGACACATGTTGAAGAGGCTTACTGGGCATTAAGTAATCTGTATATGACAGTCGCAACACCGACACTAGCGAATGCCGGAAAAACCCACGGTCAATTGTCAAGTTGTTTTATTGATACAGTAAACGATAGTTTACAAGGTATATATGATAGCAATAGTGATATAGCTCAGCTTTCCAAAAATGGTGGCGGCATCGGGGTCTACATGGGAAAAATTCGTGCAAGAGGTAGCTCGATAAGAGGTTATAAAGGCATGTCCAGCGGTGTTGTTCCGTGGATAAAGCAATTAAATAATACAGCTGTTAGTGTTGATCAGCTAGGAACGAGAAAAGGTGCCATCAGTGTTTATTTAGATGTATGGCATCGTGATATTGAAGATTTTCTAGATCTAAAATTAAATAATGGTGATGAACGGTTACGGGCACACGATATATATACCGGGGTTTGTATACCGGATTATTTTATGGAACAGGTAGAAAAGCGTGGGGATTGGTATTTATTTGACCCATATGAAGTAAAAAAAGTGATGGGGTATTCCTTGGAAGACTTTTATGATGAGAAGAAGGGCGATGGCCAGTGGCGTAAAAAGTACAAGGAATGTATCAATGCCAATCTATCGTCTAAAAAGAAAGTCCCTGCAATCGAGATTATGAAACGGATTATGCGTTCCCAGTTAGAAACGGGTGCTCCGTTTATGTTTTACCGTGATGAAGTGAATAGGCAAAATGCAAACGCACATCAAGGGATTGTTTATTGTACGAATTTATGTACGGAAATTACGCAAAATCAATCGCCAACAGAATTTATAGAGGAATATATTGAAAATGAAAATATAATCGTCAAAAAATATAAAGCTGGTGATTTTGTTGTATGTAATTTAAGTTCAATCAATTTAGGACGGGCCGTACCAGATGGTGTATTGGAACAATTAATAAAAATTCAGGTCCGCATGCTTGATAATGTCATAGATATTAATACACTTCCGATCAAACAAGCGGAAATAACGAATAAAAAATATCGTGCAATCGGACTTGGTACATTTGGCTGGCATCATTTATTAGCATTAAAAAATATTGAATGGGAATCAGATGCTGCCGTTCAATATGCTGACGAGCTTTATGAAAAAATAGCGTTTTACACGATCAAAAGTAGTATGGAACTAAGTAAAGAGAAGGGGAGCTATCCATTATTTGAAGGAAGTAAATGGAGTACAGGGGCCTATTTTAGCAATAAAGGTTACTCAGATAAAAATTGGATGAAGCTCCAAAAGGATGTTCAAAAATACGGTATTCGTAATGGCTACCTTATGGCAATCGCACCGAATGCAACAACTTCAATTATTGCAGGGTCTACGGCAAGTATCGATCCGATTTTTAAACCTTTCTATATTGAAGAGAAAAAAGATTATCGTATTCCGACAACAGCACCAGACTTAAACCATCGAACTTACAATATTTATCGTCGATCTGCCTATATAGTGGACCAAAGATGGTCGGTTAGACAAAATGCTGCCCGGCAAAAACATATTGATCAAAGCATTTCTTTCAATTTTTACGTACCAAATACGATTCGGGCTTCTGTGTTACTTGATCTCCATCTGCAAGCCTGGAGGGAAGGGTTAAAAACAACCTATTACGTTCGTTCCACCTCCAGTGATATAGAAGAATGTGAGTGGTGTCAAAGTTGAAAGCTGTAATTGCATATTTGTCATACAGTGGAAACACAAAGGAAGTTGCCGAAATGATTGAAAGGGAATTACGAGAAGAAAACTTTGAAGTTGACATGCATCGTATTGGCGTCGATCTTCCGATTGATCCAAAAAACTATGATGTCATTTTTATAGGGACATTTACATGGGCAAGGGGTGCTACCCCTGAAGAAGTAAAGGATTTTGTTTGGGAAATAGGGTATAAACCTGATAATGTTGCGGTGTTTGGGACGGGTGAAACTCAATTTGGCGGAGATGAATTGTTTTGTTTGGCCGCTGTGAAACTGGCAAAGTTTTATAACAGTCGTTGGGAGCCTCTAAAAATTGAACAATCTCCAAGAGGAAGTCAGGAGAAATTAGTAAAAAAATGGATTAAAGGAGTTTTAAAAGATGTCGCAGTACTTACTTGAAAAAGTGAAAACATTAGATCCGATCAATCCAAACCGAGCAACTGCGCTTTTTGGTGGAAAATCGAGTGGGATTTTAAATTGGAATGATATTGCGTATCCGCACTGGTATAAAACTTATAAAAGGCTATTGGCAAATTTCTGGCAATCGGATGAAGTAAATATGTCGAATGATGTGAAACAATTTCCGATGCTTTCGGAGAGGGAACAAGAAACATATTTAAAAGTAATTAGTTTGTTGGCCACTTTGGATTCTTCACAGACAAGGACGATTTTACTGACCTCATTATATGCAACGGATCCTTCTGTACAATCGATTTTGGCAGTTATTGCACAACAAGAAGCGGTACACAACGAGAGCTATTCTTATATATTATCATCTGTCGTATCATTAGATAAACAGATTGAAGCCTTTGAGATTGGTAGAAAAGATCCAGTTTTACTGAAACGTAATCAGGAAATTATGAATCAATATAATCTATTTGTTGAAGAACCAACTATTGAAAATATAATAAAAATATTAGTATATTCAACGCTTTTAGAAGGGTTATTCTTCTATTCAGGTTTTGCTTTCTTTTACAATTTGGCAAGGCAAAATAAAATGGTTGGAACTTCCACAATGATCAGTTACATCAATCGCGATGAATTGGAACATGGTCGTTATATTTCAGAATTAATTCGGTCAACGTTGGCGGAAAATCCCGAGTATAATACAAAGTCCTTTACGGACTGGGTATATGAACAATTTCAGAAGTCAGTAGATTTGGAAATTGAATGGTCTCACTATGTATTAGATGGTGTAGAGGGTATTGATTTAGACGAAATGGAAGGTTTTATTAAGTACAGGGCTAATAAAATGTTACGAATGATTGGTCTGAGTGAATTTTACCCTGAACATGTAAACAATCCAATGAAATGGATTCGGGCTTATGTAGACAACTTTGATGGAACGAAAACTGATTTCTTTGAACAAAGGAATCGTCAATATACAAAGGTAACCGATTTGAATGGGTTTGATGATTTATAATTTATTGTTTTAAAAAAAGAGAAACATAGCATTTGCAAGCGATGTGTATAAAGTGTCTTGAGAAAAAGCTAGGGAGCTACTGAAGTTTAGTAGTAGGCTCCCTAGCTTATTTTTTCATTTAGTCTGAGATGTATAAAATGTAGAAAACTTCCTGCTAATTTTTTCTAGATATATTGACCGTCTTTCCATAGAATTGTTATCCCTTCTTTTATACTTCTTTGTACATCAATAATTCGCTGATTGGACGAACCTCTAAACATGATTTGTAAATCCTTTTTGGATAATTCAAATCTTCCATCTACAAGAACATCAAGATACCGTAATATCTCTTTTTTAGAATCAGGTATTTCTTCAAATACATAACCAGTATATAACCATATATTTTTTCTCGTTTTAGCTTTAATTTCTTTAACTAGCATTAACGTATCCTCATATTGGAATGTAAGACTATCTCCGCCACTAATTGTTACATCGGCTATTGAATTATCTTCTATAATATTTATTAATTCATTTATGCTATATTCTATTCCATTGTTGACATTCCAAGAAGATGGGTTGTGACAACCTTCGCAATAATGGCTGCATCCTGATACATAAATAACAGTGCGTATACCGTTCCCATTATCCGTACAGTCGGTGTCAATCTTCATAATTTTCATTGCTGTCCCCCATGTTTTACTCTGTTTTTTTCTTCATTTCGTTTTGAACTATTCCATTTATCCATACTTCCTACTAAGTAACCCGTAATTCTTCTAATACGTTCAATTTTACGTTCTTCGTGATTATGACACTTTGGACATTCATTGTAAATAACGCCGTTGTATCCACATTGAAGACAGCGATCAACCGGAACGTTAAAACTGCCATAACCTATCCCGTTCTCTTTCATTGCTTTAACATAAGTCTCAAGTGCATCGATATTCTTAGAAGCATCTTCAGCAAGTTCAATATATGTTATGTGACCAGCATTCGTTAAAGCGTGATAAGGTGCTTCTTTTTTAATTTTATTGATGGCATTAATTTTATATTCGACAGGAATGTGGTTGCTATTTGTAAACCATTCTTTATCTGTTACTCCTTTGATGATTCCATGCTTTTTCCGTGTGATTTTTAAAGCTTTTCCAGCATAAGATTCAGCCGGAGTTGCAAGTAACGTATAGTTTAATTTCGTCCTATCCGTTAGAAGATCCATCTTTTTCCTCATGAAAGAAACAATCTCTAAGCCTAGCTTTTGAGCTTCATCACTTTCACCATGATGTTTTCCGATTAAAGCAACTAAGGTTTCAGCTAGACCAACAAAACCAATGGACAATGTTCCATGACGAAGAACATTTTTCAAGTTAGAATCTTTATTAAGTGTTTCTGAATCTCGCCAAACCCCTTGACCATATAAGAATTTAAAATTATCAGGAGTTTTACTCGATTGATATAAGTACCTTTCGTATAGTTGTTTGCTGGCCAGGTCGATATAATAGTCTAGCTTTTTGAAAAAATCTTCTATACTAACACTTTCTAAGGCAATTAAAGGTAGATTAATCGAAGTAAACGATAGATTGCCTCTCCCGACGGGTGTTGCCTTTCCATTAACATTTGCCAAAACTCTTGTTCTACACCCCATAGTGGCAATATGTGTTTCAGGGTCAGTTTCCTTATAATACTGTAAATTAAATGGAGCATCGACAAACACATAATTTGGAAAAAGACGTTTAGCTGTTGTTTCGAGAGACAATCTAAACAAATCATAGTTGATATCATTTTGTTTTAAATTAATTCCATCTTTTACTTTAAAGATTTGAATTGGAAAGATCGGTGTCTCTCCGTTCCCTAATCCTTTTTGGGTTGCAAGGAGCATATTTTTAACAAGCATCCGTCCTTCCTTTGAAGTATCTAATCCATAATTAATACTTATAAAAGGAACTTGGCCGCCACCACGACTGTGCATCGAATTACTATTATGAATAAAAGCTTCACAAGCCTGATAAACTTCCCGTTCTGTTAACTCCCATGCTTTTTCTTCAATGTTACAACGAGCTTGAACATTTTTTAATAACTGCACATTTTTTAAATATGACTTATAGACATAAGGAGCGAGATCAAAGTCAAAGTTACTCATTGCTTGACCGCCGTGTTGTTGATTTTGATTTGATTGAAAAATAATAGAAACTAATGCCATAGCAGACGTGATACTTTTTGGTTCACGCATATGTCCATGTCCCGTATCAAATCCATCTTATAACAACTTCCCTAGTGGAATTTGGACACAAGTTGTTGTGCCTGTAGCGTAAAAATCTAAGTCATGGATATGTATGTACCCATCAAAGTAAGCTTGTTTTGCTTTCTGAGATAATAGTTTTTCAATGGCAAAATATTTTGAGCTTGTTGAGGCGAAAAGTCCCATCATTCCCATGGGACTTTTGCCATCAACATTCGCATTCTCTTGTACTAAATCTTGATTTATATTTCCTACTATTTCATTAAATTCCTCAAATAGTTTAATAGAAATGTTATTTTCCTTCATCATTATTGCATTCTTCTTTCTTAGTTTGTGTTGAACTTGTTTTAATAAACAACCTTTTGCTTAATTAATTACTTTCTGTTGTAAAATCACGAATTTTCAATCTCCGTTTTTTCCTTTCTTGAGCACTTTCATATAGACTTTTTTCCTCCTCAGTTTCTGGAATTATTCCACAAACCGGAATTGGTCGCCCTTCCTCATTAACAGCGACCATCGTAAGGATAGCGGTGGTAGTTGTCGTTCTTTCACCGGTTTCTAAATGTTGACATTCTACTTTTACATAGACTTCCATCGATGTTGTCCCCGTTGAAATTACGACTCCTTCTAAAATTAAAATATCTCCTACTCTAGCAGATGATAAGAAATTCACGGTGTCTATTGAAGCTGTAACAACTGCAGTTCCACTGTGTCTCATTGCTGTAATGGCCGCTATTTCATCGATATAAGCTAAGACAGTTCCACCAAAAATTGTACCCAAATGATTGGTATCGGGTGGTAAGACAAGCTTTGTTTGAATTGTTTTTGAAAAACTTGTAGGTAATAATTTCGTCATAAAAATATCCCCTTTTCCAAAAAGTAAATGTAAACAACGCTTCGGGAATATAAAAATATAGACACCAAAAAAACCCATCAAGGTAGATGGGTTAAATAACGTGAGAACTATTAAAATAAAAGTATCAGCCTTACTGTTAATAATTAGAATCCCCTCGTTATACCTTCCCAACTCCCGAAGAAGATAATACGTATAATAATGGCAGGTCTCCTGACTTATGCTTCATCCTACTCTAATCCCTTCCCATCCGAAGACAGTGGATAAAATTATTTCGTCGGCATTTACAGTTGCGGGTACAGTTCTGGATTTTCACCAGATTCCCTATTAAGTCTATTCAGACACCATTATTATTGGTGATTATCTATATGTAGTGTTACCTTTTAAATGGAACACAAGTTGTTGTACATTAAATATATTATAGAATCCTATCTTTAGCAACCTTTTCTTATCTGGTGAAAATAAGTTGGTTGATAGAAATTGGGGTAATTTTGAATTCTTAATTCAAATGAATTTAGTGCAAAAAGCAGGGTGAGATTATAGTTGACATACTCCAAACAATTATCGATATTATAATTTATAATTTCCAAGTGAAAATGCACCTCCCATGCTCTATAACTTTATCTGCATTACAGGCAGATGCAAACCGCTTATATAAGTTTCCACCAAAAAAGACGTTAGATATATTACAAAATTTATATCAAAAAGGAATGGTTTCTTATCCAAGATCGGATTCCCGTTTCGTTACACCTGGTGAAGCTCAAATGTTCCCAGAAATTTTGCAAAAACTTTCAAATCAGTCCACATACTCAAAGTTCTTTCCACTACCAATTACTTCCATTGTGAATAATAAAAGGTATGTGAACGAAAAGAAAGTAACCGATCACTATGCCATCATTCCAACAGAACAGGTTCCTAATGTAGAAAAATTAAATGGTGATGAACAAAAATTATATGATCTCATTGCTAAAAGTTTAATTGCTGCCCACTATGAAAGCTCAATTAATGAATATACAACAGTAAAAACAGTGGTTGATGGACGTGCTCAATTTATTACGAAAGGAAAAGTCGTGATCCAAGAAGGCTGGCGAAAAGTTATCCCCTCATCTGAAAAAGATAAAGAGCCTACTTTACCAAAACTTGAAATAGATGAAATTGGGACCGTTTCTAAAGTAGATGTGAAAGAAAGTAAAACCCAGCCACCAAAACGTTATACAGAAGGTCAGTTAATTACCGTCATGAAAACAGCTGGTAAACATATTGAAGATAAAGAACTCGAAAAAGTCTTAATGGAAACAGAAGGTCTTGGTACAGAAGCAACTCGCGCTGGTATTATTACGATGTTAAAAGATCGAAAATATATCGAAATTAAGAAAAACCTTGTTTACGCAACAGCGAAAGCTAAAATATTAATTAAAGCAATTGGTAATGAATTGCTAGCATCTCCTGAGATGACGGCTAAATGGGAACAAAGATTAAAAGAAATATCAGAAGGAAAAGCTAGTCCTAAACAATTCATGGAACAAACAAATAAAATGGTCCATCATCTTATTGACAAAGCAACCAAAACGGCTGTACAGTGGGAATTTCATGAGGATCTGACTAATAACTTTGTTCCACGAGAATATAAAAAGAAAGCTCCAACTAAATTAGGTTCATGCCCTATATGTGGCGGGAATGTTATTGATAAAGGTAGCTTATATGGGTGTTCAAACTATTCGAGTACTAGTTGTAAGTTTACTATCTCTAAAAAAATAGCTGGCAAATCTATTACTCAAGCGACAGTCAAAAAACTACTTAAAGAGGGTACGACCGATCTCATTGAAGGTTTTCAAGGAAAAGAAAAAAGTTTTGCTGCCAAATTGACATTAGATGCGAATTCTAAAACCGTAAAGTTTCAATTCAACTAATAGTTGTAAAGAGGATTGCGATGAAAATAACTAATCATATGTTAAAAGAAAAAAGTATTGTGTTAACTGGATTTATGGGAGTTGGAAAGAGCTCTGTCGGGAAAGTCTTAGCTAATCAATTACTTCGAGATTTTGTTGACACTGATCACTTAATTGAGAAGGAATTTAATATGCCCATTACAAAAATCTTTGAGAAGTATGGAGAAGAGGTTTTCCGTTCCAAGGAAAAGGAACTTATTCAAAACCTCGTGAAGAAAAAGCTTAAAGTCATTTCTGTTGGTGGCGGAGCGTTTCTAAACGAAGAAATTCGAGAGGCTTGCTTAAAAAATGGACTTGTCATATATTTAGATATATCATGGAAGAAATGGTTAGAACGCCTCCCTTCTTTAATTCAATCTCGACCCTTATTAAAGGATAAAATGGAGAATGAGATTAAAGAACTTTTTGAAGTAAGACGTAAGCTATATTCTTCACACCACACTAGAATTCTAGTAGACAATCATTCCATTTTGGAAGTTGCTGACACAATTACGAAATCTATAAAACTTTTGCATGAATTATATTAATACTAAATTTTAAATAACAAAAAATTATATCTCATATCTAAAATTTTCTAATTTATTGCCAAATTGACTTCTTTACCTCCTTCATATTATTATATTAAGATAATAAAGGAGGTATTTTTTATGTCTTCGATAGACAAGAAGAAAATTGTCGAAAGTGTCCCACAAAAAGGATTCGTAGGACACCCTAAAGGATTATTTACCCTATTCTTTACTGAATTCTGGGAACGCTTTTCATATTACGGTATGAAAGCAATTCTTGTATTTTATATGTATTATGAAACTACAAAAGGTGGATTAGGGATTGATGAAAAAACGGCCCTTGCCATCATGTCCATTTATGGATCATTAGTATACATGTCTGGTATTATTGGTGGTTGGATTGCTGACCGATTAATCGGTACTGCCAATTCCGTATTTATTGGTGGTATTTTAATTATGTTAGGTCACATCTCATTAGCAATTCCAGGTAATATTACTCTATTTTTCATTTCAATGGTTCTTATCGTATTAGGTACCGGTTTATTAAAACCAAACGTATCAAGTATCGTTGGTGACATTTACGATGAGAAAGACGTTCGTCGTGAATCTGGTTTCAGTATTTTCTACATGGGTATTAATATGGGAGCTTTCCTATCACCAATCATCGTTGGAGACTTTGGTATAAAATATGGTAACTTCCATATGGGCTTTTCTATCGCTGCAATTGGTATGGCTATTGGTTTAATCACTTTTGCAGTTACAAGAAAGAAATATTTAGGACTAGCAGGATCTTATGTATCCAACCCACTACCTAAATCACAAAAGAAAAAAGTTTTCACATGGTTTGGAATTGGAGTTCTTGTCATTACAGTTTTATCTGTATACCTAGCTCAAAAAGGTATTTTAACATTCAATCGTTTTATTGCTTTAGTAGGTATACTTGGTATTTTAATTCCAACTAGTTACTTCATTGTTATGTATAGAAGTCCAAAAACAACAAAAGTAGAACGTTCTCGATTGCTTGCTTACATTCCATTATTTATTGCATCTGTGATGTTCTGGGCAATTCAAGAACAAGGGTCAACAATTTTGGCAAACTATGCTGATACTCGCACTAATTTAAATTTCTTTGGTTATACAATTTCACCAGCATTGTTCCAATCATTAAACCCATTGTTTATTATTACACTTGCACCAGTATTTGCTTGGATCTGGGTTAAATTAGGTGATAAAAACCCTTCAATTCCGAAAAAATTCTCATTCGGATTACTATTTGCAGGTTTATCATTCTTAGTTATTCTATTGCCAGCTTATTTTGGTGGAACAGATACATTAGTTAATCCATTATGGCTTGTATTAAGCTACCTAATCGTTGTACTTGGTGAATTATGCTTATCACCAGTTGGTTTATCTGCTACTACTAAATTAGCTCCAGCTGCATTCTCTGCTCAAACTATGAGTTTATGGTTCTTATCTAATGCAGCAGCACAAGCAATTAATGCTCAAATCGTTAAATTCTACTCAACTGATAATGAGATGATTTACTTTGGAGTTATCGGTGCTATGGCAATTCTTTTAGGTATTATATTATTTATTATTTCACCAATGATCCAAAGAGCAATGAAAGTGGATGAATAACATCTAAAATTTTCAAAAAAATAGAAAAGTCCTTTGAATTTGAAATTCAAAGGACTTTCTTTTTATTTATGAAAAAATTTTACACAAACTGGTTTCGAAACCGAAATATCTGATTGTAATAAAATTAGTTTTCCAGTCTTAGCATTACGTTTAAATAAAACAAGATTATTGGAATTTTGATTAGCTACAATGACAAATTCTCCAGAAGGGTCAAGTGTAAAATCACGTGGCCAATCTCCACTAACTGGCGTATAATCAACATATTCTATTTTCCCTGTTTCAGAATCAACAGAAAAAACAGCTATACTGTTATGACCACGGTTTCCTGCATAAAGAAAACAGCCATCTGGTGAAAATTGAATAGCACTTCCATATGATTCTTCATTAAAATCATCTGGTACTGTACTCATGTATTGTACTTCTGTGAAAGTTCCATCTTCATGATATTTAAGCACAATGACTTCATTACTTAATTCTGTTAGGCAATAAGCATACTTTCCATTGGGATGAAAAACTAAATGTCTTGGACCACTACCTGGTTTTACTTTTAAACGATTTTTAACTTCTAAACGATGATTATTTAGTTGGAACGTAATCACTTCATCTGTCCCTAAGTCAATTCCAATGACAAATTTCTCATCAGGAGTAAAATCTAAGTAATGGGCATGTGGATGTTCTTGACGTTTCGGAACAGGACCAGAGCCTTCTTGAACAATTTCTGAAGTTCTCTCAATTAACTCTCCCTTTTCATTAGTCATATGAGATTCAAAAGTCCCACGATGATAATAAGCACTGACAACCGTTGTATTTGAACGATTTACATTTACATAACAAGGAGTTGTCCCTTCTGTCAATTGTCTTGAAATTTCTTGTAATTCTTGAGAATCTTCCTCCCACTTAAATGAGGCAATCCCACCTAAATTCCCTTCTTTTGCAACGGCATATACAAATTGATTACTTTGATCAATCGCTAAATAAGTTGGACCATCTATACGGCCAGCAAGCTTAACATTATTTAATTTGCCTACGGATGAATCTAAAATAAACGAATAAATTCCTTCACTCCCAACATCTGTATATGTACCAATTAAGCCAATATACTGTTCTTTCATAAAACAAATCTCCTTTAGCAAGATTTAATATGTATAACCATATCATACTGTAAAATTATACAATAATAAAAAAATCGATACTAAATTAGTATCGTAAAAAGTTAATTAATCTCTTTTACCTGATTTTCTAAATTTTCTTGGTCTTCCCTTTCATTCAAAGCTTTTCTTCCTAATAAGAATTGAAGGATTACTTGCATTCCATCAGAAATCTTTTCCGCTAAGAAATTGGTTCGCTCATATAGAATAGAACGTAGATTATCAATTTGTCTCATCGTCTTATCAGAAATTGCTTCTTGCTGTTTGAAACGATTATTAATATCTTCATATAATTCACGTTGTTCAACAGCCTTTTGAACTAACGTTGCTTGCGTATTTTTGATTTCTGACACCCTTTCTAATATTCCTGCTTGTGATAAAGACTGATTCTCAAGATGATGATTTACTTGCTTTACTTCAGAAGTTAAGCGTTCAAGATTATTTTCAACATGATTCCATCTTTGTTGCTGCAAAAGAAGATCTAATTTTTCTTGTAATTCTACTTTCATTGATTGAATGGATCTTGAAATCATTTCTTCAAACTGCTCGCGTTTCCATTGCTCAGCTTCTAATAATTGCAAGCTGTTTTTCATTTCTCGAATTTGATACTCATTTTCTTCTAATGATTTAAATAAATGTTCTTCCAAATCTTTTACTTGTTGATGGATAAACTTTAGTTGTTCTGACGTATAAACATTTTGTTTCGTGTTTTGCTCCCTAACCTCATGAATGCTAGATTCCAGTTGGCTCAGTTGATTTGATTTGAGCCAGTCATTCCGTTTCAAATGCTTTTTAAGTTTTTGTATGTTTTCATGGAGATCTTCTGCTGACTTTTTTTGCTCTGATAATATTTGTGATAAATAGTCTATTTTATAAATTGGCTGATTACACCCTTTAATTTCATGATTCGAGAAAATTTCTGATTGATAGTCATGATTAAAGTAAATGCTCATCCTCACTTCCTCCTCAAAATCTGTTTTTTTATCATATGACAAAAATGTCGATTCTGGGAGAAATTTCAGATAGGCATTTGCCCCAATTTAATAGAATTGGTAAAGATATACAGTGATTTAACTATTTATCTTAAGTAAAGACAATCAATCATGGTTTTTTCTTTAGTTCATTTTTATGAACTTTCATTTATACCAATCTACATTCTCTTCTAAGTGTACAAATGGAATGTCTGTATCAACAATGCCTCTTATTTCATTAAAATCTAAATTCTGACCCTTGAGCCACTTCGTAAAGTCAATTTCGATAGGTTCTTGGTCTCCTCCAATGGCAAACCATACTTTTAGCTCATTTGGAAAATATCCAGAAGTGTGAATGGTTCCTGCCCATTGACCATAAAGCTTGGAGAAAACACCTTTATCTGAGTCATTTAATAAGCGAAAAGCCTCTTTAGCATCAAGAAAAGTTTTTTGATTCTGATGTTCTTGTATGACTTCTAGACGTCGTTTTGAGTCCTCTAGTACATGACGGTTTTCATCCATCATAACTTCAAAATGATTCGTGCATGCATTTCCTTCACGAACGATTACTTTTCTTGGTGAAGTCTCGACGATTTTAGTTTGACCATTTTGATCATGCAAAATATAGCTAAATGAATGACGATGGGGAATTTCTTTTAATAATTGAACGGATTCTTCAACATTCGCACAAGTTTCAAGTAAGATTCTCCCAATCATATTACATACAAAACCATCTCCTGGTTTTTTTCGATTCATAAAATTATAGCCCATTGTAAAGCCTTTTTCATTTAACCCATCCATTCTTCCTGTTATTTTCTGACTTGGCCCAATGATTGAATAACCAGCATCAGTTGGCTGAAATAAAGTAAACCGTCCATCATACGTTTTCGGATGGTAATCATAGTTTCGAATTAAGTAGTTATCTCCTGATACAATTGAACAACCTGATTTTACATAATTTACTCGATAGCCACCAAATTCCAATAACACTCGCTCCATCGGCCACATCAAAGCATCTTGCAATCCGATAAGCTCGTCCCAAATTTTAGGAGCAAATGTTGTTATCGCTTCTTTAACTTCTCTTTCAGGAACTGTAAATCTAGGCTTTCGTACTTGCCATTGACGTTCCCTATTTTTAATAATCACTGATTCTTTTAACATTTCTCCTTGGTAATAACCAAAGTCATAGTGAGTACCTCGAAATTGAATAACTTGACTGTGTACTTCTTTCAATTGAATCCCTCCATAAGTTTTATTTTAGAATAATTTTTAAAAAACGAAAATCAAAATAAAAAACCGCTTGATATATTAGATCAAGCGGCTTGTATTTATTATTCAACACTTTTTTCAATTTCAGAAATCATTTCAGATACTGAAATTAGTCCACCACCAGATAGGTACCAGTAGTTAGGATCTAAGTAGAAAATTTTGTTGTTTTTGTATGCATTTGTATTTTTAACTAATTCATTTTCAACTAAATCTTTTGCAGCAGTTTCTCCACCTACTACAGCTGTACGGTCAACAACAAATATATAGTCTGGATTTGTTTCTAACACATATTCAAATGATACTTTTTGACCATGTGTTGATACTTCGATATTTTCATCAGCTGGCTTAAATCCTAATACATCGTGAATTAAGCCAAAACGAGAACCTGTTCCATAAGCACTTACTTCTCCATCATTAGCAAGTAATATTAATGCATTTTTATCAATTGAAGTTACTTTTTCTTTAACTGCAGCAATACGATCTTCGATTGCTTTTAGTTCACTTTCAACCATGTCTTCTTTTCCAAAAATTTCACCAATCAATTTTAGGTTATTTTTAAATGATTCCATATATTTAGATGTATCTAATCCAACATAGATAGTTGGAGCAATTTCCTTTAAGTCTTCATATAATTCTGCTTGTCTTCCAGAGATAATAATTAAGTCTGGACCAATTTCTGCAATTTTCTCAAAATCAGGTTCTTTTAATCCACCAACATTAACGTATTTAGAATCTTCGTATTTAGATAAATAAGGAGGGATATTAGCTTGTGGAACACCTGTTACTTCGATACCCATTTTATCTAATGTATCTAACATACCGAAGTCAAATACAACCACTTTTTCAGGGTTCTTTTTCACTGTTACTGGATCTTTATCAAGCTCATGAGTAATAGAAATGGTTTCATTACTTCCATTATTTTTATCTGTATTGCTTTCATTGTTACTACCACAAGCTGCTAGTAGGAAAGCGACTAATGCTGTAATAAGAATTAAACGAATTTTTTTCATATAATTGTACACCTCATTATCATAATTATTTTATTATGAGCAAAATAATTGATTATCTTCTCTTCTTCTTTTAAAATTTTTATAAGTATATTTTTTCTTTGAGAATAAATTGTCATTTTTATTTTTGCGCGCAACCCACCCAAAAATGACAATCTATTCTTTTTTTATGTCTTTAAACCGAATCCACTTCTAATTTCTTAATGGAAGTAGAAGCAGAATCGGCAATTTTGGAAGTTTTGAATAGCAATATCCATATCATATATTTCTTTTAATACTTCACGATTAATGATTTCATTTGTTGTACCTTCTCTTACCACTCTTCCATCTTTTAAAGCGACGATGTAATCTGAATAAACAGAAGCAAAGTTAATGTCATGGATAACGATGATAATGGTTTTTCCTAATTCATCTGCTAGTCTTCTTAATATTTTCATAATTTGTACGGAGTGTTTCATGTCAAGGTTGTTTAAAGGCTCGTCTAACAAAATATAATCCGTATCTTGTGCGATGACCATCGCAATATGTGCACGTTGTCTTTGTCCACCGCTCAACTGATCTAAATATTGATGTTGAATGTCTTCAAGTCCCATATATTCAATCGCTTCATCTACATGTTTCCAATCTTCTTTTGTCAACTTTCCTTGTGAATAAGGAAATCTACCAAAGGAGACAAGTTCACGGACAGTAAGTCGTAAACTAATATTATTGGATTGTTTTAAGATCGAAATTTTCTTAGCTAATTCACGGCCCTTCCCTTTTGCAATGTCATTGCCTTCAATTAAAATTTCACCTTCATCTTTAATGATGAGTCGGCTAATCATTGAGAGCAATGTACTTTTCCCCGCACCATTAGGACCAATAAAGGAAGTAATCTTCCCTTTTTCAATTTGTACAGTAACATCAGAGACAACAGCCTTCGAACCATATCGTTTTGTTACACGTTTAATATCTACCATGACTTATTCTCCTTTAACAAAAGGTATATAAAATATAATCCACCAACAAAGTTAATGATTACACTAAGAGTAGTTGAGAATGTAAAGACTTTCTCAACAATAAATTGTCCGCCCACAAGAGCGATAATACTGATAAAAATTGCTCCAAGTATTAAATAAGTGTGCTTATATGTTTTTAAAAATTCATAGGAAAGGTTTGCAACTAGTAAGCCTAAGAATGTAATTGGACCAACTAATGCAGTTGAAATTGATATTAATATCGCGACAACTACTAGTAATGATTTAACAACCTTATCATAATCTACACCTAAATTAATAGCATTATCGCGGCCAAGAGCTAATACATCTAAGTATTTTAAAAATCTCATAAAATATAGAGATACTAAAATAATTAATATTGTCGCCAGTAATAAAACATCTGTATTAATATTGTTGAATGATGCAAACATTTTATCTTGGACAGTCTGGAATTCGTTTGGATCGATAAGTACTTCCATAAACGATGTAAAACTTCCAAAGAAAGTTCCAAGAACAATACCTACTAATAATAGTAAATAAATATTTTGATCTTCTCTTTTGAACAAGATTTTATAGAGTACTCCAGAGAATAACACCATAATCCCAACAATCATGATAAATTGAATATTACGGTCCATTGTTGTTAAAGTGATAGAACCGAAAACAAAGATAATGAATGTATTGATTAGCATGTATAACGAATCAAGACCTAAAATACTAGGTGTTAAAATTCGATTTTGAGTAATCGTCTGGAATACGACTGTTGAGAATGCGATTGAAGCACCTGTTAAAACAATGGCAGCAATCTTAATTGATCTTCTAGTTAATATATATTCCACATTTCCTCGAATATCAAAGAATAAGAAGAGGAGGATTAAAGCAACGGATATTCCTGCTAGCAATAATGTCTTTGATTTATAATTCATTTTTTATTTCTCCTCAACAAAAGGTAAACAAAAATCGCACTTCCAATGACCCCAACGGTTAAGTTAATTGGTATTTCATATGGATAAATGATAATTCTTCCTAAAATATCACATGCGAGCACGAATAATGAACCTAGTATTGCAGTATGTGCTAAACTGTTTTTTAAATGATCCCCTTGATAAATGGAAACGATGTTAGGAATGATCAAACCTAGAAATGGAATCGTCCCAACTGTTAAAATAACTGCTGATGTAATCAGTGCTACAATGATTAACCCTAGATTTACGACTTGACGATAATTTAATCCTAAGTTTTTCGAGAAGTCTTCACCAAGTCCAGCAATTGTAAATTTATTTGCATATAAATAGGCCAAAACTAATAATGGTAAACTAATATAAATTAATTCATATTGTCCTTTTAGAATCATGGAGAAATCTCCCATCATCCAGGACGAAATATTTTGGATTAAATCATTTTTATAAGCAAAAAAGGTGGAAATTGAACTAATAATATTTCCTAACATTAACCCGACTAATGGAATAAAAACTGAATCTTTAAATCGTATCCGATCTAAAATTTTCATAAACAGGAAAGTCCCTGCCAGAGCAAAGATAAAAGCAACCGACATTTTAACGAGAATTCCTGCTGAAGTAAATAGCATAAGTGCAACTAAAATACCTAGTCTAGCAAAATCCAATGTACCAGCAGTCGTTGGTGAAACAAATTTATTTCGACTAAGCTGCTGCATAATTAGACCTGCGATACTCATACTTGCCCCTGCAATTAAAATACTAGCAAGTCGCGGTACTCTTGATATTAAAAAGATTTGTACTTTTTGATCATCTAAATTCATTAAATCTAGTGGCGTTATATTACTAACACCTATAAATAATGAAATGATTGATAAAAGAACTAAAATAATTAATAAATATCTTTTTTTCATCCGCGGCCGTTCACTTTCTGTTTATTTTATTGTTCAAATCTGTATGAAATAAGTGTTTCTTATTTAGTTTTCCATTTCAAGAGATATTTTATAAAACGCTTTCGTATTCTTGAATAGGATATAAAATATGAATCTATAAATATTTTTAAACACTTTTATTTGATTTGATATATTAAAATGATAATCATTATCAATTAGATTGTAAATGATAATGATTATCACTGTCAATATAGTATTATCTATTTTCAAAAAAAATATGAACCTGCTACTTCGACAGGTTCATTGTTAATCAAAATTTCAATTATTCTATGATAAAACCAATCTTCCCTAACTGTGCTGCTTCTTCCATTCGTTTGAAAGCATCTTCAAAACTTTCTAATGGATACATTTGATCGATTACTGGGCGTATTTCGTGAGCTTGTATAAATTGAAGCATTTCCAAATATTCTTCAGAACTTCCCATCGTAGAGCCTAATAAATTTAATTGCCCATAGAAGAATTCACGTAAATTAAATTCAACTACATCCCCTGCTGAGGCTCCGAAAGTAACGATCGTTCCTCCTGGACGAAGCTGTTTTAGTGATTTATTGAATGTTGCTGCCCCTACAGATTCAATGACTAGATCCATTTTTTCTCCATTAAGTGCTATTTCCCAATCTTCATTGCTATCTAAAGCCTTATCTGCACCAAGTTCTAGTGCTTTCTGACATTTTTCTTGAGAACGTGATGTTACATAGACGGTTGCACCTTTTGCTTTTGCAAATTGTAGTAATAACGTTGCCACTCCACTTCCGATTCCTGGGATGAGCACTTTCATTCCTGGTGCTATTTTCGCTCTCGTAAAGAGAACCCGATAAGCTGTCAATGCGGCTAGAGATAGCACTCCCGCTTCCTCCCATGTTAAGTATTCAGGTTTTTTCACAGCATTTTCTGCTGGGATTGTTACATATTGGGCAAACGTCCCGTGGAATGGTAATCCTAAAATTTCAAACCCTGCTGGTGGGGCATCACTTTTCTCTTTCCAACCAAGGCTTGGGTTAATGATGACCTCATCACCTACTTTAACATTTGTCACTCCTTCCCCAACTGCTGAAATTACACCAGCACCATCTGATCCGATAACAAGAGGGGGATCTGTTGGCTTATGGCGATGGAGAACAAACAAATCACGATGATTCATTCCTGCTGTTTTAAGCTTTACTTGGACTTCTCCTTGCTTCGGTGAAATCGCTTCTATTTCGCTATATGAAAGTCCTTCAATACCTGGTTTCCCTTCATGAATAACAGCTTTCATATGTATCACCTCAAATTTAAATTATTTAGAATCTTAAAAAATATTTTCTTGAATCTATCATACTTGGTTAACTCATTATTTGCAAAATATTTGTTCTCATTTGCTTTCAGAAATTACATATTTATTAATTCTTCTTTTATTTTTACATAGCCCTTTTTTAATTTCTACTATTTTATATGACACGAGAGACTATTCCAATATAAGTTTGTATGATTTATGGTAAATAGGACACCCTTTTCATTAGGAGGTTGATGAAATGAATCAAGGTAAAATAGTTGTTGCTGTTAGAAAAAACGGGGATGGTGATATCATTCAACTCAAATTATCTGACGGTACCATTGTCGATTACAAACTAGCTCAACAAATGGTTCAACAGGGAGAAATTGAAGGATTAAATGTGTTTCGAGGTCGCGAAGGGGATTTCCATCTTAGAAGTAATGCCGATGGAGATCCAAGCAATAATCTCGATAACTTAGAGACTTTTTAACTCACTTTGGGAACCTACAATTAGACATCTTGATCTGGGCTTAAGCTCATTTTGTCTTTTGGAAATACGCATTAGACAATTCAATAAGGCTATAACTTCATTTTGTCTTTTTGCACACACTCCTTCTAAATATTTTTTCAAAATAGCAATTTGAAACACCTTTTACAAGTGCTACAATAAAACATATATTTATGTATTTGGAATGTACTAGGGGTGTTAAAATGGAAAAATTAAAAGAGAAAATCATTCAAGAAGGAA
>Ga0180215_1001709_pt1 | contig 23586 bp, 19 predicted proteins | sample eDN3rd37CBELigBY_FD_128871 | JGI IMG/M metagenome (GOLD analysis project Ga0180215, IMG submission 128871) | Enriched backyard soil microbial communities from Emeryville, California, USA - eDNA 3rd pass 37_C BE-Lig BY (version 2) (version 2) | ecosystem: Environmental > Terrestrial > Soil >...
GCGCTCGGCGAGCAGCCGGCCGGAGAGGACCGCGTCGCGCACCTGCTCGTCGGCGGCCGCGGCGTGCAGGGTCGCCGCGACGCGCTCGAGCGTCGCCTCGGCGGGCTCGCGCCCGCCGGGGAACAGGCCGCGCGCGAGCTCGAGCAGGTCGGCGACGGCGGCGCGCTCGGCCTCCCTGGCGCTGCGCAGCTCGACCGGCGAGCCGCGCCCCTCCAGCAGCGCCGCCTGCGCGGAGCGCAGGGCGTCCGCGGCCTGCGCGAAGCGCGCGACATCGCCCGCGCGGCTGCGGACGAGCTGGTTCACCGTCCATGCCGCCACGCTGGGCTTGCGCAGCGCGGCGACCTGCCTGGCCGCCTCGCGCTCGCCCTCGGCGCGCAGCCGCCTGGCGAGCGCGGTGCGCGCGCGCACGAAGTCCTCCAGCGGCAGGCCGTAGAGCGCGTCGGCGTCGGGCGGGAGGTCGGCGTCCGCCATGCGCGCACTGTGCCCGACATGTGCGATTAGGGTTCCCTAAGCTGCCCGCGATGGCCACCGAGTACCTCACCGCCACCGTCGTGGGCACGGCGCCGGTCACCCGCAACGTCGTGCGCATCACCTTCTCCGTCCCGGGCTTCCGCAGCACCGGCATGGCCGACGAGTGGGTCCACATCTTCCTCGGCGAGCCCGGCGACCACTCCCGCCGCCGCAACTACACGATCCGCGCGCACCGCCCGGAGGCCCACGAGGTCGACATCGACGTCGTCCTGCACGAGAAGGGTCTCATGGTCGACTGGACGCGCGCCGCGAGGCCCGGCGACCGGCTCGTCTGGGGGCAGCTCGGCGGCAGCTACGAGCCGCCCGCCGGCGTCGAGTGGCAGCTCCTGGCCGGCGACATCACCGCGCTGCCCGCGATCGGCCGCATCGTCGAGGAGCTGCCGCCCGGGGCGCGCGCGACCGTCGTGGCCGAGACGTTCGACGAGGCCGACCGCCAGCGGTGGGAGACGCAGGGCGACGTGGAGGTCGTGTGGCTGCACGGCAGCGGCGAGGGCCGCGAGGCGAGCCGCCTGGAGCACGCGCTGCGCACGTTCCCCGAGCCCGAGGGCCTCGGCTACCGCTGGATGGCGGGCGAGACGCGCGTCGTGCGCCACGCCCGCAGGCACCTGCGCCACGAGCGCGGGCTGCCGAAGGAGCAGTGGTCGCTCACCGGCTATTGGCTGGACCGCTACGAGGAGTGGGAGGCGCGCTACGCGCAGGTCTCCGGCGAGATGGAGGCGATCTGGGCGCGCGGGGAGGCCGAGGGCCGCGACCTCGAGGACATCATCGACGAGTACGACGTCGCGCTCGAGCGCGCCGGCCTCTAGCGCTCGCCGGCGAGCACCCAGGTCGCCTTGCCGCCCCCGCCGCTGGAGGAGTTGACGACCATCGAGCCCTCCTCGAGCGCCACGCGCGTCAGGCCGCCGGGGACGACGCGGACCTCCGCGCCGTCGCAGAACGCGAACGGGCGCAGGTCGACGTGGCGGGGCTTCAGGCGGTCGCCGACCACGGTGGGGTGGGTGGACAGCGCGACCGGGTCCTGCGCGATCCAGCCGCTGGGGTCCTCCTGCACCGCCTCGCGCGCCTCGCGCAGCTCCGTGCGGCCCGCCGTCGGCCCGACGGTGACGCCGTCGCCGCCGTAGCCGTCGCGCGGCTTGACGACGACGTCGCCGATGTTCTCCACGACGTCCGAGCGGGTGTCGCGGTCGGCGAGGTCGTAGGTGGGCACGGACGGCAGCCGGGGCTCCTCGCCGAGGTGGAAGCGGACGAGGTCGTCGACGTAGGGGTACACGCGCTTGTCGTCGGCCAGGCCGTTGCCGTAGTGGTTGACGAGGCCGACCGTGCCCTCCAGCAGCGGCTCGAGCAGCAGCTCGCCGGCGTCCGTGAGCGTCCCGTCCTCGTCGCGCAGCCGGTCCTCGTCGGTGCGCCGGTACACGGCGCGCACCGGCGCGCCGCCGTCGCGCAGCTCCAGCCGCGCGCCGCGCCGGCGCAGATCCGGCGGGCGGGCGATGCGCAGCCCGGCGAGCTCGGCGAGGCGCACGTGCTCGTGCCAGGCGGGGTTCGACGGCCCGTCGGTGAGCAGCACGAGCTCGCCCTCGGCGCCCGGGTTCGCCGCCTCCAGGACCCACCGCAGCGCGTCGCCCAGCTCGCGGGCGGCGTCGGCGTGGGGACAGCGCACCGGCAACGCCTCCTCGACGGCCTGCGACGCCGCCAGCCCGTAGACGCTCCCCGACGGCGTGCGGACGTTGTCCTCCAGGACCCGGAAGCGCCCGTCGGCGCCCCGCACGAGATCGAGCCCCGCGATCGCCACCCGCGCGCCGCCCGCGGGCCGCGCGCCGCGCAGGTCCTCCTCGAGGTAGGGCGCGCCCGCGACGACCTGCTCGGGCACGACGCCCGCCGCGACCGCGCGCCGCTCGCCGTGCACGTCGGCGAGGAAGGCGTCGAGTGCGAGGACGCGCTGGCGCAGCCCCGCCGCGACCTCCTCCCACTCGGACGCCGTGATCAGCCGCGGCACCGGGTCGACGACGAAGTCCTCGCCGCCGAACGTGACGCCGCGCTCGCGCAGCCGCGCGCGGGTCGCCTCCGCCGCTGCGCGCGGGCCCGTCCGCGCGAGCGCCTCCATGACGCCGGCGTAGTGCTCGCGCGGCACGCCGGGGGCGGCGAACGCCTCGTCCCACCCGTCGCCGGGGTCGTACGCCGTGGGCCCGGCCGGCAGGATCGACATGCGGTGCGGTCTACCCGCCGCCGGCCGCCGCCACCACCGCGATGAGGTCGCCCTGCTCCAGGCGCGTCCCGCTCGGCACGGGGATGCGCTGTACGACGCCGGCCTGCGGCGCCGTGACCGTCGACTCCATCTTCATCGCCTCGAGCACCGCCAACGGCTGGCCGGCGTCGACCTCCTCGCCCTCCTCGACCCGGAGCGTCACGACGCCGGTGAGCGGCGCCGCGACGTGCGTGTCGTCGGTCGGGTCGGCGCGCTCGACCCTCGACGTCGGCGCCTCGACCGACTCGTCGCGGACGTCGATCGGGCGAAGCTGGCCGTTGAGGCGGACGAGCACCGTGCGCATCCCGCGGTCGTCCGGCTCGCCGATCGCCTCGAGCTCGTAGATGAGCCGGACGCCGGGGCCGAGGTCGACGGAGACCTCGCCGTCGTCGGGCAGGCCGTAGAGGAACGCGCGCGTCGGGACCGGGCGGACGTCGCCGTAGCGCTCGAACGCGTCGCGGCGCTCCTGCGCGGGCCCGGGGAACTGCAGCTCGGCGAGAGCCTCGCGGCGAGCGTCGCCCGGCTGCTGAAGGCGCTCGCGCATCTCCGGCGTGAGCGCGGTGCCGTTCTCCGACGCGACCGCCGCGGCGCCGCGCAGCGCGCGCTCGGTGAACGGCTGGGGGAACCCGCCGGTGGGCGTGCCGAGGTCGCCGCGCAGCAGCGCGATGACCGAGGCGGGCAGGTCGAAGCGCTCGGGGTGCTCGGCGAGCTCGTCCCAGTCGACGCCCGCGGAGACCGCGAAGAGCGCGAGGTCGCCGACGACCTTGCTCGTGGGCGTCACCTTGATGATGTTCCCGAGCAGCGCGTTGGCCTTCTCGTAGGCCAGCTCGACCTCCTCGAAGCGGTCCGCGAGGCCCAGCGCGCCCGCCTGCTGGCGCAGGTTGGAGAGCTGCCCACCCGGGATCTGGTGCTGGTAGACGCGGCCGGTCGGCGCGCGCAGCCCGCTCTCGAACGGCGCGTAGGTGGTGCGCACCGCCTCCCAGTACGGCTCGATCTGCAGCAGCGCGTCGAGCGAGATCGGGGTGGCGCGCGCCGTGTGGTCGGTCGCCGCGACGATGCCGGGGAGCGACGGCTGGCTCGTCATGCCCGCCATGGAGGCGGCCGCGCCGTCGACCGCGTCGACGCCCGCCTCGATCGCCGCCAGGTACGTCGCCAGCTGGCCGCCGGCCGTGTCGTGCGTGTGCAGGTGCACCGGCAGGTCGAACTCGCGGCGCAGCGTCGTGACGAGCTTGGCCGCCGCAGGCGCGCGCAGCAGCCCCGCCATGTCCTTGATCGCGAGGATGTGGACGCCGGCCGCGACGAGCTGCTCGGCGACGGACAGGTAGTGGTCGAGCGTGTAGAGGCGCTCGCCGGGGTCCAGCAGGTCGCCCGTGTAGCAGATCGCGCCCTCGGCGACCGCCCCCGCCTCCACCGTCGCGGCGATGGCCGTCCGCATGGGGTCCACGTTGTTGAGCGCGTCGAAGATGCGAAAGATGTCGACGCCGGCGTCGACGGCCTCGTGGACGAACGCCCGCACCGCCTCGTCCGGGTACGGCTCGTACCCCAGCAGGTTGCGGCCGCGCAGCAGCATCTGCAGGCAGATGTTCGGGATGAGCTCGCGCAGGCGCGCGATGCGCTCCCAGGGGTCCTCGGCGAGGAAGCGCAGCGCGACGTCGAAGGTCGCCCCGCCCCACACCTCCAGCGAGAACATGCCGGAGCACAGCCGCGCGAGGTGGGGCGCGACCGCCTCCATGTCGCGGGTGCGCATCCGCGTCGCGAAGAGCGACTGGTGCGCGTCGCGCAGCGTGGTGTCGGTGAGCTGCAGGGCGTCGCGCGAGCGCAGCCAGCGCGCGAAGCCCTCCGGGCCCAGCTCCTGCAGTCGCTGGCGCGAGCCGGCGGGCGGGTCGCCCTTCGGCAGCCTCGGCAGCTTGGTGCGCGGGTCCGGCCCCTCGGGCGCGTCGCCGTACGGGCGGTTGACGGTCCGCTCGGCGAGCAGCCGCAGGATGCGCGTCGCGCGGTCGCCGCCCGGGGCGATGGCGGTGAGCTGCGGGCGCTCGTCGATGAACCCCGTGTGCAGGCGGCCGGCCCGGAAGTCCGGGTCGTCGAGCAGCTTGCCCAGGAACCCCTGGTTCGTCCGCACGCCGCGGATGCGGACCTCCTCGACCGCCCGGCGCGCGCGGGCGATCGCGGTGAGCATGTCGGGGCCGCGGGTCGTGAGCTTGAGCAGCAGCGGGTCGAAGTACGGGGAGATCTCCGCGCCGACGTACGCCGAGCCCTCGTCGAGGCGGACCCCGGCGCCGCCCGGCGCGCGATAGGCGGCGATCGTCCCGGTGTCCGGCCGGAACCCGGCGCTCGGGTCCTCCGTCGTGATCCGGCACTGCAGCGCGACGCCGCGCTGGCGGATCTGCTCCTGGCGCAGCCCCAGCTCGTGCAGCCGTGCTCCCTCGGCGATGAGCAGCTGCGTGCGGACGAGGTCGACGTCGGTCGTCTCCTCCGTGACGGTGTGCTCGACCTGGATCCGCGGGTTCATCTCGATGAAGACGTGCTCGCCCCGCTCCGTGTCGACGAGGAACTCGACCGTCCCGGCGTTCACGTAGCCGACGTGGTCGGCGAAGCGCACGGCGTCCGAGCAGATGCGGTCGCGCAGGTCGGGGTCCAGGTTCGGCGCCGGGGCGAGCTCGACGACCTTCTGGTGGCGGCGCTGCACGGAGCAGTCGCGCTCGAAGAGGTGCACGAGGCCGCCGTGGCCGTCGGCGAGGACCTGGACCTCGATGTGCCGCGGGCGCAGCATCGCCTGCTCGAGGTAGACGCCCGGGTCGCCGAAGGCGCTCTCGGCCTCGCGGCGCGCGGCGCCGACGGCCTCCTCGAGCTCGGCGATGTCGGTGACGAGGCGCATGCCGCGCCCGCCGCCGCCGTGGGCGGCCTTCACGAACACCGGCATCCCGAGGTCCTCGGCGAGCGCGCGCAGGTCGGCGTCCTCGTCGAGCAGGTCGGTCGCGCGCAGCACCGGCAGCCCCGCCTCGATCGCGGCGGCGCGCGCCCGGACCTTGTCGCCGACGCGCTCGAGGACCTCGGCCGGCGGGCCCACGAACGTGATGTCGCGCTCCGCGCACGCGGTCGCGAGGTCCGGATTCTCCGACAGGAAGCCGTAGCCCGGGTACACCGCGTCGGCGCCGACGGACTTCGCGGTGTCGGCGATGAGGACCGGATCGAGGTAGCCCCGGACGGGGTGGCCGGGCTCGCCGATCTCGTAGGCCTCGTCGGCCTTGACGCGATGGACCGACTCGCGGTCCTCCGGGGTGTAGACCGCGACGCTGCGCAGCCCGAGCTCGTACGCGGCGCGAAACGCCCGGGTGGCGATCTCGCCCCGGTTCGCCACCAGGACCTTGCGCATCTCAGGCCGCGCTCGTGGCGCGGGACAGGAAGGCCTCCGCCTCCGGGCTGCGCGCCGGGCCGGCCGACGGCGTGAACTCGATGGGCTCGTACTTCGCGACGCCGGCCTTCGCGAAGGGGTCCTCGGCCATGATCGCCTGCGCCTCCTCGAGGCTGTCCGCCCGAAGGACGACGACCCCGCCGACCGGCGGCACGCGGCGGCCGGAGATCAGCAGCCGGCCCTGCGCGTTGAGGCCGGCGAGGTACGCGAGGTGCGCCTCGCGGTGCGCGTCGACCTCCTCCAGCGGCCTCTGGTACTCCGATACGAACACGAACACGCCGTCACGGCCTCCTCGGTCTACATCGGGAAGCGGATGTCCTGGGGCTCCGCGGGCGCGAATTCTCCCGCATACGCGCGGCGATGCAGCTCCTCGTGCGACATCCCCGACCTGTAGGCCTCCACGAGCTTGTCGGGATCGCAGAAGGTGCCGATCGGATCGGCCGCGAACTCGGGCGAGTTGCGCATGAACTCCGTCGACTTCGCCCAGTCGCCGAAGTTGTCGACCTGCAGCTCGACGCTGTTGCCGTCGGGGTCGACGAAGTAGAACGACAGCGTCATCCCGTGGTCGAGCACCATGTGGGGGCGGATGTCGCGCTCGAGGAGGCGGGCGCAGGTCTCCATGAGGTCGGCGTACGTCTCGAACTCGAACGCGAGGTGGTGCATGCCCGCGTGGACGATCTTGTCGGGGTCGTCCGTCACGTGGGGCGAGTGCAGGAGGGCGATGCGGTGGTTGGCATCGTCGTTCGTCATCCACGCGCCGCCCGGGAACTGGTGGATGACCTCCATGCCGAGGACCTCGCCGTACCAGTCGATGAGCGCCTGTGGCTGGGTGGTCTTGAGGTTGACGTGGTGCAGGCGGGCGGGACGGCCCGTCGTTGCTGCCATGCTCTCTACTCCTTCGTGGTGGCGTCGACGTGGGGCCCGACGGTGTTGCGCAGGACGCCGAGGCCGCCGACCTCGACCTCCACGACGTCACCGGGCCGCAGGAAGACCTGCGGGTCGCGGAAGACGCCGACCCCGTGGGGCGTGCCGGTGAGGACGACGTCGCCCGGCTCGAGCGTGATGCCCTCGGAGATGAACGCGATGAGCTCGGCGACGGAGAAGACCATCTCCGCGGTGCTCGAGTCCTGGAGCGTCTCGCCGTTCACGCGCGTGCGGATGGACAGCGCCTGCGGGTCGCCGGCCTCGTCGGGCGTCACGACCGCCGGCCCGAGCGGCAGGAAGGTGTCCAGCGCCTTGCCGCGCAGCCACTGCCCGTCGCCCATCTGCAGGTCACGGGCGCTGACGTCGTTGGCGGGCACGTAGCCGCGGACGTGGTCGAGCGCCTCCTCGACGGGCACGCGCGACGCGCGCCGGCCGATGACGACCGCGAGCTCGCCCTCGTAGTCCACGCGCTGCGTGAGGCTCGCGGGCCAGCGGATCTGCTCGTCCGGGCCGATGACGCACGTCGCGAACTTGGGGAACAGCACCGGGATGCCGGGCGGCTCGGCGCCCTGCTCGCGGATGTGGTCCATGTAGTTCTGGCCGACGGCGACGACCTTGCCGGGCACGACGGGGGCGAGGAGGCGGGCGCCGTCCGGCACCTCCTCCTGCAGCCCCTCGTATACCCGGCCCTCGTGCTCGAAGCGGACGTGGCGCACTAGATGAGGTCCGTGATCTGGTCCTCGATGCCGAAGCCGAGCAGCGCCTTGCCGTAGATCTCCTCGTTGACGACCGAGTTGACGATCGCGTGGCGCCCGGCCGTGTTCGCGTCGCGCCAGATGCGCTGCATCGGGCTGGAGTCCGCGAAGCCGGAGGCGCCGTGGGCGTCGAGGATGAGGCTGATCGCCTCGCGGATGCGCTTGGACGACCACCCCGTGTCCGCCCGGACGCGGGCGCGGGTGAGGTAGTCCATGTGCTCGCGGCGCGCGGCCCAGCTGTCGATGTCGTCCGCGGCGCGGAAGGCGTGCAGGATGCCGTCGTCGAGCGTCATCGCGGCCTCCGACACCTTCATCTGAAAGCCCGTCGACTCGCGCTGGGTCGCAAAGCGCGTGTAGGACACCGCCCGCTTGGGCGCCTTCTCGAGCGCGAGCTTCAGCGCCGCGCGGCCGAGGCCGATGAGCGGGCCGACGAGGATGAGCGCGGCCACGGGCATGAACGCCGCGTGGTACTCGGCCTCCTCGGTGTGCGTGCGCGGGGTGACGCCCTGCGCGATGAGCGGCGGCATCGACATGTAGCGGTGCTCGGGGACGAACACCTTGTCGGCGACGACGGTGTTGCTCCCGGTCCCGCGCATGCCGGCGACGAACCACGTGTCCTCGATCGTGAGCTCGCTCATCGGCATGAGCACGACGCCCATGTCCAGCGGCGCGCCGTCGGGGCCGAGCTGCAGAACGCCGACGAACGCCCAGTCGGCGTGCAGGCACCCGGAGGACCAGGCCCACTTGCCGGAGACGATGTAGCCGCCGTCGACCTTCTCGATGTCGGTGCTGGGGGCGAACACGCCGGCCACGCGCGCGTCGGGGTCGGCGCCGAAGACGTCCTCCTGCGCCTGGTCGGACATGAGGCTCGTGAAGAACGCGCAGACGTTGGTGAGCGCGACGACCCACGCCGTCGAGCCGCAGCCCTCCGCGAGGGCGGCTGACACCTCGAGCTTCGTCCGGATCGTGGCCTGATGGCCGCCCAGCCGGCGGGGGATCATGAGGCGGAACAGCCCGGCCTCCTTGATCGCCTGGATGTTCTCCTCCACGACGCGGCGATCGGCCTCCGTCTGCGCGGCGTTCTTCGCCAGCAGCGGCTGCAGGTCGACGGCTCGCTGGATGAGCTCCTCGGGGGTGACGGCGCTCTCGGCGACTGACACGGTCCTTCTCCTCCTCCGTGGTGCTACGTGTGTTGGGGCTCGACGCGGACGGGCCGCGCCGCGGGCTCGGCGCTCGACGCGGCGCGGACCGCGTTGCGCACAAGGGACGGTTCGTGGTCTGGGGCCACCTGCATGAGGACGCTGCTGGCGGTGCGCGCGAGGTGGCGCGCGAGCGCCGCCGCGGCGGCGGGCGGGTCGCGCTGCTCGCACGCGGCGACGATCTCGCGGTGCTCGGCGTCGCCCTGCGACCAGGCGCGCGGGCCCTGCGCGTGGTACGCGAGCCGGTAGCGCTCGGCGTGGTCGTAGAGCTGCTCGATGAGGCGCACGATGCGCGGGCCCGAGTAGGCGATGAGGGTGTGGTGGAAGCGGCGGTGGACTGGCTCCCACAGGGCGGCGTCGGTGCCGGCGAGCGCGCCCATCTCCTCGATGTCGGCGTGCAGGCTCGCGAAGTCCTCGTCGGTGAGATGCGGGACGCTCGCCCGGATCCCGAGCGCCTCGGTGACGATGCGCAGCGCGTAGAGCTCCTCGAGGTCCGGGGGCGAGAACGGCGCGACGCGCACGCGGCGGTTGAGCTCGGCCTCGACGAGGCCCTCGCGCTCGAGGAGCCGCAGCGCCTCGCGGACCGGGCCGCGGCTGACGCCGAACTCGTCGGCGAGCTTGACCTGGGACAGCTCGGAGCCGGCGGGCAGCTCCCCGCGCAGGATCGCGGCGCGCAGCCGGCGGTGGATGGCGGCGGTGTTGTCCCGGGAGCGGGTGGCCATCACGGGTGCGACTGTAGACACTTGCGGCGCCGCGTTGCAACCAGTTTTCGCGCTTCTCTGCGGATCTTGGCGCGTAACTGTTGACAGTTGGGTGCGGTGGCGGCGCCGTTGAGCGGCGCAAGTGTCAGCACCGGGTCGTGCTGTCAGCGACGCGCCGGACCCGCCACCGAGAGCGCGGGCTGAACGCCACGGGCCATGACGCGCAGCGCCCTCAGCGCCGTCCGCGCTGGCGCTCCATGCGACGGCGATCGCGCTTCGTCGGGCGCCCGCCGCCGTGCACCGGCTGCGGCGCGCCGAGCCGCCGCTCCGCCGCGACGCGCTCGCGCAGCGCGATGCTCTCCGGGGTCTCCTCGTACAGCAGCGCCGCCTCCCGCGCCGGCCCGCGCCGCGGCGCGATGCCCCGGACGATGACCGTCCTCGGCGTCGGCCCGGTCGTGATCTCGATGCGGTCGCCGGGCCTCACCGCGCGGCTGGGCTTCGCCCGCTGCCCGTCGACCTGCACGCGGCCGCCGGCGACCGCCTCGTTCGCGAGCGACCGCGTCTTCGACAGCCGCGCGACCCACAGCCAGGTGTCGAGGCGCTGGGAGTCCACGGGCCGCATTGTGGCGGGCGGCCGCGCGCGCCGGGTGCCCGCCCCCGGCCCGCACCCGATATAGATCGGCGTGCATACAAGCCGACGGAAACGGAGCCCAGTCCGATGTCCCAGACCATCGCGGTCACCGCTGCAACCGGCCAGCTCGGCCGGCTCGTCGTCGAGGAGCTGCTCGCCAGGGTCCCCGCGGACCGGCTCGCGGTCGTGGTGCGCAACGCGGAGAAGGCGCGGCCGATCGCCGAGAAGGGCGTCGACGTCCGCATCGCGAGCTACGACGAGCCGGACAAGCTCGAGGCGGCCCTGCAGGGCATCGAGCGGCTCCTGCTGATCTCGGGCAGCGAGGTCGGCAAGCGCGTCCCGCAGCACACGAACGTCGTGAACGCGGCGAAGGCTGCCGGGGTGTCGTTCATCGGCTACACGAGCGCGCCGAAGGCGAGCGACACGGACCTCATCCTCGCGCCGGAGCACAAGGCGACGGAGGAGGTCATCCAGGCCTCCGGCATCCCGTACTCGATCATGCGCAACAACTGGTACTTCGAGAACTACGTCGCGACGATCGAGGCGGCGAAGGCCACGGGGGAGATCATCGGCAGCGCGAACGGCGGGCGCATCCCGGCCGTGCCGCGCAGCGACCTCGCCGCCGGCCACGCCGTCGTCCTGACGAGCGACGGCCACGAGAACACCGTCTACGAGTTCGCGGGCGACGACGCCTGGACGTGGGACGAGTTCGCCGCCGAGCTGTCCGACGTCCTGGGCAAGCCGGTCACGTACCGGAACGTGAGCACCGAGGAGCACGCGAAGGCCCTGCAGGCCGCGGGCCTCGACGAGGGCACCGCGAACTTCCTCGCCGCGCTCGACGTGAACATCGCCGCCGGTGCGCTGGAGGTGCCGCCCGGCGACCTCCGCCGCGTCCTCGGCCGGCCGACCACGAGCCTGCGCGCCTTCATCGAGGCCCACGCCTAGCCGCGTTCCGATTCGTCCAAGACGGTCGTCCGCGCGGCGCGCAGACTGGCCGCATGAACGCTTCGATCCCCGGGTCGGCGGCCGCGCTCTCCCCCGTGCGGATCGTCGCCTACCCGTCCGCGCGCGACATCGAGGCCTCCCGCGGCTTCTACGTCGAGGCGCTCGGCCTCGAGGCGACGATGGAGCGCCCGGTGCTGTGCCTCAGCTCCCCCGCCAACCCGTCGGCGCAGGTGATCCTCGCGCCGACGGGCTTCGGGGTCCCGCCGCCGAGCTTCGGCGTGGACCTCGGCGATCCGCGGGCCGTCGACGCCGCCCACGGCGAGGCGCTCAGGCGCGGCCTGCGCGTCGTCTACCCCCTCAGGGACGAGCCCTGGGGCGTGCGCCGGTTCTTCGTCGAGGACCCGGGCGGCACGGTCGTCAACGTGCTCGCCCACAACCAGGACCGTCAGGCGCCGACGAGCGAGCCGCCCGTGGAGCGCGCGACCAGCGCGGCGTATCGACCGCCGGCGGCCAGCAGCTCCTCGTGCGTGCCACGCTCGACGATGCGGCCGCGCTCGAGCACGACGATCTGATCCGCGTCGCGCACCGTCGACAGGCGGTGCGCGATCGCGATCGTCGTGCGGCCTTCCGACAGGCGCTCGAGCGCCCGCTGCACGAGGAACTCCGTCTCCGTGTCCAGCGCGCTCGTCGCCTCGTCGAGCACGAGGACGGGCGGGTTGCGCAGGATCGCCCGCGCGATCGCCAGGCGCTGCTGCTCGCCGCCGGAGAACCGGTGCCCGCGCTCGCCGACGACGGTGTCGTAGCCGTCGGGCAGCGACGCGATGAGGTCGTGGATCTGCGCTGCCCGCGCGGACTCCTCGAGCTCCGCGTCGGTCGCGTCGGGGCGGGCGAAGCGCAGGTTCTCGCGCACGCTCGCGTGGAAGAGGTAGGTGTCCTGCGAGACGATCCCGACCGTCCGCGCGAGCGACGGGAACGTCAGCTCGCGCAGGTCGACGCCGTCGATCGTCACGCGGCCCTCGGTCGGGTCGTACAGCCGCGCGACGAGGTAGCCCATCGTCGTCTTGCCTGCCCCCGTCTCGCCCACGATCGCCGTCGTCGTGCCCGGCGCGGCCACGAGGTCGATGCCGTCCAGGACCGGCGCGCCGTCGGCGTCGTAGGCGAAGCCGACGCCCTCGAAGCGCACCTCGCCGCGGACCCGGCCGAGCTCGCGCGTGCCCTCGTGCAGGTCGACCGGCAGGTCGAGGTACTCGAAGATGCGGTCGAACAGGGCGAAGGACGTCTGCACGTCGATGCCGACCGACAGCAGCTGCCCGATGGGGAAGAACAGCCGCGTCTGCAGCGTCGTGAACGCGACGACCGTGCCGATGGAGATCGCGCCCGACCCGGTCGCGAACGACTGCCCGGCCAGCCAGTAGACGAGCGCCGGCATGATCGCGAAGCTCATCTGGACCGTCGACATCCGCCAGCGCCCCGCCATCTGCGAGCGCACCTGCAGGTCGGCGAGCTCCGCCGACTCGCGCTCGAAGCGGTCGGCGAGCTCGCGCGAGCGGCCCATCGTCTTGCCGAGCAGCACCCCGGAGACCGAGAGCGACTCCTCGACGAGCGCGCTCATGTCGGCCAGGCGCCCCTGGCGCTGGGAGGTCAGCCGCTTGCGCTCGCTGCCGACGCGCCGCGTGAGCCAGACGAAGAACGGCAGCAGCGCGAGGCTGAACGCCGCAAGGCGCCAGTCGAGGGCGAACATCGCGACGACCGTGGCGAGCACCGTGGTCGTGTTGGAGACGATCGACGTCGCCGTGGACGTGACGACCGTCTGCACGCCGCCGATGTCGTTCGCGATCCGCGACTGCACCTCGCCCGTGCGCGTGCGGGTGAAGAACGCGAGCGACAGCCGCTGCAGGTGGCGGTAGACCTGCGCGCGCAGGTCGTGCATCACACGCTGGCCGACGAGGTTCGACAGCCAGGTCTGCGCGACCCCGAGCACGCCGGTGGCGATCGCGATGGCGATCATGCCCCCGACGAGGAGCGTCAGCAGCGTCGTGTCGCGCTGGGGGATGGCCTCGTCCAGGACCTCGCGGAGGAGGAACGGGGAGACCATCCCCAGCCCGGCCGACACGGCGATGAGCGCCAGGACGGTCGCCAGCCGCCCCCTGTAGGGCTTGAAGAGGGCGGCGATGCGGCGACCGTTGCGCTGGGGCATGACACCCCAGGGTAGTTGCGTCTACATAGACCTAGTGGTGGTGGCCGTTCCCGCTCGCCCCGTTGGAGTGGTGCCGGCAGGACGCGTGGTCGTGGCTCGGCGGCATGTCGAGCGCTGGGTTGCCGTCGAAGAAGCCGACCGGCTTGAGCTTGAAGCCGATCGTGGTGACGGGCATGACCGGCCAGTCCTCGGGCCGGACCACGTGGTGGGCGCCCATCGTGTACCAGACCACGATGTCCTCGCCGACGATCGGCTCGTCGTCCTCCACGTACTCGACCAGGCCCTGGCCGCCGGGGTGCTGGTTCGGGTAGTCGCCGGAGGCGAAGCGCTCCGCCGGGTCGTACCTCGTCACCCAGAGGTTCGCGCGCGTGAAGCCCGACCGCGGGCCCCAGCCGGTCTCCTGGCCGAACACGGGCGCCGCGTGGTCGCCGGGCATGAGCTTGAACGCCGTGGGGGCGCCGAGCGCGCTGGTCTTCTCGGCGCTCTGGATCTTCCAGTAGCGCGCCTTCGTCCAGTCGATGCTGCGCACAGCCTGCTTCTCGGTCTCCAGCACCCGGGGGACCGCCTTCCACGCGTTCCCCGTCGGGTTCTTGGGCCCGACGGGCTCGGTGATCGAGTCGACCTCGACGACGGTGTTGCGCGGCCCGTCGACGGCCATGTCCATCCGCACGCAGAAGAAGTGCTGGTGGTTGGGCCCGTACAGGCCGGGGGCGACGAGCGTGCCGTACTCGGGCGTCTCGCCCTCGGGGATCGCGCCGACCGACAGGACCCCGGTCAGCTTGATCTCGTACTCGATCGTGCCGTCGTTGTAGAGGTACCAGAAGTACCCGTACTCGTAGTTGCCGACGGTCACGATCGTCGAGATGACGAGGCGGCGCAGCCGGCGGACCTCGACCTTCTCGGTGCGGAAGTCGGTGTGCTTCCACGCGATCCCCGCGTCCTCCTCGTGCATGCAGATCGCGTTGGGGATGGTGACCGGGTTGCCGTCGTTGTCGTTGACGACGCCGTCGAAGTAGTGGATGTGCCCGACGCAGTCGCAGCCGAGCGTCAGCGGGTTGGCGAGCCAGCCGATGCCGTACTCGCCCTGGTCGAAGACGTTCTTGATGCGGTGCGTCGGCGCGGGGTCCCCGTAGGGCACGTACATCTCCGCCAGGCCGGCGCGGTGGATGACCGGCCGCAGCTCGCCGCGGTCGTTGTAGGAGATCTGGTGCAGCACGAGGCCCTCACGCGGGGTGAACCCGACGCGCAGGTCCCACTTCTGCCAGGTGACGTGGTGGCCGTCGACGGTGAAGCTCGGCCCCTCGGGCTGGGTGATCTCGATCGGCTTGACGTCGTTGCGGTACTCGGTGAACCGCGGGACGTTGTCCTCCTGGAAGATCCAGGGCTCCTCGTAGTTGCCGGCCTTCGGCGGCAGCGGGACGACGCCGTAGTCGGTGACGTCGATGACCTCCATGGCGTCGAGGTCCACCGTGGCCTCGAGGCCCTCGACGGGCCGCGCGTAGCCGTGCTCGCCCGGCTCGGAGCGCACGAACGTCAGCGGCCGGCAGATGCGGCGCTTGGAGGGATGGTCGTCGGGCCCGGTGTAGCTCGCCGCCCACGGGTCGATCATCGCCAGGTCGAAGTCCTCGACGCCGCGCTTGCGCATCCCCTCCTGCCAGCGGGGATCGCGCTTGACGATCTCCTCGCACTCCATGAACTCCTCGGCCATGATCGGCGCCTGCACGCCCTCGACGGCCTTCCAGTCCACGACGCTCTCGGACGCGAGGTCCACGACCGCCTCGTACGTCGTGCGCTCCGCCTTCTCGTAGAGCACCACGTGCGCTTGGCGCGGCGGCGGCTCGGAGGCGGCGAGCGCCTCCTTGGAGGGCTCGTGCAGCGAGATGAACACGAACCGCGCCGTCGCGGCGAGGTTGCGCTCGCGCTTGAGGATCCCGGACGCGGCCGCGACCTCATCCGCGCTCAGCGGCTCGAGCGGGTGGAGGGCGGTGCCCGTGGGGATCGAGATCGGCTCCATCGTGGTGCGACTCCCTGTGCAGGTAGGAACGGGCCGGCGCGAGCCCGGCGGCTCACGTGAGGATCGTGACCTGTCGAGGCCACATGCGCAAATGGGGTCCCTCCGGGATGCCATGACCGGATCGGGCACCGCGCGCCGCGGGTACCCTCCGCCGCCGATGCGAACCCCCCTCGCCTGCATGGCGGCGGCTGCCGCCGTCCTCGCGCTGCTCGCCCCGCCCGCATCGGCGCAGGAGATCACGCGTCCGCTCACATGCGCCGACGCCGAGCTGCGCTGCCCGGACCTGCGGATGCGCGCGCCGTACGACATCTCCACGACGAAGACCCGCGGCGGGCGCACGCTCCTGCGCGCCGCGAACGCGATCCTCTCCGTCGGGCGCGGGCCGGTCGTCCTGCTCGCCAGGCGCCCGCGCGGATCGCGCACGATGCGCGTGCGCCAGCGCATCTACACCACCGGCGGGCGCTACCTGACGCTTCCGCCGCTGGGCAGGGTCGTCTTCAAGCGCATCCCGGGGCAGGGCGGCTACTGGAAGTTCGAGAACGCGGCGCGCTTCGAGCTGTGGACGATGGGGCGCCCGGAGCAGCGGCGCCTCGTGCGCACGGGCCCCAAGCTCGTCTACTGCTTCCGCGACCTCAAGCGCCTGCGGCCGTCGCGGCGGTCGCCGCGCTCGCGGGTGTTCCCCGGCTGCAGCCAGGACCGCGACCGGCGCTCCGTGCGCCTCGGGACGTCCGTCGGCTGGGCCGACGTGTACCCCGCCGCCTACCACGAGAACTACGTCGACGTCACCGGGCTGCGAGGCTGCTTCGCGCTGTGGCAGATCGCCGACCCGGAGAACCACATCGCCGAGACGGACGAGCTCAACAACGCGTCGCGCACGGTCGTGCGCCTGCGGCCGGGCAAGCAGCCGCGCGTCGGTCGCTGCTAGCCGGGGAGGGCACCCGCACCGCGCCACGGCGCGCGCGAACGCCGGGCGCGTCGGGCTGCCGGTCTCGACGGTGCCGGCCGCCCTGCCCGAGGAGTGGATGCCCCTCATGGCGGTGTTCGCCGACCTGGACCTCGACACGGCGAACGGGACGATCTCGGCCCGCTGCCGCCCGACGTGCGCGTCAGACCCTGGATCGCGCAGGGCCAGGTGCTGTCCGAGGCCGCCGTAGTCGTCTCCCACGGCGGCTACGGCACGACGCTCGGCGACGTCCTCGACGCGCTTCTCGCCCTCCGCGCCTAGAGCTCCGCGGCCTGGCCGGGCCGCAGCTCGACGAGGGCGTCGTGCAGGCCCGCCTCCTCGAACGCGCGGCGCACGGCCTCCGGGGGGACGGAGAAGTGCTCCCAGCCCTCCTGGTGCACCGGCACGACGGCGCGCGCGCCCAGGATGCGCGCGGCCTCCGCCGTCTCGCGGGCGCCGAGCGTGAGCAGCGCCCCGTCGAAGCGGTCGGGGATCGCCGCGCCGCCCGCGAAGAGCACCGCGAGCTCGAGCGGCCCCTCGCGCTCGGCGATCTCGCGCACGACGTCCACGGAGGCGTTGTCGCCGGACACGTAGACCGCGGGCAGGCCCTCGGCGCGCAGGACGAAGCCGATGACCGGGCCGGTCAGGTGGTCGGTCCCGTCGGGGCCGTGCTGGGCGTGGACGGCGGTCACGGTGACGCTCCCGACCTCGGTCGTGTCGCCGGGGTGCATGCCCGTGGCCCCGCCGCCGAGGCGCTCGGCGCCCTCCGCGGTCGTGAGCACGCGCCCCGCGCGGGACAGGTACGCGTGCCCGGACTCGTCCAGGTTGTCGGGGTGGTGGTCGTGTGACAGCAGCACGACGTCGACGTCGCCGACCTCGTCGGCCTCGAGCGCCGGCCCGGCCAGCTTGCGCAGGGTGGGCGCGCCCTCGCGCTCGTAGGCGCGCGGAGGGTCGAAGGTCGGGTCGGTGAGCAGGCGGAGCCCGGCGTACTCCAGCAGCGCGGTGGGGCCGCCGACGAGCGTGACCCTCAGGGCGGGTTCGGACATGGCGCGAGCGTACGCATTTGTGCGCGGGCGGCAAACGGGCGTAGTGTCGCCATGTGCGGCGCCTCGCGATCGTCCTCGGCGTGCTGGTGGCTGCGGCCCTGCCGGACGTGTCGCAGGCCGCCCCGCAGATCACGATGCGCTGGACGGGCGGGCTGGGCGGCGGGCTCTCCGCGAACAGGCACCCGCAGGACATCGCGCGCGGCCCGGGCGACGTGATGTGGTTCACGGCGTGGGCCGACCCCGGGGTGGTCGCACGCGCGACGAACGGCGTCAACGAGCTCCTCGGCGGCGCCACGCCGGGCTTCACCGCGAACGCCAGGCCGACCGGCATCGCGCAAGGGCCCGACGGGAACATGTGGTTCACGGAGATCGCGAACCCCGGGCGCGTCGGCCGGGTCACGCCGCTCGGGCAGTTCACGGAGTTCCCCGCCGGGCCGACGGCGAACGCCTCGCCGACCGCGATCACGGCAGGCCCGGACGGGAACATCTGGTTCGTCAAGGCGTCAGGCCCCGGCTACGTGGTGCGCATGTCCCCGCAGGGCGTCGCGACCGCCGAGCTCGTCGGCGGCGTCACGCCGGGCTTCACGGCGAACGCGCTGCCGTCGGGCATCGCGGCGGGGCCGGACGGCAACGTCTGGTTCTCGACCGCCGCGACGCACCGCATCGGCATCATCGAGCCGGCGACGCTGCGCGTCACCGAGCTGGCGGCGGGCACGACGCCGGGCCTCAGCCCGAACCTCGGATTCCAGGACATCACCGCCGGGCCCGACGGCGCGATGTGGGCCACGGCGGCCGGCGGGGGCGGGCGCATCGTGCGCATCACCACCGACCGCCAGGTCACGGAGTTCCCGGTCGGCCTGCCCGCGCCGACGGGGATCGCCGCGGGCCCGGACGGCAACCTCTGGTACGCGAAGACCGGCAACCCCGGCGCGATCGGGCGCATCACGCCCGAGGGCGCGGTCACGGAGTTCACCCCGACGAACACGCCGTCGCTGCCCGCGAACGCGTTCCCGGTCTCGCTCGCCGCGGGCTACGACGGCGCGATGTGGTTCACGCTCGGCACCGATCCCGGGCGCATCGGCCACGTCACGGTCGGGCCGGGGGTGAGGACCGGCACCGCCACCGATGTGCGCGACACGTCCGTGCGCCTGCGCGGAACCGTGACGCCGAACGGCCAGGAGACGACCTACCGCTTCGAGTACGGGCGGACGACCGCCTACGGCTCGCGCACGCAGTCGCTCGGCGCCGACGACGGCGTCACGCCGCGCGACGTCGCCCAGACGGTCCGCGGCCTGCGGCCCGACACCACGTACCACTACCGGCTGATCGCGACGAACGGCTCGGACACGACGCCCGGCGCGGACGGCACGTTCACCACCGGACGGCCGGGCGAGGCCGGCAGCGCCGGCCCGGTGAGCGCCCGCGGCCCCGCCGCCCTGCGCCGGCTGCGGCTGACCCCGCGCACGTTCCGCGCGGCGCGTCGCGGCGGCAGCGTCGGGACGCTGCGCGCCCGGCGCGGGCGGCGGGCGGCCGGCACGGTGGTGTCCTACCGCCTGGACCGCGCGGCGCGCGTGCGCTTCACCGTGCTGCGCTGCGCGAACCGCCGCTGCTCGCGCACCCGCGCGCTCGGCGGCGGCTTCACGCGCGCCTCGCGCGTGGGAGCGAACCGGCTGCGCTTCACCGGGCGCCTGCGGGGCCGGCGCCTCGCGCCGGGCCGCTACCGGCTCGTCGCCACGCCGCGGGGCGGCGCGCCGCGCCGGGCCGGGTTCCGCATCCGGCGCTAGGGCTGGGCGGCCCGCTCTAGGCCGCGAGCAGCGCGTGCGCGCTCGGCAGCGCGCGCAGCCGGGCGAGCGCGTGCTCCTCGACGCGGCGCACCCGCGCCTGCGAGGTGCCGAGGACGCGCGCGGTCTCGGCGAGCGAGTGCGGCTCCTCGCCGTCGAGGCCGAAGCGCAGCGCGACGACGCGCCGCGCGGGCGCCGGCAGCGACGCGAGCAACTCCGGAAGGGCCGCCTGCAGGTCCTCGCGCGCGACGCCCTCGAGCGGGTCGCGCTCCTCGCCCGGCAGCGCGTCGACGTCGTCGTCGCCGCCGACGAGGGCGGGGCCGCTCGCGGCGCGGATCGCGCGCAGGATGGCCCCGCGGATCCACCACGTCGCGTAGGTCGAGAACCGGTGCCCGCGCGACGGGTCGAACCGCTCGACGGCCTGGATGAGCCCGAGCACGCCCTCCTGTACGAGGTCGGCGTGCGAGAGCGTGCAGCCCTCCGGGCGCAGCCGGCGGGCGAGATGCGCGACGAGGGCGACGTTGGCCTCCACCATGCGGTTGCGAGCGCCGCGGTCGCCCTCGCGCGCGAGCGACGCCAGCCGCCCTTCCTCCGTCGTGTCGAGTGGCGTCGCGTGGCCCATCCCGCGGCCCAGGCTGCGCGGCGGCCCTCAACGCCGTCTAAGGCCTCCCTGAGCGCAGGCTGAGGCGTCAGGCGGCGGGCGGCCGCGCAGGAGCCCGGTCCACGGCCAGGTGGACGGCAGCACATGACCCCGCGTGACGGACCTGGACGGCGAGGCGGCGACGATCGGCACAATGTCGGCGTCCCGTTCCCGGCCCGGAGGAGACCATGACCGAGACCGCCGTCGAGCCCGCCGCCGCCCAGGTCGCCGACTGGCTCGGGCGGTTCGAACGCGCGCTCGCCGACGGCGATGCCGCCGCTGCCGCGGAGCTGTTCGCCCCCGAGAGCTTCTGGCGCGACCTCGTCGCGTTCACGTGGAACATCAAGACGCTCGAGGGCCCGGGCGAGATCCGGGCGATGCTCGAGTCGCAGCTCCCGCACATCAGGCCGCGCGCCTGGCGCGAGACGGAGCCGCCGTCGGCCGGCGACGGCGTCACGGAGGCCTGGATCGCCTTCGAGACCGAGGTCGGGCGCGGCGAGGGCCACCTGCGCCTGCGCGACGGCAAGGCGTGGACGCTGCTGACCGCACTGTCCGAGCTCAAGGGCCACGAGGAGCCGGCCGGCGACAACCGCCCGATGGGCACGCTGCACGGCTCCCATCCCGACCGGCTGTCCTGGCTGGAGGAGCGCGAGCGCGAGGCGCGCGAGCTGGGCTACGAGCGCCAGCCGGAGGTCGTCATCGTCGGCGGCGGCCAGGGCGGCATCGCCCTCGGCGCGCGGCTGCGCCAGCTCGGCGTGCCGACGATCATCGTGGAGCGCAACGAGCGCCCCGGCGACTCCTGGCGCAAGCGCTACAAGACGCTGTGCCTCCACGACCCGGTCTGGTACGACCACCTGCCGTACATCAAGTTCCCGCCGAACTGGCCGGTCTTCTCGCCGAAGGACAAGATCGGCGACTGGCTGGAGATGTACACGCGCGTCATGGAGCTCAACTACTGGAGCTCCACGGAGGCCAAGCGCGCCTCCTACGACGAGGAGGCCGAGGAGTGGCGGGTCGTCGTCGAGCGCGAGGGCGCCGAGATCACCCTGCGCCCGAAGCAGCTCGTGATGGCGACGGGCATGTCCGGCAAGCCCAACGTGCCCGACTTCCCGGGCATGGACGTCTTCCGCGGCGACCAGCACCACTCCTCCCAGCACCCCGGGCCGGACGCCTACGTGGGCAAGCGCTGCGTCGTCATCGGATCCAACAACTCCGCGCACGACATCTGCGCCGCCCTGTGGGAGGCGGGCGCGGCCGAGGTGACGATGGTGCAGCGCTCCTCGACGCACGTCGTGCGCTCGGACACGCTCATGGAGATGGCGCTGGGGGACCTGTACTCCGAGCAGGCGGTCGCGAACGGCGTCACCACGGAGCGGGCGGACATGATCTTCGCCTCGGTCCCGTACCGGATCCTGCACGAGCTCCAGATCCCGGTGTACGAGCAGATCCGCGAGCGCGACAAGGACTTCTACGAGCGCCTGGAGCGCGCCGGGTTCTGGCTGGACTGGGGCGACGACAACTCGGGCCTGTTCATGAAGTACCTGCGGCGAGGCTCGGGCTACTACATCGACGTGGGCGCGTCGGACCTCGTCGCCGACGGGAAGATCAAGCTCGTCCGCGGCACGGTCGACCACCTCACCGAGGACGCGGTCGTCATGTCCGACGGCACCGAGCTGCCGGCGGACCTCGTCGTCTACGCGACCGGCTACGGCTCGATGAACGGGTGGGTTGCCGACCTCGTCTCCCAGGAGGTCGCCGACAAGGTCGGCAAGGTGTGGGGCCTGGGGTCGGGGACGACGAAGGACCCCGGCCCGTGGGAGGGCGAGCAGCGCAACATGTGGAAGCCGACCCAGCAGGAGGGGCTGTGGTTCCATGGCGGCAACCTGCACCAGTCGCGCCACTACTCGCTCTACCTGGCGCTGCAGCTCAAGGCCCGCGCGGAGGGGATCCCGACGCCGGTGTACGGCCTGCAGGAGGTGCACCACCTGAGCTAGCCGGTCGATCGGAGGGGTGCCGTGTTTATGCGGTCCTGACGTGTGCCGCTACACCATGGGGTCAAGACATGTGCACGCCCCCGACGTTCGAGAGCCCCGTTCCGTGACCGAACCCGACCATCTCTGGTCCGGCAACTGGCGCGACCGCAAGCGCGAGCCGGCGCAGCGCCCCACGGTCGCGCGGCTGCCCCACCGGCCGCCTGACGACGACGAGCCGACGCTCGTCCACGACCGGGGCGAGGAGCCCCGGCGGCAGCGGTCCCCGCTGCTGCCCGCCATCGTCGGCGGGCTCGTCTCCGCGGTGCTCGTCACCGCCGTCCTGCTCGGCACGGGGCTCGTGGACTCGGGCTCGGACGAGGCGTCGTCCGGCGCGCTGCCCGCGCCGCCGCCGGGCCAGGCCGCGTCGCCGCCGGCGAAGGGGACGGTGGGGGCGATCTACGCCTCGGCCAGCCGCGGCGTCGTCTCCGTGCAGTCCAACGGCGGCTCGGGGACCGGGTTCGTCGTCGACACGGACGGCACGATCGTGACGAACTCCCACGTCGTGGAGAACGCTTCCCAGGTCCGCGTGCGCTTCGGCGACAGCGGCCGCGCGCTGCCCGCGGAGATCCTCGGGAGCGACCCGTCCGTCGACATCGCGGTGCTGCGCGTGGACCCGGCGACGACCGGGCGGCTGCACCCGCTGACGCTCGCGGACTCCGACCAGGTCAAGGTCGGCGACACGGCGATCGCGATCGGCAATCCGCTCGGCCTGGACCGCACCGCGACGGCCGGCATCGTCTCCGGCCTCGGGCGCGAGATCCGCGCTCCCAACGGCTTCCAGATCGACGAGGTCATCCAGACGGACGCGCCGATCAACCCGGGCAACTCGGGCGGGCCGCTGCTCGACAGCCGCGGGCGCGTCATCGGCGTCAACTCGCAGATCGCGACCGCGGGCGCCGGCAGCGGCAACATCGGCATCGGCTTCGCGGTGCCCTCCAACACCGTCCGCGAGGTCCTGCCGCGGCTGAAGGCGGGGCAGAGCGTGCGCCGTGCGTACCTCGGCATCACCACGTCGCCGTCGTCGTTCGGGCGCGGCGGCGCCGAGGTCGTCAGCGTGAACTCCGGCTCGCCGGCGGACCGCGCGGGCGTGCGCATCGGCGACAGCGTCACCGAGGTCGACGGCGAGCGGATCGACGACCCGTCGGACATCGCCTCGGCGATCGCCGACAACAGCCCCGGCGACCGGATCACGATGCGCGTCAGCCGCGGCGGGCAGGAGCGCGTCCTCGACGTGACGCTCGGCAACCGGCCGGCGACCGCGCCGTCCGCGACCGTCCCCTGACCGGATGACCTTCCAGGCCCCGATCTTCCTGGCCGGCCTCGTGCTCGTGCCGCTGCTGGCCTGGGCGTACTGGGCGAGCCAGCGCAGCCGCCGGCACGCGGCGCAGGCGTTCGCGCTCGCGCCCGTGCAGCCGTCGGTGGTCCCGCGCCGGCCCGGCTGGCGCCGGCACGTGCCGATGGCCGCCTACGGCCTGGCGCTCACCGCGCTCGTCGTCGCGCTCGCCCGTCCCGAGACGACGGTCGCCGTGCCGGACGAGCGGGCCTCGATCATGCTCGTGACGGACATCTCGGGGTCGATGCAGGCGACGGAC
>Ga0180215_1001711_pt1 | contig 23529 bp, 16 predicted proteins | sample eDN3rd37CBELigBY_FD_128871 | JGI IMG/M metagenome (GOLD analysis project Ga0180215, IMG submission 128871) | Enriched backyard soil microbial communities from Emeryville, California, USA - eDNA 3rd pass 37_C BE-Lig BY (version 2) (version 2) | ecosystem: Environmental > Terrestrial > Soil >...
CTCCAGGGCCTTGCGGATCTCCTCGCCAACCGGGCCGGCGTCCTTGCGAATCTGGTCGGCCAGGTCGCTTAGGTGTTCGCCCAAGCGCTCGGCGGCGTCCTTCTCAACATCGGGGCCCTCGTCCGCCGCGGCGGCTTCGGGATACGGGGCGTCGGCCTCGTCGGGCTCCTGAGCCCAGGCGATGGTCAGCGGCAAGCACAGAACGCCCAGCCCCAAGACGCCAAGCAGCGTGGGCCGGGGAGATCCACCGGGGGACCTGTCGCAAGCGAGCATCTTCATCCTCGTTCTCCCTCCAATCGCGGTCCCATCTTTCGCAACAATCCTCCACACCACGCCAAGGATGATTCGACGCGGCGGCGCGATTATTTTGCCCCTCGGGTCCATCCCGTCGGCTCCTGGGTGGGTGGAAGCAACTCAAGCATGAAAATCATGGGCCGCGCGGCGCGATATTGGCTCGCTTGCCGGAGAATGTGGACGCGGGGGAAAATGACGGGCCGGGGCGCGCTCTTGATCGGGGCGGGGCGCGAGCCAACTATTAAGCGGAAACCAAACTGGCGAAATGGAGGAAGAGGCATGGCCGAACGACAAACGCTGCCGGTGCTGCCGTTGCGAGGCATGGTGATTTTTCCTGGTCTGACCGTGCCGATCGGAGTGGGTCGGCCCGGAACGCTCCACGCGATCGAGGCGGCCCTCAAGGGGAACCGCGAGGTCTTCGCCGTCGCCCAGCGCGAGAACGTCGACGAGCCATCGACCGAGCAACTGTACACGATGGGCGTCATCGGCAAGATCGGCCAGGTTCAGCGCGGGCTGGGAGGGATGCAACTCCTGCTGCAAGGCGAACGTCGCGCCACGGTCTTGAATTACCACGCGGGCGAAGAATTCCTCGCGGCCGACCTGATGCCGCTTGAGGAGGTTCCCCCGCTGGACGAGAAGGACGCGGCCTTCGCCGGTCTCTATAAGGAAACCCGCGAGCGGGCGATGGAGCTGGGCGAGCGCAGGGGGTTGCCCGAAGAGGTTTTGCACCAGGTGTTGGAGTCGGTCACGGAGCCCGGTCGGTTCGCCGATCTGGTGGCCGGTTACGTCGAGCTGCCCGTGGCCGAGAAGCAGGCGCTTTTGGAGACCCTGGGGGTTGAAGAGCGGCTGCGGCGGGTCTTGATCCAGGTTCAGCGCCAGATTGGGATGCTGGCGGCCCAGGCCGAGATCAAATCGCAGGTTCAGGAGGAACTCGGCGAGCGCCAGCGCGAGATGTTTCTCCGCGAACAACTTAAGGCGATCCAGAAGGAGTTGGGCGACGACGACCAATCGCGCGAGCTGAACGAGTTGCGCGAGAAGCTGAGCAAGCTGGAGCTGCCCAAGGAGGCCCGCGTCGAGGTCGATCGGGAGCTGGGGCGCCTGGAGCGCGCCGGGCGGGAGTCGATGGAGGCTCAGGTGATCCGCACCTATCTGGAGTGGATCGCCGAATTGCCCTGGAACACCCGATCCGACGACAACCTCGACCTTGTCCACGCCGGCAAGGTGCTCGACGAAGATCATTACGGGCTTGAGGACGTAAAGGACCGCGTGCTCGAATTCCTGGCCGTTCGCCAGCTTCGGGCGAAGCAGATCGCCGACGAGGTGGAGCACTCGGGCGAGTGCGCCGCGGCGAAGCTCAAGGCGGTCAAGGACACGGCGGTCCCCTCGCTGGGAGGGGCGAAGCGCGACGACGAGCGATCCATCACCGACAGCAAGGAGGCCAAGGCCCGCGCGATGGCCAAGGGGCCGATTCTGCTGTTCGTCGGCCCGCCGGGCGTGGGCAAAACGTCGATCGCCAAGTCGATCGCCCGGTCGCTGGGCCGCGAGTACATCCGCGCGGCCTTGGGTGGAATCCGCGACGAGGCCGACATCCGGGGCCATCGCCGGACCTACGTCGGCGCCATGCCCGGCCGGATCATCCAGGGCCTGAAGCAGGCCGGGACCAAGAACCCCGTCTTCCTGCTCGACGAGGTCGACAAGCTCGGCGTCTCGTTCCAGGGGGATCCGGCCAGCGCGCTTCTGGAGGTGCTCGACCCGGCTCAAAACGACTCGTTCACGGACAACTATCTGAACGTCCCCTTTGATTTGAGCGAGGTTTTGTTCATCGCCACGGCCAACTTCATCCAGAACATCCCCGGGCCGCTCCTGGATCGGATGGAGGTGGTCGACTTCGCCGGCTACACCGAACGCGAGAAGGCCGAGATCGCCAAAAAATACCTCATCCCCCGGCAGCTTGAGGAATCGGGGCTATCGGACAAGTCGGTGACGTTCGCCGACGACGCGGTGGCGTCGATCATCAGCGAGTACACCCGCGAGAGCGGCGTCCGGCAGCTTGAGCGGCAGATCGGCGCCGTGGCGAGGAAGGTCGCGCGCAAGCTCGCCGCGGGCGAGGAGACGGCGCTGAACATCACCGCCGAAGGCGTTCACGACCTGCTGGGCCGGCCCAAGGTCCACCCCGAGCGCGCCAGCGAGACCAACGAAGCGGGCGTGGCGACGGGGATGTACTACACCCCCGCGGGAGGAGACATCATGTTCGTCGAGGCGGCCGTGAGGCGGGTCCACGCGCCGGCGTCGGAGGACGGCGCGTCGGGCTACGGCGGGCCGGGCGCGGCTTCGCTGATCCTGACGGGCCAGCTTGGCGACGTGATGAAGGAGTCGGGCCGCGCGGCGTTGACCTACGCCACGACCAACGCCCGCAACCTGGGAATCCCCGACGACCGCCTCGGCGCGATCGAAGTCCACGTCCACGTTCCCGCGGGGGCGATCCCGAAGGACGGCCCCTCGGCGGGGGTGGCGATGGCCACGGCGATCGTCTCGGCGATGACCGGCCGCCCGGTCCGCGGCGATGTCGCCATGACCGGCGAGATCACCCTCCGCGGCCGAGTTTTGCCCATCGGCGGGGTCAAGGAAAAAGTGCTCGGCGCCCACCGCGCGGGGATCGCCGAAATCATCTTGCCGAAGCAAAACGAGGCCGACCTCGAGGACATCCCCGCCGACGTTCGCGAGGCCCTGGTCTTCCACCCCGTCTCAACGCTCGACGAGGTTTTCTCCATCGCCCTGCAAGCCCCGACGGCCCCCGCGGCCAAGGCGCCGGTCCTCGTCTGAGGGATCGGCGCGGGAAGAAAGGAATCGCCCATGAAATACATGCTGCTGATCTACGGCGCCGAGGACGCTTTGACCGAGGCAGAACGGGAACATTGCTACGCCGAGTCGACCGCGTTGGCCCACCGCCTGCGCGAGAAGGGGCAATACCTGGGGGCCTCGCCCCTGCGCCCCGTGGCGACGGCGACCAGCGTTCGCGTTCGGGATGGGAAACGGGTGATCATCGACGGGCCGTTCGCCGAGACCCGCGAGCAGCTCGGAGGCTATTATCTGATCGACGCGAAGGATCTCGACGAGGCGATCGACATCGCCGGCCGGATCCCCGGCGCGCGGGTGGGCACCGTCGAAATTCGGCCGATCCTGGAGTTGGAGGGGCTGCCAAAGAGCGAATGAGGCGGGAGCCGCCGAACCGAACTGAATGGCCCGCGCCCGGGGAAAGTCCGCGCGCGGGCTCGATCGGCCGGCTCACGTTGGTCGAGCGCCTACGTCGGCATCATTGGCGTTTGGTGAATCAAGGCGTTGGGGCCGAAGATGTCGGAGTCGGAGAAGAAGTGGCCCCGCGACTTGAAGATGCCGACGTTGCCGCCGTTCACCTCGTCGCTCAGGTAGCTGACCAGCGTCGAGCGAATGTCGCCGTAAAGGATGTGCGACTCGTTCGGGGCGTAGAGGGTCAGCGAGTCCTGAATGAATGGGGTCAGCCCGTTCACGCGCGCGAAGGGGATCCGGTTGAGCTGCCGGCCCAGGTCGTTGCTCAATCGGTTGTAGTCTTGATCGAACCCCCGGGAGCGGCCGAACGTCTCCACCGACCTGTGGATGTTGACCAGGACGTTGTGGTACGTCCGGGTCGTCAGCAGCGCCGAGCGGGGAAACGCCCCGAGGCCTCCATTGCCATTGTGCTGTTGCGCAAGCAGCACCGCCGTGGCGCGGGCGCCGCTGAGCACCAATCGGTCTTCAAGCTTGCCGTCGAGCGAGGGCGTGAACGCATGCTTCTTCTTCATGGGTGCGTCTCCAGGGATGCCAGGACCGCGCCGAGCGAGAACAACACGCGGGCGGCCGGGACGCGCCGCCGTGGCGCATCGCGAAAACCCGGATAACCGCTGGCATTTCCCATGCCGCCACCACCACAAACCGCCCATTCCTCCCAACATGAATTCGCTCGGCGACATCATGGCGACGGGGGCGCGCTATTTGAAAAGATGGGACGTTTAGGTGAGAGCGCGAAAGTCAAGGGGCGGAGCCGGATGAGCGGCCCGCCTCGAGCGTGGGAGGTTGATCGCTTTGGGTTGGGAAACGTCGTTCCCGCGGGGATGCGGCGGAGGATGCTCCCGTCGTATAATGGCGGGCGGTGTTTGGGCGGATCTGAGGGGCAACGTCGTCGCGGCCGGGGGAGTCGTCCCGAGATGGATTATTCGTTCTGGTCGAGTCGCATCGCCGAGCTGGCCGGGAGCGTCGAGCGCCTGGAGGCCGAAGCCGTCGCGGCGGGGGTTGCGTCGTCGGCCTCGGCGTCGTGGCGCGCGAACCTCTTTCAGAAGCTCGCGCCCCAGGCGACCGACGCCCCTTATCTGATCGTGGCCGTGGCCGGGGGGACCAACATCGGCAAAAGCACGGTGTTCAACCACCTGGTCGGCTCTCACGCGAGCCGGGTCCATCCCGACGCCACCCAGACCAAGCATCCGGTTTGCCTCCTCCCGCGCGATTTCTCGCGGCGGCGCGACCTTCAGCGCGTCTTTCCCGCGTTTGAGCTGCGGGCCTGGAGGACGGAGGACGACGCCCTGGCCGAGGGCCCGTCGAACCTCTTGATCTATCGAGAGGACGCCAGCGGCGAGCAGCCCGAGAACCTGATCCTGCTCGACACGCCCGACGTCGACGGGGCGTTGCCGGTCAACTGGGAGCGGGCGCGACTAATCGCCCACGCCGCCGACGTCTTGATCGCCGTCTTGACCCAGCAAAAGTACAACGACGCCGCCGTGCGGCGGTTTTTCGCCGAGGCCGCCGAGGCCGACAAGGCGATCCTGGCCGTCTTCAACATGGTCGATTGGCCCGAGGACCGCGAGCACTGCCTCCGGTGGCTGGCGGAGTTCCGCGACCGAACCGAGGCCGACCCGCTCCACGTCTACGCCGTCGCCCGCGACCGCGAGGCCGTCCGCGCCAACCGGCTCGTCTTCCACGGTCTTTCCGAGGGCTCGACCGACCCCCGCGACGACCTCTCCCGTCTCCGGTTCGACGAGATCAAGATCCGGTCGCTCCGCGGCGCGTTGCGGCAGATGCTCGACCCGAACCAGGGGCTTCCCGCCCGCCTGCGCGAATTGCAAGAGTTCGCCAAGCAAAACCGCGAAGCGCGCGACGTGATCCATCGCAAGGTCCAGATCAAGATCGACCCGCCCCGGCTCCCCGGACACATCGTCCACAACGAGATTTGCCGATGGCTCGAACCGCGCCGAACATGGTTCGACCGCAAGGTCCACGGCGCCTACAACAGCCTGGGTCGGACCGTGACTCGCTGGCTGCCGGGAACCACGCCCCCCGAGGAGCAGGAGGCCCGCTACATCGAGGACGAGAAGGGGAAGCTGTTCGAGGCCCTGGAGAAGATCTACGACGATCTGGAGGACGTGCGCCGGGCGGGCGCGGATTGGCTGCGGGCCGAGCTTCAACCGCTCCTGGCCGGCGATCAGCGCCAGCGGGCCTTCGACCAGCTCCGCGAGCGGCTGGCCGCCGCGCCTCTGGCCACCGACGAGTACGCCCGGGCGATCGCCGCTCGCTTGGATCGGTTCCAGGATGAACATCCGATGATGATGCGGACCATCGAATGGGGGCTCGTCGCCACGGCCGTTTTGCGACCGGCGATCACCATCGGCATGTTCGGCGTGGCCGACATCGCGGCGCACTCGGCGTTTCAGGTCGGCGGGCACTCCATCGGCCAGATCGCCTTCGACGCCGCCGCCGGAACGGCCATGTCGGCCGTCGGCGAAGGGACCTACTCCCGGTTCGTCGGCCCCGCGCACGAGCTGATCGGCGACCTCTTCGCCGAATTTTACCGCGAACGCGCCGCGCTTCTGGCCGGGGTCATCCAGGACTGCGTCGTCGGCGCCCGTCTCGACCACATCGAGACGCTCGCGAAGCTCGACGAGGGGAACGATTTCAAGACCGCCTACAAGGTCGCCGCCGAACTCTCGCGCGGGCTGTCGGCGTTCGACGAGGGTTTCGACGCGGCGGTCGAAACATCGGCGGCTTCGATGGCTCGGTGATTCCACGCGCCCGCCCCCACAACGGCCAAAACCCAACGCTCCAAACGAGGGGAAAACCGCCTTGTCCGAACGATTCGCCAGAGACGATTGGGAGCGCGAGCACCTTTTGGCCGACTTCGACCGCCTGCGCTCCCGGCTCGTCGCCTGGGCGCGGGAGGCCCCCGCCTGGCCGCCGTTCGACGAGGCGACCGCCCTGATTGCTCGGGTCGAGCCCCGGCTCCGCGCGCCGGAGATCGACCTCGACCGGGCGCTTGTGGTCGGCTTTTTGGGCGGCTCGGGGACGGGCAAAAGCACCCTGTTCAACGCCTTGCTCGGCCGCCGGGTCAGTCGGGCGGGCAAGGAGTATCGGCCGATGACCCGTCGCGCGGTCGTCGCCTGCCATCCCGACGTCGATCCGTCGTTTCTGGGACTGGGCGACGACGCCATCGAAATTCATCGCTTGAACGCGCCCCAGCTTGAGCAAATGATCCTGATCGACTGCCCCGACCCCGACACGCAGGACCCGGAGGACGGCTCGGACGGTCAGCGGCATCTCGACATCCTCCGCGCCGTGGTTCCGCACTGCGACGTTTTGGTCCACACGGCGACCTCGCAAAAATACAAGTCGCACGTCGTCGGCTCGGAGCTGCGCCGCAACGCGCCGGGGCGGCAGATTCTCTTTGTTCAGACGCACGCGGCGGTCGACGACGACAACCGCGCCGACATGAGACGATATCTCGACTCGCTGGGCATTCGCGCGCCCGAGATTTTCCGGCTCGACGCCGCCGACGCCCTCGCCAGACGAGAGCATGGCGCGCCGGCCGACGATGAGTTTGGACGGTTCGCCGACCTGCTGGAGCGCGAGCTGGCCGGCCGCGCCCGCCACCGGATCCGCCGGGCGAACTTGCTGGGTGTTTACGCCTGGCTCTTGGCGACGATCAACCGGCCGATCGACGCCGGCATGAAAAGCGTCTTGGACCTTGAAGCGTCGATCGGGAAAGAGCGGGCGCGAATGGCCGCGAAGATCGGCGCTCGGATGGCCGCGCAGATCGACGCGAACCGCCGGCTGTGGCGCTCGCGGGTCCTCCGCCAATTGAATCAGACGTGGAGCGCGGGGCCTCTCTCCGCCCTGATCGGCCTTTGGTCGACGGCGGGGAGCCTCGTCCGGTCGATGCTCCTGCTCCGCGCCCGGACGCCCACGCAGGCGATTTTGGCCGGCGGCTGGACGGCCGTCTCGCTGGTCGGCGAGAAGTGGCGCGAGAGCCGGGCCGCGGCGGCCCTGACGGCCGAGGCCGACCTGGGGCTGACCGAAGGCGACCTGGCCGCCGCCCGCGCCGTCTTGCGGGGCCATCTGGCCGACGCCGGGATCAAGCCCTCCTCAACCGAAGACGGCGGCGACCTTTCCAAAGAGCAGCTCGCCGCGGCGGCCGTCGAGGTTTACCGGAAGCTCGACGCCGAGATCAACGGCGTGGTCGAGCGCCGGGTCTCCCACCGCGCGGGGGGCGCGGTCCACCTTGTCTTCGAGATCCTCTTCGGGCTGTTGCCGGCGTATCTCATCTTTCATCTTGGCCGCAACTTCTTTTATGAGCACTTGTGGCTGGGAGGGCCGCTCTTGGGACTCGACTTCTTCGTTTACGCGGTCCTCTGGTCCCTGATCTGGGGAGCGGCGATCATCGGCTCCCTGCTGCGGTGGCTGAACCGGGGGCTCGACGCGGAGTTGAAGGCGGTGGTCGACCGCCTCGCCGGCGCGCCGATCCTCGACTCGCTCTGCCGCGACGCCTCGACCGCCTGCGCAGCGATCAAGGCCCACGCCGACGCCCTCAAAACCATCGAGCGCGACTTGAACGATCTGGAGGGCAAGGTCGGCGGCGTCCTCGACCTCGGCCTCGGCTCCCTCCGCCTCGGCGCCACGGCGGCGGCCGCCGCTCACGAGAAGGTCGCGGCTCCGGCCTGATCGGACCGCCAGGGCGGATTCCGAAAACCTCTCGCGCTCGAAGGCCAAGATTCAATATTCGACATCGGAGGACGAATCACCGAGGCAGGACATTCTTGAAGGGGGAGGGGGGAGATTCATGGAACTCGATCGCTGTCCCGCCTGTAACGAGCCGGGCGTCGCGCGCGGCCAGTTTCTCGTCGATGGGAATTACGGACTCGACCGCGGCGGCTTCGCGCTGGAGCGGGCCTGCCTGTTTCGGTTCCCGCCGTCCGTCCCCCTTAACGCGAAGCCCCGGGCCTGCCTCTCATGCGGCCACGTCTGGTCCACCATCGACCCCGCCAAGCTCCGCGAGAACATCCGACTTCGGGGGGTCGAAATCGACCGCCAACATCTCGACGAGATCGACGACGGCCCCTTCCGCGACCTGCCCGACACCGCGTTGGCGAGGGCGATGGGGAAGAAGGTCCAGGAAATCGACGCCCTGGTTCGAAACGGGCGATGGATCGAGGCCATCCGCCGATACCGGGATTTGCAAGGCGTCACCTGGGACCAGGTTCACAAGGACATGAACAACTGGGCGAACATGCCTCGGGAGGAAAAACTCGCCCTCTTCGGCTGGGTTCCCCAAAAGAAGAAGGGGCCGGTCGACGAACTGGCGTGAGGGGGGGCGAGGCGGTCGGTCCCTGGTATGATCGCGAATCGCTCGCCGAATGTTTATTTGACGAGGAAACTCATCATGGGCTGGCAAGAACGAATCATCGTTGATCCGGCAATTCTGACCGGCAAGCCCGTCATCAAGGGGACGCGGCTCGCGGTGGAATTTCTGCTCGAACTCATGGCCGAAGGGTGGACCCGCGAAGAGATCCGGCGGAACTACCCGGGGTTGACCGATGAGGATCTTCAGGCGGTCTTGCATTACGCCGCCGAGGCCTTGAAGCGCGAGAAAGTTTATCCCCTGTCGGTGTAGCATGGCGAGGCTCTTGGCCGACGAAAATATGCCGTCCGATGTCGTCGCCGCGCTGCGATCCGATGGACACGACGTGGCCTGGATCAGGGAAGTGGCGCCCGCCGCCGATGACAACGCGGTGTTGGCTCGCGCGTCGGCCGAGGATCGCTTGCTGTTGACCTTGGACAAAGATTTTGGAGAGCTTGCCTTTCGCTTGGGCTCGGTCGCCGCTCCAGGGATTATTCTGCTTCGTCCGCGCCTGCGCTCTCCCGGGCATTTGATCAAATTTACGCGGGCCGTGCTCGCCCGAGACCGCGGATGGAGAGGTCATTTCGCCGTCGCCGAGGAGGGTCGACTCAGGATTTTGCCGCTCCCCCCTGGTTAAATGCTCCGCCAAGTCGGAGCCTGCGGCCCCCGGCGGACGATGCCCGCCTCACGGGCGTTTTGCGCGTCCGGTTCACCTCGCCCCGCCTCTCTCCGGAATCTCGCGGCATCATGGATCGGCGCGTCCAGGTTCGTTATCCTGCGTGGAGGCGGTCGACGCGCGATCGCCTTCCCACCTTTGGATAAAGGATCTCGACCATGAGCACGCGCTTAGGGAATCCAACGTCGCTCAAGGGGCTCCTCCCGCCGGCCCTCCTCCTGGCCTTCCCGCTCCTGATCGCCCCAGCAAGGGCCGACGACGCGCCGAAGCCCGACACCGGGGTGATCGTCGTCTCGGCCAACGCCGACCCGGCCGAGACGCGCGCGGCCGAGGAGCTGCGCGACGCGGTCAAGGAGGCGTCGGGGGCCGAATTGAAGATCAAGACCGACGCGGCGCCCGGCGAGTGGGCGATCCGGATCGGCGCCGCTTCGGATCTAAAGACGGACGACCTGGGCGACGAGGGCTTCACGATCCGAATCGGCGAGCGCGGGGTCGACATCGCCGGCGGCTCGCCGCGCGGGACCTTGTACGGCGTCTACACGGCCCTTGAGAACGGCCTCGGCGTCCGTTACCTGACGGCCGATTGCACGAGCATCCCCAAGACGGAGACGGTCGAGGTCAAGGACGGCGAAACGACCTTCCGCCCCCGGTTCTCCTGGCGGAACGCCTACTACAAAGCCAATTACGATCATCCCGAACTGGCGGCCCACCTGCGGAACAACGCCGCGGCCAAGAAGCCCGAACTGGGCGGCGGGTCGAGCTGGTCGCTGATCTCGCACACGGTCCATCAATACGTTCCGGTCGCCAAGTACGGGGAAACGCATCCCGAGTATTTCAGCCTCGTCGACGGCAAGCGCCGGGCGTTCATGAAGGACGACCAGTTCGACCAGGGGGGGACGCAGCCCTGCTTCACCAACCCCGAGGTCCGCAAGCTGATCATCGACGGCATCCTGGCCAAGCTCGATCAGCGCGATCAAAAGGATGGAGTGATCTCGATCAGTCAGAACGACAATCAGCAGTATTGCCGATGCCCCGATTGCGCGGCGATCGACGAGCGCGAGGGCTCGCACATGGGCTCGCTCTTGTCGCTCTTGAACGAGGCGGCCGACGCGGTGGCGAAGGTCCGGCCGGGGGTCGCGGTCGGCACGCTCGCGTATCAGCACACGCGGAAGCCGCCCAAGCACATGAAGCCGCGGCCAAACGTCGCCATTCAGCTTTGCAGCATCGAGTGTTGCCAGATCCACCCGCTGAACGACCCCGACTGCTCGCTGAACCAGGCCTTCTGCGACGACATGAGGGGTTGGTGCGACATCACCGATCAAGTCTATATTTGGAACTACAACGTCAGCTTCACCAGCTACAACCTCCCGTGCCCCAACCTCGACGTGATCGGGCCGAACGTCAAGTTCATCGCCTCGCAAGGGGTTAAAGGGGTTTTCATGCAGTGCGCCGGGAACGCCGGCAACACCGAGCTTTGCGAGCTGCGCAACTACCTGATCTCGCGGCTGCTCTGGAATCCGGAGCTTGACGACCGCCAGGTGAAGGACGAATTCATCGACCGCTACTACGGCAAGGCCGCCGACGACGTGCGGGCCTACCTGAAGCTGATCACCGAGACCCCTCGAAAGAAGGGCGTCCATCACGGCTGCTTCGGCATCGCCGCCGACTACGGCTTCGACGCCCCGCTGGCCAACGAGGCTCTCGCCATCCTGAAGCGGGGCATGGACAGGGCCGAGAACGAGACGATCCGCGACCGGGTCGAGAAGATCACCATCGGCCCGCTGACGATCCTTCTGGATCCGTTCGCCCGCTGGGTCCGCGGCCACCAGGGAGGCATCGCCGGCGGTCGAATCAAGGAGGTCCCGCCCGAGGCGTACCAGGGCCATGAGGACAACCTCCGCGAGTTGTTCCGCCTTTACGAGAAATTCGACGTCGACCACTACTCCGAGCATCTCCCCGCCGCTCCCCTGAAGGCAGCGCTGCCGGCCTCGCTCTTCGCGGCGGGGTAACACCCCGCGCCGGAGCCCTGGTTTCCCTACAAATCGCCAATCAACGGGCGGCTCGGATTCGTCCCGCCGCCCGCTTCGCCATCGTTCGCATCATTCCCACCTCTCCGCTGGCGATTTTCCTGGCCACTCCCTTCGTCCTCCTTGAAAACCACGCCATCCATTGCGACAATTATAAAAACGTCCAGTTTGCGCTCAATGTCGCGTGAATCGCGGCCCGCCAATTCAGGCCGTCGGCGGGCGCCGCTTTAAACTCGTCATTTCCGGATTGGGGCTTCGGAAATGGCCGCGCGAGCCGCCCCGGGAGGACATTGAAATGGCCCGTCCGCGTCCGCGCTCCCGCGCGCCGCAGTCCGTCGCTCCGCCTAGTCCGCCTCCCGAGGCGACGCCGGAGTCTGATGGCGAATTCACCGGCAAGTACCTTGTTCTCCTCCGCGACGACGGGGTGAAGGAGGGGCTTCAAGCGATCAAGAACGCCGCCGGCTTAAGCGACGTGTGCAACGCCGCCGACTATGAGGGAGGGGGCGTCTCGATGGCCCAGGCCGAACAGGCCGAGGTTCTGGTTCTCGACAAATTAAAAGTGGCCGTTGTGGACGCCGACCCCACCCAACTTGGCGGCCTGCGGTCGGCGGTGGTCGCCGACGGCTCCATCCTCGCGATCGAGCCGGAGCGGATCATGTACGCCCTCTCCGCGCCCTTCGACCCGCTGGGGCCCCAGGTTCCCCTGGAATATCTGCGAGGCTACCGAGACGCGGTGAACCACCTCTACGCCGCCTTGACGGGGGAGCCGGCTGAAGCGGAGACGGAGGCGTTCGCCAGGTTCGCGGACAACGCGCGGTTTACGTGGGGCCTCCAGGCGACTCGCGTGGACCAGTCTCGATTCAGCGGGCAAGGCATCCGGGTGGCCGTTCTGGACACCGGATTTGATCTGGATCATCCCGACTTCATCGGTCGGGCCGTCTCCAGCCAGTCATTCATCCAGGGGCAGGACGTCAATGATCTGAACGGCCACGGCACGCACTGCGTCGGGACCGCCCTGGGATTTCAGCAAACGATGGGCGGCGCCCGGCGGTACGGCTGCGCCTTCCGGGGCGACATCTTCGCCGGGAAGGTGCTGAGCAATCAGGGATCGGGGGCTGATGGAGGAATCCTGGCGGGAATCAACTGGGCGCTCACGAATCAATGCCGAGTCATCTCGATGTCTCTGGGAGCGCCGGTTCGACCCGGGGAGAACTTCTCGACCATTTATGAGAGCGTCGCTCAGCGAGCCCTCCGTGGGAACCCCGGCGCTTTGATCGTCGCGGCGGCCGGGAACGAGAGCGGTCGCCCGGGCTTGATCGCCCCGGTCGGTCGACCAGCGAATTGCCCCTCGATCCTGGCGGTCGCCGCGATTGATTCGAGCCTTGGGATCGCCCGATTCTCCAACGGCGGAATCAACCCCGACGGCGGCGGAGTGGACATCGCCGGCCCGGGAGTCGCGGTGTTCTCCTCGGTCCCCGACCCGTTCCCTCCATCGGTTCAACCTCCGGGTCCCGGCCGCCCGTGGCCCTCGCGCTATTACACCCTCTCGGGCACCAGCATGGCCACCCCGCACGTGGCCGGGATCGCGGCCCTGTGGCTGGAGGCGCGCGGGGACGGCGCCACCGCCCAATCCCTTTGGCAGCTGCTGACCGGCAACGCCCGTCGGCTGACTCTGCCCAGCCGGGACGTCGGCGCCGGCCTCGTTCAGGCGCCATGAGTCCGAGGTTCGCGCGGCCTGGAACCGAGCGCTTCGGTCCACTATAATCATGCGGGGATCGAGCCGGCGCAGTGGAGATCGCGTCATGGCGGAGACAGGATCGATCAACGTCACCGTTCTGGTCGCCGACACCCGCAGAGACGACCTGAGCGGAGTGGTGAACGACTTGAAGGACGAGGGATTCGTTCTGAAGGAGTCGCTCGACGCCATTGGAGTCATCACCGGAAGCGTGCCCACCGCCGCGTTCGCCAAGCTGCGCAAAGTGCCCGGCGTCTCGGCGGTGGAGCGGGAGCGGACGGATTATCGTCCTCAAACCGGCGACGCCGGCGCCGCGCCGCTGTAATCACCCCGGCGATCGGTCGCCCGGGACGGCGATCGGCCTTGGTTCGCTCGGACGGTGCCGTCGCGGCGGGGCGCTCGTTCCGTTGGTTTCTTCGAAAATCTGAAAACCTCGTCCCCTCCGCGATGATCCTACGAGTTGGGAGAATCTCGCTCTCGTCGGCTCGTTGGCGATTCGGACGCATCGGCGCGCCGTGGGCATTGAAAAACGCGCGAACGAACCCAAATCCGCCGGGCGGATCGATTCGAGTAATCGCCTTCTCCACAATCGCTTGGGGTGAACTTCGCGTTGCCGTCGCCGCGCCGAACGAACCCAAATTCGGGCGGGGGGGCGTTGAGATCCGGACGCGGCGGTTGGGGAAGCGCTCTGGCGTCTCGGCGGCGGTTGGGCTTTAATCATAAGGACTATTCGTGGTTCGCGCGCGGGGACCGTCGAGGCCCTCCGCCGAACTGGTTGCCCGACTTCCGCGGTCGAACGCCTTTCGCGTCAAAGAGGATCGTTCGGCGCCCACCCTTCGGTCACGTCATGAAACTTGAGACCCTCTGCGTTCACGGCGGCGCCCAGCCTGATCCGGCCACCCTCTCGCGGGGCCTGCCCGTTTATCGGACGACCTCGTTCCTCTTCAAGAGCGCCGAGCACGCGCGAAACCTCTTCGCGCTGAAGGAATTGGGGAACATCTACACCCGACTGCAAAACCCCACCACCGACGTGCTCGAAAAGCGCGTGGCGCTGCTTGAGGGCGCGCCGGAGTTGGGGGGGCTGGCGGCGGCCTCGGGGACCTCGGCGATCTTCAACTCGATCATCAACCTGGCCCAGGCCGGCGACAACATCGTCGCGGCCCGCAACCTTTACGGGGGCACCTACACCCAGTTTCACGACATCCTGCCGACGCTGGGGATCACCGTCAAGTTCGCCGACGGCAACGACCCGGCCAGCTTCGCCAAGCTGATTGACGACAAGACGCGGGCCCTCTTCTGCGAGACGCTGACGAACCCGACGCTCGACGTGACGGACCTGGAGGCGGTCTCCAAGATCGCCCACGACCACGGGCTGCCCCTGGTGGTCGACGCGACCGCCTCGACCCCCTTTCTGACCCGGCCGCTGGACCACGGCGCCGACATCGTCGTCCACTCGGTCACCAAGTGGCTCGGCGGCCACGGCGCGGGGCTGGGAGGCGTGGTCATTGATTCCGGCCGGTTCAACTGGGCCGGCGGCAAGCACCCGCTCTACACGACTCCCGACACCAGCTACCACGGCCTGCGCTGGGGGCTCGACCTGCCCGAGCCGCTGGCGCCCCTGGCCTTCATCCTCCGGATGCGGACGGTTCCCCTGCGGAACCTCGGCGCCGCCATCTCGCCGGACAACTCGTGGTTCCTGGTCCAGGGGATCGAGACGCTTCCGCTGCGGATGGAGCGGCATTGCGAGAACGCCCTGGCCGTGGCCAAGCACCTGAAGGCCCACGCCGGAGTCAACTGGGTCCGCTTCCCCGGGCTGGAAGGCGACCCGATGTACGACCTGAGCCGCAAGTATCTCAAGGGCAAGGGAGGCGCGATGGTCTCCTTCGGCATCAAGGGAGGGCTTGAAGCCGGGTCGAAGTTCATCGAGGCGCTGAAGCTGTTCTCCCACCTGGTCAACATGGGAGACGTTCGCAGCCTGGCGATCCACCCGGCCTCGACCACCCACTCGCAACTCGCCGAGGAGCAGCAAAAGGAGGCGGGGATCACCCCCGACCTGATCCGCCTTTGCGTGGGCGTCGAGCACATCGACGACATCCTCGCCGACATCAACCAGGCCCTCGCCGCGGCGTCGGCCTGACCCGTTTTTCATCAGTCAAGACGCGATCATCCCCCGGCCCGCGACGCCCGCGGCCGGGGGCGGTCGCGCCACCCGTCAGGAGAAATCCCGCCCCGGATTCCCGCCCCTTCAGACCGCGAAGCTCATGAGCCAGTCTTTGACCGAAACGGAAACGCTGTTCTTCGAGTTCGACGACCCCGTCAACCCGATGCCGATGCGCGTGGGGCCGCCGATGGCCCGGTTCACGCTGGCCTACGAGATGTACGGGCGGATGAACGCCGACCGCTCGAACGTGATCTTGCTCTTCCACGCGATGACCGGCAACCAGCACGCCGCGGGCGTCAACCGCCACGTCGAGGGGCTCAACGGCCGTTGGACCGACGAGAACCACGAGGGTTGGTGGGACGGTTTCATCGGCCCCGGCAAGGCGCTCGACACCGACAAGTTCTGCGTCGTCTGCGCCAACTATCTGGGAGGCTGCTACGGCTCGACCGGCCCGACCTCGATCAACCCCGAGACCGGCGCGCCGTGGGGGCCCGCGTTTCCCGTCCTTCGGATGCGCGACATCGTCGAATCGCAGATGAAGCTGCTCGATTACCTGGGCGTCTCGAAGCTTCACGCGGTCGTCGGCGCCTCGCTCGGCGGCTACCTGGCGCTCTTGACGGCCACCAGCCACCCCGACCGCGTCCACTTCGTCCTGCCCATCTGCACGGGCGTCGACACCACGATTCATCAGCGGCTCTTGAACTTCGAGCAGGTGACGGCCATCGAGGCCGACCCCAACTTCCGGGGCGGAGACTACTACAACGGCCCCCGGCCCGACGTCGGCCTGGCGCTCGCCCGGCGGATCGCCCACAAGACGTTCATCTCTCCCGAAGCCCTCCGCGACCGCGCCCGGGCCGAGGTGGTCAGCCAGCGCCCGCCTCACGGCTGGTACGAGATGAACCACCCGGTCGAGTCGTACATGCTCCACCAGGGGCACAAGTTCGTTCAACGGTTCGACGCCAACTCCTACCTTCGAATCCTCGACGCCTGGCAATGGTTCGACCTGGTCCGCGAGTCCGACGCCAAGGACTTCCGCGACCTCTTCCAGCGCTGTCGGAACCAGGAGTTCCTGGTCTTCAGCATCGACAACGACCACACCTTCGAGCGCAAGGAGCAGGAGAAGCTCGTCCGACTCCTGAAACAGTCCAAAGTCCCCGTCATCTGGATCACCGTCCACTCCGACAAGGGCCACGACGCCTTCCTCCTTGAGCCCCGCCTCTTCACCCCCCACATCCAGGAAGTGCTCAACCATCGCGAGGATTAGCGATGTGGATCTTTGGATGAGCATGAACCGGCCGTCGTCAATCCTCTTTCCCCCCTCGGGAGATGGGATGAACGCCCGCGCGTTCGGGCTCGAGGAAGGGCGAGGGGTGGCGAGCGGCGGTCGCGGCGAGTAGAACCGGGGAGTCAGCGGCGGGGATCGGCGGGCGCGCGGGCGTTGTCGTCGGAACCCGCGAACCGGCTCCCCGGAGAGAAGCGATGCAACCGGCTCGATGGATTCTCGCCGCGGTGGTTCTCTGCCTGACGACGACCGGGACGCGCGGACGAGAGGCTCTCCGAGGCGAAGATCCGGCGGCCGTGGCCGAGGTTGAGGCCGGCAAGCGCGCCGAGGCTCGCGCCTCGTGGTGGGGCTTCAACCCCGAGGAATCGACCCGGGCCCTGCAGGCGGCCATCGATTCGAAGGCCCGCAAGATCGTCGTCGAGAACATGGGCTCGCCCTGGATCGTCGATGAGATCCGGTTGCGCGGCGACCTGGAGATCGTCTTCGAACCGGGCGTGGTCGTCCAGGCCAAGCGCGGGGCGTTCAAAGGGACCAACGCCTCGTTGTTCAAGGCCGTGAAGGCGAAGAATCTCACGCTGCGCGGCCCCGGCGCGACGCTCCGCATGTGGCGCGACGACTACGACGATCCCCAGCGGTACAAGAAGGCCGAGTGGCGGCACGCGCTGAGCCTCCACAGTTGCGCGAATGTTCAAATCCTCGGTCTGACGCTCGCCGAGAGCGGCGGCGATGGAATCTATCTGGGCGTGGCCGGCGGCGGCGGTCCGAACATCGACATCCTCATTCAGGATGTCGTTTGCGATCGCAACCACCGCCAGGGGATCAGCGTCATCAGCGCCCGGGGGCTAACCATCGAGCGGTGCGTTTTGAAGGGCACCGCCGGCACCGCGCCGATGGCCGGGATCGACTTTGAGCCGAACCACCCCGGCGAGGAGATTGCCGATTGCGTGATGCGCGACTGCCTGGTCGAAAACAACGCCGGCGGCGGCTTCCAGTTTTACCTTCGGCCACTCGACGCCTCGTCGCGACCCGTATCCGTGCGGCTCGAGCGGTGCCGATCGGTGGGGAACCGCGGGGGGTTCGGGATCAACGCGGCCAGCCGCGACGGCGCCGCGCCCGTTCGGGGCGAGGTGGTCGTCGTGGACTGCGAGTTCGTCGGCGACAAGGGGCCGGGCCTCTCAATCGGGCCGAAGCCGGCCGGCGGAGTCGCCCTCCGATTCGAGCGTTGTCGGGTCGTCAACGCGGCGGCCGAAGAACCAGACCAAGCGCCGATCCTCTTGCAGAGCCGATCAGACGACGTGGAGGACGCCGGCGGGGTCGCCTTCGTGGAATGCGTGGTCGTTGATCCCCTCGACCGCCGCCCGCTCGCTTATCACGATTCGGCCGGCGGGCGCAAGCTGGTTGACGTGACCGGGTCCTTGATCGTCGAGCATGACGGCCGCCGCGAGGAAATCAAACTTGATCAAACCCTCATCGACGCCTGGTTCCCATCCCAGGCGTTCCGGAAGTTCCCGCCGTATCCCGGGCGAGAGGGCCCGTTCGCGCCGATTGATCCGGCGACCGCCCAAACCGACTGGACCTGCAAAATCCGTCAGCGGGGGAAAGCGGAGTGGCTCGTCTGGGCCGAGGCCGGCGACGAAGTGGCCCTGACCGTCCGGGTCCAACCGGTGGGCAACATGGCGCTTCCCGCGGCGCCGGTCTCCTGGATCGGTCCGTCCGGGAGGGAGACGAAGATCGGCGAGGCCAACGGGACGCTCGACGTCGCCTTCCGCGCCGACGAAACCGGAGCGCAACGGATCGTCTGCGAGCCGGGCTCGGCGACGGCGATCATCTCCAGGAGCAACCGGCGCGTCGACATGATCGCCTCGGGACGGCTCTTTCACTTCATCAGCCCCGTCGGCGATCTTCACTTCTTCGTCCCGGAGGGCGTCGAGGCGTTCGCCGCGCGCGTCACCGGCGACGGGCCGAACGAGAGCGTCAAGGCGGCGCTGCGCGATCCGGCCGGAGAGACCGTTGAGAGGCGGGACAACATCGAAGGGCATCAGTTCCTCGTCGAGCGGCCGGGCACCGCGACCGGCGCTGTCTGGAGCCTGCGCCTGGAACGGCCCTCCAAGGGTGTTCTTGAAGACGTTTACGTCGAGCTGCAGGGGCTGCCGCCGGTGCTGGCCACGAGCCCCGAGGCGCTTTTGAGGCCCACGCCATAGTCGTCAACCGCCGCGCCTCCCTCTGGAACCGCGGCGGTTTACCCCTCATATTCGAGAAGTGTTGAATCTCGCGCCGCCGCGCGCGAGCGCTTCGTCCCACTTTCCGAATCATGAGGTAGACCGCGATGACCAAACATCGCCGAATCGTCCTGGGAGCGGCGACCTTCGCCGCCGGGCTCTGCGCCTTCGCCTTCATCGCCCAGGGTGACGACAAGCGGCCGGGCTTCAAGGACACGCCGCTGCTCCCCGGCGGGCGCTGGCACGTCCACGACAGCGACCGCCCCTGGCCCGAAGTGGTTACTCCAGGAACCTCCAGCACCCAGGACCAGCCGGGCGAGGCGCCCTCCGACGCCGTCGTTCTCTTCAACGGCGAGGATCTTTCCAGGTGGACCGACGGCCGGGGAGGCGACGCCCGCTGGGAAATCCAGGACGGCGCGATGGTCGCCAAGCCAAACTCCGGGTCGCTGGTCAGCCGCGACGAGTTCGGCGATTGTCAGCTCCATATCGAGTTCGCCACCCCCAACCCGCCCAAGGGCGCCAGCCAGGGTCGGGGCAACAGCGGCGTGATCCTCTTCGGCCGCTATGAGATCCAGGTGCTCGACAGCTACGAGAACCCCACCTACGCCGACGGCGGCGCCGGCGCGATCTACGGCCAGCATCCCCCGCTGGTCAACGCCTCGCGTCCTCCCGGCCAGTGGCAGACCTACGACATCCTCTTCACCGCCCCCCGGTTCAAGGACGACGGCTCGGTCGAAACGCCCGCCCACGCGACGGTCCTGCACAACGGCGTCGTCGTCCAGAACCACGCGACCATCTACGGCCCGATGGCCTACCGCGACCTGGTCTCCTACAAGGCCCACGGCCCGAAAGGCCCGCTGGTGCTTCAAGACCACGGCAACCCGGTTCGCTTCCGCAACATCTGGATCCGCCCCCTGAAGACCGAGGACGCGGACTGACGGCGAGGAATAAAAATAAAGACGAATGGGCCGTGAGAGGTCGGCGAGCTCTCACGGCCCATCGCCTTGTCGCTCATCCCGAATTCGGCCCGTGGACCACCGGATCAGAGCGCCAGGATTACAAGCGATAGGACGCCCCCGACGACGACCGCCAACGTCCCAATCCGTGCCGAGGTCGCCTCGGAAGGAAGCGCCCATCCGAGGTCCCCCAGGCTTCCCACAACTCCTACATGACCGAGCCCCTTGGGGCCGCGCCGCGCGTCTTTCATCTCGGGAGCCTCCGAACCGCCGCCCGCGATGGACGAGAATGATGACAACCGCATGGATAATTTAAGCGATAATCACGGGCGGGGTTGATAAAAATCTCCGAGAAAATTACGACGGCTCATGGAGGATGGTTCGAACCATCCGCTTCGCCTCCTTGGGACATCGGTTTCTTTGTTGCGCCACGGCGCGTCTTCTCCTCTCCCGCCGGGGGAGGAGGGCCCGAAGGGCAATAGTGTTCGGCAAAGCGCGCCCATGCGGCGGACCAGGTCGGGCTTCTCCCTTCTCTCTTCGCGGGAGAAGGTGCCCCCAGCAGGGGCGGATGAGGGGGGCGCGACCGGAAGCTCTTGGATTTTCCCCCTCATCCGGCCTTCGGCCACCTTCTCCCGCGAGGGGAGAAGGAAGCTTGGCGATGGCGATCTTTCTGGGTTTACCGCCCGATCTCCGCGTCTCGGGCCTTGACCAAGGCGTTGATCGACTCGTCGGCGGCGCGGATCTCGAAGGGGCCGAAGCGGACGCCGGGATGCTTGGACATCAACTCGACGGCGTGGTTCAAGTCGCGCGCTTCGAGGATCAAGATGCCGCCAAGCTGCTCCTTGGTCTCGGAAAAGGGGCCGTCGGTGATCTCGACCTTGCCGTCCCGGAACCGCAGCGTCGCGGCGTTTCGAATGCTCTGGAGCGCCTCGCCGCCCAGGAAGCGGCCCTCGCGGCGCAACTCGTCATCATAGGCGAAGCATTCCTCCATGCCCACGCTCCGCTCGGCTTCCGACATCTCGTCCCATTTCGTCTCGTCCATGTAGCCCAGGCAGATGAATCGCATGATTTTTCCCTCGGTTGGGAGTGAGCGACGATTAAGCACCCTCGCCGGATAGTCGCTCGACGAGCCGCCGAATCGACCGGGCCCCCGAAAACTTTTTCCCGGCTCAGCGCAGCTCGCCAAGCCGGCGCTCCAGGAAGCGGCGCTCCGGCTCTTGCCGGGCCAATTCCAGGGCGCGGCGGTACGAGGCTTCGGCCTCGGCGGTTCGCCCCAACCGGCGGCACAGGTCGGCCCGCGCGGCGTGGGCCAGGTGGTAATCGGCCAACTCGCCGCGATCCAAGAGGGCGTCGACCAGGGCGAGGCCGGCCTGGTGGCCGTCGCGCATCGCCACGGCCACCGCTCGGTTCAGGTCGACGATGGGGGAGGGTTGAATCCGAGACAACACGTCGTACAGGGCGACGATTTGCGGCCAGTCGGTCGCCCCGGCGGTGGGAGCGTCGGCGTGAACGGCCGCGATGGCGGCCTGGACCGAGTACGAGCCGATCCGCCCCGAGTTCAATGCCCGCTCAACCAGCGCCTTGCCTTCGGCGATTTGGTCGGCGTTCCAGAGCGAGCGGTCCTGGTCCTCCAACAGGATCAGGTCCCCCTCGGCCGACGATCGCGCCGCGCGGCGCGATTCCTGGAGCAGCATCAGGGCGAGCAAGCCCGCCGCCTCGGGCTCGGGCAGCAACTCCAGAAGCAACCGGCCCAGGCGGATCGCCTCCTCCGAGAGCTTGGGGCGGGTGACGGTCTCGCCCGACGAGGCGGAGTAACCCTCGTTGAAAACGAGGTAAATGACCGCCAGGGCCGAATCCAACCGCTCGGGCAGGTCGTCGAGCGAGGGGACTTGAAACGGGATGCCCGCCTCCCGGATCTTCGCCTTGCCCCGAACGATTCGCTGAGCGATCGTCGCCGGCGACGTTAGAAAGGCGCGGGCGATCTCTTCGGTCTTCAGGTCGCAGACCTCGCGGAGCGTCAGGGCGACGCGCGAGGCCGAGGGGAGCGCCGGGTGGCAACAGGTGAAGATGAGCCGCAGCCGGTCGTCCTCAACGTCCGGCCCGTCCAGATCGCCGGGGGGCGCCGTGGTCGAATCGAGCCGGGCGGCGATCTCGGCCAGCGAGGCGTCGAACCGAACCCTCCGCCGCAGAACGTCCATCGCCTTGAACCGACCCGCCGAGACGAGCCAGGCCCGCGGGTTGGCCGGCGCGCCGTCGCGGGGCCATTGAGCCAGCGCCGCGGCGAACGCCTCGTGCATCGCCTCTTCGGCCAGATCGAAGTCTCCCAGCAACCGGATCAAGGTGGCGAAGACCCGGCGCGACTCATCGCGGTAGGTTGTCTCCACCAGTCGGCGAACTTGTTCAACTTCTCCCTCGTCCATCGCGCGCGGCTCCCGGCGGCTCACAATTTGCGGGCAATTCCCGCGGTGTCATTATGGTTGGACCATCGATGAATCGCGAGGCGCAAGGCCGTCCCAGGCCCAACGGAGCGCCCGTGATCCGGATCGAGAGCCGGAGCGCGCGGCCCGGACCACCGGATCGCCGTGATTCTTCACCCTCCTAAAACCTCCGATGGAACTTTTGCGAATCTCCGCCAAACGAACGAGTCGACGGCCCTTTTTCCCGCCCGGGGGACGGATCCAGACGATGGAGAACGGGCACCTCAAAATAAGCTGGCCGGGCGCGAGCCGCTTTTTTTACGTCCTATTATGTGGATGGCTTAAGCTCGCCCACGGTCTTCGGCGATCGCGGCGCGGCCCTCTTCGGAGCCTGGACGGCTCGCTGTTGATGCCCGATTTCGTCGGCGACGGCTTTCGCCTGCGCGCCGGTTGGAGCCAAGAGGATGGTTACTTCCTCCTCGCGCGGGACGAACCCGGAGACAGGTTTCTCGAACGAGTCTTCGCCCGCGGCGGAAAACGGCGTCAGTGAGGCGCGAACGTCAACTCGACGACGGAGAGATCGTCGGCGAACTCGTCGCGGCCCATAAGCTCGCGATCGTGGGCGATGAGGGCGTCTAGCTTCGAGTTCGCGGGGTCGTCGAAGGGGCCCTTGCCCATGAAGCCGAGGAAGTCGTCGAACGGCCACATGGTTTGGTCGGGCAGCTCGATCTCGTATGCGCCGTCGCTGTACATATAAATTTTTGCGTGGTCGCCGATGTAAATCTCGCCCGACTCGTATTCCATGTCGGTCATGGCGCCGATCATCGGTCCCTTGGAGTCGAGAATCCGCGGCGGGGCGCCGTCGGCGGAGGGGCCGTCGATTAAAAGGGCGGGGGGGTGACCGCCGCCGGAGTAGTCGATCCGTCGGCTCGGCTTGTGAAAAACACCATACCAGATGGTGAAATAGAGCCCGTTTTGCTGGTCCATCTGAAATGCGTTGTTCAGGGCGAAGAGGACCTGGTCGGGCTTGCGGAAGTCGGTGTTGGGCAACGCCTGGGAGCGGAGGGCGTTCATCGCCGAGACCGACA
>Ga0180215_1001714_pt1 | contig 23505 bp, 24 predicted proteins | sample eDN3rd37CBELigBY_FD_128871 | JGI IMG/M metagenome (GOLD analysis project Ga0180215, IMG submission 128871) | Enriched backyard soil microbial communities from Emeryville, California, USA - eDNA 3rd pass 37_C BE-Lig BY (version 2) (version 2) | ecosystem: Environmental > Terrestrial > Soil >...
GGCCTCCAGACAGTCGGAGAGGTGGGCAGCATCGTTCCATGCCGGGATGATCACCGAGATGATGGCCATGGCGACAGCTTAGGAGTTGCGTGCGTGTCAGCGAGTGCTCTCTCGATCACGGCGGCGGCAGGTAATACATTGAGGGCGTGAGCGTCTGGAGTGAGCTGCCGGATGGGTGCGTCGGAACGTGGTTCGACGTGCCCAGCGGCCGACTGGCCGGGCTGGTTCAGGGTGACCCGTCGTCGCCGAGGATCGTGCTGGTTCCCGGGGCTACGGGCTCGAAGGAGGATTTCATCCTCATGCTGCCCACCCTCGCTGCCGCGGGCTTTCGGGTGGAGACCTTCGACCTGGCTGGGCAATACGAGTCGTGGGGGGCCGGGCCGGAAAACCTGGTGCCGCCGAGAACCCGGTACGACTATGAGCTGTTCGTCGATGACCTGGTGGCGGTACTGGAGGCTGGCAGCACTCCGGTGCACCTGCTCGGATACTCGTTCGCCGGTGTCATCGCGTCGCTCGTCGCCATCCGCCGTCCCGAGCTCGTCGCGAGCCTGACGCTGCTGAGCTCACCACCAGAGCCGGGGCAGTGTTTCCGTGGCATGAAGCGGGTGGGATGGGTGACCGGTCTCGGTTCAGAACGGCTCGGCGCGACGGCGATGATCTGGGGCATCCGTTCCAACGTCATCCGCGTGCCTGAGGACCGCCTGCGCTTCGTCAAGGAGCGCTTCCGTCTCACCCGGCGCAGCAGTGTCGACAACATCATCGGCCTGATGCGGAGAACCCCCGACCTCCGCAGCTCGCTTGCAGCGATCGACGTGCCGAAACTCGTGGCGGTTGGTGAGTACGACGTGTGGCCGCTGTCGCTGCACGCGGAGTTCGCCAGGGACATCGACGCAACCCTGGCCGTCTACCGTTCCGGCCACAGCCCGTGCGAGGAGTCACCGCAGGATCTCTGTCGAGACCTGCAGGCGCTGTTCCGCCGTGCAGAGGAGAAACCGTACAGGCGTTGACGCCGTGACACCGCGAGAATGGGGGTATGCGCGACACTCCCCCCGCCCTCGGCCTGCTTCTCGACGTCGATGGCCCCATTGCCAGTCCGGTGACTCGCCGCGTGCCCGCCACGATCATCCACTCACTCAGCACCCTTGCGGCCGCAGGGATGCCGATCGCGTTCATCACCGGGCGATCGCACGAGTTCCTGCGCGATCACGTGGTGGCCGAGCTCGTGCAGCACGGATTGGCCGCAGACGCCAGGATGTACGGCGTGTGCGAGAAGGGGGCAGTCTGGTTCCCGATCACGGCGCAGGGGGTTGGCGAGGTCGAGATCGACCACGGCATCGCCCTGCCGTCCGCGATCATGGGCGACCTGCGACGCCTCGTCGAGCAGCACCATGGCGCAACCATGTTCTTCGATGACACCAAGCACGTCATGGTGTCGGTCGAGCAGAGAACGGATGTGCCCCACGAGCAGTACGTGCACGCCCAGCCCGCGTTCAACCGGGCGGCGTTCGACCTGCTCGTCGAGCGCGGTATAGGCGTTCGCATGGGCGAGGATGAGGCTCCGGATGCTCACGGTCGGGTGGAGTTCAGAGTGGAGCCGACCATCATCTCCACCGACGTCGAATCCGTGACCCTCGACAAGGACCGCGCCGCGGAACGCGCACTCGACTTCTTCGCGGGCAATGGCCCCCTGCCCGTGCTCTGGCGCTCCGTCGGCGACTCGCGTGGCGACTACCTGATGGCGGACCACCTGCACTCCGTCGGGCACGATGTCGCCCACATCGATGTGAGGCCCAGTGACGGCATGCTCGACCGGCCATATCCGGTCATCGCCATGGGCGAACTGCTGCACGAGGAGGCCGGGGCAGCCTTCCTCGACTACTGGGTCTCCAAGCTCGGGCTCGACTGAGTTCTACGGTCAGCCGGCGCCTTCCTCCCAGTCAGATGACGAACTCCCCCATCGGGTGATTCCTGGCGAGCACTCTCGTGACGGCGGGAGAGAGTTGCGCTGCCCACGTCTGGTAGGTGAGGCTGTCGCGGTACCTCTCGCTGGGCGTCGCCTGGGGGTGGAACGGAATGAAGGTGACACTCTCCAGATCGGTACACACTTTGATCGACTCCCGGTTGAGTGTTCTGCCGTGCAGCTCAGCGAGCCAGCCGATTCGGTTGTTGAACGTCGTGATGAGGCGTACAGGCTGAACGGCGGCCACAAAGACGTGAGCGCCTGCAGCGGTCCTCGAGAAGATGTTCTTCATGAGCGCCGAAAGCATGCGCCGCCACGACCTCGCCGGGGTGCGTTTGAGCGCATCCGCCACGCCTACGAGGAGGATGATGGCATCGTAGGTAGACAGGTTCCGGCCGGAGAGCATGCCGGGAACCTCGCTCAGCGCGAGCTCCGGGTCGGCGAGGATGTCGACCTCCACCCCACGACCTGTCGCGCGTGAGACCTGCCGCGCGAGATGCCCGATGAGGCCGAGATCGTGGCTGAGCACCCCATAGCCCACCACGATGCCCCCGCCGATCACCAGCACCCGATCAGGGTCTGGCCCGGCGATGCGAACTTCCGGCGGCCCCTCCGGCTTGGGGAAGGCATCCGTTGCGATCTCCGCCCGCAGCAGAAGCAGGGGTGACCACAGTCGGAAGACGGGATCCAGCAACCGCTTGGCGATACGGGTCACGAAAGCGCGCCGCCTCGGCTGCTGATCATGCTGAGACTATATCGGACACTGTGGAGCCCTTCGCCGCTACGCTGGAGACGAGTCATCCGGCTCCGAGGGAGGAACCAGATCATGGCTGACAAGTCACCGAAGAAGATCACGTCGAAGACGGCCCCGAGCAAATCACTCAAGGAGAAGCGCGCAGAGAAGCGGGACAAGGCCGCAAACAAGCGCAAGGATGCCTGACGAACTCGCCAGGTCGCTGACGATAGCCATCGTGCCGGGTGTGAACCCCGGCAAGTGGACGAAGACGTGGAGCGAACGGCACCCTCGAACTCGGCTTGAGGTGCTTCCGATCTCCGACGCTGAGCAGCACGACGTGCTCACGTCGGGGCGCGCCGACATGGTGTTCGCGCGAATGCCCGTCGACACGACGTCGCTCCACGCCATCCGACTTTACGACGAGGTGACTGTGGTCGTGGCGGAATGCGACCACCCCATCTCAGTGGTGGATGCGGTGAGCCTGGCCAAGCTGGACGACGAGACTGTGCTGTCTGAACCCCTGTCGCAGATCGTTGACCTCATCGTGGCGGGTGGGGGCGTCACAGTGGTTCCGCAGTCGGTGGCGCGCCAGTTCAGCCGAAAAGACGTGGTGGTGCGACCCGTGACTGATGCGCCGCCCAGCACGGTTGCGCTCGTCTGGCCGAGGTCCGTCGAGAGCGCTGCCATCAGCGAGTTCATCGGGATCGTCCGCGGCCGAACGGCGAGAAGTTCGCGCAGCGGTTGACTAGGCCGGCTGTGCGGTGGCAGCCGCGCGTGCCGCCGCTGGGAGGGCGCTCAGGACGCGATAGACGGCCGCGTCATCCATTGCGGCGTTGACGAACCAGGCCTCGAATACCGACGGCGGCAGTGACACTCCCGCGTCGAGCATGGCGTGGAAGAACGGCGGATATCGGAATGCCTGCTGCCGCTTCACCTGCTCATAGTCGTGCGGGCTCTCCGCTGCGAAGACGAACGAGAACAGGTTGCCCGCGCGCTGCACCACGTGCTCGACACCCTCCGCTGCCAGGGCGCTCGAGGTGGCGTCAGCGATGACGTTCGCCGTGGCATCCAGTTGCCGGTACACCTCGGGGGTGAGGGCCTCCAGGGTTGCGATGCCCGCGGCGACGGCCACGGGGTTGCCGCTCAGCGTTCCCGCCTGGTACACGGGACCAGTGGGGGCGAGCAACTCCATGAGCGGCGCCCGCCCTGCGACGGCGGCAAGCGGCATGCCGCCGCCGATGACCTTGCCGAAGGTGAAGAGATCGGGCTCGTAGTGCACACCCCGCTTCGTGTCGTACCCCCACCAGCCTGAGGCGCTCACGCGGAACCCGGTGAGCACTTCGTCGAGTATGACGAGCGAACCGTGGGCTCTCGCGAGCTCGCACAGTGCCGCATTGAAGCCGTCGACCGGGGCGACCACGCCCATGTTGGCCGCAGCAGCCTCTGTGATGACGGCCGCGATTCGGTCGCCGTACTCGGCGAATACGTCACCCAGAGCCCTGACGTCGTTGTATGGCAACACGAGGGTCTGGGCGGCAATGGGTGCTGGCACCCCAGCCGACCCGGGCAGCGCGAGCGTTGCGACGCCAGACCCGGACTCGGCAAGCAACCCGTCTGAGTGCCCGTGATAGTGGCCAGCGAATTTCACGACCAGGTCTCGTCCCGTGGCCCCGCGCGCAAGGCGGATCGCCGTCATGGTGGCCTCAGTGCCCGTCGACACCAGGCGAACGCGTTCGACCGGCGACCCCATCCGCTGCTTCACCAACTCGGCGAGGCGCGTCTCCCCCGGCGTGGAAGCGCCGAACGACAGGCCAGCTGCCGCAGCTTTCTGCACGGCGGCGACAGCGGCCGGATGCGCGTGGCCGAGAATCGCGGGACCCCACGACGCCACCAAGTCGACGTAGCTCCTGCCCTCGACGTCGGTGACGTACGGCCCATTGGCCGAAACGAAAAAGCGCGGCGTTCCCCCCACAGAGCCGAATGCCCGAACGGGTGAATTCACGCCTCCCGGAATCGCTTCAGCCGCACGCCGGAACAGCTCGTCGTTGCTGCTCACCGTCCCCACTCCTTCGCGATCGATCGGGCGAGTTCCGCCGCCCAATAGGTGAGCACAGCATCCGCTCCCGCCCGGCTGATGCTCACAACAGACTCGCGGATAGCGCTCTCCCTGTCGATCCATCCCGCAGCGGCAGCAGCCTCGATCATCGCGTACTCGCCAGACACCTGGTATGCCCAGACGGGTACCGGGCTCACCGCCGCTGCCTCGGCGAGTACGTCGAGGTAGCTCATGGCCGGCTTGACCATCACGATGTCCGCGCCCTCTTCGAGGTCGAGCAGAACCTCCCTCATGCCATCGCGGCGGTTCGCCGGATCGAGCTGGTACGTCTTGCGGTTGCCAACCAGGGTCGAGTCGACCGCTTCACGGAACGGCCCGTAGAACGCAGAGGCGTACTTGGCCGCATACGCGAGCACGGCAGTGCCCGCATGACCCTCGTCATCAAGTGCCTCGCGCACGGCGGCGACCTGGCCGTCCATCATGCCGCTGAGCCCGAGCAGGGCCGACCCGCTCTCGGACTGGGCGACGCCCATCTGGCGGTAACGCTCCAGGGTGGCGTCATTGTCGACGTTGCCCCGCGCATCCAGAACGCCACAGTGCCCGTGGTCTGTGAACTCGTCGAGGCACAGGTCGGTCTGCACGACCAGGCTGTCCCCCACCTCCGAGACCACGGCCCTCGTGGCCACATTGAGGATCCCGTTCGGGTCTGTCGCGCCCGAGCCGATGGCGTCTTTGTGCTCCGGAATCCCGAACAGCATCACCCCACCGAGGCCGAGCCCTGCCGCCTCAACGACCGCGCGCCTCAGGCTGTCGACGGTGTGCTGCACGGTGCCGGGCATCGACGCGATCTGCTGCGGTTCGGAGATACCCTCCCGCACGAAGACCGGGAGCACCAGGTCTGACGGGTGCAGCCGCGTCTGGGCGGCCAGTCGACGGAACGCCTCAGTGCTGCGCAGGCGTCGAGGACGGATGCGCAAGGCATCGTCTGCTGCTCGACTCACTTCTGTCACCTCTCGGTTCGATGTACTCGGACCAGCGCCTCCACGAGGGATTCTGCGCTGCTGGTTCTGGCGACGACGTCTACGTGCAGGCCCGCAGCGCGCGCAGCGTTCGCGGTGCTCTCCCCGATGCACGCGAGTGTTGTCTGGGGTGGGAACGGGGAGCAATGGGCAGCGAGAGCACGCACCACGCTTCCCGACGTCGCGAGCACAGCGGCGAATCCGCCGGTCTTCAACTGCTCTGCCACTGTGGGGTCGAGGGGTACTGTGCGGGTCTCGTATGCCGTCACCACCTCCACGGTCATTCCTGAAGCCTCGAGCCCACGAGCAAGGGTGGGTTCGGCGATCGCGGACTGGGGAATCAACACGCTGCCGGTCGGTGAGGGCCATTCCAGCACCATCGCCTCCGCGGTGTGTGCTGACGTGGGGATGAAATCGACGCTGATTCCCTGCTCGGCAAGCGCGTGCGCCGTTGCGTCGCCGACCGCAGCGACTCGTGTGGTGCCGGGAACGCGTGTTGCCGTCAGCGCTTCTGCGGTCGTCGCGCTCGTCACTGCGAGCCAGTCGTATCGTCCAGCCCTGAGCCGGCTCAGGGCTTCACTCAGGCCCCGAGGGTCGCCCGGCGGGGCAAAGTCGATGACGGGCGCGACAGCCGCGACTCCGCCCGCACGCTCCACGGCAGCGCTGAGCCTCGCCCCGATTCCCCCTCCCCGCGGCACGAGTACACGGAGGCCGGTCAGCGGTCGTGAATCATTCATCAGGTGAGGGGTGCCAGCTCCGCCGCACCGAGTTCGAGCAATTCATCTGCCACCCGCTCCCCGAGTTCGTCGGCCAGCCGAGCGCGTTCGGCCGCAGAACCCTCGAGTACGCCACCGTGCGAGCTGGTGAGCGAGCGGGAACCGTCCGGGCTCAGCACCGTCGCCGTGAGCAGCAGGAGCTCCGCGTCGATGACGGCAGTCGCGCCGACAGGGGCAGCACATCCAGCCTCGAGACGTGCGAGCACCTTCCGTTCAGCCATCGCCGTCAGGCGAGACGTGGCGTGGTCGATGGTCTTCAGCACGCGCGCGAGTTCGCCCGAGACGGACTCCCTCACCTCGACGGCCAGTGCTCCCTGGCCCGGAGCAGTCGGCCACGAAGAGAGTTCGAAGAACTCGCTCACGGCATCCAACCGATCGATTCTCGATAGCCCGGCGGCAGCCAGCACCACGGCGTCGAGATCGCCGTCTGCGACGCGCCCCATGCGTGTGTCGATGTTGCCCCGGATGTCGAGAATGTCGAGGTCTGAGCGCGCAGCTCGAAGCTGGGCGGCCCTCCGCGGTGAGCCCGTTCCCACCCGCGCACCTTCGGCCAGTGTCGCGAGGGTCTTGCCCCCGCCGGCAACAAGCACGTCGCGGGCGTCTGCCCGCCTGGGAATCGCACCGATGCTCAGCCCTGGCACCGGCGCCGTCGGCAGGTCTTTCAGGGAGTGCACCACCAGGTCGCACTCCCCAGACAGCAGAGCCTCCCGCAGCGCGCTCGCGAAGACACCCGTTCCGCCCAGGTTCGCCAGGGACTCCCTCGACGTGTCGCCAGCGGTCGTGATCGACACGATCTCCACCGGAACCTTCGACGACTTTGATATGCGAGCCGCGACGGTTCCCGTCTGGGCGAGAGCGAGCGTGCTGCCCCTCGTGCCGATGCGCAGCGCCTGATCGCGGGTCACGGTGCCACTCCAGCCAGAGCTGGTTTGAAGCCGATGCGAGCATTCTCGCAGCATCCGGGGCGACAGACGTCGTACCACGGGCCGAGCTCGGTGAGTGCGGGACGGTCGCTCACGGCGATACCGTCACGACGCTCTAGCACCAGGTCGACCAGACCGGACACGAAGGCGGGATGGATTCCGGGGGTCGGCACCCGGGTTGCGGCAAGCCCCAGTTCCTCCGCCGTCTGCATGGCCTCGGTGTCGAGGTCCCACTGCACTTCCATGTGGTCGCTGATGAAGCCGAGTGGCACGATCACGACAGCACGCACGCCTGCGGCAGGAAGCTCCCGCATGGCGTCGTTGATGTCCGGTTCGAGCCACGGCATGGATGGTGGGCCAGACCGAGACTGGTACACGAGGCTCCACGCCTGCTGCCTGCCGCCCATGATCAACTCCGCGACGGCACGATGCTGGGCAGCGTAGGCCCCGCCAGCGCCGAAGCCGCGCTCCGCTGGGCCGCTTCGCGCGGCATCAGCCTCGGGAATGCTGTGCGTGCTGAACAGCACGTGCACCTCGTGGGGTTCCAGCCCGCGTGCCTCGAACTCGCCGAGAGCCTGATTGACTCCCTCGATGAACGGCGTGACGAAGCCGGGATGGTCGAAGAACTGGCGAACCTTGTCGAGTTGCAGCTGGCCGTCGAGGCCGGCGTCGGTCAGTGCTGAGGCGAAGTCCTCGCGATATTGACGGCAACTGGAGTACGAGCTGTAGGCGCTCGTGCTGATCGCAATGAGCTTGCGATGACCCGCGTCGTATGCCTCGACGAGCGTCTCGCGCAGGTACGGTGCCCAGTTGCGGTTGCCCCACAAGACGGGCAAGTCGATTCCACGGCTCTCCAGCTCCGCCTCCAGAGCCGCCTTCAGGGCGCGGTTCTGGGCGTTGATGGGGCTCACGCCACCCGCAGCCCGATAGTGCGTGGCGACCTCTTCAAGGCGCTCCTCGGGGATGCCTCGACCCCTCGTGACGTTGCGGAGAAACGGGATCACGTCATCCTGACCCTCCGGACCACCGAAGGATGCGAGCAGGATGGCATCGTAATCGGTGGGCCCGGTCGCGAATGGCGCTCCGTCGGCTGCGGCCGCCGTCGCCGCGGGAACGACGCTCTCGGGCGTCACCCCAGCACCTCGACGAGCTCGTCAGGAGTGATGCGCCGCCCCGTGTAGAACGGAACCTCCTCGCGAACGTGAAGGCGGGCATCCGCCTGGCGCAGGTGGCGCATCAGGTCGACCAGGTCGAGAAGGTCGTCTGCCTCGAGGGCGAGAACCCACTCGTAGTCTCCGAGCGCGAATGCCGCGACCGTGTTCGCGAGCACGGTGGGGAATGCAGCACCCATGCGCCCGTGGCGAGCGAGCATCGCCTTACGCTCCTCCGCAGAGAGCAGGTACCAGTCGTACGACCGCACGAAGGGGTAAACCGTGAGCCACGACGCAGGCTCTGTGTCGCGCATGTAGGCGGGAACGTGGCTGTGGGAGAACTCTGCGTCGCGGTGAACGCCCATGGTGTTCCAGGTGGGCAGCAGCGGAGACAGCAGTTCGGTGCGCCTCAACACCCGCAGGGACGCCTGGATGTCCTCCGGCGAGGTGCCGTGCAGCCACAGCATGACGTCGGAGTCCGCCTTGATGCCGGAGACGTCGTATACGCCCCTGACCGTCACCGTGCCGGCCTGCGCCTGGGTCAGCGCCTCGGCGAGCTGCTGTGCACTCCCGCCGGCCTGCACACCCGGATTGCGCCGGAAGACGGTCCACAGCGTGTACTCGGTCTCGCCGGCTTTCGGGCTCGTAATCGGCTCTCGGGGCGCGGTAGACGGTAGACCCGTCGCACTGGTGGTCATGCCTCCATCATCCTCCCGGCCGACCATTCACTCTGAACGTTGGCTGAGAACGGTGGCCGCCACGTTCCGCGCCTGCTCGATCACGGCGGCGAGCCCCGTGCCCGCCGTCCCCTCGCCGATGGGGAGGACCCCGGTCGGGTATCGACCACCCTGCGATGGCGCGGTCCAGTTCTCGCGCGCAGCATCCAGAATTGAACTCTGCGGCAGGGGCACGCCGAGAAGTGATTCTGCGTCTGCCCGGGCGGAAGCGAACAGCTCATCGTCTGGCAGGTCTGTTGCGTCGCCACCGTACGAGAGCCGCAGCACATGGCGGTGCGGGCCAGCGACCTCCGCGAGCCACTGCCACTTCGCCGTCGCGTGCGTGATGGCTTTCGCGGCGACGCCCTCCGCGCCCGGGGTGACGAGGAGCCCGGTTCCCCGCGGAGCATCGTCCAGCTCTGAACTGTCGACGACCAGGGTCGCAAGCGAGATGCGCGCCCCGCCCGCAGGCTGTTCCGGCGTGGAACTCAGAACGGCGACTGCCGCATGCAGGCGCTCGCCGGACTCGGTGGTGACGCCGTCAGAGTCCGCTCTGCTCGCTCGGTTCCCGACACGGATGTCAACGCCAGCCGAGTGCAGATCGGCCGCCAGTTCCGAGACCAGAGTGTGCACGCCTCCGCGCAGTCCCATGACCTTGGCTCCAGGCGGCGCAGCATCCCTGAGAGCGAGAACTGCGCCAGCCAGGGAATCCCTCGTCTTGAGTGCTCGACGCAGGCCAGGTGCGGCCAGGTCGATCTCAATCTCGTCCGGATGGCGCGAGTGCACGCCAGCGACGACCGGCGCAACCAGACGTTCCAGCACCCGCGCGCCCATCCGCCTGCGCACGAGCGCACCGATGGTGCGTTCCTTCGAACCCACGACCCACGGGATCAGCGAGTCGAGCTGTGCTCGCAGTGCACCACCGAAGCCGACGATCTCGAGCACGTCAGCGGCCATGGGTGTGCCCGGAATTCCGAGCAGGCTCGCGTTCGGCAGCGGCAAGGTTCGCCCATCCAGAAGCCTGAGCCAGGCACCGTGCTGCTGCGGGGCCACCAGCAGGTCTGCCATACCCAGCTCACGAACCAGGCGTTCCACTGTTCCACCGCGGGTGGCGAAGCTCTCGGCGCCCGCGTCAAGTGTGAGGCCGGCCACCCGCTGGCTGCACACCTTGCCGCCGAGAGAGTCAGAGGCCTCGAGGATCGTCACGCTCAGCCCGGCCAGTGCCAGGTCGCGTGCAGCGACGAGGCCGGCGATCCCGGCCCCGACGACGATAACGTCTCGCTCAGTCATGGGAGTGAACGAAATCGACGATTCGCGTAAGCACTCCCGGGTCGGTGCCTGGCGGTACGCCGTGTCCGAGATTCACCACGTGAGACGGGGCCGTTTCTCCCCTGCTCATGACGTCGCGGATGTGCTCGGCCAGGCGCTCCCACGGCGCAGCGAGCATGGCGGGGTCGATGTTGCCCTGCAGCGGAACTGCGCCGCCCAGGCGCGCGCTTGCCTCATCGAGGGGTGTGCGGTAGTCGACACCCATCACGTCAGCGCCCACCTCGTGCATGGCCTCGAGCAGCTCACCCGCACCGATTCCGAAATGAACGACGGGAACCCCCAGGTCGCGAACGTGCGACAGGGCACGAGCAGAGAACGGTGCCACGTGCCTCCGGTAGTCCGCCACCGACAGTGAGCCGACCCACGAGTCGAACAGCTGCGCTGCGCTCGCGCCCGCAAGCACCTGCGCCCTGAGGAACTGCCCCGTCACATCCGCAGCCCAGCCCAACAGCGCAGACCAGGTATCGGGGTCGGAGTGCATGAGCGACCGTGCCCTCAGGTGGTCTTTGGACGGGCCCCCCTCGACGAGGTATGCCGCAAGGGTGAACGGCGCACCGGCAAAACCGATCAGGGGTGTACTGCCGAGCTCTGAAACCGTTCGTCCGACTCCCTCGGCAATGGGTGCGAGAGCCGCGTCATCCATGGGTCGTAGCGCCGCGACATCCGAACCGCTGCGAATCGGAGCGGCGAGCACCGGTCCGCGGCCGGGCACGATGTCGACGTCAACGCCTGCGAGCCTGATCGGCACCACGATGTCGCTGAAGAAGATCGCCGCGTCGACGCGGTGCCGCCGCACCGGCTGTAGCGTGATCTCACTGGAGAGCTCCGGGTTCAGGCAGGCGTCGAGCATCGCCGTTCCCACGCGCAGCTCGCGGTACTCCGGCAGCGACCGGCCAGCCTGACGCATGAACCACACAGGGAGATGCGAGGTGCGTTCACCGCGATAACTTCGCACCAGGAACGATTGGGCTGTACGCCCGTCACTCAGCGGATGCTCCGCGGGCAGGGCCGACGGCGACGGAGACAGGTGAGGGGGCACCGTTCAAGTCTCGCACTATTCACGTCGTACTCTTGATGGGTGCTCCTTTGCATCACGGCCAACCATCGCAACTCCAGCTTCGAAGTACTCGAAAAGCTGGCGGCCTGTGAACCGGGGGCGATCAGCACCAGAATGACCGAATCCAGTGAGGTCTCCGGTGCGGTTGTGGTGTCGACGTGCAATCGATTCGAGGCCTACCTCGAGGTGGACGCGGATGCCGGTGCAGGCGCGGCTGCAGAGGCCCTCCTTGAAATTCTCAGCGACTCCTCAGGTGTCGAACGCGGCGAACTGGAGTCGACAGTGCGCATCCTTCGGGACGACGAAGTGGTTCCCCACCTGTTCGCGGTGTCTGCCGGATTGAAGTCTGTCGTCGTCGGCGAAGACGAGATCGCCGGGCAGGTGAGGCGCTCGCTCGAGCGGGCCCGCAGCAACGGGACCACCACAGCGTCCCTCGAGCGGTTGTTCCAGAATGCTTCGCGCACCTCGAAGTCGGTCAAGTCACGCACCGCCGTCGGCCGGGCAGACCGCTCCCTGGTGAGGCTCGCGCTCGAATTGGCTGCCAGCCGGATCGCCGATTGGAGCACCACCTCGGTGCTGCTCATCGGAACTGGTCGCTACGCGGCGACGACGGTGGCTGCACTGCGGGATCGCGGCGCGCGCGACATCACGGTCTACTCCCCCTCAGGTCGGGCGGCGGCGTTTGCGCTGAAACGCGAGTTGCAGGTCGCGAGTGAGCTCGCGGTGGCCATCTCCGACGCGGACATCGTGATTGGCTGCACCAGCAGGGAGGCGCCGGTGGTCACCCCCACCGTGGTGAGCGCAGGCCGACGACGACTCGTCATCGACCTGGGACTGCCACGTAACGTCTCTCCAGATGTGGCGGGAATCCCCGGAATCGAATTGCTCGACCTTGAGACGATCCGGCTGCACGCGCCCCTCGAAGAGTTGCAGGCCACCCGGGCTGCGCACGATGTGGTCGACTCCGCCGTGTCGCGGTTCAGCGACGAGGAGGCGGAGCGACGAGCAGCAGACTCGGTGATCGCGCTGCGACGGCACGTGCTTGAACTGCTCGACCGCGAACTGGAACGCTCGAAGCGACGGGGCACGTGGACGCCCGAGGGCGAGGCGGAACTCCGGCACTTCGCCGGTGTTCTGCTGCACACCCCGACCCTGCGTGCGCGCGAGCTCGAGAGGTCAGGGGATGGCAGCCATTTTGCTGCCGGCCTCAGTGCCGTTTTCGGAATCGAGGCCGGCTCGGCCTGACGGGCCGCTGCTCAGCACCTCGGTATGGCTCAGCCACCCCGCCTGAGCAGGTCGATCCTGGCCTGCAATTGCGCGACGCTGGCCTGTGGAACCGGCGGTCCTCCGACCTTGCGCCGAAGCTCCGCGTGGATGATCGCATGGGGCTCACCGGTTCGTTTGGCTCGCGCACTTACCAGCGTATTCACGAGCCTGCGCTGCTCTTTCAGGCTCCTGTACAGCGGTGGAGGCTCTTCCGCCGCAGGGCCTGCTCCGGAGCGTCGCCTTCTGGCTTCGGCACGGCGGGATTGCCTCGCCTGCCTGGCTTTCAGGAGTTCGCGCACCTGCTCTGGCTCGAGGAGCCCCGGAATACCGATGAAGTCGAGCTCCTCCAGGCTGCCGACATCCGCCGCGAAACCGTACTCGCCGTCCTGATACAGCACGCGATCGAAAGACGCCTCGGAGGAGAGCGGCATGAAGTCGAAGAGATCTGCGTCTGAGGACGCGGACTCGCTGCGATTGGCCTCGTCTACGGCCTCGTCGTCGAGCAGGATCTCCTCAAGCCCCTCGCCACGCTCGCGGTCGAGCGCGTGATCGCGCTCCAGTTCCAGTGATTGGGCGAGCGCCGTCAGGGTGGGAACGCTCGGGAGGAAGATCGAGGCGGTCTCCCCCCTCCTGCGTGAGCGCACGAACCGCCCGACTGCCTGGGCGAAGAACAGCGGTGTCGCAGATGAGGTGGCGTAGACACCCACACCGAGCCGTGGAATGTCCACGCCCTCAGAGACCATGCGTACCGCGATCAACCAGCGGTCGTCAGAAGCCGCGAACTCCGCGATTCGCTCACTCGCCGCCTTCTCGTCAGAGAGGACGACGACGGGCTTCTCCCCCGCGATCGACGACAGGATCTTGGCGTACGCGCGCGCCGCATAGCGGTCGGTAGCGATCACCAGGCCACCGGCATCCGGTACCGACGCTCGAACCTCGGTCAGGCGGCGGTTGGCGGCCTTCAACACAGCGGGGATCCACTCGCCCTGCGGGTCGAGCGCGGTGCGCCAGGCCTGGGCCGTCACATCCTTCGTGTCTCCCTGGCCGAGGCGAGCCTCCATCTCGTCGCCCGTCCTGGTGCGCCAGCGCATCCGTCCCGCGTACGACAGAAAGATGACTGGACGCACCACGCCGTCAGCGAGAGCGCGACCGTAGCCGTACGAATAGTCCGCTCTCGAGGTGCGGATGCCGTGCTCGTCGGGGTGGTACTCGACGAAGGGAATCGGCGAGGTGTCAGAGCGGAATGGCGTGCCCGTCAGGGAAAGCCGCCTCGCTGCGGGCTCGAACGCCTCACGGATGGCGTCACCCCAGCTGAGGGCGTCACCGCCGTGATGCACCTCGTCGAGGATCACGAGGGTGCGAGCGCCCTCGGTCATGGTGCGGTGCAGGCTCGCACGGGTGGCTACCTGGGCATAGGTGACCGCGACGCCGTGGAAGTGTCTGCCGTGCCACCCCTGGGCGTTCTTGAACGCCGGGTCGAGCCGAATGCCGACGCGGTGCGCCGCATCCGCCCACTGCCTCTTGAGGTGCTCTGTCGGGGCCACGACGGTGATGCGGTTGATGACGCGGCTCGCGAGAAGCTCGGTCGCCACTCGCAGTGCAAACGTCGTCTTGCCTGCACCCGGTGTCGCTGCCGCCAGAAAGTCGCGCGGGCTCGTCGAGAGATAGAGATCGAGTGCCTCCTGCTGCCAGGCGCGCAGCTTGCTGGCAGTGCCTCGTGCGGCGCGCTCCGGGAAGGCTGGTGAGAGATGCTCCGCCGCCGAAGTGCCGACCTGATGGCCGAAAGACAGTGGAACGCTCACTCGACAAGACTTTACCGTCCCCCACAGACAACGGGCTCCGTGGCCGAAGCCACGGAGCCCGCAGGAGCGAGAGGACTAGGCCTTGCGGCTACTACCCCTCGTGACGAAGCCCCAGATCAGGAGGACCACGATAGAGCCGACAATGGCGACAAGCCAGGTCTCAAGCGACCAGAACTCGCCGATGTCGACTCCGAAAAGGGCTGATCCGATCCAGCCGCCGACCAGTGCGCCGACGACTCCGAGAAGCAGGGTCATCAACCAGCCGCCACCCTGCCGTCCAGGCAGTATGGCCTTGGCGATGGCTCCGGCAATCAGGCCCAGGACGATCCAACCGATGATACTCATGGCGTCATCTCCGTATGGTTATCTTCCGCGCTCCGCCTTGAAGCGTGAGTCCATCGTGACACTCCCCCGAATGGGGGGCAATCTTGCGGCTCGGCGTGTTGCGCGCTATATGGGCATCGCTCACACTGCATCAGCCATGAGGGGTCAGGTTGGCAGCCCGCGCCAAGTTCGGGCAGTCTGAAATCATGGCTCAACAGCATCCGTGGACCAGGTACGTGGCTATCGGCGACTCGTTCACAGAGGGCATAGGCGACCCAGAGCCGAAGAGCCCTGGCGGAAATCGGGGCTGGGCAGACCGCGTCGCAGAAGTGCTCAGTTCGCAGACCGAAGGCTTCTCCTACGCCAACCTGGCCATTCGGGGCAGGCTTCTGCAGCAGATCATCGACGAGCAGGTGGAACCCGCCCTGGAGCTGCGGCCAGACCTCATCACGATCTCCGCAGGTGGAAACGACATCATCAGGCCCAACACTGATCCAGACGACGTGGCAAACCGTCTGGAGGGAGCGATCGAACGCCTTCGCTCAGACGGCGCAACCGTGGTGCTGTTCAACGGTCCAGACATCGGAATGACACCGGTGCTTAATCGGGTACGCGGCAAGGTGGCCATCTACAACGAGAACCTGAGGGCTGTCGCACACCGGCACGACGCGATCGTGGCAGACATGTGGGCACTCACAGAGCTGAGGGACCCCAGGATGTGGGCTCCGGACCGGCTGCACTTCTCCCCGATCGGGCACCACACCATCGCCCGCATGGTGCTTGACTCGCTGGGAGTCGAGCACGAGCTTGAGCCGTTCGTGCCGGAACCGCTGCCGCCCGTCTCCTGGCGAAAGGCGCGGGTGGATGACATCGGCTGGGCGAGGGAATACCTGGTGCCCTGGGTGATCCGGCGCATCCGTCACCAATCGTCGGGCGACAACGTCACACCGAAGCGGCCGGGATTCTGACCTCGCCGGTCAGCGCCCGAACTGGGCAGCTGCCGGGCAGTCGAACGGGTCGCGACCAGCACCCAGGCCGACCCGGTTCAGGTATTGGATGACGATGCCGTAGGACTCAGTGAGAGTCGTCTCGGTGAAGGGAATGTTGTGCGTCTCGCAGTATTCCTTCGCGATCTCGTTCGCCCTGCGCAGGTGGGGCCTGGGCATGTTGGGGAAGAGATGATGCTCGATCTGGTAGTTGAGCCCTCCCATGAAGGTGTCCATGAGCCAGCCACCCTTGATGTTGCGTGAGGTGAGCACCTGCCTGCGCAGGAAGTCGACCTTGCTGTCGTGCGGGAGGATAGGCATGCCCTTGTGGTTGGGGGCGAACGATGCCCCCATGTAGACGCCGAATACCGCGAGCTGGACCCCGACAAAGGCGAAGGCCATGCCGAGCGGCAGCGCGAGGAACACAACTGCAAGGTACGCGGCGATGCGCGTGGTGATCATCGAGACTTCCAACCAGCGGCGATCGACCTTCCCGCGGCCGAATACCGTGCGGAAACCGTGCAGGTGGAGGTTGATCCCTTCGAGCATCAACGCGGGAAAGAACAGGTAGCCCTGCCGCTTGAGAGCCCAGGCGTACAGGCCAGAGGTCCGTGCTGCATCCTCTTCACGGAACACCACGAAGTCAGGTTCGATGTCCGGATCTTTTCCGATGATGTTCGGGTTGGCGTGGTGGCGACTGTGCTTCGTCATCCACCAGGAGTAACTGATGCCGACGAAGAGATTCGCCAGGGTCCTCCCTGCGGCGTCATTGATCTTTCCCGAAGCGAAGATCTGGCGGTGCGCAGCCTCGTGTGCGAGGAACGCGTACTGGGTCAGGATCACACCCAAGGCAGCGGCCATGAGCAACTGGAACCAGCTGTCTCCCAGCAGCACGAACCCCGTGATCACCCCACCCAGGGCAACCGTGATGACGGCAAACATCGCGTAGTAGAAGCCCGTGGTGCGGCGAAGCAGACCGGCGTCGCGAACCGTGTTGAGCAGGGCAGAGTACTCGGTTGTGGGGTTTCGTCGGTTGCCGCCCGGTCGGGTCCTGGTGAAGGTGACGACGGGGGTGCTGGTAACTGTCTCGCTCACGCAAGCCTCGATTCTGGCGACTTCCCAGCCGGGGTTGGTGATGTAAGCAGGTGCTCCAACGGATACTTCCTGAGCTTAGGCCACTCCCCGTTCGTACATGGGAATTCACGCACCTTTCTGCGGTAATTCCCAGCGATCACATGCCCCTTACGGAATATGGGCGGTGCGCGGCGGTGAGCTCAGCCCAGGGCGAGCGGGTTGACGAGACGCCAGGCGGGACCGGGATCTTCGATCGAGCCATCAAGGCTCATGGGAACCTCTGCGACCGTGCCGTTCACGGTGAAGCGTGCCACTCCGACAGCGGTCCCATCAGCCGCGACGCCCAGGGTTTCCGGCGCAATCTCAGCGGTGACCTCTGGCACACCCCATACCACCTGCGAGTATCCGGCGGCTGCGACCGCGTGGGCTTCCGTCCCCCAGCTCGTGCGGTAGCTCGCGAGCACGTCGCCCTCACTCACGACCACCACCTCGTGGAAGTCATCGGCAACGGACTCCAGGAACTTGCGAACCTGCGGGAACTGCGATCGATGGTCGGTGCCGCCCAGGGCCACGCCGACCAGTGTCACGGTGCTGCCCCCTACTGGAACGTCTGCGGAGAACAACAGGCAGGCGCCCGCCGCGTCGAGGGTGCCCGTCTTGATACCGTCGATGCCCAGATCTCCCAGCAGCTTGTTCGAGTTCTCGACCAGGCCAACGTGGCGCACCCAGAGTTCAGGCGTTGCGACGATCTCAGACACCGTGGGGTCTGCCACCGCCACCTTGGCGAGTTCGAGCAGGTCTGCAGCCGTGCTCACATTGCGAGGGTCCATGCCAGACGGCTCGTGGATTGCCGTGGAGGTCAGGCCGTGATCAGTCAGCCACGCCTGCGCGGCAGTGGTGAACGCCTGCTCCGAACCGAAGCCCCACACAGCGAGTGACTTCGCGTAGTTGTTTGCCGACGAGATGAGCATGACCTGCATCACCTCCCGCTGGGAGAGCGTCATGCCCGCCCACGCCGGCTTCACCATGCCGCCGACCGAAAGGTAGTCATGGTAGTAGCGCGCATCCTGTGAATTGAAGGTGATGTTCGGACCGTCTGCCCCATCTGGGAGCGGATGCGCCTCTAGCACCACCAGGGCGGTGATCACCTTGGTGATGCTGGCGATCGACCGCGGCTTGTCGGTACCGACCGATGCCAGCACCCCGGGAAACCCGACAGCACCGATGGCCGTCGCCGCGTTGCTCGGCCAGTCGAGCGTCGGTTCAGCGAGGGTTGGAGCCTCGTACTGCTGAACGGTGGGAGTGATTCCGGCGATCGGCGCGAAGAGGGTGAACGGCAGATAACCGATCAACCCGAGTACCAGCGTGAGTCCGCTGAAGACCACGAGCCTGCGCCTGCGGTACTTGCTGGCGGTGTTGATGCGCACCTGATCAGCCTAGTTTCGTGACCCGTTCGCGGGCCCAGGCACATCGGCGGGGCGCAGAGCCCAGATGGCGACCGCACTCGCGGCCGCCACATTGAGCGAGTCGACTCCGGCGAGCATGGGGATGGTGACGATGGTGTCTGCCGCATCAATGGCCCGATGGCTGAGACCGTCGCCCTCCGTGCCCATGACCAGTGCGACTTTGTCTGGAGCTTCAACTGCGAAGTCGTCAAGGCTCACCGCGTCGTCTGAGAGTGCCAGGGCAGCGATGTGGAAGCCCGCGTCGTGCAGCACTGTCTTCGCGACATCCCACTCCGGGATGCGCGTCCACGGTACCTGGAGCACGGTTCCCATGCTCACTCGGACGCTGCGACGATACAGCGGGTCTGCGCAGCGCGGTGACACCAGGACGGCATCGGCACCGAGGCCCGCAGCGGCTCGAAAGATTGCTCCGACGTTGGTGTGATCGACGATGTCCTCGAGCACCACCACGCGCTTCGCCGAGGCAATCAGGTCCGCAGGGTCTGCCAAGGGCGGACGGTGCATTGATGCGAGCGCACCACGGTGGAGGCTGAAACCGGTGAGCGAACTGAGCAGCTCGTCATCCCCGACGAACACGGGCGCACCGCTCGCTGCGGCGAACGGCTCAACGGTGTGCAGCCATTTTTCGAGCACGAGGAATGATCTCGGGTGATGACCAGCGCCCATCGCCCGCTCGATCACCTTCGGTGATTCTGCGATGTAGAGGCCACCAGCCGGCTCGCTCACGCGCCTGAGCGCCACATCCGTGAGTCTGGCGAAGTCGGTGAGCCCCGGGTGCTCCAGGTCAGTGACACGGATGATCTGCACGGAGGAAACATATCGGATCGCGGCAGTGTTTACTCTGAGGCGTCTACTCTGGCGCTACGGGGTAAGGAGTACGAGTGACACAGTCAGGTGCGGGTGGGAACCCGGATGCCGGTCTCGACCGTGCCGCACGCGCGGCCGACGTGGATCGCGCACTCGGGGCGCTCGGCGGCCGCGTGATCGCGGTCGCCACGGGTGCGGGCATCAGCACGGACTCCGGCATTCCCGGCTATCGCGGCGAGGGCGCTGTCGCTCGAACACCCATGACGATCTCGCAGTTCCTCACAGACGCCGCGTACCGCGCCCGATACTGGGCGGGCAGCCAACTCGGGCTGGCGAGGTTCACCTCGGTGGAGCCCAACACGGGTCATCGCGTTCTGGCGGAGCTCGAGCATGCCGGCCTCGTCAACGGCGTGATGACACAGAACGTCGATGGCCTGCACCAGCGCGCTGGCGCCACGCGAGTGGTGGAACTTCATGGGAGCGGGAATCGGATTCGCTGCCTCCGCTGCGGGCAGCATTTCTCGCGCGATGCGATCTCGAGGTCGATTGCGAAGGATAATCCGTGGCTCTCAGGGATCGATGCTCGCGACTTGGGTCCGGATGGCGACGTCGAGATCAGCCGACTCGACGACTTCCGGGTGCCCGCGTGCAGCGTGTGCGGAGGGGTGCTGCGGCCAGACATCGTGTACTTCGGTGAGTTCATCCCCGCGAGCAGGAACAGGCAGGCCGCCGGCTTGATTGCGTCTGCAGGGGCGCTGCTGGTGGTCGGGTCGTCCCTCGTCGTCAATTCAGGCATCCGCTTGGTCAACCAGGCGGTGCGGCAGGGCAAGCCCGTCGTGATCGTCAACCGTGGCGAGACCAGGGCCGACGGCAGGGCGACCGTTAAGATCGATGCCGGTGCCTCGTCGACGCTCACCGCGCTTGCGGCCGGCTTGAAGGGCGGGCACAAGGTGGCGGGACCGCACGGGGAGGCCGAGGAATGACGCTGCTGTACCTGGTGCGGCATGGGGAGACCGACTGGAATCGGGCGAGGCGAATTCAGGGCTTGACTGACATTCGTCTGAATGAGACCGGGCGGGAGCAGGCACGCGCCACCGGAAGGCTGCTGGCGCGTCGGAGCTGGAACGCGATCGCCAGTAGCCCACTGTCGCGCGCGGCTGAGACGGCGCAGATCATTGCTGCTGAGCTGTCACTCCCAGAACCGGCGCTGCTCGACTCTCTCATCGAGCGGAACTACGGAGACGCTGAGGGGCTCACCGACGAGGAACTGTCTGAACGCTATGGAAGCATGGTGCCGGTCATCGGCAGAGAGTCGAGGGAGGCAGTCGTTCGACGCACCGTCCCCGCGCTCATCCAATTGGCAGAACAGCACTCGGACGGATCAGTGGTCGTCGTCTCCCATGGCGGGGTCATCAGGAGCGTGCTCATGGCGATCAGGCCCGGTGCGGGTCCGCACCACACTGAGCACATTCCGAACGGCTCTGTGCACACCGTGCGGTACTCGAATGGTGCGCTCGAACTGCTCGCGTTCGATGACCCGATCGACGAGGCGTCGACAGCCGTGGGTACGGATGATTTCCCCGTGCAGAACGCGGTGGAGCGGCGGGAGGCCTGAGCCTCAGCGTGGCTGGGGTGCGGCCACCACCCGTTGGGCAAGCTCGAGGAGGGTGCGCGCTGAGGCGTCCCAACTGAATTGCCTGGATGCGGCGACGGATGCGCGCGAGCGGGCCTCCCACTCCCCCGGAGCCTCGAGCGAGCGCACGCGCGCGGCGAACGCCGCGGCATCCTGTGGGTCGAAGTAGTTTGCCGCGCCGCCACCGATCTCGTGGAACACTGGAATGTCGCTCACGACGATCGGGGTTCCCGCCCTCATCGCCTCGACGAGCGGGATACCGAAGCCTTCCTGGCGCGATGCGGAGACGAGCGCAGTCGCCTGACCGAGCAGCTCGCGATAGCGCTCGTCGCTCACGCCATTGTGGAAGACGAGGGAACCAACCGGCGCCAGCGCTTCGAGCCGCGACCGGTCAGCCGACGAGATTCTGCTGAGCAGGTGCAGCGTGTAGTCGGGAAGCTTGTGGAGGGCGCGAGCGATCGTTTCGACGTTCTTGTACGGCATGAAAGAGCCCATGTAGACGAGGTTGGGCTGCTTGGGTCGCGACCGCTCCCCGCCCTCAGCGTCGTCGACCGCACTGCGGATCACGGTGATCTCTCCATCGTGGATTCCAGCCTCGATCAGTTCCTGGCGCGTGGTGTACGAACCGGTGACCACAGCATCCGCTCGCCTCAGCAGCAAGCGCACGGGCAGGTAGCTCAGGTGATAGACGCGCCAGCCCATTCGCACGGCCCAGGAGAATTCTCGCGGAGGCGTACGGTTCGTGTAATAGATCAGGTCGTGGAGCGTGAGGATGAGCCGGTATCGTCGGCCCGCTGAGCCCATCATCTGCATCGGACTGAACACGACGTCGGGCTCTGCGGCGTTCACAACCTTCGACACCCACGGTTCGCGCAGACTGGTCGGGTCGCATCCCTTGATCCAAGGCAGTGGGGGCAGCAGCGCCAATTGCCTCTCATCGCTGATGAGCATGGTCACAGGGTGCAGGCGCGACAGAGCACCCACGAGCCCTGCCGTGTACCTGCTGATGCCGTCGTGGTGGTCGACGCGCGTGTACCGGCAGTCGAAGACGATCTTCATGTCGTGCGGGGTTCCGGCGGGGTGATGTTCAGTTCATCGAGGAAGTCCCTGATGGCGGCTGCTGCCTCTGCGGGCTTCTCATAGTGAATGAGGTGCCCGACATCAGGAAGGATCACCAGGCGGGCGTCACCGATCGCGTCCGCCACCGGGCGGTGCGCTGCAACCGGGGTGATGTCATCCAGCTCTGCAGCCACCAGCAGCGTGGGCACGCTCACGTCTGCCGCAAAGTCGCTCACATTGTGGCTGACGGACGCCGTGAATGCCTCCACGACCGTGTCGCGATCAGAGAACCGGCTGAAGTAAGTGTGATGCTCGCGGTGGATCCACTTGCGCAGCGCGCGGTCGCGCGTCTTCACCAGTGACACGCTCATGAACTGCACGATCACGGGGCTCCTGAGCAGCGCGAGCCCGATACGCTCCGGCAACAGGCCGGCCAGCTTGTAGTACCAGACCGTGATTCTCGTGGCGAACGGGCGAGGACCGTCCATGCCAGGCACCGAGATGGGGTTGATCAGAATCAGAGCCGGCGTCTGCAAGCCTCCAGCAAGCGCGGCAGTTGATGTGATCGTGCCGAAGGAGTGGCCCAGGATGATGGCATCGCCGGTCAGACCGAGCTTATCGACGAAGGCCGAGAGCCAGCGCGCGTAACCATCGATGCTGTGTGGAGCATCCGTCATGGGTGTTGACTCACCGAAACCGGGCAGATCCGGGCTGATGAAGCGCACCCCCGGCAGTTGGGCGATCACGGGTTCGAGGCCGTGGTGCTCTCCCCGATAGCCGTGCGAGATGACGACGGTGTCGCGTGCGTCCTCGTCGCCGTAGATCCAATAGGCGGTGCGGGAGCCCAGAACATCGATCTCGTGGCGGACCACGGGGATTGCACTGAGTTTTTGGGCGAAGGGGGACGAGGCAGACATCACGAGCCAGTCTAGGGATCGTTCGGCTGCGCAAACGCTTACATTCACACCTAGACTCGATTGGGCGACCCAACCACACCCGATCCACGTCTCATGAGGAGTGCCGTGAGCTTCACTGCTGCCATCCAGCTTCCTGGGCTGACCCTCGACCCGCAGTGGTACAGAAGATCCGTCTTCTACCAGGTCATGGTCCGTTCGTTCGTAGACAGCAACGGCGACGGTTCTGGAGACATGCAGGGTCTCATCTCGAAGCTCGACTATCTGCAGTGGCTCGGTGTCGACGCTCTCTGGCTTCCGCCGTTCTTCGTCTCCCCGCTGCGCGACGGCGGCTATGACGTTGCGGACTACCGGGCGATCCTGCCGGAGTTCGGCACAGTGGACGAGTTCAAGGACCTCGTGACGAAGGCACACGAGCGCAACATGCGGGTGATCATCGACCTTCCGCTCA
>Ga0180215_1001715_pt1 | contig 23487 bp, 25 predicted proteins | sample eDN3rd37CBELigBY_FD_128871 | JGI IMG/M metagenome (GOLD analysis project Ga0180215, IMG submission 128871) | Enriched backyard soil microbial communities from Emeryville, California, USA - eDNA 3rd pass 37_C BE-Lig BY (version 2) (version 2) | ecosystem: Environmental > Terrestrial > Soil >...
AATAGCCGTCTTGGCTGAAGAAGGCGAAGTGCTGGATCAGGCGTTTTTTGACAATACAGATGCCCTCCTTGCCCGTATCGCAAAGATTGATGAGCAGCTTGGAGGCATTGGCAATTACGACGGGCCGCTAACCGCTGAGGATCGCTCGCTGCTTCAGGAGCTTAAGAGCTTTTTTGAGCGGAACGAGGCCGCGGCTGCGGGCTTCAACTTTACGGTAAATGACAATCGCAACGCGGTCATTCGACTGGCAGCCGGATACGGCTGGATCGATATGGCCAAAGATGTCTATGCATCTTTTCTAGAAAAATAAGCTCGGCGCATGAAGCTGCTTGCCCTGCGTCGTTGGCCATTGCCGCTTTAGTGAAAATTTAGATGCGTCATACTGTAGCCGAATGCCCAGTTCAGCATAGAATAGATTGAACAGGAGGCTGAGGCAATGGAACCAAATGCTATGAGCCAGGCGGTAAATCAACAAGCGATGCCGCAGGCGGCAAATCAATCTTTGATGCAACAAGCGGGTGTTAACAGTCATTGGATGAATCAGCTCGGCGGCAATGCGATGATGCAATCGTCAAATCCGCCAATGATGTCGCAAGCGGCGTCGAATATGCCAATGATGACGCAAGCGGCGTCGAACATGCCAATGATGACGCAAGCAGCGTCGAATATGCCAATGATGACGCAAGCGGCAGCGAACATGCCAATGATGACGCAAGCGGCAGCGAACATGCCAATGATGACGCAAACGGCGGCGAACGCACCGCTCATGCAGTCTATGGCTAATGCAGCGCCTTTTATGATGCAAACAGCGGAAACCCCGCCGATCCAGCCGATGAAATCGGCGGGCGAAGCTAAGGGCTGGTGCGAGAAGCACAAATACCGTTACGTGTTAGCTCAAACGCATGACGGTCAATGCTTTGACGGATTTATCGAGCATATTGACGATGAGGTGGTCTGTCTCGCGGTGCCTTGCTGTAATTCGCCTTGGGATAATCGCGGTTTTGTACCCTTTGGTGGTCCTTTTTTTGGTCCATTCCCAAGAAGAAGATTTGTGCGCAGAGTGTTCCCGCTTACTGCATTGGTGGGTTTAACGCTGCTGCCGTTCTTATTCTTCTAGAGAAATCCGAAGCCGAGGGGCCAGCGAAGTCCTTCGGCTTCTTGATATATTGGACGAACCCGGCAGATTTCGTTATTATAGAAGCATGCCTAGAGAATGTTAAGGGAGGTTAAACGAATGGATTGTCTTTTTTGCAAAATAATCGAAGGCTCGATTCCATCGACTAAAGTTTACGAAAGCGACAACGTGCTCGCATTCAAAGACATTTCGCCTGCGGCGCCGGTACATATATTGATTATTCCGAAAAAACATATCGCGACGATGAATGACGTCACAGCCGAGGACGATGCCGTTATGGCGGAAATTTTCGCTGCCGCCCGGCAAATTGCCAAGGAACAAGGAATCGCGGAATCCGGCTATCGGTTAATCAATAACGTCAACAGCGACGGCGGACAGGTTGTCTATCACCTGCATATCCATCTGCTTGGCGGCGAGAAGCTGGGACCGCTTTTAGCCGCTAACTAAAGTTGACACTAGGTTTTATTTTGGCGTATAATGTAGTTTGATAAACCGTGTTTGTAAAAGCTCTGGACGGTCTGTTTCGGAGGGAGGGAAAACTGGTGTCTGAAACTAAAGTTCGCAAAAACGAAACTATTGATGCTGCGCTTCGTCGCTTTAAACGTTCTATCGCTAAAGACGGCGTTTTGGCTGAGGTGAAGAAACGCAAGCATTATGAAAAGCCAAGTGTAAAGCGCAAGAAAAAGTCTGAGGCTGCGCGCAAGAGAAAGTTTTAGGAGGATCATAGCATAATGAACCTGAACGAGCGATTGACCGACGACATGAAGCAAGCGATGAAAAGTGGGGACAAGTTTCGGCTGACCGTTATTCGCATGATTCGGGCATCCGCTAAAAACTTGGAAATCGACCTTAAACGTCCATTGGACGATAATGAGTTGCTTGATATATTAAGTCGCGAAATCAAACAGCGTAAAGATTCCCTCCAAGAATTTAAAAAAGCCGGCCGTGAAGATCTCGTTACGGATCTTGCAGCAGAAATTGAAATTATTAGTAAATACCTTCCCGAACAGCTGACTGAAGAAGAGATTCAAGAGATAGTAAGGCAGACCATCCAAGAACTCGGTGCTTCTTCCAAAGCAGATATGGGGAAAGTTATGAGTGCCCTGATGCCAAAAACTAAAGGACGCGCTGACGGTAAACTAGTAAATCAGTTTGTTGGGCAATATCTGAAATAACAAGTGATCGGACCAACAAAGCACTCCAACAGCTGGGGTGCTTTTTTTGGCGTTTTTCAATAAATATGGCGTGATGGCACGGACAGCTGTATCCAACAATGGTATAATAGCCCTAATACATATGAAACGTTGCTGCTTCTTGAACGTATAAATGTATAATTGATTGCAAAGGAGGAGCCTCATTTGAGCATCATGGCAAGGAGCAAGAAGCGGGCTGCAATTCCGTTCCTATTGTTGATCGCGCTTACGCTTTCGCTATTCGCCGCAATCGGCGGCGCGGCGGCAGCTGGCGCGGACACCGCCGAAGAATATGGTCCTGCAGTCTATGTCATACCGGTCAAGCATACGGTGGAGTCAGGACTGGAATCATTTCTGAAGCGCGCGTTCAAGGAAGCGGAGAAGGCAAAGGCTGAGCATATCATATTAGTTATCAATACGTTTGGCGGTGCAGTAACCAATGCGGAGGCGATTGGATCGCTCGTAGCAAACAGCCCGATTCCGGTAACCGCTTTTGTTGAAGGCAAAGCCGTTTCGGCTGGAACGTTTATAGCGCTTAATGCGGATTCGATCGTCATGCAGCCGGGAAGCACGATAGGCGCAGCGGCTGTCGTTAACGGATCAACCGGCAAGCTGATTGACGATCCGAAGACGATATCGTATTGGTCGGAGCATATGAAATCGGCTGCCGAATCGACCGGGCGCGATCCGCGATACGCCATAGCGATGGTTGATGTGAATGCCGATATCAAGCTTGGCGACGAGCTGGGCCGCGACAAGAAGCCGGGCGAAATATTATCGCTGTCTGCAAGCGACGCAATGAAGGTCGGCTACGCGGAGCACACGGCCAAGACGGTCGAGGAGGTTATCAGTTGGCTGGATCTTTCGAACCGCACCGTCATTGAAGTAAATCCTTCGATAGCTGAAAATATTGCCAGATGGCTCGTTAGCCCGGTCGTGATGACCATACTGCTCATACTTGGCATTGCGGGCGTCGCGATTGAGCTGCTTATTCCAGGCTTCGGAGCGCCAGGCATCGTGGGCGTATCAGCTTTCGCGCTGTACTTCTTCGGGCACTATGTCGCAGGTTTTGCGGGAGCGGAAACGATCGTGCTGTTCGTGCTCGGCTTGGCGCTGCTCATTATCGAGCTGTTCGTTCCAAGCTTCGGCATATTAGGATTATTGGGAGGTGCATCGCTCATTACCGGTGTAACATTAGCCGCCGCAAATCCAATGACAGCCTTTATTTCCTTGATTATCGCCGTTATCCTCGCCATCGTCATCGTTGCGATTGTAGCTAGGACGAATAAAGGCCGCGGCGTATGGAACAAGTTTATTTTGCGGGATAAATTAACGACAGAGGAAGGCTACATTTCAGCTGAGGAGAAGATCTCGCTGCTGGGCAAGGAAGGAACAGCGGTTACAGCGCTGAGGCCGGCAGGCACTGTCCGAATCGGCGACGATCGCATAGACGTTGTAACATCAGGGGAATTTATTGATGCGAATCGGCCTGTCAAAGTTATCAAAGCCGAGGGAACATGGGTTGTCGTGAAGGAAATAAAAGAGTAACGCTCTCTACAAATTAAACGGAGGTTATGCAAATGCCAATTGATCCTATAATCATAACTTTGATTTTAGTTGTACTCGCTGTATTTGTGTTAATTTTGTTTTTCAACTTCTTCCCGGTTATGCTTTGGATATCCGCGCTGGCATCCGGTGTTCGCGTCGGCATTATTACGCTGGTCGCTATGCGTCTGCGCCGCGTCGTTCCGAGCAGAATCGTCAATCCGCTCATTAAAGCGACTAAGGCTGGCTTAGGCCTTAATATCAACCAGTTGGAAAGCCACTTTCTTGCAGGCGGTAACGTAGACCGCGTTGTAAATGCGCTTATCGCGGCGCAGCGCGCCAACATTCCGCTCATTTTCGAACGCGCGGCAGCTATTGACCTCGCAGGCCGCGACGTGCTTCAAGCGGTGCAAATGAGCGTTAACCCGCGTGTCATCGAAACGCCGACAGTTGCGGCAGTAGCTAAGGATGGCATCGAAGTTAAAGTTAAAGCACGCGTTACCGTTCGCGCGAATATCGACCGTCTCGTCGGCGGCGCCGGCGAAGAAACGATTATCGCCCGTGTAGGCGAAGGTATCGTTACGACTGTAGGCTCCTCAAGCAGCCATAAGGATGTATTGGAAAATCCGGACATGATCTCCCGCACAGTGCTTGGCAAAGGTCTTGACGCCGGTACGGCGTTTGAAATTTTATCGATCGATATCGCCGACGTAGACGTAGGCAAGAACATCGGCGCGAACCTGCAAACGGAGCAAGCCGAAGCGGATAAAAAGATTGCGCAAGCAAAAGCGGAAGAGCGCCGCGCTATGGCGGTTGCCCAAGAGCAGGAAAACAAAGCGAAGGTCGTAGAGATGGAAGCGCGCGTCGTCGAGTCGGAATCGCAAGTTCCACTTGCGATGGCAGAAGCGCTTAGAAGCGGCAAAATCGGCGTCATGGACTATATGAACCTGAAAAATATTGAAGCCGACACTAAAATGCGCAGCTCCATTGGCAAAGAAGGTTCCGAAGACACTAAATAATTGAGAGCCAGCTGATATGGATCGTGCTGGTCTGCCATGGAGGTGACGGCAGATTGGAAAGATTAATTGCGTTTTTGCTTGACAATATTTTTATCGTTATTATCGTGCTAGGTTTCCTTTCTTCGCTTTTTGGCAAATCAAGCAGCCGCAAGCAGAAGCCAAGCGGCATGCCGACATTTGGCGGAGGCGGAGGTCCTGCGCGACCTGCCGCCCCGCAGCCAAGCGAGCTCGATCAGCAGCGCATGGAGCGCGAACGGCTTGAGCAGCAGCGCCAGGAGCAGCAGCGCCAGCAAGCGCTGCTGCGGGAACGTGAGGCGGCAGAGGCTCAGGCCCAGCAATTGCAGCGCGCTCGCCTGGAAGAGGCGCAGCGGGCCGCTGAGACGGCTAGAGGGCTGGAGCAGGCGCAGCGTTCGGCTGAAGCGAGACAAGCGGCTGCTCAGAGAACGGTTGCCGCTCTTAAAGCGGCTGCGCCATCGAAATCGAATCAGCTTTTTGATCCGTCAGCCGTTCACGGCAGCGAACTTCGAAAAGCAGTCGTATGGGCGGAAGTGCTGGGCGCTCCGCGAGCGAAAAAACCGTTTAGACGATAAATATAAGGCATACAAAGGGCTGTTCTTGGTTTATTCAAAACCGGGAACGGCCTTTTTGCTTTTTCTAATTAAAAATAAGTTTGATTTAGGTTTACGCTAAAGCTGGCTAATCTCCCCACTGCCGAAGTGGAAGCACATCTCATATTCGTTCTTTTTTTCGCATAGGTTGATATAGTACATAAATGATTTGGTGCACATATAATGCTTACGAAGCCACGAGCATTAGGAGGAGGGGCATAATCGCCAATGAGCCGGATGAAGCGAAAATTCCGCAAAATGACAGCGCAGCTGCTCGATATGCCGCAAGACGTCGTATACGATCTGCCAAGGCTCACGATAATTGGCGACCGCCAGCTGTATATTGAAAATCACCGGGGCATCGTGCATTTCTCCAACGAGAAGCTGCGGCTTGCGTTAAGCAAAGGCGAGATTGAAATAACCGGTTCCGGTCTCGTTATTAGGACGATATGGACAGAGGAAATATTCGTGGAAGGCGTCATTACGAACATTGAAATTTTTCCATAGCTTGTTTTATTCGTGCGAAACGGCCTTAATTCTTCGATAGGCGCGGGCCTTATACAAATATGTAGGAGGGTATGAAGTTGAGCGTACATGGAGCCGATTGGATGAAAGGGATTGTAACGGTGCAAATTCGCGGCGGCGAGCCGGAGCGGCTTGTCAATAATGCGCTTGCGGGCGGCTTGAAGCTAGCTTCTATACGATGGACAAGCAGCGGCTTGCTCATGTTCGAGCTGTCTGTCAGCGATTATTTTGAGCTGCGGCCTTATTTGAAGCAGACAGGCTGCCGCGTCCATGTTGTGAAGCGGAGGGGGCTTCCTTTCTGGCTTGTTAAAGCTGAAGGCCGAAAGCTGTTTATTGCCGGAATGGCGATGTTCGCCGTTATTATTTACTTGCTGTCTTCCTTGATTTGGTCGATCGATATTGAAGGCAATGTCCGATTGTCGGATGAGCAAATATTGGAAGCGGCCGAGCAGGAAGGGCTGTTTCCGATGCAATGGACCTTCCGGCTGAAGGACGCGGACACTTTGTCAAAGGCGCTTGTCGGAAAGCTGGACGGCACTTCGTGGATTGGCGTGGAGAGAAAAGGGACGCGCGTTAAAATTCAAGTAGTGGAATCCGCCCTGCCGGAACAAAAACAGCTGCAAAGCCCGCGTCATCTCGTTGCGTCGGCCGATGCAGTCGTCACGCAAATTATTGCGGAAGCCGGCAGACCTGTCGTTAAAAAAAATATGCGCGTAAAAAAGGGACAAACCCTAATATCGGGAACGATTGGCGGCGATGCGTATATGCGCTCCGTTGTTGCGAAAGGAACGGTAAGAGGGCTTGTATGGTACGAGTTTGAAATTTCTGTGCCGCTTAAGCAAACTGTAAAAGTGTATACAGGCGAGAAGAAATCGAAATGGTATGCCGTTATCGGCAAAAGGGCGCTTCAGGTCAGCGGCTTCGGCAAAAGCCCGTTCGAACAATCCGAAACGATCGCTCATGAAGAACGTGCGGCGTGGCGCAACTGGTCGCTTCCTATCGGCCGGATGAAGGAGACGATAATGGAGACGACGCTGGAAGAACGCGAATTATCGGGAGAAGAGGCGAAGTCTGTCGGAATAATGGGAGCCAAGGCTGAAGTGCTGCTGAAAGCTGGCATAGATGCGGTTATAAGGGACGAAATTGTTTTGCATGAAGAGTCGGACAATGGTAAAGTTTATATGAAAGTTCTTTTTGAAGTCGATCAGTCAATCGTAAAAGAAATGCCACTAGTCCAAATGCAGGGAGATTGAGAATTGTTGCAAATTGAAACGAAAGCAGTTAAGGTGCCGCTCGGCAACGCAGCGGAAGGTCTAGCCCTATTCGGTCCGCAGGACAAGTATTTGCGCTTCATTCAAGGGCAGATGGAAGCATTGATCACATCAAGGGAAGCAGAAATCGTCATCTCGGGACCGAGCCAAGAAGTGGATTCGCTAGAGCAGCTATTTCGCGTGATGCTGCAGCTCGTGCGCGGCGGATACAATCCGTCGGAAAGAGATATCGCTTACGCGCTTGATTTGGCTAAGTCCATGCAGGCGGAAGAGCTTTTAGATCTATTCAAGAAGGAAATCGCCACGACGTTCAGAGGCAAGCCGATTCGCTTAAAGACGATCGGACAGCGCCATTATGTGAAATTGATCAACAAATTCGATATTGTATTCGGCATCGGCCCGGCAGGAACAGGCAAAACCTACTTGGCGGTCGTTCTGGCCGTATCAGCTTTGAAATCAGGCTTGGTTAAGCGTATCATTCTGACAAGGCCTGCGGTGGAGGCCGGTGAAAATCTCGGATTTTTGCCGGGAGATTTGCAGGAGAAGGTCGATCCGTATTTGCGCCCGTTATACGATGCGCTGCACGACGTGCTCGGACCTGAGCAGACGACGAAGGCGATCGAGCGCGGCATGATCGAGATTGCCCCTCTTGCCTATATGCGCGGAAGAACGCTTGACGACTCTTTTATTATTTTGGATGAAGCGCAAAATACGACGCCCGAGCAGATGAAAATGTTTTTGACAAGGCTCGGATTCGGCTCGAAGATGGTCATTACAGGCGATGTCACGCAAATCGATTTGCCTAGAGGCAAAAATTCGGGTTTAATTGAATCACAGCGTATTTTGAAAAATATTGAGGAAATAGGCTTTATTCACTTCTCGGAGCAGGATGTCGTAAGGCATTCTCTCGTGCAGAAGATCATTGTCGCTTATAACTGGGATGCTGAAAACAAAGCCTAGAAAGGACTGTTTGCCGCATGAACAATAACGGGAACGATAAACAGGACAAGCTGCGTCCTAAAAGAACGATAGGATGGAAGCAGAGTCCGGCTGTTCGCTGGATATTGATGTTGTTGTTTGTGCTGTTGTTTTACTTCAGCCTGTCGCCGCATCTTGTGCCGGAAACATACAATATAACGGAGAATACGGCGAGCGAGGTCGATATTAAGGCGCCGTTCCAAATTAAGGACGAGAAGGCGACCAGGCAGGCCGAGGAAGAAGCGGCCGAGCGCGTGGATACGATCTACTCGTTCGTAACGCTGCGGAACGAAACGATGATCGATCAAATTTTTACGAGAATCGAGCAACTAAATGCCGACGATCAGGTTACGACGCAAAATAAAATCGATATTTACCGTTATGAAATTCCGTTGAAGTATGCCGAATTCATCAACAATTTTGTCAAAGCGAATACGGGCAAGGGCATGTATAACGATACTTTGCTGAACGAGATGGCGCTGATCGTAAAGGAGCAGGCCTATACGATTCCAGAGGAAACGTTCTACAAGATGCCGAAGCTGACGAGCGAGGAAATTAACGAAATGCGCATCGTCGCCCGCGACATTGTCAAGAAGCTGATGGGCGAGCAGCTGCGCGAAGCCGAAACGGCGCGTACGCAGGTGGCTGAGCTTGTGAATGCAAGCTCGCTGTCGAACCGTACGGCAAGGGAAATTGTGCAGGAGCTTTCTCGGTTTGCGATTATGCCTAACAAGTTTCTCGATAAGGAGACAACCGACGAGGCGAAAGCTGCTGCGAAGCTGAACACTGCGCCAATCGTCATTAAAGAAGGCGACCTTATCGTAAAGCGCGGTCAAATCGTTACGCCGGATTTGTACAAGCTGCTTGCCGATTCCGCGCTGCTGCAGGAATATCAGACATATTGGCCGCAACTGGGGCTTTTGGTCATTTCAATTATGTTCCTAATTGGAATTTACGCTTATTTGCATCAGTCGGGCGGCATTAACGGCTTGAAGCCGAAATACAACAACTCGCATATTTTTATGCTGCTGCTTATTTTTACAATCAATTTCGTAACGATGGGAATTGTGTCCTTCGCACAGACGGAAACAGCAGCATTCGTCGGCTATTTAGCGCCTGCCGCGATGGGGACGATGCTAATAACGCTGCTGCTCGATATGCATCTTGCGCTAATCAGCTCCGTTATTTTTGCAATTGCTGGAAGCATTATGCTCAATACGGCTCAAATGCAAATCTTTGATTTTAAATTCGGACTCGTCATACTGGCAGCTTCGTTCGCTGCCGTGTTCTCGACGCATCGCGCGAGCCAGCGCTCAACGATTCTCAAAGCGGGCATCATGGCCAGCCTTTTCGGCTCATTGACCGTCATGTCGTTATTGCTCATTTCGGAGCAAATTCAGCGCTCGGACTTCTTCTATTCGATCGGCTTTGCATTCGCAAGCGGCTTGCTGACTGTTGTGCTTGTTATCGGACTTATGCCGTTCTTCGAAATTTCATTCGGCATTCTGTCAGCGCTCAAGCTTGTGGAGCTGTCCAATCCGAATCATCCGCTTCTTCGCAAGCTGTTGACCGAAACGCCTGGCACCTACCATCACAGCGTCATGGTTGGCAACCTGTCGGAAGCGGCTGCCGAAGCGATAGGCGCCGACGGCTTATTATGCCGCGTAGGCTCTTATTATCACGATATCGGCAAAACGAAGCGCCCGAACTATTTTATCGAGAATCAGACGAATATCGAAAATCCGCATGATACGATAGATCCGAAGCTGAGCAAATCGATTATTGTCGCCCATGCCCGCGACGGCGTGGAAATGCTGAAAGGCTACAATATTCCGAAATCGATTCGGGACATTGCCGAGCAGCATCATGGGACAACCTCCCTTAAGTTTTTCTATCATAAAGCGGTGAAGCAGGCGGAAGAGCAAGGAATTGAGCCGACGTTCACCGAGGACGATTTCCGTTATCCCGGGCCTAAAGCGCAGTCGAAGGAGGCGGCCGTCGTCGGCATAGCCGATTGTGTCGAAGCGGCTGTGCGCAGCCTGCGCAATCCGACTGTGGAACAAATTGAAGGCATGATCAACAAAATTATTAAAAGCAGATTGGACGATAATCAATACAATGAATGCGATTTGACGCTAAAGGAGCTTGATCGGATCGGGCAATCGCTCAAAGAAAGCGTAGCAGGCATATTCCATTCGAGAATTGAATATCCGGAAGATGTAAAACCGAAGGAGCGTTAATGGTACGATGGCATTAATATTGGATTGGAGCAACGAGCAGGAGGGTATGGAAATTCCCGGCGCATGGATTGAACGTATCGAGCAGCTTCTGCAGCTGGCAGGAGCGGCGGAAGGGCTGGAGGAAGGCGAGGTAACGTTGACCTTTATAGACGACGCGGGCATTCATGCGCTCAATCGCGATTATCGCGGCATTGACCGTCCTACGGATGTGCTGTCTTTCGCTATGCAGGACGAGGGCGAGGATGAGCCGGAAATTGTATTCGAGGTTGAGCATGAGGACGATACGGATCCGATATCGGGCATGCTCGGCGATATTATTATTTCGGTTGAGACGGCGAAGCGGCAGAGCGAGGAATACGGCCATTCGCTGGAGCGTGAAATCGGATTTTTGTTCGTACACGGCTTTTTGCACTTGAACGGCTACGACCATCAGGATGCGGAGTCGGAAGCCGTAATGACCGCTAAGCAGGAAGCCGTGCTTCAGCAAGCAGGCTTGACCCGCTAATGAGGACGTTTCTGCGCAGCGCAGCCCTTGCCTGGGCAGGCATTTGCTTCGCGTTCCGCACCCAGCGCCATATGCGCTATCACGGCGTCGCGGCTGTCCTCGTCTGCTGCTTGGGGCTGATCGTGTCATTGAACCGAGCCGAGTGGGCGATTATTATGATTGCGATCGCGCTCGTTATGTCGCTTGAACTGGTCAATACGGCAATCGAACAGGCGGTAGATTTAGCGAGTCCCGACATTCATCCGCTGGCAAAAGCGGCGAAGGACGCAGCCGCGGGCGCTGTGCTGCTCGCGGCTGCCGGCGCCGTCGTTATAGGGCTGCTCATCCTTGGGCCGCCCTTATGGCGTTTAATCTTTTGATCCGATTTTGAATACGATATAAGCAGGTGAATGCGATGGAATATGCAGGTTTGAGCGATTCGTACAAGGCGTTGCTGAACGAAGCGAGAAAGGCGATGGCACGCGCTTATGTGCCTTATTCACAATTTCAGGTTGGGGCGGCGCTGCTTGACGGCAGCGGCCATGTCCATCACGGCTGCAATGTGGAAAATGCAGCTTACAGCCCATGCAACTGTGCGGAACGGACTGCGCTGTTCAGAGCGATTGCGGATGGCAGCCAGCCTGGCGAGTTTCAGGCGATCGCCGTTATCGGCGATACAGACGGGCCGATTGCGCCGTGCGGCGTATGCAGGCAGGTTATGGTAGAGCTGTGCCGGCCGGATATGCCGGTCATTATGGGAAATTTGCAGGGCCAGTGGACGATTTCGACCGCGGCTGGCCTTTTGCCGGGGGCATTTACGCCAGCGGCGCTTCAGAAAGGGGAAGGCTAAGAGAGCAATATGGCACATACATCGAAGGGTTCACAAGAGCAAGGGAAATTCAAATCTGGCTTTGTCGCCATCATCGGGAGGCCTAATGTAGGCAAATCAACGTTGATGAATCATTTAATCGGTCAGAAAATCGCGATTATGTCGGACAAGCCGCAAACGACTCGCAACAAAATTCATGGCGTCTATACGACGAACGACTCTCAAATCGTATTCTTGGATACGCCAGGCATCCATAAGCCGCAATCGAAGCTCGGCAACTATATGATGCAGACGGCGGAAAGCGCATTAAAGGAAGTGGAGGCGGCGCTGTTTCTCATTGATGCGTCCGAAGGGCTAGGCGGCGGAGACCGCTACATCATCGAGCAGCTGAAAAAAGTGAATACGCCGGTGTTCCTCGTTATGAACAAAATCGACAAAGTGCTCCCGGAGCAGCTGTTGCCGCTCATTACCCAATACAGCGAGCTTTATGATTTCGCGGAAATTGTGCCCATATCGGCGCTGCAGGGCAATAATGTGGAAACGCTGCTGGAGCAGCTTACCCGCTATTTGCCGGAGGGGCCGCAATATTACCCTGCGGATCAAATTACCGACCATCCGGAGCAATTTGTGTGCGCGGAGCTGATCAGGGAAAAAATACTGCATATGACCCGCGAGGAAATACCGCATTCCATAGCGGTCACGATCGAGGACATGCGCGTTCAAGAGAACGGCGTTGTTTATATCGGCGCGGTCATTTTCGTCGAACGTGATTCCCAGAAGGGGATCATTATCGGCAAAAAAGGCGAGCTCCTTAAGGAAGTGGGCAAGCAGGCCCGCAAGGATATCGAAGCTTTGCTTGGCTCCAGAACGTATTTGGAGCTGTGGGTAAAAGTGAAAAAGGACTGGCGGAATCAAGAGCGCATTTTGAAGGATTTAGGCTTCAGGCATGATTAGACGGCAGTGACTGATTTTGTTAAGGATAAACGGAGACGGTTCATCACATCCTAATCTTGTCTGGAGCAGGCATTTCCGAGGCGGAAAGGGATGAATACGAATGCGAGATTTTTCGTGGAAGTATTTTACGTTAACCGGGGATGTGGAATCCTTTATGCTCTACAAGGAGATGAATCAGTTAAGCGCGTCAGAGCAGATGAACGAAATACCGGGGACGGATGATGATTGGGCTGCGTCCGATGACGAAGCCTCAGGGAGTTATCTTTAAAATATAAGACTTAATAAATTGCACATTATATTAGTCTTATGTTTCTTTGGCGAAACATGCTTCGCCGCCGGAGGCCGGCGGCAGCTGTTTGCGCCGTGATAAATAGCATGTGGGGAGAGTAACCGGAATGCTATATCGGGTAGAGGGCATTGTTCTGCGCAGCATGGATTATGGGGAAGGCAATAAGATTGTAACACTGCTCACGGGTACAAATGGAAAAGCCGGCGTATTGATACGCGGCGCCAAGAAGGTGAAGAGCAGGCACGCCTCGCTTGCTCAGCCTTTTACATACGGCGAATTCGTTTATTTCAGAGGAAGCGGGCTCGCAACGCTGAACAGTGGTGAGATTATTGAATCTCACCACATTTTGCGTGAGCAGCTTGATTTAGCCGCTTACGCCTCTTATGCAGCGGAGCTTACGGATCGTTCGCTGCAGGACGATGAGGCGACCGGCTTTCATTTCGAGCAGTTGAAAGCATGCCTCGGCGCCCTGCAAGAAGGCAAGGATGCGCAAATTGTTACGCATCTTTATGAGATGCGTATATTGGAGCTGTCGGGCTATGCGCCTGAGCTGGATGAGTGCGTCAATTGCGGAAGCGCTCAAGGGCCGTTCCGCTTGTCCGCTCAAGCTGGCGGTATCCTATGTCCGCGCTGCGCCGGCCGCGACCCCGGAGCAGTAAAACTAAGCGATGGCGCCTTTAAGCTGCTTCGCCTGTTTCGCAGGCTGGATATGAGGCGGCTGGGTCAAAGTAATGTGCGCCCCGAGACGAAGGCTGAATTGAAGCAATGCATGCGCAGGCTGATGGATACTCATCTTGGCTTTCAATTGAAGTCGCGCAATTTCATCGACCAGCTGGAAAAATTGTCGCCGCCGGAGTAGACGGCAGACAGACGAGATGAATGGATTGACTTTTAGTTCATTTGACATTAAAATAATTCTAATTGAATAGATGGACAGTGATGAAGAAAGTAATCGACAATCGTCAAACATGATAGCGAGCCGGAGATGGTGGAAGCCCGGATATGCGAACCGATGAACGGCGCTTCGGAGTCTATACTGACAAAAGTGGGCTTTGCCGCAAAGGCGCAGCCAAGTAGGGTGGAACCGCGGGATACAGCTCTCGTCCCTACGCCATGCAACTGGCGTAGGAACGAGGGCTTTTTATGCGCTCTTCTTGCGGCAGGAGCTTGCTGTCATGCGGCATTTTTATTTTTAAAGAAGGAGTGGGTCTGTTTGAACTTTCAAGGTATGATTTTGGCGCTTCAGCAATTCTGGGCTGAGCAAAACTGTATTTTAGTGCAGCCTTATGATGTGGAAAAAGGCGCGGGCACGATGAACCCGATGACTTTTCTTCGCTCCATCGGCCCCGAGCCGTGGAACGTCGCTTATGTAGAGCCTTCGCGCAGGCCGGCTGACGGCCGCTACGGCGAGAATCCGAACCGGCTGTATCAGCATCATCAATTTCAAGTCATTTTGAAGCCGTCTCCTGATAATATTCAAGAGCTTTATTTGGAGAGCTTAAAAAGACTTGGCATTGACGCGAGCGAGCATGACATCCGTTTCGTAGAGGACAACTGGGAGTCTCCGACGCTTGGCGCATGGGGGCTTGGCTGGGAAGTGTGGCTTGACGGCATGGAAATTACGCAATTTACTTATTTCCAGCAAGTCGGCGGCATTGACGCGAGTCCGGTAGCGGTGGAGATTACGTATGGCATGGAACGTCTTGCTTCTTATATTCAACAAAAAGAAAATGTGTTCGACCTGGAGTGGGTGGAAGGCGTTACTTATGGAGACGTATTTCTGCAGCCAGAATATGAGCATTCCAAATATACGTTTGAAACATCCGATTCCGCTATGCTGTTCACCCTTTTCAATATGTACGAGGAAGAAGCGAAACGCACGATGGAGCAAAAGCTTGTGTTCCCTGCCTACGACTATGTGTTGAAATGCTCGCATACGTTCAACTTGCTGGATGCGCGCGGCGCTATCAGCGTAACGGAAAGAACGGGTTATATAACTAGAGTTCGAAATTTGGCTCGCCAATGCGCAGCTACCTACTATGAGGAGAGAGAACGGCTTGGATTCCCGTTGCTGAAGAAAGGAGCTGAGCAGCATGGCTAAAGATTTATTGCTTGAAATTGGTTTGGAGGAAGTTCCGGCCCGTTTCGTTCGCGGGGCAATGAACCAGCTGAAGGAAAAAGTAGAGAAATGGCTTGCCGACGCCCATATTGAATACGGTAAGGTTGAAGCTTTCGCAACGCCTCGTCGTCTCGCTGTGCTCGTGCGCGACGTTGCGGAGAAGCAACAGGACATTTACGAGGAAGCGAAGGGCCCTTCTCGTAAAATCGCATTGGACGAGCAGGGAGGATGGAGCAAGGCGGCGCTCGGCTTTGCAAAAAGCCAAGGCGTAGATCCTGAGCAGCTATACTTCAAAGAGCTTGCTGGCGTTGAATATATATATGCAAGCAAAAGCAGCATCGGACAAGCGACGGCGGAATTACTGCCTGAAGGGCTGCCGGCGCTTATTACTTCGATGTCCTTCCCGAAAAATATGAGATGGGGCAGCTATGAGCTCCGTTTCGTTCGCCCGATCCGCTGGATCGTCGCTATGTACGGACAAGCTGTTATTCCTTTTGAAATAACGGGCGTTGCTGCCGGCAACGTAACGCGGGGCCACCGCTTCCTTGGCGGGGAAACAGTCGTTGCAGAGCCTGGAGCGTACGCCGAAAGCCTGCGCGAGCAGCAGGTTATCGTCGATGTCGGCGAGCGGGAGCAGCTTATTATCGGACAAATCAATACGCTTGCGGCTGAAAAAGGCTGGCAAATCGCAATTAAAGAGGACTTGCTGGAAGAGGTTCTGTTTCTTGTCGAATATCCCAATACATTGTTCGGCACATTCGACGAGGCTTTCCTGCACATCCCGCAGGAGGTTCTCATCACATCAATGCGCGAGCATCAGCGCTATTTTCCTGTTCTTAACAAGGAAGGACAGCTTCTGCCTTATTTCGTAACGGTGCGCAACGGCGACCGCAAAGCGATTGACGTCGTAGCGAAGGGGAACGAGAAGGTGCTGCGGGCCCGTCTGTCAGACGCCAAGTTTTTCTATGAAGAGGATCATAAGCTGACGATTAGTCAAGCGCTATCCAAGCTGGAGACAATCGTTTACCACGAAGAGCTCGGATCGGTGGCTGACAAAGTAAGGCGCATCGTCGCCACTGCGGACTTGCTGGCGAAGCGTTTGGACGCCGACGAAGAAACGGCTTCGGATGCGGCACGGGCTGCGGCGATTTGTAAATTTGATCTAGTTACGCAAATGGTATACGAGTTCCCAGAGCTGCAAGGCATTATGGGCGAGGATTATGCGCGCAAGCTTGGCGAGCGCGAAGCGGTTGCCAAAGCAATCAACGAGCATTATCAGCCGCGTTTTGCGGGAGACCGGGCACCGTCTTCTATCGTTGGCGCTATTGTCAGCCTGGCGGATAAAATCGACACGATTGTCGGCTGCTTCTCGATTGGCATTATTCCTACCGGCTCGCAGGACCCTTATGCGCTGCGCAGACAAGCGGCAGGCATCGTGCAAATTATTGTCGCTCACGGCTTGAAGATCAAGCTGGACGATGTGTACGCAGCCGCGCTTTCCGTTCACGAGCGCCGCGGCCTGAAGCGGTCCGCTGAGGATGTTCGTAAAGATCTTGCCGATTTCTTCGGGCTTCGTGTCAAAAACGTACTGTCTGAGCAAGGCGTTCGTTACGATGTAGTTGACGCCGTTATGGCTGCCGGCATTAACGATCTGGGCTTGACGCTGCGGCGCGCTGCAGTCATCCAGTCGCTGGCCGGAGGCGATGACCGGGCTGAATTCAAGCTTACGGTCGAAGCGTTCAACCGCGTATACAATCTGGCGTCCAAAGCTTCGTCAGCCAACGTTGATCCAGCTTTATTCGCAGAATCTGCTGAGCAGGAGCTTTATTCGGAATGGCAGAAGCTTTCCCCTTCATTTGAAGCTTGCTTGGCTGAAGGGGACGTAGCGGGAGCGGTGCAAAAGCTGTCGGCGATGAAGCCGTTCGTCGTATCGTATTTCGATCACGTAATGGTAATGGCTGAAGACGAGGCTGTCCGGAGCAACCGCCTTGCTACGCTGGCGCAGCTCGGCCGCGCAATATCGTCCATTGCCGATTTCTCGAAGCTGGTTTGGTAACCGGCGAAGGTTGGCAATAACTATTAATATAAGATTCATGCAGGTATAAACTTAGGAGGGATAAGATATGGCGAATCCGGAAGTGATCGTATATGTCGTATCTGATGCAGCAGGAGACACTGGCGAGCTTGTCGTTCGCGCAGCAATCGCTCAATTCCATCCGATAAATGCCGATATTCGCAGAGCGCCATTTATTACGGATATGGACGCTCTGCAGCGTATCGTCAATCGCGCGAAGCAAGAGCAGGCTATCGTGCTATATACGCTTGTTATGCCGCATTTGCGCGATTGCATGCGCAAGCTTGCTGAATCGAGCGGAATTGATGCCATCGACTTGCTAGGCTCCTTCATTGAAACGCTTGAACAAAGGACAGGAAAAAAATCTCGCCAGGAGCCGGGGCTTAACCATGTGCTGGACGAGAATTACTTCCGCAAGGTGGACGCGGTGGAATTCGCGGTCAAATATGATGATGCAAGAGACACATCAGGCGTACTGCAGGCAGATATTGTGCTGGTCGGGGTCTCTCGGACCTCCAAGACGCCGCTGTCGATGTATTTGGCGCATCAAAAGTTCAAGGTCGCCAACGTGCCGCTCGTTCCGGAGCTTAAACCGCCGGATCAGCTGTTCCAAATACCGGCTAAAAAAATAGTCGGCCTTACGATCGATGTGCCGTATTTGAATATTATTCGAAAAGAGCGGCTGAAAGCGCTCGGGCTTCCCGACAGCGCATCCTATGCGACGACGGACCGGATTGAGAAGGAATTGGCCTATGCGGATTCTATCATGAAGAAGCTGGGCTGCGTCATTATCGATGTATCCCACCGCGCAGTAGAGGAGACAGCAAGCCTAATTATGGAATACGTTCGATAAAGCGTGCGGAAGCGAGGCAGGATTTTTAATTCATTTGCCGTATATAATAGTACAGCGGAACAATCTATGATGAGCGGTGATCATTATACGTCATATTTCAACTATCGTCGTCGATGCCGATGCCTGCCCGGTGAAGCGGGAGATTTACGAAACAGCTGAGCGTTTCGGCGCCAGCGTGCTAATGGTCGCCTCTTACGATCACAGAATAGAGCCGGAGCCCGGCGTAACCGTCGTTCAAGTCGACCGGAGCAGCCAATCGGCGGATATGTATATCGTCAATCATGTATCGCCCGGCAATATTGTCGTTACGCAGGATTTCGGACTGGCATGCATGGCGATCGGCAAGGGGGCTGTCGTTTTGTCGCCGCGTGGCGAGCGGTATACGAATGAGAACATCGATTATTTGATGGAGCGAAGGCATATGCTGGCAAAGCAGCGGCGCAGCGGCGGCAAAACAAAAGGGCCTAAAGCAATGAGCGAAACGGATCGAGATCGATTTCAACAAAAGTTGACAAAAGTTTTGCAAAATGAGCAGGAGAAACATGACGTATAGCGAATATTATTTACGTGCTAATAGGATTAAGGTGATGTATGATGACATACGGTAATAAAATACCGGAAGAAGCCATCGATGCGGTAAGAAAGCATCATGACATTGTCGATACGGTCGGAAAGTATGTTCATCTCACGAAAAACGGCAAGTACATGAAGGGATTATGTCCGTTCCATTCGGAGAAGACGCCTTCCTTCACGGTAACGCCGGAGCTTCAAATTTTTCATTGCTATGGCTGCGGAAAGTCAGGCGATGTCATTCGGTTTGTCGCCGAGGTCGAAGGTTACTCCTTTCCGGAAGCGGTGCGCGTGCTTGCCGAAGATGCGGGCCTGCCAGTAACATGGGCGGGAACGGAGGGCAAGACGGAAACCGTTGCCGATAAGGAACGTGCGGCAATCATTGAAGCGCATGAGCTTGCTGCGAAGCTGTATCATTACTTGCTTGGCAATACGAAGCATGGTGCGGCGGCAAAGCAATATTTGCGGAACAGAGGACTAAGCGATCGTTTAATCGATCAATTCAAGATCGGTTACGCTCCTCAGGAATGGGATTTGCTGGTCCGGTTTTTGCAAAAACGCGGCTTTGACTTAGCATTGATGGAGAAAGGCGGGCTGCTGTCGGCGAAATCAGACGGAAGCGGTTATGTTGACCGGTTTCGAAACCGCATTATGTTTCCTATCGATAATCGCGACGGCAAAACGATTGCGTTTGGCGGTCGCGCAATGGATGACGGGGGGCCAAAATATTTAAATACTCCTGAAACGATGCTGTTTACGAAGAGCAGGACGCTTTACAATCAGCATTTGGCAAGGCCGGCAACACGCAAAAGCAAGCAGGTTGTATTGTTCGAAGGGTATATGGATACGATCAAAGCATGGACGGCCGGCGTGAAGAACGGGGTCGCAACGATGGGAACGGCTCTAACGGAAGAGCACTGCACCATGATCCGCCGCCAGGCTGAAGAGGTCATCATCTGTTATGACGGCGACGATGCAGGACAAGCTGCAGCCTTGAAGTCAATTCCGCTGCTGGAGCAAGCAGAGCTTAAAGTAAGCGTCGCAATGCTGCCGAAAGGCAAAGATCCGGACGAATATATCGGTGAATATGGACCGGATGCATTTTTGAGAGAGATTATGGATCAGCCTGTATCCTCCACAAAATTTAAGCTTATATATTCGAGGAAAAACCATATACTGCTAAAAGAAGAAGGTAAAAAAAATTACCTGCTTGAAGCGGTTCAGATTGTAGCGGAACTTGATTCTCCAATTGAACGCGAGGTTTATTTGAAGGAATTATCCAAAGAGTTTGACATCTCGCTTGATACTTTGAAGCAGGACTGTCATCAAACTCGGCAAACGCTGCAAAAAAAGAAGCCGCAAGGGGATAATAACGACATTTCGTGGAATAATGGTAGGAATGAAAAGAGGCGCAAGATCGATGCTCCGGTTCTTAGGCCAGCTTATACGAATGCAGAGCGAAGGCTGCTTAATGAAATGATGCGTGACAGAGAAGTTGCTCAAGCGGTTCTCGAACGGATTGGCGAAGGATTTAATATTGAGGATCATGCAGCGCTTGCTGCTTATTTATATGCTTATTATGCACAAGGCTACGATCCGGATGCCAGCCGTTTCATTGCTTCGCTTCGTGATGAGCGTCTTGAAAGGACGGCAGCTTCTATTCTAATGATGGACAGCGGCTTTCCGTTCGATGAAAGTACGATGAACGCTTACATTCAGGAAATAAAGAAAGTTCCTCTATATATGGAGCTTGAACAAAAGAAAGAACAGTTAGTGCGCGCTGACCGTGCGGGCGATGCTTTATTAGCAGCGCAATTAGGTCTTGAGATTATAACCCTAGACAGGCAGCTTAGAGAACGAAGTGATGATCGTTTCTAGGGAGGAGGGAGTCGGAATATGGCGAATAATCAACATACTGAACTAGATACGGAGCAAAAGCTTGATCAAGTAAAGGATGCGCTAATCGAATTAGGCAAAAAGAGATCTTCCTTGACTTATAAAGAGATAATGGAGAAGTTGTCTCCCTTTGATCAAGATCCTGAACAAATTGATGAATTTTTTGAGCAGCTCGACGATAACGGCATTGAGGTTCTGAATGAAAGCGATGAGGATAATCCGCTGGCAGCGTCAAGCGATGATCAGGAGCGCGAGCAGGACGACTTCAATTTCGATGATGATTTAGCGCTTCCGCCAGGCATTAAAATTAATGATCCGGTACGGATGTATTTAAAAGAAATCGGCCGCGTTCCGCTTCTTTCTGCGGATGACGAGATCGAGCTGGCCATTCGAATCGAGAATGGCGATGAGGAAGCGAAGAGAAGACTGGCTGAAGCCAACCTGCGTCTCGTTGTCAGCATAGCGAAACGTTATGTCGGCCGGGGGATGCTCTTCCTTGATTTGATTCAGGAAGGCAATATGGGGCTTATTAAAGCGGTCGAAAAATTCGATCATCAAAAAGGATTCAAGTTCAGTACGTATGCGACTTGGTGGATACGCCAGGCGATTACCCGGGCGATTGCGGACCAAGCGCGTACAATCCGTATTCCCGTTCATATGGTTGAAACCATTAACAAGCTTATTCGCGTATCGCGGCAATTGCTGCAGGAGCTTGGGCGCGAACCGACTCCAGAGGAAATTGCGGCTGAAATGGAGCTAAGCACAGAGAAAGTTCGTGAAATCATGAAGATTGCCCAAGAGCCCGTATCGCTCGAAACGCCGATCGGCGAAGAAGACGATTCCCATCTTGGCGATTTTATCGAAGATCAGGAAGCGTTGGCGCCGGCTGACGCAGCAGCATATGAGCTTCTGAAGGAACAGCTGGAGGACGTGCTCGATACGCTGACAGAGCGTGAAGAGAACGTATTGCGGCTTCGCTTCGGATTGGATGATGGCCGCACTAGAACGCTGGAGGAAGTTGGCAAAGTATTCGGCGTTACTCGTGAGCGTATTCGCCAGATCGAAGCGAAGGCGCTTCGCAAGCTTCGTCATCCTAGCCGCAGCAAACGGCTTAAAGATTTCCTCGAATAATAGTTACAGATGACCTTTCTGCTCCTGCAGCGAGGTCTTTTTTCTAACGTGCAGCACCAATAATCATAAAGCTGTCTATTACAAGCGGTCGGACCGAAAGGATAATCGATATATGAATCAGGAACGTCGGCAAATTATTGTGAAAGAAATTGATTATTGGCGAAGAAGCAGGCTGCTTCCGGATCAATACTGTGATTTTCTGCTGAATTTGTATGCTGATCAAGATACGAACCGTTCTTCTTATGAACAATCCACTTCTATCGGCAAAGCCGTTGCCGCAGTACAGCGGGCATCGGGCATGCAATGGCTGCTTACGTTCGCGACGATTACAATTATTTCTTTTGTTGTGCTTTATTTTACAATTTTTCATCCGGCATTGCAAATGACAATTATCGTCCTGGCTACTGTGGCATTTTTATGGATTGGGCATCGTTTCAGACGCCGCGGCAATGAAGCGGGCGGATTAACGGCGATTGGCATCGGCATGCTTCTTCTGCTCGGGGGCGGCCTTTATATGCTGGAGCTGCATGGTTTGAACAACTGGGCTTGGAAAACGATGCTGCTTTCCGTTTGCAGCGTGCTTTGGATTATTTATGGTATAGCCTCCCGCTTACATATTTTGCATTTATGCGGATGGTTGACGTCGATGCTCGTATATGCATGGATTTTGTCGCAATATATGATTGATCCTCTCTGGTACGAGGTGCAGCTGTACTGGCTGCCTGCAGCTGTCCTGTTCGGATGGAGCAGTTGGTTCGTTCATCGCTGGGCTAAGCCGGTATCGGCCGTGCTGTTCGCAGCCTGCGCTGCAGCATGGTTCATGCCTGAGCTTTACTCCGTGCTGTTCCTCGAGGACAAGACCTGGCTGCAGCTGCAGCTTCTCGGCAAGTTCGCCGTCGGCGGAGGCTTGCTGTTTGGTTTACGAAAACAATGGATGGTGTGGGTTGCTTAATGATAAAGATTTCAGAACGTTTGCAGCAGGTTGCAAATTTTGTAACAGAGGGTTCGCGTGTTGCCGATATTGGCTCCGATCACGCGATGCTGCCTATTTATTTGGTTCAAAATGGTAAATGTCCTTCCGCAATAGCCGGGGAATTAAATGCAGGCCCATATGAAGCCGCCCGCAAAGGAATCGCTATGGCTGGCCTCGCGAAAGCGATTGAAGCAAGGCGCGGAGACGGCTTTGCCGTCATGAAGGCCGGAGAGGCGGACACGGTTACGATATGCGGCATGGGCGGCAGCTTGATGAGCGACATACTGGAGCAGGGCCGCTTGGTGGGTAAGCTGGATGGCGTAACCGAGCTTGTGCTGCAGCCGAATGTTGGGGAATCGCTCGTACGAGGATGGCTTCTGCAGCACAACTGGTATTTGCGCAATGAAACGATTATCGAGGAAGATCGTAAAATATATGAAATTTTGCATGCCGTTCACGATACCGACGCTGCAGCAAAAAATGAGTCGTTATATGACGGGTCTTTTTTAGGAATCGATAAGGAGCCTGTCTGGCTTCGGACGATGCTGATTGAAATGGGACCGCATTTGCTTCGTCAGCCGAGCGCCGTGCTGGCAAAAAAATGGACGCAGGAGCTGGCGAAGCTGGACCGCATTTACAAGCAAATGTCGCAATCGGAGCTTCCGGAGGCTGAGCAGAAAAAAATGCAGTTTCTAAACGGAATGAAGGCTATTGAGGAGGTGCTCGCATGTTTGCCAACGGACATACAGTCGTTCAAATAATGGAGGGGCTGGCGCCTAAGCATTATGCGGTAGAAAACGA
>Ga0180215_1001716_pt1 | contig 23482 bp, 22 predicted proteins | sample eDN3rd37CBELigBY_FD_128871 | JGI IMG/M metagenome (GOLD analysis project Ga0180215, IMG submission 128871) | Enriched backyard soil microbial communities from Emeryville, California, USA - eDNA 3rd pass 37_C BE-Lig BY (version 2) (version 2) | ecosystem: Environmental > Terrestrial > Soil >...
CTTTTTCCACTGCTTCATATGCTTCTTCTTGTGTTTTTGCACGGCTATCAGTATCAACAATTAAGACATCAGGGTCAGATTGAATGTTTTTCCCGGTATAATCCATCATAACAGTGGCAGTCAGCCCTTTTTTCGCCAGCTGCACTCCTGAATCATTAGCACCAGTCAAATCATCCGCAATAATGCCAAATTTTTCAAACACAAGAACCACATCCTTTAGCCGTTAACTTTCGTCAGGTTTCCTTCTTTAAACTCATATCCTTTTCTCTCTAGACGCTTAACCAAAAACGCTATATACAGCGGAAGCAGGATTGCGGTTGTCACTGTAGATGCCGCAACCTGAACTGTAGCCAATTCAGCATACTGTGCAAACCCTGCACTTGCTGCTGCAATGGCAGCTGGTGTTGCTACAGCATTACCGGCAGTTGAGCCTTCAGCAGCACCTACAATTGGATTCCACTTAAACGCTTTAAACACTAAATATCCAGCTGTACCCGTTACGAATACTGTTAACAGGCCAAGGATAATACCTGATAGACCACCGTCTACAATAGCACTGAAGTCAATTCCCATTCCAAGGGCGAAAGCGAAAAATGGAATGAGCATGGAGCTGCCATTATCAAGGAATGCACGCATTTCTTCATCTAAATTCCCTAATACCATACCGACGAGGATTGGAAGCAGTACGGCAATGAATGATTGCAATGAGAACATTCCATCAACAAAGCCCATTGCTCCAAAGATAGATAAGGCAACCATCGTTAAAAACGGACCGTCATTTAGAGCCAGCAATGAATAAGCTGCACGGTCTTCCTTGCTTCCATACTGGCCAACAAGTGCGACGAATAGGCCGCCATTACTGTTTGTCATAGCTGCAATAATCGCAATTGGAGCCAAACCCAGCCAAAGGCCATTTTCACCTGCAAACATGTAAGCGATTAACCCGAATGCCGCACCAACTACCCACTTCGTTGCTAAAAGGGTAGCCCCTTTCCCAATTGAAACACCAAATGATTTTACATTAATTTGAGCACCTGTACATAATAGGAATAAAGCGATTAAAGCTGATGCACCGTCAACAAACAATGCTTCAGTAAAATTCCCGATACGGAGCAAATCAGGTGCAAAAGTGTTAAGCACTGCTGCAATTAGCAACGGAACTACCATCATCCCGCCTGGAATACGCTCAAGAGTTGCTTTGATCTTCATAATTTTAACATCCCCTTTATATCTGTTTCAATTTTAAACAATTAGTGAAAACGATTACAGTTTCATATTAAACGCTTTCAATGCAAAATTCAACACATTTTACAGAAAAATAGTTTGGTATTTTCTAGTTTTTTATTTTGTGTTGCATTTTTAAACATATAATAAAACAAAAAAAGAAGCTGAATATTACTCCTTCAGCTTCCTCCACAATGTCGACCGATTAATGCCTAACCGTTTTGACACCTTTGTTTGGTTTTGGTTTTCTTCCTTCATAACTGCTTCGATAATTCGTTTTTCAATTTGATCGAGTGTTCCGGTTAACAGACTATCTTCAATTTGGACAGGACGCTGCTTCCGATTCAGCTGTCTTGAAACCGTTTCTTTACTGATGATATAGCCTTTCTCAGCTGCCAAGACATCAAAAAGGAATGCTTTCAGCTCAGCGGTATTGCCAGGCCAGTTATAACGCTCCAGCAGCTCCATCGCATCCTCCCTTATTTTTACTGCGGATGTTCCATATTGCTGATGAAAATGTGCAATAAAGTATGCTGTTAAAGCTCTTATATCATCCTTGCGTTCTAACAGAGAGGGGATATAGATGCGAACTGTTTCTTCTTTAAAAAGAAGTGAGTACAACTCTTGAATTTCACTGGATAGAGAGAGGATCACTTCTTTCCCCGATTCTGCCCATTTCTGACACTGGTTGAGCAACCGGGATTTCTCTTCTGCAGAAATGTCCTCAGCGTCATAAATATATATGGATCGGATGTCGTCATCAAAGGGATTTAAGCTTCTTCTTGCTTCCTTTGCATGTATAGAAAGAAACAAACCGGCCCCCTGGTGCTTTAAGTAATGGATATAGCGTGCTAATAATCCTTTTCCAGTGCCTGCAGCACCAATTAAAAGCCATAGATTTCGGTTTTTTCCTGCAGATATGGCAGCCAGACAATCTTTCATTGCTTCACTTTCATGGATGATCATCGGCAGCTGAGATACTGATTCCACGTTAAGATTTTCTGAAGAACTCTTTATATCATTAAGCTCTTTAATAATAAATTGAGTATAAGTTTCACCGGCAATTTCAAGGCTTGAAACCTGAACTTTAAGCATATCTCCCTTTATACCTTCAATCATTACAACGGATTCTGCATTTCCCTTCCGGTGTACAAGACTCTGTAAATCACTCAAGAGTATGGGAGGGGAAGAAAAAGTATTCCATTGTTCAAATACACATTCAGCATTACGGTTAAAAAGGATTATATTGTCAGTATTCTCCTTAATAATTGCCCTGAGCAGGTCGTTTTCCTGCTGTTTTCTGCGAAACGAATCATACAGGGATTTCGCTTTTTGAAACGCATCAAAGATGGCTTCACGTCCGGATTGTATCAGGATTCCCTCGAGCCCTGCTTTAGCAGCAGCCTCAACAGTTACAACATCCCCCATGATCAATTCAAAACCCTTGGACCTTAATTCATGAACAAGGGCTTCTACTTCCTCTTCCTTTTGAATCGTAAAAACCTCTATACCAATATCCAATATGTCAGTAATCGTTTTGGCGCCAAGCGTTATGTTGGAAAAGCCGACAATCGCTTTCTTCCCTGGAAAATCATTGGCAAGGGTTAACACCCGAAGCATATCGTACCCGGATACCTGAATATCAATAACAGGGATATTTGTTTCCTGTTGGACCAGCTTTGCTGTTCCACCCCTGCTGATGATCATATCAATGCCTTCAGATTCGGCATTTTTCACATGCGGGAGTGCCTGCCCCAAGTTTCCAGTTGCTATTTTAATGTCCAAATCTTTTTCCTCTTTCCTGCATTCCTTAATTAATGGAAGCATAGCAGGATAAGGGGCAATAAATAATGTCTTTATTTTCATCACATTCACCTAAATGTATCTTACCATTCATTTCTAAACGACACCAATAAATAGGAAAATGGCTCATTCGTCTTATTAAAAGGAATGGCAGCTTATTTTTTTATCTGCCCATCCCCTTTCAAAATATATTTTGTCGAAGTCAGAGCCGGCAGTCCCATCGGACCGCGGGTATGGAGCTTTTGTGTGCTGATCCCGATTTCAGCGCCGAACCCAAACTCGAATCCATCTGTGAAGCGTGTGGATGCATTATGGTAAACTGCCGCTGCATCGACTTCATTCAGGAATTTTTCCACATTATCTGGGTTTGAAGAAACAATTGCCTCAGAATGTTTAGTGCCGTAGCGGTTAATATGAACGATTGCCTCATCCACGCTTTCCGCCACTTTCAACGCGACTTCCAAGCCTAAATATTCTGTGGCCCAATCTTCTTCCACAGCCGGAATGATCTTTTCTCCGCATACACCTTCATCGCCGTGAATGGTAACCCCTTTTTCCTCCAGAGCAAGCACAAGATCATTCAGGCCCCCCCACTCTCTGTGCACAATGATCGTTTCACATGCATTGCAAACGGAAGGACGCTGTGTTTTCGCATTGATGGCAATGTTTATCGCCATTTCCTTATCAGCACTTTCATCAATATAGACATGACAATTGCCTGCACCTGTCTCAAGTACAGGGACTGTAGAATTTTCAACTACTGTCTTAATAAGCTTTGCCCCTCCCCGCGGAATCAGGACATCCAGGTATTCGTTCAGTTTAAACATCCCCGAAGCGGTTTCCCGGCTCGTATCCTCAATAAGCTGCACAGCATCAGAAGGCAAGTCGCTCTTTTCCAATGCATGATGAATCACTTTCACAATTGCTTTATTCGAATGTATAGCAGTAGAACTTCCGCGCAGCATAACAGCATTCCCAGTCTTCAAACATAAGCTGGATGCATCGACCGTGACATTTGGACGCGCTTCATATATCATGCCGACAACGCCAAGCGGGACCCTTACTTGTGTAATGGCGAGTCCGTTCGGACGTTCCCATGAGGATAAAACCTCCCCAACCGGATCGTCCAGGTGAGTAAGCTGGATTAATGCGTCCGCCATATCCTGAAGGCGGGCTTCATTAAGCCGAAGCCGGTCGAGCAATGATTCATTCATTCTGTTGTTTTTTCCCGCAGCAAGGTCTTTTTCATTTTCGGCTAAAATAAAGTGCTTCTCAGCCATTAGCTGTTTTGCAATTAATGCCAATGCCTGGTTCTTTTGGTCCGTCGACATTTTCGCCATCTTCCCCGCAGCTATCCTTGCTTTTTCCCCTTTTTGAATCAATTCCATTATCTCGTCTCCCTTCTTTTTTGGCTTACCCAATGATCACGATGAATGACCACACTGCGATCACTGTTGGCGATCACCATGGCTTCAGAGCTTGGCAGGCCTTTGATTTCGCTCAATTCTTCAGATGAAAAATTAACCTGGCCTTTGCCGATAATGACTCCTTTTGGCCCTACAACTTCAACCACATCATTTACCAGAAAGTGCCCGGTTATGTTCGTAACCCCAGCAGGCAGAAGGCTTTTTCCTTGCGATAACATCGCGTGTGCCGCACCCTGGTCCACTTCAATTTTCCCATTAGGTACTGAATGCAGAGCCAGCCACTGTTTGGATGTCCTAACGCTCGCCTTTGAACTGTTGCCAACATAGGTGCCGTTCCCTTTTCCATTGAGGATATCGACTAATTTTTCCCGTCCGCAGCCAACTCCAATAAACACCTGCACTCCCAGCGCCAGCGCTGTCCGTGCCGCCTCCAGCTTTGTCACCATACCGCCGGTCCCTACCTTGGAGCCCGAACCAGAAGCAGCTTTCACCATTTCTTTTGTGATTTCTGTGATAAAATGATATTTTTTCGCATTGGGGTTTGTCCTCGGATTTGAATCATAAATGCCGTTGATATCTGTCAGAATGATTAAATGCTGTGCTTGAACAAGTCCGCTTACGAGAGCAGAAAGCATATCATTATCGCCAAATGCCAGCTCCTCCACCGACACCGAATCGTTTTCATTAATGATCGGGAGAATATTTCGCTTTAAAAGCTCCGCTAAAGTTGCATGTGCATTTTGATATTGCTCTTTGTGCAGGAAGTTCTGCCGTGTGAGCAGCAGCTGTGCAGCTACAATCCCATGCTTCTTACACTCTTCGGTATATCCCTGCATCAGCAGCCCTTGCCCGACTGCAGCAGCCGCCTGTTTTCCGGCGATGGTCACAGGCCGGGAAGGATAGCCCAAATCAGCAAAACCTGCTGCTACTGCCCCAGATGAAATCAGGATGACATCATGGCCAAGCTGTTTTAAACGGGAAAGTGCAGCTACATGCTCCTCAAGTTTTTCGATGCAAAGTCCTCCATTTGTATTTGTCAGTGAACTGCTTCCTATTTTGACGACAATTCGTTTCCTTTTCACGCTATCCACCATCCAATCAAATAAAAAAAGCCCTCCCATCCCTTTAAAAAGGACGGAAGAGCTTTGTCTTTCGCGGTACCACCTTCATTGGCACTTCACACAGCAAGTGCCCGCTTTGAAAATCCTTTAACGCAGGAAATTCGGCCAGGTTTGCCTGGCAGCTCAAGGGCTAGGTTCAATAGTTTTGCAGGCTGCAGGATCTTTCAGCCGGTGAATCCTGCTCTCTTTTAGCCTGAGTTCTACTTACTGGTTCCCTGTCATGGCTGTTGAATTCTTCTTATAATTAGAATTATTATGCATCCTTCGGTATTTTATGTCAATAATTAATTCGCTGATTTAAAGGATTAAAATCCCCAGACAAACTTTCTAACTGTGTGCAATACAGTATGATAAAGCAGGCACATTCGGGAATGCTAATAAAAAATGACTAGTGGGAGGATTTACATATGGAGTCAAACGGAAAGCAACTATCCATATTTTCTCTGGGCGGCATCAATGAAATTGGAAAAAACATGTATGTGATCCAATATGATGACGATATTGTCGTGATTGATGCCGGAGGGAAATTCCCTGACGAGACATTATTGGGGATCGATTTGATCATTCCGGACATCACATACCTTGAGGAAAACCGGGATAAAATCCGCGGGCTGATTGTCACTCATGGACATGAGGATCATATTGGCGGAGTTGCCTATCTTCTCAAAAAGATCAATATGCCGGTTTATGCGACCCGATTTACGCTTGGGCTGATTGAATTAAAATTAACGGAGCATCGCCTGCTGGGTGATTCAGAGCTTATAACCATAGATTCTGACTCTAGCCTTGATTTCGGTAAAATAGGCGTTAGCTTTTTCAAGGTGAATCATAGCATCCCTGACTGTCTGGGCATTGTTTTCAAGACGCCAGAGGGCAATGTTGTCCATACCGGCGATTTTAAATTTGACTTAACCCCTGTAAATCAGGAGCATGCTGATATCCATAGGATGGCTGAAATCGGCCGCAGTGGAGTGCTGGCCCTGCTATCAGAAAGCACAAACGCTGAGCGGTCTGGCTTTTCGCCAACTGAACATATTGTCGGGGAAAACATTGAGGAAGCATTTATGAAAGCACCACGCAAGATTATCATCTCAACTTTCGCTTCCAATGTGAGCCGTGTTCAGCAGGTTGTGGCCGCTGCGATTAGAACAAACCGAAAGCTGGTCCTGCTTGGAAGGAGTATGGTAAATGTCGTGGATGTAGCTATTGAACGCGGTTACCTGACAGTTCCTGAGGGTATGATTGTGAATCCAAGAGAAGCGATGAATCTGGCTCCTGAAAAGGTGTGCATATTATGTACCGGCAGCCAGGGTGAACCGATGGCTGCCCTTTCACGGCTCTCTACCGGAAATTACCGTGATGCAGAGATTCATCCTGAGGATACCGTGATTCTTGCAGCATCCCCAATCCCGGGGAACGAACGCGATGTCTCTAAAATTATCGACAACCTGTTCAAGCTGGGAGCCCGGGTGATATACGGTTCAGGAAGCTCAACAGGGATGCATGTGTCCGGCCACGGCTATCAGGAGGATTTAAAGCTTATGCTCACATTGATGAAGCCGAAATATTTTATCCCGATTCACGGTGAATATAGAATGCTTCACCATCATAAATTGCTTGCTGAATCCATCGGTGTTGAAACTGGGCATACATTTATCATTAAAAATGGGGATGTCGTTGATATCGAGAACGGAGAAGCACGCCAGACCAGGCGGGTACCTGCCGGAGATACTTATGTTGATGGAGTGGGAGTTGGTGACATTGGCAGCATCGTGCTCCGGGACAGAAAGCAGCTGTCCGAGGATGGGATGATTGTGATCGTACTGACCATGAGCAAGAATGAGCGCAAAATGATATCAAGACCTGATACGATATCCCGAGGTTTCGTCTACGCACGGGAATCCGAAGATTTGCTGAGAGAAATAAATCGGATTGCGGAGAAAACCGTCAATGATCTTCCAGAACAGGATAAAAGCCAGTGGAATGTCATCAAGCAGAGCATTAAGAAATCACTTGGGCAGTATTTATTTGAAAAAACAAAGCGCAAACCAATGATCCTGCCGATTATAATTGAAATATAAACGAAAAGAGGCAAGCCTAAAACGGCTTGCCTTTATCGCAGTCTAATGCTCAGTAAGCCCCACCCTTTGATCCAGAGGTTCAGGTCTAACTGAGCATATAGGCCAGATTGGTTCAACTAACAATCAGTTGGGAAACCACCCGCTGATTGAAGCTTCACTCTATCTAAAGGGCTGCTTAACCGCGGCGTCCGCCTCGGCCGCCCCGCTTTCCTTCAGTATTGCGCTTTAATGAAGAAATATTTTCTTCACTCGATTTTAAGAATTTTGCCATTTTGTCTTCAAAGCTTTCCTTCGGCTTAAAGTTTCCTTTAGAACGGAAATCTCTGGAACCGCCGCGGCGATCATCTCTTCCCTGGCGCGGCGGGCGCTGAGAATAAGAAGATTGGCCTTCAGGTCTGTCCACTGCTTTTTTGATGGAAAGGGCAATTTTGCCTTCCTTCTCGCTAAGCACTTTAACAGTTACCTCATCGCCAACTTTTAAATGCTCATTCACATCTTTAACATAGCTGTCCGCTACCTCACTAATGTGAACAAGACCTGTCGTACCGCCTGGCAGTTCGACAAAAGCTCCGAAATTTGTAATACCTGTTACTTTTCCTTGTACCTTACTTCCAATTTCGATTGACAAAAAAACTTCCCCCTCGGTAGTGTTAACAACGTCTTATTATAACTTTTTTTAAAGATAATTTCAATGCCGGCGATATCCCTACGATATTCTACCCGTTAAAATTCGGGATAAATCATATTTTTTGTTCAAATTTAGTAAAATTTATATATTTAATTGCTTGTTGGGCCATTATTTCAGCCAATTTTGTATGCAGATGGCACACTTTTATATTGAAAAATATTTTTATGTGCAGATAAAAATTTTATGTGCGCATAACGCTTTTTTATGTGCGGAAGGATAATTTAATTAAAAATTTATTTTTATGATATATTGGCAAACAAAAAAAGCTCCTGAAACAGGAGCTTAAACCTTACACAGTATGACCTTCCTGAAGAACCTTCCTGCTGAAATGACGCTTCATTATAATCCCATACAGGGACGCCAATACCTGCTGAAAGAGCATACCGATGACCACAGGAACAGCAACAGGAGCAGGAAAATAAGTAACTGCCAGGACGGAGCCAACGCTGATATTCCTCATCCCGCCATTAAACGTAACGGCCACAGTCGTGCCCTGATCGTATTTCAGTAAATTAGCGATGATGAAAGAGATAAGATAGCCCATAAACGCCACACAAAATACAGCAAGCCCGATGAGGACCAATTTAAAATTTACCTCCTTCAGATACGGGGCGACGACAGCTCCATTCAGCATGACCACAATGGCCATTCCTAGCTTAGAAAAAGGAGAGAGCCGGCTGCTCAAGGCTGCAGCGCTTTTTCCTGCGAATTGATTGAAGAGCATGCCAAGAAAAGAAGGCAGAACAATCATGCCGAATAATCCAGCCATCATCGGCACAACATCGATCTGTACAGATTTCTGGAAAAATATCGACAATGTCAGCGGAACAATAAATGGTGACAAAAAGGTATCTACCAGAATGATGGACAATGTCAGCGGAATATTGCCGCGATAAATGGAAACCCAGATGAAGCTCGATATGCCGGTCGGAATGGCCATAGCCAATACCAGCCCGGTAATAGTTAATGAATCATCACCAAACGCAAGTTTACCTGTGCTCCATGCAAAGAGAGGCATCAAAATATGAAGCAGAAACAATATGAGGAAAAGCGGCTTTGGATGATGAAGGATTTCTTTTAAACTGCTAAAACTGGAGTTCAGACTTCCTGAAAACGTCATAAACGCAAAAACCCAAGGGATGATAAAAGCAAAATCCTTAATATAACCAGCGAGCATAACACCTAGAACCACGCTTATTGGAGTAATCAATGGCATCATTTTCTCCAGTTGTTTATTGATTTGAATTAGCACACTGAGTACTCTCCTTTTCCGAATAATTGTTTACCTAACTAATTATTTTATCATAATCTGGCTGGTTATATATCAAAATAGTAAAAAAGAGCCAAAACTCGGCTCTTTTGATTATCTCCGTTTTTCCGGCATATATTTCAGCCATTTTCCCAGCCTCCAGCTGTTTACTCCAAACCCTGCAAGCGCAATGGCTGCGATGCCTGCGGATAATTGCATGATCAGCATTTCTTCTAAATAAATGCCAAAGCCAGACCCAGTTAAACCTAGCATGAATAGCTGAAAAAGCTGTTTTTTTCGATTTTCATAGATCGTAAACTGAAAATCCCTTCTTTGCCCGGCCTCTTTCATTTTTTCCAATTTACGCGGTGTTTCCAGGAATTCCACTGCTGAATGAAAAATTTTAAAGAGCGGCTGGGATTGAATAATGCTCCAAATGAATGACCATTTATTCCCCTGTGAGCTTAACCACTCTGTAAAAACTGGTTTGCCAAGGTCAAGAAGATCATCTTCTGGTGCCAGATGGCGAACAATCCCTTCTATTGTCATAAATGACCTGCCCAGAAAAACAAAGCGGGTTGGCACCTGGATCGGAAGAGCAGCAATCATATCATTTAGTTCAAGCTTAAGAGCCACTAGATCCATATCTTTTACCTGAGAAAGGTCAAATGCCATCCATTCTGACAGCAGCTTCTCCATTGTTCCCGCATTAGCTTCCGGCAGCAAAAATCCCAGCTGTGACAGACATTCGACTGCTTTACTGTAGTTTTTAGCGAGAATGGATTCAATTAAATTCTGAAAAGAGACTGCATCTTTTTTTGAAATTTCCCCGGCCATGCCGAAATCAAGAAGAATGATCCTCCCCTCCCTTGTAAACAGCACATTTCCTGGATGGGGATCGGCATGAAACATCCCAGGTTCCAGCCATTGCGGCAGGAAGATCTTCATCAAACGGCGTGCCAGATCGTGACGGGATATCTCAAGCTTTTCAACCGCTGCTGAATCATTGAGTCTTTTTCCCTCCACCCATTCCATGACAAGCACTTTTGAAGTGCAAAGCTCCTGATGCACGCGGGGAATTTTAACCAACTCATTATCTTTAAATCGCTCCTTAAAATAAAGCAGGGTATCCTTTTCCTTTGTAAAGTCAAGCTCCCGCTCAATAACCTGCTTTAGCTCCTGAAATAGGACCTTTAAATTAAGGAATCCCTTAGGAATAGGGACAAACCGATCCGCAAACCAGACAAGAATACTTAGGGTAAGGAAGTCGGTATGTACGATGGATTGAATATCAGGACGCTGTACTTTAATGGCGACAATTGAGCCGTCCTGGAGAGCGCCTTTATATACCTCCCCAATCGATGCTGATGCAATGGCTTCTTTTTCAATCGCCACCACCTTTTTAGAGAGCTCGCTCCCCCACTCTTCGTTTAAAATCCTCTGGATTTTACTCCATTCCGATGGCGGTACCTTATCGGTCAGGTCTTGCAGCTCCTGGATGAAAGCTTTTGGAAGCAAATCAGAACGAATGCTGATGAACTGACCAATCTTAATCAGCAGCCCTTCCAATTCAAAAAGTGTTGTCCGGAATCTTTTCCCGATGCCAGACCATAATTTTTCCCATTCTGCTTCTGATTTGCGGGTCCATTTATACCAGTAAATTTGAAATATAATGTGAAGTGCCATAGAAAGCAATTTGTACATACGGAGCAATTTACTTCTCGCCTTCATTTCCATCATCTTCTTCCCTAGAAAAATATACTGTCTTATTCTGTATTACAGGCTGAATACCCTTTTCTTTTTATACGGTATCATGTTTAAAAGGTTTCATGACATAAAAAACAGCCCGTCCTTACACAAAGGACAAGCTGCCTGCTTGATTCTGCTGAATATACTGATGAGTTATGTTAACAATCTTTTCTTTATCATTGTCCATGGATGCCACATGATAGGAGTTATAGAGCGATATAGCTTTCTTTTTCACGGAGCCAATCTTCTCCAAAATAAAATCTGTACACTCTGCAGGCACCACATGATCTTCTACCGACTTAAAGCCTAATACAGGTGTTTTAATGGAAGGTAATAAGTCTGGTGTTCTTTCCATGATTTTCTGCAATTCGAAGATGGAGGGAACCGGAACTTTCCCGTACGTAATTTCCTCTACATCCTCTTTTTTAATATCTGGTGCACCTTCATCAAGGTATCTGGGATTTGTTTTCCCCTTTAAATATTCATAACATGGAACCCGGAGAGCGGCATTTATTAACACAATACCTGCAATTTCGGGATATTTATTTGCCAGCCAAAGGGTCAATGCACCACCCATTGATTGACCTGCAGCATAAACAGATGTGCATCTGTCTTTTAGAAATTGATACCCCTTTTCTGCTTCAGCAAACCAATCCTCATGAGAGGTTTTTTCCATATCTTTATAATGTGTGCCGTGGCCTTTAAGCCTTGGAGCAAAGACGGTATAGCCAAGCTTGGCAAATGACTCCCCCAAAAACCGTACACTCTGGGGAGTTCCAAGAAAACCATGTGTGATCAGAATCCCGATCTCATTGCCTTCATAGTAGAATGATTCTGCACCGTCCAAAACAGGATAACGTTCATTCATAATCTATTCCTCCCTCAGAATTAATTACTCACATTATATAACCAACTATTCCGACCTGTCAACTTGTATTTAAGCAGAAAAAAGACCGCTCTAAACATATATGGAGCGGTTAGACTAAAGAAAGTATTAACACAAAGATAAGGATGGCGTAACAAGCACCAAAGATAATAGCCCTTACATTAGAGTTACGTGTGTACCCTGTGAAGTTTGCAGGTGATTGAGCAACATCCACCTTCCTGCTGTGAATGACCATACTGATATTGGTCATGATTAGAATCGCAATTGTAAGAAAAAATAAAAACATCGGCTCTATTTTCAGAATTTCCCCGGAATCAGAATGGAAGTAAGCATTGATAAATAGTATGCTGCTAAAAAGCAATGTCCAAATACTCCCCACAATCCGCTGCTTACTCCATTCATTGCCCATCTTTTCTTTTTCATAGATGGCAACTTGTTCGATAACAGGAAGAATAGATTTAGTGGAATTACGTTTTGCCCATCCCACAATTGATTGAATCAGAGTTACCGTGCCAAGGAAAATAAACATTTGCGAAAAAGTAATATCTATTAATATTTGTAAAATGTAAGTCGCACTTAAGAAGAATAGGAGGGTGCCATTTAAGAGCAGGAGCTGCCTGACTCTCAGTTTCTTAATTTCAGAACTGGTCACGATCCCGCCTCCCTATGTCTCATGAAATAAATAATGGGGCTCACGGTTCCCAGGATGACAATCACAAGGAACATCCAAAATCCGCTTCCTCCTCCCATCCCTAACTCATCGGCAAGAATGGCTTCAAAAAATAGTACCTGGCCAGATATAATGATTGAAATGAGGGCAACCGCCATAACCGTAAATCCGTTCAAGAAACCCTGCAAGGCTTTAGGAAGCCAAACAAGAACGAATAGAACCACAGTAATTAATAGGAAACTAGAAATCACTGGCCTCAATAATGTAAAGGTTCCATCTGTTACAAAAGATTGGTAAGTGTACATAAATCCCCCTAATAATTTCTAGAATAGTATTATTTTACAATTAAACAGGAGGTGATGCCACCCTAAAAAAAACGGCTGCACTTTTATGTGCAGCCGTTTTTTAATATCTCTCAAGTAATTCAATAATCACTTTGAATGTTGAGGTTGTGTCCATATAAGCATATTTGCCTTTCCCATTAAAAAAGTTGCCAGTTTGTATGACAGGATATCCCATTTCTTCCAGCAATCTGATTTTTTCATTCAGGTTATCGACAACGAACGAAATATGATGGACACCTTCCCCGTATTTCTCCAGATGTTCCTGCCAAGTACTTGGTGAATCACCTGGTTCGATTAATTCAATTTGAATGAAAGGTGTATTGATAAACATATATCTTGATTTACCTTCTGTTGGCCGGCCTCTGAAAATGACCTGCGTCATTTCACTTGGACCTGATTGTATAATGGGTGGCTTATCGGCACCGAGAAGCTTACAGTAAGCTTCTGCAGCCAAATCCAGATTTTTTACCACGATTGCCAGCTGCTCGACTTTATTTGTTCCAAGCAAGGGGCATAGTGAATCAGGGGGAGCTGCAGTATTTCTTGCCTCAGAGCTTTCCAGGAGTTCAACCAATATCTTGCAGTCTCTCAAGGTATCAGCATAAACATATCTGCCTTCACTGGATGTAAATTCTCCACTTTGCAGTTGTGAGTACCCGCTCTCTTCAAAAAGCGGCATTCGTTCACTGATGGATTCCACATCAAAGGCAATATGGTGTATGCCCTCTCCAGCCCGATCCAAAAACTCCCGCATCGTGCCTGGTTCTTCATTTGGTTCAATAAGTTCAAATTGAACAGTTGGTGTATTTAGAAATGCTAATTTACTTCTTGATGCAGTAGGGTTTCCACGGTAAATTACCTGTGATACTTCCTGATCACCTGTTAAAAACCACTCGGGCTTCGGAACTCCCAGTAAACTTGAAAAAGCCTCACAAGCCTCATCAATATCCTGAACAACAAAAGCCAGCTGGTTTATTTCCTGATTTCCAGCTAATGGCGCTTTAGTAGTTTTGCTTTCTGCCATAAAAAAAATCCTCCTAAATGACGCTTCTCCTTTAAGATAATCCCCGTACAGCAAGTCCTCCATCACTGGAAATCACTTCGCCTGTAATGGCTCGGGATTGATCAGAAGCAAGCAGCAGATACGCTCCAACATGGTCTTCGCTGGTCATAGCTATGCGGAGGGGATTTCGGGATTTAATGCTTTTTGCTTTCGTATCCGGATCGACTGCTGTCACAAACGGCTTAAGCGGGCCTATGACATTGAGTGCCGTCAATGTGCCGCCTGGTGCCACCGCGTTTACTCTGATGTCCGGGGCTAATTCAAAGGCAAGCTGGCGCATTAAGCCGATTTGCGCGTGCTTGCTTGCTGTATACCAGACTCCGCCCCCGTCTGGGTAAAAGCCGGCTCCGGAAACCGTGAAAATCATATTTCCATTTGTTTTTTTCAATTCTTCCGCAGAAGCTTTTGCACCATTAAAATAGCCTTTAACATTAATAGTAAATAACAGGTCATAGGCATCTGACATGGCCTCTGGTGTTACTTCACTAAATTTGGCAAATCCGTCAAATACGCCGGCATTGGCCACGAACACATCGAGTTTTCCCGCCGCTTCCACAGCAGCTCGAACGGCGTTAATGTGATCCCCGTATTCAGTGACGTCCCCTTCCATGCATAGAACACGATCCCCGTATTCCTGTTTCAATTGCTCGAGGCCAGCTGCTGATTTATCCAGTACAGTTACAAAGGCTCCTTCCTGTATAAAAGTCTCTGTAACAGCCTTGCCAATGCCAGAGGCGCCCCCGGTCAAATAGACTGATTTTCCGCTTAGCTGTGCCATACTGAATGTTCCTCCTTAAACAAAAATAGCGAGATTTCTGGTATTGAGTGTTGTTTGATCGACAATGAAAACCCTCTTTGATAATTTCCAGATGCCATCTTCATATGTAAATTCATCACGGCGCTCTCCTGAGATCAGGTCATGATGAATGTCTGTACTCCGGCTGCGATAGATTAGAAGATAACTATTTACAGATGCTTTTTCATTCGGGACATAGTCTGCCAGTTTTACATTGCTTACAAAGCGGCGGGTGCGGGAAGGAGGAATTTCCGCCCAAGCATAGTCCGTTTTTAACCGTTCGACTCTCAGGCTCAGCAAATCTATATCATCATTAAAAGAAAACATATCTTCCGCATAATCCGGCCTTTCGGTGCCTTCCTTATTGACACGTACAGGCATTTGATAAATCAGGGATGGATGCATAAGGCTGAACCAGCCATCAAAATCAATATGATCAAGCAGCTCAGCTTCTCTGTAGAGCCATTGTTCAAATTCATAGGTTGCGAGCATTTTCTCTAAACTCATTCCGTATTCCCCCATTTCAGGCATCGTTCCAGTTTACTTAAGCGTTTATGAGATCAAGCCAGTAGCGATAGAAATTCCTTTGATTTGCTTCAGAAAACTTATCATCGTAGACAACACCCGGACCGGTGAAATCGCTGACCGGTTCCCGGTGCATGCCCATCGTATAATTGTAAACAAGTTCTTTCATAACAGGCATTGGCCCTGATGCGGCAGCGGTGATGTCAGTAAAAACTTCTGTATCATCCTGCTCAAAAATGCCTGAAGGGCTGAACGTTAAAATGAAAGAATCCCTTGAACGTTTCTTCCAGTCCTCTGCAGCATTTTTCTCTACCAGGAACCAGGCAATCACCTCCATTTTATCTGGCCCAATTGGCCTCCACATCCGAACGGTTGTATTCGAAATCAGCTGTCCTTTTACCTTTGTATGTGAAATGAGGAAGCTCAGGTTTGGAAAGATGTTTCCGATCATATTTTTCAAATTGGCCAGCACATCATATTGTTCATCTGTTAAATTGGATTTATATTCAGATTTTAGCTCTTCAGGGAATGCGAAGTCAGGATTAGGAGTACCCAGATTTAAACCATGCCCGTTCATAGTGTGGATTTGGTATCCCTTTTTGGAATATGTCGCACTGGGCACCATGCCCAATTTTGCAATGGATCCATGAGTGACCATTGTGTGGTAGGAATCGCCGACAAAGTTATCTGCTCCTACCTTCCAGTTTGAATGGATGATAAACCTTTGCGGAGGGCCGACGACTTCCATTTCAGCACGTCCGGCTAAAATATCCAAATACCATTTGAAATCGCCGAGGAAATCTGATAGAGACTCAGCTTCTTCATTCCAGGTTCCAAAAACAAGGCCTTTATATGATTCAATCCTTATTTTGTGAAGTCCCAGTTTGGACTTATCCAGGTCAGCACCATAAATATCCTTCTGCAGAGGTACTCCAATAAGATCACCATTGTTTTTAAAATTAAATCCATGATAAGGACATACAAATGAAGATTTATTTCCTTTGTCAGCACGGCATAATTTCATCCCCCGGTGTGTGCACATATTGTAAAAACCGCGGATTTCATTCTCTGAATCTCTTGTAATAATAATGGAGTAGCCTGCTAAATCTCTTAACATATAATCATTTTTATTCGGGATTTCTGATTCATGGCCAATAAAAAGCCAGGTTTTCATAAACACCTTTTTATGCTCAATATCGTAAATCTTAGGATCTGCGAGGATAAAGGCAGGAATGGATCCAGCCTCAGGCTGGACTGTTTCGTTCAAGTAGCCGATCGTTTCTTTTTGGGTCATTTCTTCTAAATTCTTAGTTGTCGTTTTAATCATATGTAAATTCCCCCTTCGTCTTAAAATAAGCTTCTCCAAGGAGCGAGGAAAAGAATGAAATATTCTCTTCCTGCTGTTGCACCAGTTTACATCTATCCAACCCGGATCATCTCATCCCTATTCTTCAATGAAGCCAGGATGCTTAGAGCTGCCAGGTAGCTTGTCTTTGGATTATTAGGCATCGGGTCATTTTCGACTTGAAGCGATAGCTTTCCGAAAGAACCTGCTGCCTCAATCGTATGGCTATTTTTCCTTGCTGCTGGATCGGATATGATTTTAACTCCGGTATTCTCGGCACCTAATCCCGCGAGAGACAAGATAATGGAAACATTGATATTCTTTGGGAATAATCTAATGGCTTCGGCGGCAGATCCCTCAAAAAGCACCTTTTCCCCATCAAGCGGGGCACCAGGAAGTGCCTGAGGAGGCTTCCTGGTGATAATGGAGACAGAATCCAGCTCACCAATCGATTTGGCAGCTTTTAAAATATCCAGTCCGCCGATTGCCCCTGATGGCAAGTGGATTTTCGTATTATTTAAGATGCAGATTTCTTCAAGGCACTTATAAAATTCCCGGTCTGCCAATGCCCCAACACTGCTGACAACCAGATCTTTGCCTGAAAGCAAAATGGAAGCAGCATACTCTTCTACAGCTTCAACAGTTGCTGCTTCAATAACCAGGTCGGCATCGGATTTTAAAAGGGATTCCACGTCTTCAAAGATTTCCGCTTCAAATCCACGTGATAGTTCCTTTGCCTGTTCCTGGCAGCGAGTATGAAGGCCAATAATTTTCGCATTCGGTATTAAGCAGTCTATATTAATGCTTTGAAGCAGGAACCTGCCTATATTCCCGCCTCCTATTAAGGCTAATTTCATATCGGTATCCCCCTAATTGGCAAAACCATAGGAATCTGCAAAAAACTCCAGACCGCAATGCCGCGTTTCTCGTGAAAGTCCGCTTTCCTTTAGGCCCGGGAAGTCCAGATGGAGATCCTGAAAAACGGTATGATTATTTTGGAAAACGGCGCCGGCCTCTAACCGGTCTGCAAATTCAAGTGCTTTGGATTCATCCTCTGTCCAAACAGAAGCCCTTAAACCAAATTCACTGTCATTTGCCAGGCTGATGACTTCCTCATCCTCTTTAAATGGAAGGATTGGAATGACAGGTCCAAACTGTTCGGCACGAACAATTTCACTTTTCTGATCCACACCGGTGATGATTGCAGGCAGTATGTAATAGCCTTTATCCCAGGACTCTGGATCAAGCTGAATCCCTCCTGTGATGACGGTAGCTCCGGATTTTCTGGCACGTTCGATCAGCCCATTCACATATTCGTACTGGGCCTTATTGTTCAAAGGCCCCATCTCGGCATCAGGCTGAATGCCATTTCCAACCTTAATATGCTGAAATTCTTTTCTAAGCTTTTCTACCAGCTCCCCGTATCGGGATTCATGGACATAGATCCTTTTGATGGCTGAGCACACCTGGCCTGCTGCCCTAAGAACTCCGAAACGCAGTCGCTTAATAGCGCTTTCATCCAGATTGGCATCTTCGAGAATAATAGCCGCATCATTTCCGCCAAGCTCCATGTAGACATTTTTCACCGTGCCTGAAGCAGCTCGCATGATTTCTTTCCCGGTCTCGGTACTGCCGACAAATGCAATGGTTCGGATTCGCGGATCTGAGCAAAGCTTATTGCCGATCAGCCCTCCTGAACCAGTTACAACATTAATGACTCCATCAGGGAAATAAGAAGCCACTGTCTTGAGGAATGACATGATTGTTAGCGGACAGCTTGTCGCCGGCTTTACAACGACTGTGTTTCCGGCAAGAACAGCTGGGATCACCCGCTTAAACGTAAGGATCATTGGTGAGTTCCATGGAGAGATCACTGCCGTTACCCCACGGGGACGCTTTCGGATTTGGACCTTCTGGGAACCGGGAATGGATTCAGGCTTCCACCATTCCAAAAGTTCTTCGGCAGCTTCCTTCATAATATCAACACATCGCAGTAGGTCTTTTTTCGCTTCCACCAGCACTTTTCCATTTTCTCGGATCAGCAAAGTGACGTTCTCTTCGACACTTGCTTTAATCTCGTCGGCAGCGAGCTTCATCCGGTTTGCCCGGTCCTCAATCTCACTTTTCGACCAGGTTTCAAAAGCCTTTGCTGCAGCAGAAATGGCCAATTCAACCTGTTCTTCTGTACACAAGGCAACTTCGCCCACAACTTCCTGATGATCAGCCGGATTAAGAACATGGGCTGTATTTTCTGTCTGGATCCACTCTCCAGCTATTAAATATTTTCCTGAAACAAATGGATACGTCGAAATCATCCCAAATCACTCCCTTACAACTTTTTCGGTTTGAACGCTTCCGCCGCGCCAGGAGGCCCACCAAATGGTTTCGCCATTGGCCCGACTGCTTCCATATCCACTACGATCATGGATGGTTTTCTTCTTTCCATTGCCTTCTCCAGCTCGGATGAGAATTCTTCCGGAGAACCGATTTTTGCAGATGCAAATCCCATGGACTGAGCCAGCAAAACGAAATCGGGGCTAACTAAATCGACCGCAACCTGCCGTCCATAAGCGGCATCCTGAATATTTCGGAGAACACCATATCCTGCATCATCAAACAGGATGACGATTATCGGAAGGCTTTCCTGTACTGCAGTTGCCATTTCACCGACATTGACCATGAAGCCGCCATCTCCAGCTAATAAAACAACTTGTCTATCCTTACATCCCATTTGTGCTCCGATTGCAGTCGGCAAGCCTTGCCCAATTCCTCCGCCTGAAGCATGTATGGATGTACGCGGCTGATATATTTCAAATAATCGGCTGCCCCAGACATTTGCCTGTACCGTAACGTCACGCACCAATACAGTATCCCGCGGGAGCAATTTACGCATAGCATCAGCAATTTTTTCATATGGTCCAAGTGTTGCTCTCAACTGAAGACGCAGTTCTTTCCTTACTGATAGCACTTCTTCCAAATAATCTTTGGAAGGTGATAATGATTCCTTAGCCAATTCTTCATTTACTTTTCTCAATATAAGCTTAGCATCACCTGCCAGCCCAATGGCCGCGGCATAATTTCTGTTCATTGCCTGGAGATCAGCATCAATGCTGATATGATTTTCTGGAACTTCTATTTTCCAGTTGGAGGTTTCATTCCCTCTAAATCTGACTCCAATGCTGATCAGGAGATCCGATTTTTTCACTAAATCTTTTGTTAATTCAAATGATGCAAAGTGGCCAATACATTGAGGATGATCCTCCGGAATGCTGCCCTTTCCTGATTGGCTCGTAATAACGGCTGCCCCGATCCTTTCCGCAAGCTCCTGCAATTCTTTGGAAGCCCCGGAGCTAATGACGCCCCCACCTGCCCAAATGACCGGGCGGCGGGCCTGGCTGACTTTGGTTATCGCCTCTTTTGGAAGATACGATATTGAGCTGTTTTCCTGTACTGAAACATACACTTCTTCCAATGAATAATCCGGTATAATTGCAGATTGGAAATCGATTGGAATTTCTACTGAAACAGGTCCTGAAGGTACAGCAGCAGCTTCCTTAATGGCTTGCCTGATAACCGCAGCTGCCTGTTCAGGCCTTCTTAGCCGCATAGCTTTTTTGCATGAACCCTCCATAATAGACAGCTGGTCTTTACACTCGTGAATATAGCCTCTTCCAGTTCCCAAATAGGGGGATGCAACCTCACCTGTTAAATGCAGGAGCGGAACCCCCGCTGCCCATGACTCAATCAGTGAACCAGCAGCGTTTCCTGCACCAGTTCCCGTACTCGTGATGACCACTCCCAATTTTCCTGTCGCACGGGCATAACCATCTGCCATATTTGCCGCACCGCTCTCCCCGCGAGAGCATACCAGATGAATTCTTCCATCACGGAGGATGGCATCATAAATCGGCATATTATGAATGCTTACAATCCCAAATGCCACCTCAACACCAGCACGGACGAGTTCCTTCACAACTGCATCTGCTGCAGTAAATTCCATTTGCTCACTTGCTTTTACCGGTGCAATTTCCAATTGTTCCTGTTGGCTCATCCTAATCATTCCTGCCTTTGCTTAATATTAAAGCGCTTTCCCCAGCGCTCCAGCTGTCTCAATGGTTGATCCTGAAACATAACTTGCCTGCTTTGAGGCTAAAAAGAGAATGACACTGGCTACTTCTTCTGCTTCTCCAACCCTGCCCAGCGGAATCTCCCGCTTTACTGCAAGATCTTTGTAATATTCCTCGGCATCCATATCAGGTGCATTTTTCAATCGTCTGCGTTCCCACTGGTCAGTACGGATTAATCCAAGACTTACGGAGTTGACCAGGATATTGTCTGATGCAAGCTCTTGGGAAAGCGTTTTACTTAAGTTTAAAAGACCTGCCCTTGTTGCGGCCGTAGCAACCATATGTCTTTCAGGTTCCTTTGCAAGCGTCGCATTAATATTGATGATCCTTCCGCCTCCGCGCTTCACTAAATATGGATGGACAGCACGTACCGCATGGATAATGGCAAAATATTTTAACTGAATCTGTTCCTGCCATTGCTCATCTGTAATATCAAAGAAATACCCCATAACACTTTGTCCGGCGGCATTAACTAAAATATCAATTCCTTCAAGCCGGGATGCTGCTGAATCGACAAAACGATTAACATCCTCTTTATTTGTTACATCACAAGTGGCGGCAAAGATTGATTCCCGTGGCCCGAAATGCAATAAATGGTCAAATGCTTTATCCTTCCTCTCTGCATTTCTGCCGCATACCGCAACTTTTGCACCTTCCTGAAGGAACATTTCTGCTGTTTTGAGGCCTACTCCCGAAGTCCCGCCCATTATGACTGCTGTTTTTCCTTTTAAACCAAAGTCCATAACGATACCCCTTTCAAATAGCTTTAGGTTAATGCATTCACGTTAACCCAACCTGGATCAGGCTTTCCGCCCATCGCTGCACGTGCTTCAGGTTTTGGAGGTCCGGCTATTCCCCATTGATCCATCAGGTGTGGAACCCTTTTCCATACTCGAGCCACCCATTCTTCCTCATCTTCAATGGTTTCTAAATAACACGTGTATTCCATGACAAATTTGGCAGGATCCTGAAAGTAACAGAAGATGTTATTTCCCGGTCCATGGCGTCCAGGCCCCCAAAGCTCCTGATAACCTGCTTTTCTGACGTTTGAAATCCCCCGCATGACTTCATCCACCGTGTCTACCTCATAGGCAATATGATTGACAGATGCATGCCGGTCCTGATTGAAGGCAAGTGAGTGATGCTTCCTGTTGCAGCGAAGGAAAGACATTTGGTGTTCGCTCCAATCAGTTACCTTAAATCCTAAAATATTAGTATAAAAATCTGTAATCATATCCAGGTCTGCCGTATTCATGACAACATGATTCAGCTTCACCGGATCCACATTCTTCTTATTCCAGATAGTCGTGTGCATTTCCACCCATGCTGAAAGTTCAATGCAGCGGTTTTCCGGATCAGCAAAGCGAAGTCCGTACCCTTTACCTTCTTCATCTAAATAGCCCGGCGGTGAAATAACCGGGATACCCTTGGAAGCCAGAATCTCCGCTGCGCTGTCAACGGCGTTCTTATCAACCATTCCAAATGCAATATGGTGAAGCCCCGCTTTTTCTCCCCGCTTCAAATTTAAAATATGATTCTCTGAACCAGCACCCCTGAAATAGACAGAATCCCCATCCTCGGATACCTTATCAAGTCCCCAAATCTTCTCGTAAAACTCAGCCTGCTCCTCAAGAACTGGAGTAATGAGACTAATGTGCCTCAAGTGAGTAATACCTAACATCCTATGCACCTCCAAAATAATAGATTTACAATCCTCCGATCATTGGCTGCCGAGGAAACATTTTTTGTTAAAGGAACCGGGATGACCCGGCAGAGTTAAATTTAGCGGACCATCCCGGTTATATTCATTAGAGTGCCAGTTTGCCAGAAACTATTATTTTCCGTTGATGATAGCTTCTCTTTCTTTCGCACGCTGAATGCGCAGCTCTTCAAGAGCACTCCCTTTCGGATATGTAGGAAGATTTGGTTTTACTGCTCCAAGCATAACCAGCATTAATGCTTCTTCATCGCCATCATTATGAATGCCGCGGTACACTCCCGGAGGAGAACTGATGCAGTCACGCTCATTCAGACGAATTTCATGTACTTCATCCTTGCCTACTTCCTGGATAAGAGCCTTTACACTCCCTTTAAGAATAAAGAAAACTTCTTCCACATCATCATGAAGATGAAGAGGTCCAACACATCCAGCTGGAAGCACCATCGTGCTGAGTGTGAAATGTTCCGCTGCGATTACATTTGAATCATTATTCGCTGTTGCCCCGCGGCCAATATATCTCATTTGCGCCCTTTTGTACTTTGGATCAATTTCTTCTTGAAATTTAAGAACATTCCAGTCCAGTGATCGATCTTGCAGCCTTGCTACATATTTTTTTTCGAAAGCTTGCACATCAAATTTTTCAGCTGACATATAATATCACTCC
>Ga0180215_1001720_pt1 | contig 23438 bp, 15 predicted proteins | sample eDN3rd37CBELigBY_FD_128871 | JGI IMG/M metagenome (GOLD analysis project Ga0180215, IMG submission 128871) | Enriched backyard soil microbial communities from Emeryville, California, USA - eDNA 3rd pass 37_C BE-Lig BY (version 2) (version 2) | ecosystem: Environmental > Terrestrial > Soil >...
GCGATGGCGGCGGGGGCGGCGCGCTCGGCTGCGGCGGCTCGCGCTGCACCCGTGCAGGCGGCTCCTTCGCAGGACGCGCCGCCCGCCCAGGTGGCGACGGCACCCGCGTCGCCCGCCGCCGCGCCGGCGCAGGCGAACGCACCGGCGGCAGCAACGCCCGCGCCTGCTCCCGCTGCGCCCGCTGCCGCGCCTGCGCAGCCGACCCCCGCGGTTCCGCCGCCGCCCGCAGCGGCGCGCATGGCTGCCGCCGCCGCCCGCCCCGCGCCCGGCGCCGTTCCCGTCCCGCCGCGGCCGCAGATCGCCTCCCCCGCCACCGAGGCGGCGGCCGTCCCGCCCGATGCACCGGCCCCGGTGATCGCCTGGACCCCCGGCCCCAGCGGCAAGATCGGGGCGATCCGTTGAGCACGGGCGTCCCGCGCGCAGCAGGCGGCCTCGCCGCCGCCGCGCTCCTACTCGCCCCCGCCGCTGGCGCGGCGAAGTCCCTCGCCCGCGAGGGCACGGTGGCCATCCTCCCCACCGCCCGCTTCGCCTCCCAGCCGAAGGGGTTCGACGGCGCGGCGGTCGCCCCCGCGCTGGCGCTCGCCTTCGGCTTCAAGCCCAGCGCCGACCTCGAGCTCGGCATCGACATCGGCGCCTCGATGGCCTCGGCGAAGGGCGCGGGCGGCACCTGGGATCTCCTCGGCGCGCCGCTCCTCGTCCGCCTGAGCTGGACGCCCATGCCTGCCTGGGACGTGCGCCCGGTCTTCCACCTGGGCGCGGGCAAGGCCCTGGTCACGGTGGACGGCCCCAGCTACCGCGAGCACACCCCCTTCGCCCTCCAGGCGACCGCCGGCCTCCAGGCCGACCTCTCCGACGCGCTGGGGCTGTGGGTGGACGGGGGCTACCTCCACGCCCGGGCCGAGGATCCGGTCCTCGGCACCGTCGACGGCGGCGGGGCCCTCGCCCGCGCCGGCCTCTACTTCCGCTGGGAGCCGATCCCCGCCCGCGGCTTCTGACCCGCCGCCAGCCCCGGGGAAGAAACGCTTGCTTTGCGAGCGTTTGGGCGGTGAACTTCCAAATTCTCAACACGGGCTGGGAAGAAGCCGACGGAGAGCCGGATGGAGAAGGAGCTCGCGGACATCCGCAAGGAGATCGTCGAGGCGCGCAACCTCGTGATCAAGAACGACAACCTGCTCAAGAACCTCGGCTCCGACCTGAAGGTGATGGCGAGGAAGCAGGAGTCCTTCGAGCGCAAGCAGTGGATCTCCTCCGCGGTCGCCTACCTGGCCTTCGCCGCCCTCGCCGCGCTGATCGGCATCCTCGGCGCCCAGGGCTACGTGGCCCAGGCGCGGAGCGAGAACGCCGCGCTGCGCGCCCAGGCCGAGGAGGCGACCAGGGCCGCCGCCGCGGCGAAGGAGGAGCTGGCCGGCGCCCGCGAGGCCTCGCAGGCGGCCCTCGCCGCGTACCTCAAGCTGGAGGCGGGCAGCGCGGCGGAGCGCGAGGCGGCGGCCACGGCCCTCGCCTCGATCGATCGCACCCGCCTCTCCCGCCTCGAGGCCCGCGCCCTCGACGACCGCGGCAGGGCGATCATCCAGGCCCTCGCCGACGAGAAGTTCGACGCGGGCCGCACCGCCTACCTGCGCCAGAACTACGCGCAGGCGGTGGAGGACATCTCCAAGGGCCTGGCGCTCTGGCCGGATCACCCGGAGGCGGCCGACTACAACTTCTACCTGGGCTCCGCCGCCCTCGAGATCCGCAAGAACGACGTCGCCGCCCAGAGCCTGCAGCGCTTCGTCGACGAGGCGAAGGGGCGCAAGAACAAGGACTACGGCTACCTCCTCCTCGCCCGCGCCTACGAGGCCCTCGGCCAGACCGAGAAGGCGGAGAAGGCCTACCGCGACGGCATCCAGAACTTCCCCGCCAGCGAGTTCTACCGGGCGATGCGCAGCGGCCTCTCGCGCCTGCTCAAGGCGAAGCAGGGCTCCTGATCGGCCCGCCGCGCCGGCAGGCGTCCGCGCCCGATCGGCCCGGGAGACGGGGCCGATCGGCGAACGACGTTGACCGGCGGACCTTTTGCCCGCAAGGTTGCCCGCCGTGAGCGCCGAAATCCCGCAGACCCGTGTCTACCGCCGCATCTTCCAGGCCCTCCATGCCCTGGTCGCGGTGACCTTCTGCGTCCTCCTCTTCCTCGGCGTCTGGCGCGGCCTCTCCGACATCCGGCCGGAGCGCAGGCTCACGCCGGACAGCGCCGAGCGCTGCGTGGAGCGCGCCGCCGAGCTGCGGGGCGAGCTCCTCGACCGGCTCGGCTCCATCCCCCACGCCGCCTCCGCGGCGGCGGAGGGGCAGGCGTTCGAGCGCTGGTCGGTCGGCTACCGCGCCCGCCTCCTCGACGCCCGCGCCCGCTGCAGGAAGCCGGCGGACGCCACGCCGGAGCAGACCGAGGCGATCCGGACCGCCTACGAGGCGGTGATCCGCACCCTGGACCTCTCCGCCATCTCCGCCACCCACTGGGCCCGGCACCTCGGGCCGTCGATGGACGAGGCGAGCCGGGCGATCGAGGCGGCGCGGACCCGGCGCTGATCAGGGCGCGGCGGGCAGCTCGAGGCCGAACCGCCCGGCTGCGTCGGTGAACCCCTCGCCCACCAGCTGCGGCGCCTTGCCTTCCTCCACCCGCCAGGCGCGCACCATCGCCCGGTGGAGGCGCTCCTCCCGCCCGTCGCGGGCGGTGGAGACCACCGTGCCCACCACCCGCGCCGCGGCGGGAAGCTCCAGATCGCGCCAGCCGTCGGCGACGAGCGGCGCCTGCAGCTCGTACCTGCGCCAGGCGCCGTAGATCGGCTCGGGCTGGACCACCAGCTCGTACCGGTCCGGGTCGAGGAGGAGCTGGTAGCGGCCGCCCGCGCCGCTCACCGTCGCCGCGCGGCGGCCCTCGCCCAGGGGCAGGGCGAGCACCCGCGCGCCGGGGAGGGGATCGCGCTCCGGCGTGAGGATCCTGCCGCTGAGGATCAGCGACCGGGCGAGGCGGATGGTGCGCTGGGCGGGGACGCCCGGCTCCACCACCAGCGCCTCGGCGCACGCGTCCGCCTCCTCCTCGATGCAGCCGCCCACCGCGGCCTCGAGGCCGGCGGGCGGCTCCACGCGGAGGTGGTAGGTGGCGGGTGCCAGCCACAGCTCGTAGCGCCCGTCGCCCAGCTCGGTGGCGACGGGCGGCGCGAAGTGCTCCCGTCCATCGGCCGAGGAACCGATGGCGCGGATCCGCGCGCCGGAGACCGGGGCGCCGTCGGGCGCGAGGACGAGGAGCTCCACCCGCTCGAGGTTCGCCTCCGCGCCGATCCCCACCGCGCCGAGATCGACCAGCGGCGCCTCCGGCAGGGCGAAGCGGAACGCCTTCTCCGGGAAGGTGGGCCACGTGGTCGACGTGGGGGTGAGCCGCAGCTCGATCTCCCCGCCGCCCGCCGGCGGATGGAAGGCGAGGATCCGGCCCTCCGCCGGCGCGACGCAGGTCCGCCCCGCCTCCCGCTCGATGGGGAGCGCCCGGGAGAGCGGCTCGCCGGTGAGGGGATCGAAGAGCTGGGCCCGCACGCCGCAGCGGGGACGGGGATCGCGCTCCGCGTCGATCACCACGTCGAAGCGCGCGTGGCGCACCTCGCCACCGGGCGCAACCTCGCCCATCTCCTCGATCCTACAGCGGGAGAGCTCCACCTGCAGCCGCTCCGGCGGCGGCAGCTCGCCGCTCTCGTCCGCGGGGAGGAGGAAGGTGAGCGACCAGGTGCCGGGGGAGAGGGGGAGGAAGAACGCGCCGCCCACGCTCTGCTGCGTCCGGCGCTCCTGCCCCGGCAGCCCCGCCACCGTACCGACCGCCACCACCTCCGTGCCGGCGGCGGTGTTGCCCCGCACGCCGGACGGCCCGCAGAGATCGAAACGCAGCGGCTGCTCGCCCATGGCGAAGGTGGTGGGGTGGAGCCCGGTGCCGGGCTGGGGGATCACCTCGAAGGTGATCGTCCCCTCGGGCGTCCCCAGCTCCTGGCAGATCTCCGCGAAGCAGATCAGCCCCTCCGCGCACTCGGTGTCGAGCTCGCAGTCGGCGCCGACGCTCCCCGGGCAGCCGGTGGAGAGGAGGAGCGCGCAGAGGAGGAGCGGCGTCAGCGGACGCATCGGATCTCTTCGGTGACGGTGACCTTCCAGCTCGTCTCGTCCCAGTCCTTGCCGGGCAGCACCGCGCGGTTGCGCGGCTCCGCCTCCGGATCGGGATCGAAGCCGTCGGAGACCACCGCCTCCACCACCAGGTAGCCCGCGGCGCCGGAGGCGTACTGGCGCGGCGCCAGCTCGAAGCTGTCGCCGGCGGGGGTGCGGATCCCGTCCACCATCTCCGGCGAGGGGGCGATGTACGTCTCCTGCACGGGCTCGAGGTGGTCGGGGCCGTAGTTGACGAACCAGCGCACCACGAGGCCGTCCGCCCTGTCGTAGTCCTCGATCCCGAGCAGCTCGAAGACCACCGGGCAATCGCGCTGGGTGACCACCGTGCTGGTGGAGGGGGAGCGGAGCACGATGCGCGGGGCGTCGTTCCCCTCGCGCGGCGGCTCCATCTCTTCGATCTCCTGGGGCACGAGGCAGCCCGCGCAGAGCAGGGCGGTGACGGGCGCCAGACGCCTCCGGATCGTCATCCCTCCGCTCCACCCTCGTCGTGCTGCCGCTCCGCCTCGAGGTGGCGGAAGATGGTGCGGGGATCGACGCCGAGGTCCTTGGCGGTCTTGGTGCGGTTGCCGTTGTTCCGCTCCAGCACCTCGTTGATGTAGCGCTTCTGGAACTCCTCCTTGGCCTGCTGCAGCGGCATGATCGGTTCCAGGTTCTCGGGGCGCAGCTCCAGGTCCTCCGCGGAGACCATCGCCTTGTCGGTGAGGACCACCGCCTTCTTCACCCGGTTCTCCAGCTCGCGAACGTTCCCCGGCCAGCCGTACTTCTTCATGGCGATGGTGGCGTTGGGGGTGAAGCCGCGCGCCTTCGAGGAGAACTCGCGGGCGAAGAGCTGGAGGAAGTAGCGGGCCAGCACCACCACGTCCTCGCCGCGCTCCCGCAGCGGCGGCAGGTGGAGGTTGACCACGTTGAGCCGGTAGTAGAGGTCCTCGCGGAAGGTCCCCTTCTTGATCTCCTCCTCGAGGTTCTTGTGGGTCGCGGCCACCACGCGGATGTCCACTGTCTCGGAGCGGTTGTCGCCCACGCGGGTCACCACCCGCTCCTGCAGCGCCCGCAGGATCTTCACCTGGAGGTGGACCGGCATCTCGCCGATCTCGTCGAGGAAGAGGGTGCCGCCGTTCGCTGCCTGGAAGCGGCCGATCCTGTTGGCCACCGCGCCGGTGAAGGCCCCCTTCACGTGGCCGAAGAGCTCGCTCTCCAGCAGGTTCTCCGGGATGGCGCCGCAGTTGATGGCGACGAAGGGCCCGTTCCTGCGCGCCGAGCGCCGGTGGATCTCCCGGGCGAGCATCTCCTTGCCGGTGCCGGTCTCGCCGGTGATCAGCACCGAGATGTCCGTCCCGGCGATCTTGTCGATCTTTCGGTAGACGTCCTTCATCGCCGCGCAGGCGCCGAGGAGCTCGCCGTAGCGGGCCTCCTCCAGCTCCTTGCGCAGGGCGCGGTTGTCCAGCTTGAGCTCGTTGACCAGCAGGGCGTTGCGCACCAGCAGCGACGCCTGCGCCGCGAAGATGGTGAGCAGATCGAGCGAGTGCTCCTCGAAGAGGTTCACCACGCTGTCGTTGCCCACGTAGATCAGGCCGAAGAGGTTGCCGCGCTCCATCAGCGGCGCGCACATCACGCTGCAGAGCTTGAGGTTGACCACGCTCGCCGCCGCGTTGAACTCCGCGTCGTGGAGGGCGTCGGAGACGATGAGCGGCTTCTTCTCGCGGATCACCTTGGCGACGATCGAGTCGGAGACCCGCTCGATCGCGTCCTCGATGTTCTGCCGCGCGAGGTTGCGCGCCACCTTCACCTGGAGCTGGTTTCCCTCGAGGAGGATGAGGAAGCCCTTGTCCGCGGCGGTCACCTCGATCACCGCGTCCATCAGGTTCTCGAGGACGCGGTCGATCTCGTAGTCGCCCAGCAGCCGCTCGGAGAAGGCGTGGAGCTGGCGGAAGGCGGCCATCGCCTCGGGCGAGACGGCGCCCTTTGCGCCGGACGCGGGCTGCGGCCGCGGCTCCTCGAGCACCAGCTCCGCCTTGCCGATCCCGATCACGTCGCCCGCCCGCAGGACCGCCTCGTTGCGGCGCCTGCCGTTGAAGAAGAAGTCGGAGTCGAGGGCCACGACGTTGCAGCCGTCGCCCGCCGTCTGGAGATGGAGCGCGGCGGGGGGCACGGAGGGATCGGCGATCACCACGTCGTTGTCCGCGGAGCGGCCCACGGTGGTGATCCGCTTGATGAGCTGGATCGTGCGGCTGGTCCCGTCGGGAAGTCTCAGGGTGAGGGTCGGCATCCGTTGGCTCCCTAGAAGTCGAGGCCGAGCGAGACCATCCCGCCGCCGGGCAGGGGGCCGATCCGCGGCGCCACCTGCAGCCCGGTCGAGGAGGTCTCCGACTCCGCCTTCTCGAGGGGGCGGACCACCGGCCGCACCACCTCGCTCTCGTAGTTGATCCATGCGTCGGCGACGCCGTAGGCCCACGCGCTCCAGAAGACCGCGGCGGAGGCCCACTTCACCGCGTCGAGCGTCTGGGCGGTGCCCACCTCGCTGCCGGAGAAGCCGCCGTCGTCCCGGAGGTTCTCGATGGCCAGGTAGCTCAGGGCGGAGGTGACGCCCGCCACCACCTGCACCGCGGCGAGGGTGATCCCCTTGGCGTCGTCGCCGTTCTGGAACTGGCCGGCGCCCATCGGCAGGAAGACCAGGGCGAAGTTGTGGCGCTCCACCTGCTCGGTGGCGCCGAGGCCGCTGCCCCTGCGCTGCTGCTCGTCGAGGAAGCGGCGCCGCGCCTCCTCCTCCGCGCGCCGCGCCTCCTTGGCGAGGCGCCGTTGCTCGCGGATCGGCGCGAGCTGCGCCTCGTGGGCCGCCTTGACCTCCTCGAAGAACTGCACCGCGGCGGGCGGGGTGAAGAAGGGGTCGAGCCGGTACTCCGGCTCGATGGAGAGGAGCTGGAGGAAGTAGCGCTCCGCCTTCTCCAGCCGCTCGGGGCTGTCGCCGTAGTACCAGGCGAGGCCGGCCATCCTGTTGGCGTCGATCAGCTGGTCGTCCAGGGCGAGGACGTTCTGGCCGAGGAGCTCCTCGACGATCGTCCGGGCGCGTTCGTACTCGCCGTACTCGAAGTAGTCCTTGGCCTTGCGCAGATCGCTCTCCGAGTCGGCGAGCGCCGCGAAGGGCTGGGCGAGCAGGAGGAAGAGAGCGAGCAGCGCCTTCAAGGATTCCTCGTCTCCAGGCGGATCTGTGGCGACCGCGCCTTCTGCCCCGCGCGCACCACCACCTCCGCCGTCGCGGGGGAGAGCCCCTCGCTGCCGCGGGGCGGCAGCACCCGGAAGCGGACCGTCTTCACGTACCTGTCGCGCCCGGAGTCGTCCCTGGAGAAGGCGACCGGCACCCCGCCGCGGGCGTTCACCTCGGCGACGGTACCCTTGAACGTCCCTTCGAACCAGACCTCTGCGTCGGGGTGGTCGCAGGCCACCTCGAACCAGCCGCTCTCGAGCGGGGCGAGGGCGATGCTCCTGCGCACCGGGTCGCCGCCGCGCAGCTCGATCGTCTCCTCCCACGGCTGGCAGCAGTCGGGGTGGGCGAGGGCAAAGGTGTGGGTGCCCGCGGGCAGCTCGCCGCTCCAGGCGGGCGCCACCGTGTCGACGCGGCTTCCGTCGATGTAGAGGCTGGCCCCCTGGGGCACCCAGCGGAGCTGCACCCGCTGCAGCGCCGCCGGCTCCGCTACGGGGCGATCGCCGCGGGGCTGCTGCTGCGCCGCCTCGCCGCCGCGGGTCGCGACCTGCGTGCCGGCAGCGGAGCCACGCGCGCCGGCGCCTTCCGGCCGGGACGGGGCGGCCCCCGCCGCGTCTCCCGGCTGCGCGGCGCCGGGTGGGGCTGCCCCCGCCGGCGCGCGGGCGGACGGTCCTGTGCCGCCGCCCGGATCGGGCGCGTCGCCTGGCGGGCTCGCGCCCGCCCCGCCGTCGCCTTGCACCGGCGCGTCACCCGCCGGGCTCGCGCCCGTCTCCACGTCGCCCTGCACCGGCGCGCCGCCCGCCGGGATCGCGCCCACGTCGCCGGCGCCTTCCGCGGCCACGTCGCCGCCCTCGGGCCGCGCGCCACCGGCGGGGCGTGCCGCCGCCTCTCCCGCGCCTGTGTCCGCGCCGTCGGCGCCGCGCCCCTCCACCTGCCCGGACCGCGCCGCCCCGTCCTCGCCTCCGAGCCCGCGCTGGACCGCCACCCCGGCGATCCCCACCGCGCAGCCGATGGCCACCGCCGCCAGCCCGCGCTTCAGCCGCCGGCGCAGCACCCGCCCGCGCCGCATCCGCTCCAGGTGGCCGAGCACCCGCTCGTTCCCCTCGTCCAGCGCCAGCACGCGGTTGAACAGGCCGAGCGCCCGCGCCGGCCGCTTCGCCGCCAGCGCCGCCTCGCCCTCCGCCACCAGCCGCTCCACCAGCAGCGCGCGGGTCGCCTCCGTCCAGCGGATCGGATCGAGCAGGAACGCCCGCAGCGCCTCCTCGATCCGCCCGAGCCCCAGCGGCTCCACCAGCGCCACCAGATCGTCGCGGAGCGCCGCCATGCTCGACGGGCGCGCCGCCGGATCCCGCTGCAGGCAGCGCCCGATCAGCTCGGCGATCTCGTCAGAGCAGGCGGGGTTGGCGATCCGCGGATCCTCGTACTGCCCCTCGAGGATCTGCCGCAGCGTCTGGGTGGTGTTGTTGCCGGCGAAGGCCATCCGCCCGGTCACCATCCAGTAGAGGATCGTCCCCAGCGCGAAGACGTCCGCCGCCTCCCCCGCCTCCCGCCCCTCGATGATCTCCGGCGCCATGTGGAGCGGTGAGCCGACCAGCGCCCCGGTCATCGTCATCCGCTCGTCGCCGCCGATGAGCCGGGCGATGCCGAAGTCCATCAGCTTGAGGACGCCGTCCTCCCGGACCATCACGTTCTCGGGCTTGAGGTCCCGGTGGACGATCCCCGCCTCGTGGGCGTGGGCGAGGGCGTCGGCGAGCTGCGCCGCCACCAGCACGCCGATCTCCGGCAGGCCGAAGCCCACCTCGTCGCCGAACCGGCGCAGGGTCCGCCCCTGCACGAACTCGGTGACGATGAAGCTCTCCCGCGCCTCGTCGCCGGAGAAGTCGTAGATCTCCACGATCGATGGGTGGCGGAGCCGCGCCACCGCGCGCGCCTCGCGGGAGAAGCGCCTCCGGCTCTCCTCGCGGCTGGCGAGGTGCGGGTGCATCACCTTGATCGCCACCACGCGATCGAGGGTGGTGTCGTGGCCGCGGTAGACCACGGCCATGCCGCCGCTACCGACCTCCTCCAGGAGGGTGTACCGGTCGATCCGACGGGCGACCACGACGTCCAGACTCCTTTTAGGCTGACGCGTCTTCGTCACCGAAGACGATGCCCAGCCGGCGCGCGTCGCGGACCAGCTGGCCCTGCACGTCGACGAAGCGGGTGACCGAGGCGGTGGAGAGCGGGCGCGCGACGATGTCGTTCCCCGCGAGCGCCACCATGTGATCGAACTGCCCGCGCTCGATCAGATCGACCGCGCCGCAGCCGAAGCGGGTGGCGAGGAGGCGATCGTACGCGGTGGGCGAGCCGCCGCGGGCGAGGTGCCCGAGGACGGTGACGCGGATCTCGTGCTCGGTGACGTGCTCGGCGAGGAGGTCGGCCGCCACCTTCCCCGCGCCGCCGAGGCGCACCTGCCCGCGGCCCGGCGTGGCGTGCGCCGGCTCGAGGATCGCCTGGCCGCCGCCCTTCACCCGGGCGCCCTCCGCCACCACCACGATGGAGAAGCTCTCGCCGCGGCTGTTCCGCTCGCGGATCTTCTCCACCACCGGCAGGATCGAATAGGGGATCTCGGGGATGAGCACCGCGTGGGCGCCGCCGGCGATCGCCGCGTGGAGGGCGAGGTGGCCCGCGTCGCGCCCCATCACCTCGAGGATCATCACCCGGTCGTGCGACTCCGCGGTGGTCTGGAGCTTGTTGACCGCGTCGGTGGCGGTGGCCCGGGCGGTGTCGAAGCCGAAGGTGACGTCGGTGTCGGAGAGGTCGTTGTCGATGGTCTTGGGGCAGCCGACCACCGGGAGGCCCTTCTGGGCGAGCCTGTGGGCGATCTGGAGGGTGCCGTCGCCGCCGATGCAGACCAGGCACTCCACCCCCAGGCGCCGCAGCCGCTCGATCGCCGCGTCCGACAGGTCCTCCTCGACCCAGCCATCGCCCCGGCGCACCGGGTAGCGGAAGGGGTTGGCCTTGTTGGAGGTGCCGAGGATCGTCCCGCCGCGGTCGAGGATGTCCTTGACCGAGCGGAGGTCGAGCGCCACCGGGTTGCTGCTCTCCTCGACCACCCCGGCGAAGCCGTCCTCGAAGCCGAGGACCTCCCAGCCGAGGCCGCAGGCCGAGCGGACCACCGCTCGGATGACCGCATTGAGTCCCGGGCAATCCCCACCGCCGGTGAGGACGCCGATGCGCTTCGCCATGGTGCCCGCCCCCGGGTGAAGGCCGGCGCGGGACGCGCCGGCGAAGGAGGGCGCATTGTAGGTCCCGCCCGCGGCCGGGGGCAATCCAAACCGTGACATCCGCGTCAGGGTGGGAGCGGCCCGCCGGCGCGCCACGCTTCGCGCCGGGGCGCGGCTGTGGTTCCATGGCAGGGATGCGCCTCCGGTCCCTCGTCGCCGCCCTCCTCCTCGCCGCAGCCCCCGCGGGATCGGCCGCCGCGCTGGAGCGGGCGGCGCTCCTCGGGCCGCGCCTCGAGCTGGAGGGGCTCGCCATCCGGCCGCCTGCGGGCTTCGCGCCGCTGGAGGTGGTGGGGGAGGAGACGGGCGCCCTCGCCCCGGGCGCGCCCGGCGCCGGACGCAAGCTCCTCCTCTCGCTCCTGCGGGAGCCGGACGCGATCTTCACCGTCTCGCGGATCGAGGCGCCGATCGACGCCGCGTCGGGCGCCAGGGACCGCCTCGCCCGCGCCGCCCTCGACCACGCCCGGGAGGCGCTGGGGGTGGACGTGCGCCTCCTCTGGGCGGAGTACGCCCACGGCGGCGTCCAGCTCGGCGGGCGCTACGATCTGGCGGGCAGGGAGCGCGGCCTGCTGCTCGCCTTCCTGCCGCTGGGCCATGCCACCGGCGTCGTCGCCCTCGCCGCCCCCGCGGAGGCGATCGCCTCCCTCGAGCCCGCCTTCGCCCGGGTGATGGAGAGCATCGAGCCGCTGGGGCAGGAGCCGGAGGCGCAGGAGGGGATCGCCTTCCTCGCCGCCGCCTCCCTCCTCGGCGGGGCGGCGCTCGCCTCGTTCCTGCGGGACCGGGCGGCGCCGCCGAGCAAGCGCCGGCGCTGAAAGAGGGGAGGGCGGCCGCCCCGCGAGGCGCCGCCCTCCGTTCCTTCCGGGCGCGCGCCCGATCAGCCGAACTCGATGCAGGTGCAGCTGTTGCGGTTGCACACGCCGGTGGGGCAGCCGCCGCAGTCGCTCGGGCACTCGCAGGCGCAGGTGTCGGGATTGACCACCCGGTTGCCGCCGCAGCTCACCGAGCCGGCGTCGCAGACGCAGCCGCACGACGCGCTGTCCCAGGCGAAGCCCGGCGCGCAGCTCTGGGCCTGGACGCACTCGCAGGCGCACGCGTCGGGGTTGCAGACGGTGTTGCCGTTGCACGCGCCGCCGCAGTCCGGCGCGCACCCGAGGGTGCAGGTGAGCCTGTCGCAGTACTGCATCGTGTCGCTGAAGGGCTGGCCGCAGAAGGCGGGGCAGACCCAGGTGCAGCTCGCCTGATCGCAGACGAAGTTCTCACCCGGCTTCGGCTGGCCGCCGCAGTCGGCGTCGCACGTCCAGGTGCAGCTCGTCCGATCGCAGGTGAAGCCGGGGCCCGGGGCGGGGCCGCCGCAGTCCGCCGGGCACTCGCAGCCGCAGGTGCCGGTGTTGCACTCCAGCGAGCCGCCGCAGCCGCCGCCGCAGTCCTCCGGGCAGGCGAAGGTGCAGGTGGCGGTGTCGCAGCGCCAGTTGGGGCCGGGCGCGTTGCCGCCGCAGTCGGACGGGCACTCGCACGCCGCGGTGGCGGGGTTGCAGATGAGCGGCGCCTCGCAGCCGCCGCACGGCACCGGCGTGCCGTTGGGCAGGGGCGAGAGATCGAGCCAGGTGCGGTAGCTCACCGCGATCGGCGCGCCGCCCCCGCTCTGCGGGCGGCAGTCGCCGTAGAAGCTGATCCGGTTGAAGGCGCCGTCGTAGTCGAAGCCGTTGGTGCGGCTGCGCGGCACGTTGGACGCGTCGCAGGTGGCGGGGTCGAGGATGGCGCCCGGCTCGATCGCCACCTTGAGCGTGGCGGAGATCGGCGGCGAGGAGAGCTGCAGCGTCGCCGTCGAGCCGATCACCGCGTTCATGATCGCGTTGATGGTCGCGGAGATGCTCTGCAGGTTCGACAGGTCGCCGATCACGCCGCCCATCGCGTTGATCACGCGGTGGTACCGCTCCGAGTAGGTGGTGTCGGCGCAGTTGCTGTTGTGCTGGAGCTGGCAGGTGAGGATGCCGGTGAGGATCGCGGTCTGGTCGCCGGGGCGGCCCGCGTCCCAGTCGGTGAAGTACTGGATCCAGTCTGCCTCGGTGCCGCTGGACTGCTCCGGCTCGTCGGAGACGAAGACCACCACCAGTGTGGCGTCGGGGCGGACCTTCGCCGGGTCGTTGGCGGCCGCCGGCAGGAAATAGCCGTTCCGCAGGTTGTTGGTGCAGCTCGAGTGGCCGCCCAGGACGCAGCGCACCGGCGCGAATCCGCGCTCGGTGCCGGAGCCGTTGATGCCCGGCGTGGCGTTGGCGCGGAAGGTGGCGATGTCGGTGGTGAAGTTCTTCACCATCGAGGTGCCCTTCTGGTCGGCGTCGGTGGTGATCACCGCGATGCGCCAGTCGATCGCCGCGCCGTCGAGCTGGGCGCCCATGGCGTTGGCGGCGTTGGCGAGCGCCTGCTGGTCGTCGTCCATCGAGCCGGAGTTGTCGATCACCCACAGGAAATCGATCTTCGGCCAGGGCGTGGAGGTGAAGCGCTCGCAGGCGGCGCTGGTGGCGTCGGTCGCCTGGCCGAGGGCGGAGCCGTTGGCCACGTCGTCGAGGCGCCACACGTTGTCGCCGGTGTAGGCGCTCGCCTTGACGAGCGAGGCGACCACCACCGCCCGCTGCGGCGAGCGGACCACGTACTCCACCTGCAGCTTGAAGGGGCCGTTGACCCCCGCGTCGCCGGAGAGGAGGCCGGTGGCGCCGGGCAGGATCGCGCCGACGAGGTCGCGCGCCTTGCGCTTGAGATCGCCGTTGCCGGAGAGGTCGTAGAGGGCGCGCACCGCCTCGTAGCCGTCCCAGGTGGTGAAGGACTGGATCACCGGGGAGGAGATCCCGCCGAAGGCGCTGCGCACCGCCTGCTCCTCGGCAATGGCGGTGCTGCCCGCGGGCGTCTTGATCACCGCGAACGCGGCCATCGCGTCGGGCTGGCCCGCGCCTGCCGGGGCGAAGACCATCTTGCCGGCGACTGCGCCGCCGTGGGTGATGGTGCCCACCTCGGAGAAGGTCGGCCGGGTGGCGAGCATCACGTCCGCCGCCGCCTCCACGTGGAGGGTCACCGGCGCCAGGTTCTGCGTGCCGCACGCCGCCACCGCGGTGGGGGTGGCGTCCGTGGGATTGCGGGGATCGAGCTCGCCCGCGTCCACCTTGCCGTCGCGGTTCAGATCCTCGGCGCCGTCGGCGATCCCGTCGCCGTCGGTGTCGGGATCGAGGGGATCGGTGGTGGTGAGGGGATCGGCATCGCCGCTGAAACCGGTGCAGGCGGGCTCCGGAGAGGTGGTGCGGCCCAGCTCCACGCCGTCGAGGATGCCGTCGCCGTCGGTGTCGGCGTTGGTGGGATCGGTCTCGCCGGGATCGACGCGGCCGTTCTTGTTGGCGTCCTCCTCGCCGTCGGCGAGGCCGTCGCAGTCGGTGTCTTTGTGGAGCGCCGAGGTCTCACCCGGGTTGACGATGCCGTCGTGGTTCCGATCCTCGAGGCCGTCGGGGATGCCGTCCCCGTCGGTGTCCGCCTTCGTGGGATCGGTGCCGGTGATGTTCCGTTCCACGGGATCGGTGATCCCGTCGCCGTCGGTGTCCACGTCGGGAACGAGGGGATCGGTCTCGCCGGGATCGACGCGATGGTTCTGGTTGCGGTCCTCGTCGCCGTCCGCGATGCCGTCGCCGTCGGTGTCGGCGTTCCGAGGATCGGTCTCGCCCGCGTCGCGCCTGCCGTTCCGGTTCGCGTCCTCGATGCCGTCGTTGATCCCGTCGCCGTCGGTGTCGGCGCGCAGGGGATCGGTGGTGGTGGAGGGATCGGCGTCGGCGGTGAAGCTGCACGCGGGATCGGGGGAGCTGGTCCGCCCCAGCTCGAGACCGTCGGAGAGGAGATCGCCGTCGGTGTCCCTGGCGCGGGGATCGGTCTCGCCGGGATCGACGCGGCCGTTCTTGTTGGCGTCCTCCTCCCCGTCGGAGAGGCCGTCGCAATCGGTGTCGGGGGAGAGGGGATCGGTCTCACCCACGTTGACCACGCCGTCGCCGTTCCGCTCCTCCAGGCCGTCGGGCAGGCCGTCGCCGTCGGTGTCCGGGTTGTCGGGATCGGTGCCGACCCGCGCCTCGTCCACGTCGAGCAGCCCGTCGCCGTCGCGGTCCGGCTCCGCGGTGAGGGGATCGGTCTCCCCCTCGTCCACGATGCCGTTCCAGTTGAGGTCCTCGTCGCCGTCGAGCTTGCCGTCGCCGTCGGTGTCGGGGTTGCGGGGATCGGTCTCCCCCGGATCGACGACGCCGTTCCTGTTGCGATCCTCGATGCCGTCGGGGATCCCGTCGCCGTCGGTGTCGCGGAGGCCGGCGCCCGTCTCGCCCGGATCGAGCACGCCGTTCTTGTTGGTGTCCTCCAGGGCGTCGGGGAGGCCGTCGCCGTCGGAGTCGAGGGAGAGCGGGTTGCTCTCGCCCGGGTCGACCTTGCCGTTCCGGTTGGCGTCCTCGGCACCGTCGGGGATCCCGTCGCCGTCGGTGTCCGCGTTGGTGGGATCGGTGCGCGTCGAGGGATCCGCGTCGCCGGCGAAGCCGTCGCAGCGGTCGTCGGGGCTCGAGGTGCGGCCCGCCTCGACGCCGTCGGGAATGCCGTCGCCGTCGGAGTCCGGGTTCTGTGGGTCGGTCTTGCCGCCCCCCGGGTAGACGGTGCCGAACTCCTCCGCGTCGGTCAGGCCGTCGCAATCCCAGTCGTTCTGCTCGCTGGAGGGATCGGAGGGGTTGGGCGGCGGACGGGGCGTGGTGTCGCCGCCGCTGCCCCCGGCGCCCCCGCCCGCGCCGCCGGTCCCGCCGCTGCCTCCGGCGCCGCCGCCGGTCCCGCCGGTGCCGGGCCCGATCCCCGCGGCGCCGCCGTCGCCTCCGTCCGAGCCGCCGCCGCAGCCGGCGAGGGCGAGTGCCAGAGCCAGAATCGATACGTGGACGATGCGATGCATGGGTGACTCCCGTGCCGGCCGCCGGCCGGCATCCCGGGCGCAAGATCGCATTTCCACCGTCTTGTGCAAATAATCATTTCACCGGGCGTGTGGGGAAACCGGCGCACATCTGCGCCACGAACGGCGAAGGCCCCCGGCTGGCGCCTGGGGGCCTTCGAAGCTCCACGCAGGGGAGCGTTACGCCCGGACCTCGGGGGCGACGTTGCCGCCGCCGACCTCCGGCACCGCAGGCGCCGGGTTCTCCACGAAGGGCGACTTCTCCAGGGCGAGCTTGAGCACCTCGTCCAGGTTGGAGACGAAGTGGAACTCCACCTCCTGCTTCGCCTGCTCCGGGATGTCGATGGTGTCCTTCCGGTTCCGCTCGGGGAGGATCACCCGCTTGATCCCGGCGCGGTGGGCGGCGAGCACCTTCTCCTTGATCCCGCCCACGGGCAGCACGTTGCCGCGCAGGGTGATCTCGCCGGTCATCGCCGTATCGCCCCTGCAGTGGATCCCGGTGAGCAGGGAGACGAGGGCGGTGACGATGGTCACGCCGGCGGAGGGGCCGTCCTTGGGGATGGCGCCGGCGGGGAAGTGGATGTGCACGTCTGCCTTCTCGAGGAAGTTGCCCTCGATCCCCAGGAAGCGGCTCTTGCCGCGGACCCAGGAGAGCGCCGCCTGCGCCGACTCCTTCATCACGTCGCCGAGCTGGCCGGTGAGGGTGAGCGTCCCCTTGCCCGGCATCTTCGTCGCCTCGATGAAGAGGATGTCGCCGCCCGCCGCGGTCCAGGCCATGCCCGTGGCCACGCCCGAGACCTCGGTGCGCTCCGCCACCTCGTTGTAGAACTTCTCGGGCCCGAGCATCTCCGGGATGTCCGCCTCGTCGACGATGCGCTTCTCGGTGCGGCCGGAGGCGACCTCCACCGCCACCGAGCGGCACACGTCGGCGATGCGGCGCTCCAGGTTGCGGACGCCCGCCTCCCGCGTGTAGCCGGTGATGATCCGGGCCAGCGCCTTGTCGGTGATCTCCGCCTGCTCCTCGGTGATGCCGTGCTCGCGGAGCTGCTTCTTGATCAGGTGCCGGCGGGCGATGTGCTCCTTCTCGTCGAACGTGTAGCCGGGCAGCTCGATGATCTCCATGCGATCGCGGAGCGGCGCGGGGATCGGCTCGAGCTGGTTGGCGGTGGCGATGAAGAGGATCCTGGAGAGATCGTACGGCACGTCCAGGTAGTGGTCGCTGAACGTGTTGTTCTGCTCCGGATCGAGCACCTCGAGGAGCGCCGCGCTCGGATCGCCGCGGAAGTCGGCGCCCAGCTTGTCCACCTCGTCGAGGAGCATCACCGGGTTGATCGTCCCGGCCTTCTTCATCTGCTGGATGATCCTGCCCGGCAGCGCGCCCACGTAGGTGCGCCGGTGGCCGCGGATCTCCGCCTCGTCGCGCACGCCGCCCAGCGAGAGGCGGACGAATTTGCGGCCGATCGCCCGGGCGATCGACTGGCCGAGGGAGGTCTTGCCCACGCCGGGAGGCCCGACGAGGCAGAGGATCGGCCCGCGCATGTCGTTCTTGAGCTTGCGCACCGCCAGGTACTCGAGGATGCGCTTCTTCACCTTCTGGATGTCGTAGTGATCCGCATCCAGCACCTGGCGCGCGTTCTCGATGTCGAGGTTGTCCTCGGTCTTCTTGTTCCACGGCAGGTCGGCGAGCCACTCGAGGTAGGTGCGGGCCACCGTGTACTCGGAGGAGGCGGCGGGGATGGACCGCAGGCGGTTCATCTCCTTGTTGGCCACCTTCTCCACCTCGGGCGGGAGGCCCACCTTCTTGAGCCGCTCCGCCAGCTCGTCGAGATCCTCCTCCTCCTCGTCGGTGAGATCGCCGAGCTCCTCCTTGATCGCCTTCATCTGCTGGCGCAGGTAGTACTCGCGCTGGGTCTTGGACATCTCGCCCTTGACCTGGCTGTCGATCTTGCTGGAGAGCTTGAGGATCTCCCGCTTGCGGTTGAGCAGCTCGAGGACGAGCTTCATCCGCGCCTTGAGGTCCACCGTCTCGAGGACCTGCTGCTTCTCCTCGATGGAGACGTCCACGTTGGCGGCGATCAGGTCCGCCAGGTGGCCGGGGTGGGTGATCGACTCGACCAGCTCGGTGGCCGCCGCGGGCAGCTCCGGCATCAGCTCGATCACCTCGCGGGCCAGCTTCTTGAGGTTGATCGCGAGGGCCTCCACCTCCACGTCCTCGGGCGCGGTCTGGTCCTCGACCGGCTCGATGCGCGCCTTGAGGTAGGGGGTCTCCTGGACCAGCTCGGTGATGCGGAAGCGGGAGAGGCCCTGGACGACGAGCGAGTAGTTGTCCTCGCCCATCTTCAGCAGCTTCACGATCCGGGCGACGGTGCCCATCGCGTGGAGGTCCCGGGCGCCGGGATCCTCCTCCTCGGCGCGGCGCTGGGTGACGACGCCGATCACCTGGTCGTCGCGCACCGCGTCCTTGATCAGCGCGATGGTCTTCTGGCGACCCACCGCGAGAGGGAGCACCCCGCCGGGAAAGAAGACGGAATTGCGCAGCGGCAGGATGGGAAGGACCTGCGGCAGCTCCTCCGTGGTCTCCGGCGGAATACCCGGTACCCCGGGCGTGGGGTTCTTCTTGTTCTCGTCGGACATGCAGGTCTCGCTCTCGTGAAGGGATCTTCGCCCCTACCCCTGAACCGGGGCCTCGTCCTCGATCATCCCGTGAAGCGGCGGCGGCGCTCCACCGCCCGTCTGCGGAGGGCTCGTCCCGTCGACCCATTGCGCCGCTCTCCGGGAAGTTTGGCAACGCTTTGCTGCTTGGCAACCAGTCGGGGGGGCGGGCGATCCGGTGTTGCGGGTTGCACCAGGGGGCAGCATCGCCCCAACGTGTGTCCGCCGCACGACTTGTCAATCGGCCCGATTGCCGACCCTGGTGCGGCGTGGTACGCGTTTGGCTTCATGGCGCATCTGCCTCCTCTCCCCACCCCCCGGGAGCCTGCCTCCCCGCGTGTGGCGCCGTGTGCTGCCGCCGGGTGGGAGAGGCCGGCGGCGGGCGACCCCGCCGCCCTGGAGCCGGTGCGCCGTCCGTCCGTGGGGAACGAAGCGCTCGATTGACCGACAACCAGATGCGCCCGTCCCGCAGGGGAGAGGCGCCATGGGGGCACACGTGGTGACTGCCGAGATGACGAATCCGGGGCTCGTGGTGAATCCGCCCTTCCCGATCCCCCGCAACCTGGTCCAGATGTTCCTCGATCAGGTCCAGCGCGCGCCGCACGCGACCGCGGCCCAGTACAAGGTCGCCGGGGCCTGGAAGGAGATGAGCTGGAGCGAGATGGCCGCGCGGGTCCGCAAGGTGGCGGACGGCCTCGTCGCCCTCGGCGTCCAGCCCGGCGATCGGGTCGGCGTGCTCAGCTCCACCCGCGTCGAGTACGGGATCATCGACCTCGGCATCGTCGGCGCCTGCGCCATCTCGGTAGCCATCTACCACTCCAACACGCCCGCGGAGGTCCAGTACGTCGTCGAGGACAGCGGCCTGCAGGTGATCTTCGCCGAGGACGAGACGCAGCTCGCCAAGCTGCGCCACGAGAAGGAACGGATGCCCGCCCTGCGCAAGGTGATCCTGATCGCGGGGACGCCTTCCGCCGCGGACGGCGACTGGGTGACGACCCTCGCCGACCTGGAGCGGATGGGCGAGGAGCAGGCGAAGAAGGATCCGGACGGCTTCGACAGGCGCGCCGCCTCGATCGACTCGGAGCACGCCGCCTGTTTCCTCTACACCTCGGGCACCACCGGCAACCCGAAGGGCGTGATCCTCACCCACAAGAACTGGTGCTACGAGGCGGAGGCGGTCTCGCGGGTGGGCATCTTCCAGGCCGACGACTCGATCCTCCTCTTCCTCCCGCTCGCCCACTCCTTCGCCAAGGTGATCGAGGCGGCGTGGTGGCACCTGGGCGCCACCATGGCCTTCGCCGAGGCGGTGGACAAGGTGGTCCAGAACGCGGGGGAGATCCGCCCCTCGCTCCTGCCCGCCGTGCCCCGCGTCTTCGAGAAGGTCTACAACACGGTGGTCGCCACCGGCGTCTCCAACCCGGGGCTCAAGGGCAAGCTCTTCCGCTGGGCGCTCGCCCATTTCGAGCGCTACGTGGAGGCCCGGCAGGCAGGCCGCGCGTACGGTGGCCTGGGCTGGGAGCTGGCGAAGAAGCTCGTCTTCTCCAAGGTGGCCAGGACGGTGCGCGAGGATCGCCTCGGCGGCCGCATCCGCGTCTTCGTCTCGGGCGGCGCGCCCCTCTCCCGGAAGATCGCCTACTTCTTCGACATGCTCGGATTCAAGGTGCTGGAGGGCTACGGCCTCACCGAGACCGCCGCGGCCACCTGCGTCAACCCGCCCCACAAGATCAAGATCGGCACCGTGGGCCCGCCGGTCCCGGGCACCGAGATCCGGATCGCCGCCGACGGCGAGGTGCTGGTGCGCGGCGCCGGCGTGATGAAGGGCTACTACAACCGCCCGGAGGCCACCGCGGAGTGCCTCGAGCCCGACGGCTGGTTCCACACCGGCGACATCGGCGAGCTGGACGAGGACGGCTACCTGCGGATCACCGACCGCAAGAAGGACATCATCGTCACCGCGGGCGGGAAGAACGTGGCGCCGCAGAACCTGGAGAACGCCCTCAAGACCGAGCCGATCATCAGCCAGGTGATGGTCTACGGCGACAAGCGCAAGTACCTCACCGCGCTGATCACCGTGCAGGAGGAGCAGGCCAGGAAGCTCGCCGCGGAGGCGGGGGTCTCCTTCACCTCCTACGCCGATCTGACGAAGAAGCCGGTGATCGTCGATGCGGTGCGGCAGGCGGTGCAGCGGCTCAACGCGACCCTGCCCTCGTACGAGACGATCAAGGACTTCCGCATCCTCGAACAGGACTTCTCGCAGGAGAGCGGCGAGCTCACCCCGACCCTCAAGGTGAAGCGCAAGTTCGCCAGCCAGAAGTACCGGGCGATCCTCGACAGCATGTACGACGAGCAGGCGCTGGACTAGTCGTGGAGCGCTTGCGCACGCTCGTTTCCGCGGCGCCGCGCACCCTCCGGTGGGCGGCGCTGCCGCTCCTGCTCCCCGCCTGCGCCGGCCCGCAGCGCCCGCCCGCGGAGCGGCTGCCACCCGGCGAGCTGGAGCGGTTCCGCGGCTCCGACGCCGCCGAGCAGCTCGGCACCCAGGGCTGGATCGTGGTGGAGGAGCTGCGCCGCGATCTGGGCGGCGGGGAGGAGCTCGAGTCGGTGGTGGTCGAGGGCCGGCTCGTCCAGGGGCCGGAGCCGGAGGAGCTGCGGGTGGCGATCTGGCGTCCCACCGAGCGCGGCTGGGAGCTCCTCGCCCGGAGCGAGCCGGTGGCGGGGAGCGCGGTGGAGCTCCTCGAGGTGGCGCGCTGCGGGGAAGGGCAGTCGCTCCTCTTCGCCGCGGTGGAGGAGGAGCCGGACCAGCGGCGCCACCGGCTCCTCGTCTTCGAGGGGCTGCCCGGACTCCGGAAGGCGCTGGGCGCCCAGGTGGACCAGGAGGCGGCGCCCGGGGCGGGCTTCGCCGCGGTGGACGGCGGCTTCGTCTTCCGCACCGGCGAGGCGGAGCTGCGCTGGCGCTGCGTGGACGGCCGCTACGTCAAGGAGGAGGTTCCCGCAGAGCCGGAGGAGCGCCCGTCCCTGCCTTCCTCCGGCGTGGGCGGGTAGGGACGGATCCCCGGCGGCGGCAGGGCGCCGCGCGTCCCGGTCATCTCCTGGCGGAGCTGCTGGAGCAGGAGCCGGTCGCGCTCGAGCTCCTCGCTCGTCATCGGCAGCGGGTGGGCGTGCCGCCGCATCCGGGCAGCCGCCACCGCCGCGCAGGCGCCTCCCACGATCAGGTTGAGCGCGCCCACCAGCGCGAAGGCCCACCCCATCCCCAGCCGGCCGGCGAGCCCGATCGCCAGCGCCACGTCGAGCAGGAGCAGGGCGGCGAGGAGGAAGGGCAGGGCGGTGGCCGCCAGCGCCGCGTCGAGCGCGTAGCGGCGCGCGTCCTCCTTGAGCTCCGCCCGCGCCAGCTCCAGGTGGTCCCGCACCAGCTTCGCGATCGAGTCGGTGAGCCGCCGCACCTCCTGCGCGAAGGACTGCCGCTCCCCGTTTCCGTTTCCGGCACGCATGGTCCCTCCCGTCCGGGCCTCCAACGGGTCCGGCCCCCCACGATGGACACCTGCAGGGGAGATGGCGAGGGCCCGTGGGGAGCAGGACCGGAAAAACGAACCACGGGACCGCTCACCACCCGGAACCGCGCCGGAAGCGCCCTTGCGGCCCTCGGGAGCTCCGCCGCGGAGCGGCAGGGAACCAGCCTCCCCCATCGGGGGGTTCACACCACCGCAGCGGCTCGGCCAACTACTTGCCTTGACGCCCAATGAACGCGGGCATAGCATCGCCCGCCTTTTGGGGTCATCGGCGTTCCCCACTGGGAAGGATGCCGACACCGCCCGAGGAGAGGAGCTGGATATATGCGGTTTTTCAAGGGACAGGCGTTCGGGACGATGCTTCTGGTCTCGACGCTGGCGCTGGGAGGGGGTCTCCTCGGCGCTGGCTGTGGCACCGATGACGACGACGGCGACGGCAGCGGCGGCACCGGCGGCATCGGCGGTACCGGTGGCACCGGTGGCGTAGGCGGCACCGGCGGGACCGGTGGCACCGGCGGGACCGGTGGCACGGGCGGCACCGGTGGCACGGGCGGCACCGGCGGCACCGGCGGTACCGGTGGCACGGGCGGGACCGGCGGCACCGGCGGCACCGGCGAGGAGCCGCTCGAGCTCGACGAGTGCTTCGTCGAGGGCGAGACCTTCGGCGAGCTGGTCTGCACCAACACCTACGCGGGCCTCTTCTGGACCCGCCCCTGCGAGACGTCGGCGGACTGCTCGTCCGACCAGACCTTCTGCCTGGGCGCTGCGGTCGAGGGCGAGAACTACTGCTGGATCAACTTCTGCGACGCCAACTCGCTCTTCCGTGGCGAGACGCCGCCGCTGATGAACGGCACGTTCTTCAACGGCTGCGACACCGAGGTGGGCTTCGTGCAGGATCCGCTCGCCGACCTCGGCGGCACCTGCGTCCCGTTCAACGGCGGCAACGGCACCGTCATCGGCATCTGCGTCGCCGGCGGCACCTCGCCCGCGCACGGCGGCCCCTGCAACGGTGACGCGACCCTCCAGGATCCGCCGTCCGAGCGCTGCGAGCCGGGCGCCCTCTGCCTGACCAGCGGCGTCTGCGGCGAGATCTGCAACTCCGGCACCGCGGGCGCGGGCAGCACCCGGTACGGCGGCTGCGACGTCGACGTCTGCGTCGACGCCACCCCGTCGACCCCGGAGGAGACCCTCGCCAGCGACCTCGGCCTCTGCCAGCCGATCTGCGACGTCTTCGACACCAACGCCTGCGTCGCGATCGAGGACCAGGAGCGGTACTGCCACCCGTTCCTCAACCCGCCGGATCCGAACAACGACCGGACCGTCGAGGCCGAGGGCATCTGCCTCGACCAGGTGGCCGTCGACAGCCAGATCGCCATCGGTGAGCCGTGCAGCCCGCGCTTCGACGGCGGCAACTCCGACAACCCCTGCGTCGACGGCGCGATCTGCGTCCCGGTCAGCGACGGCACCACCACCGTCGACATCTGCCTCGCCTTCTGCGAGTGCGACGGCGGCTTCGATCCGGTGACCGGCGAGTGCACGGGTGACACCCTCCAGTGCGACGAGGAGACCGAGGCCTGCGTCGCGATCGACGAGGGCCAGGACGCCAACGACCGCATCGGCTTCTGCCTCAGCCGCGGCGAGGGCGGCGGCGCCGGCGGCGCCGGTGGCGACGAGGGCGGCGCCGGCGGCGCTGGCGGCGC
>Ga0180215_1001722_pt1 | contig 23432 bp, 17 predicted proteins | sample eDN3rd37CBELigBY_FD_128871 | JGI IMG/M metagenome (GOLD analysis project Ga0180215, IMG submission 128871) | Enriched backyard soil microbial communities from Emeryville, California, USA - eDNA 3rd pass 37_C BE-Lig BY (version 2) (version 2) | ecosystem: Environmental > Terrestrial > Soil >...
GGGCACATCGCCTTCCGCGTCCACCAGATGTTCCTCGACGCGCCGCCGGCGGTGGTCGACGCGCTGGCGGAGTACGCGGCGCGGGGCAAGCGCTCCGCGGGCGCGGTGATCGACGCCTTCGTCCGCGCCAACGAGGACAGGGTGCGGCGCAGCCGGGTGGAGCGGCAGGTGCGCGGCCTCGATCCCTTCGGCCGCGTCCACGACCTCCAGGCGATCTTCGACGACCTCAACCAGCGCTGGTTCGGCGGCAGGATCGATGCCCGCATCGGCTGGGGGCGCGAGGCGCCCGGGCGGCGGCGCCGCTCGATCAAGATGGGCACCTACTTCCACGACGCGCGGGTGATCAAGATCCACCCGGCGCTCGATCGGGAGGAGGTCCCGGCGTTCTTCGTGGCCTTCGTGGTCTTCCACGAGATGCTCCACCAGGCGGAGCCGCCGCGGATGATCGGCGGCAGGCGCGTCTCCCACACCCCGGAGTTCCGCAGGCTCGAGCGGGCCTACCCGGACTACGAGCGGGCGATCGCCTGGGAGCGCGCCCACCTCCACCTCCTCCTCGGCGACAAGCTCCCCCGCCGCGCGATGATCTTCGACCCGGACGATCCCCTCGCCTGAAGGCGGGCGCCCGGGGGGCGAAGTGGCCAAGCCCCCGAATATTCTGGAGGACTTCTCGGTCTTTCCTTCGTCCACCGCCGCGCCCCGGGTGCGGCGGCGGGGGAGCGTGCCGCGGTGCGCGACCCGAGTTTGCGTTCGCCTCCGCCGCGGGCGGGGCGGGCCTCCGCCCGGCCTCGAGGGACGCCGCGGCGCGGCCGCCCTTTCGGCAGCGGCGGCTGTGGTAGGAGAGGCCCGGTGTCGCTGCCGCGGATCCAGATCGTCGCCGTCCTGGCGCTCGTCGCCTGCGCCGCGTGCGCCCACGTGGAGCCGGGGCGCGAGGTGCTGCGCTCCATGGACGTGGAGGGGAACGAGACCCTCTCCGACGCGGAGATCGAGGAGCGCCTCGCCCTCTCGCCCACGCCGATCTGGCCCTGGGCCGATCCCCGCTACTTCGACCAGGGAACGCTCACCGGCGATCGCCGCCGCCTCCTCCGCTACTACCAGGCCAACGGCTTCTACGAAGCGAAGGTGAAGAGCCGGGTGAAGCGGGAGGACGGCGCGGCGCGCGTCACCTTCGTGGTGGAGGAGGGGCCCGCCACCCGGCTCGAGAAGCTGGAGCTGCGCGGGCTGGAGGCGCTCCCCGCCGACGTGCGCGAGGCGGTGCTGCGGGAGCGGCTGCCGCTGCGGGAGGGGGACAGGATCACCGAGGCGGCCTGGGACGCCACCCGCAACGCGCTGGAGCAGCGGCTGCGCGACCTCGGCTACGGCGACGCGAAGGTGGAGGGGACGGTGCAGGTGGACGTGCAGCGCCGCGCCGCGGTGGCGGAGGCGGAGGTGACGCCCGGGCCGCGGCTCGCCTTCGGCAGGGCGATCGTCACCGGCGCGGTGGACGTGCCGCGAAAGACGATCCTCGAATCGGTACGCGCCGACGTCCCGGAAGGGAGCCGCTTCTCCGAGTCGCGGTTGGCGGAGGCGGAGGCCAACCTGATGGCGATGGGGGTCTTCAGCGGCGTGCGCGTCAGCCGCGGCCCCACCAGCCCCGACGGTACGGTGCCGGTCATGGTCTCGGTGCGCGAGGCGCCCTTCCGCACGGTGCGCGCCGGCGTCGGCGCGGGGATCGACACCGGCAGCTTCACCCTGCGCGCCACCGGCGAGCTGGAGCACCGCAACTTCCTCGGCGGCCTGCGCAAGCTGCGCTGGGAGAACCAGGTCGGTTACTCCCTCCTCCGGAGCGGCACCGACATCGTCGATCACGGCGTGGTGGGATCGAGCGCCCTCGACTTCACCCAGCCCGACCTGATCCGCCGCATCGACGCCAACCTGCGCACCGAGTACGAGCACGACCTGGCGCTCACCTACACCTGGGACGCGGTGAAGGGGCGCATCGGCTTCCCCATCCGTCTCTCCCGGCGGCTCACCCTCACCCCCAGCTACAACCTCCACCGCTACTGGCTGCAGAGCGACGAGGTGGAGAGCATCGGCGGCAACTGCGCCCAGGTGCAGGGCGACTGCGTCCTCGGCTACGTGGAGGAGCGGCTCGCCTGGGACATGCGCGACGATCCGATCCAGACCACCTCGGGCTGGTACACCGCGCTCTCCCTCCAGCAGGGGCGCGACTTCCTCGGCAGCTCGACCCATTACGATCGGGCGCTGGCGGAGGTGCGCTGGTTCCAGCCCCTGCCGTGGAGCTCGGTGCTGGCGCTGCGGGTCCAGGGCGGCGCGCTCCTTCCCAAGAAGGAGGCGGAGGGCGAGGCGCCGATCCAGTCGCCGATCATGGAGCGCTTCTACGCCGGCGGCGCCAACTCGGTGCGCGGCTACAACTACCAGCGGCTCTCGCCGGCGCAGGTGCGCGAGGGGCGCGACGCGAGCGGGCCGCTGGACGTGGACGACACCCTGCCCGTAGGCGGCGACGCGATCCTCGAGGCGACGGCGGAGCTGCGCACGCCGCTGGTGGGCGACCTCGGCCTCGCCCTCTTCGTCGACGCGGGCAACGTGGCCCGCTACGTCCGCGAGGACATGGGCGAGCTCCTCCGCCCCAACGTCGCGGTGGGCGCCGGACTCCGCTACAAGACGCCCTTCGGTCCGGTGCGCTTCGACGTGGGCTGGCTGGTGGCGAAGAATCTGCCGTGCATCGTCGAGACGAGCGGCGCCTGCTCGGAGACGACGCTCGAGCCCGATCCCTTCGCCCTCCACTTCACCATCGGCGAGGCCTTCTGATGCGCCCCACCGCGCCACGGAGCGAGGCGCCCGCCGCAGCGCCGCCGCCGTCCGCGGGGCCCCCGCCGCGCCGCCGGTGGCCGTGGATCCTCGTGCTCGCGCCGCTGCTCGCGGCGATCGCCGGCGCCGCCTGGCTGGGCAGCGACGCGGGCGGGCGCTGGATCGCCGCCACGGCGGTGGAGCAGATCAACGCGCGGATCGCCGGGCGCGCGGCGCTCGAGCGGGTGGCGATCTCCCTCGACGGGATCCGCCTCGAGGGCGCCGCGGTCTGGGCGCCGGGGGCGGAGGCGCCGGTGATCGAGGTGGGGCGCCTCCACGTGGCGCCGGCGATCGGCCTGCGCCTGCTGCGGGGGCGGGTGCGGATCCACGAGGCGCGGATCGAGGAGGCCCGCGTCGCGCTGGAGCTCCCCGCGGGCGAGGGGGAAAGCAACCTCGCCGCCGCCTTCGCGCCGCGCGCGCCTTCCGTCGACGACGGCGAAGGAGGCGGCGCGGCCGCCTGGGAGGTGATCGTCGATCACCTCTCCCTCGCACGCGGCGCCCTCACGGTGCGCACCGCGGGCGAGCCGCAGGTGGCGCTCGACGGGCTGGAGCTGGAGCTCTCGGGCAGAGCGGACGGGGACGGCGCCGCGGTGGAGGCAACGCTCTCGGCGGCGGTGGCTGCGCCGGTGCGCGCGCCGGTCGCGCTGGAGATCGCGGGGGCGCTCCGCGACGGCTATCGTGCGATCGATCTCGCTCGCCTCGACGGCAGGGTGGGGGGATCGACCGTGGTGCTGCGGGACGGCGCGGCGGATCTCGCCACCCTCGCCGCGGAGGTGGAGGCGCTCTCGGTGCGCCTCCTCCCCGCGGACGTTCCGCGACTCGTCGAGGGATGGGCGCCCACCGTGCCCCTGCGCCTCGAAGGCACCGCCCGCTTCGAGGACGGCTCGCTGGTTGCCAGGGTGGCGGTGATCCAGGAGCTGCAGGGGGAGGAGGCGCGCCTCGATCTCGACGCCGCGGTGCAGCCGGTGGCGCGCACCTGGCGCCTCCGCGCCCGGGGTGCCGCGCTCGATCCTCGCGGCTTCGACGGGCGCGCACCGGCGGGCGCGGTCGATCTCGGCGCCACCCTCGACGGCGTGGGGGCGGAGGAGATCGCCGGCACCATCGAGCTCCCTGCGCTCCGCCTCGGCGAGGGGCGGGCGGGTCCGATCCGCCTCGAGGGCGCGTGGCGCGGCGGCGCGGCGGAGGTGCGCGCGCTGGCAGTGGCCGTGGGCGGCGCCGACCTCCAGGCGAGCGGCAGGGCGGACGCGGCGCGGGCCGATCTCCGCTTCGATCTGCGCGTGCGCGACGCCCGCCGCCTCGCCGCGGAGGCGGCGCGCCTCGCCGCCGCCGCCGGCGCGGAGCTTCCGGGCCTCCCCGCCCTCCGCGGCGACGTGGCGGTGGGCGGCACGGTGCGCGGCCCGTGGAGCGCGCCGGCGATCGCGGGGACGATCCGCTCCGGCGCCTTCATCCTCGGCGCGACGCGTTTCGCCGCCGTCGACGGCACCCTCGACGTGGAGGGGCCGATCGCCTCGCCCACCGGCCTGGTCGCCCTGCGCGCGGGCGAGCTCGAGGCCGGCGGCACCCGGATCGATCGCCTCGCCGCCGATCTCCACTTCGCCGGCCGCCACGTGCGCGGCACGGTGGAGGGGGCCACGCCCGCCGGCCGGATCCGCGCCGATCTCGATCTGGTCCCCGACGCGGCCTGGGAGAAGCTCCGCTTCGACCGGCTCGATCTCCGCTGGCCCCGCGCCGGCTGGAGCCTCGGCGCGCCCCTCGTCCTCGATCTGGCGGACGGCGTCGCCGTGCGCGGGCTCGCCCTGCGCAGCGCCGGCGGCGCCACCGTGGACGGCGACGCGCGCCTCTCTGCGCGCGGGGCGCTCGCCGTCGATCTCCGGGTGGCGGGGCTCGATCTCGCTCTGCTCCCCGCGGCGATCGCTCCGGCGGAGCTGGGGCTCGGCGGCACCGCCGCGGCGGAGGTGCGGCTGGAGGGAACGACGGCCCGGCCGAAGGGCGAACTCCACCTGCGCCTCGCGGACGGCGCCCTCCTCGGCGTGGGCGGGGTGGGGCTCGACACCCGCCTCCACCTCGACGGCAGGCAGGTGCAGGCGAAGGTGCAGGCGTCGCGTGGCGAGGCGCGGCTCGAGGGCGATGCCACCCTCGCCTGGCCGATCGCCGCCAGGGGCGCGCTGCAGATCGATGCGCGGATCGCCCAGCTCGACCTCGCCGAGCTCTCGCGCCTCCTCGCGCTGGACGAGCCGATCGCCGGCAGGCTCGGCGGCACCGTCGCGCTGGAGGGATCGCTGGCGGCGCCCCGCGGCACCGTCGATCTCCAGGGGAGCGCCCTCGGCGCCGCGGGGATCGAGGGGATCTCCGCCCGCGTCCAGGCGGTGCTCGGCGACGACCTCTCCGTCCGCGTCGAGGCGAGGCACGAGGCGAGCACCCTCGCTGGCACCTTCGCCTTCGCGCGCTCCGCCGCGGCGCTGGCGCAGGATCCCGCGGCGATCCTTGACGCGCCGCTGCGGGGCGAGGTGGCGGTGCGCGGCGTGCGCCTCGCGAAGTGGATCGGCGGCGAGGACGAGCCCCTGGGGATCCGCGGCACCGTCGATCTCGACGGCGAGCTGGCGGGGAGCGCGCGCGCCCCCCGGGGCGAGGTGCACGTGGCGCTGGTCGACGCCTGGAACGGCAGGGCCGGTCCCCTCGACGCGGAGGTCACCCTCGATCTCGGCGACGACGCCTCCTCGCTCCGGATCGACTCCCGCCTCCTCGGCCGCCCCTTCCTCCAGGGCGTCCTCGCCGTGGGCGCGGCGGTGGAGCGCCTCGCCGATCCAGCCACCCTCGGGCGCGCCGCCCTCTCCGGCGAGATCGCCGCCCGCGATCTCGATCTCGGCGCGGTGGCGTGGGCGGCGGGCTTCCGCTCCCGCGCCGAGGGGCTGGTGGACGGCTCGTTCCGCCTCGGCGGCACCGCCGGCGCGCCGGTGTTCGCGCTGCGCACCGAGCTCTCCCGGCTCAACCTGGGCAACGTGCCGGTGGGCACCATGCGGATCGAGGCGGACTACGCGGAGCGCAGCCTCTCCGGCGTGGCGTCGCTGGAGGCGGATGCGGGCGGCGACCTGCGCCTGCGCGGCGCCTGGCCGGTGGACCTCTCCGCGGCGGCGCTGGCGCAGGGCAGCCTCGCCACCCTCGCCGGCGCGCCTCTCGACGTGGAGCTGATCGCCAACGCCCTCGACCTCACGATGCTCGAGGGGCTCTCCGAGGATCTCCGCCAGTCGGCGGGCAGGCTGGACGGGAGGGTGCGCGTCACCGGGGCGCTGCCCATCCCCACGCTCGAGGGCGGGCTCGCCCTGCGCGAGGGCCACTTCGGCTACACCGGCTACGGCGACGTGCGCGACGTGGTGGTGGAGTTGGAGTTCCAGCCCGACGCCATCCGCCTGCGCCGCCTCGACGCCACCGCCGCCGGCACGCTCCACGCGAGCGGCGCGGCGATCCGGTCCGCGGCGGACCAGCCCTACGCCATCGACGTGACCATCGAGGCGAAGCGCTTCGCCCTCACCACCAGCGATCTGGTGCGCGGCTGGCTCGACGCCACCGCGGCGATCACCGGCCAGGCCGGGCGCGAGGGCGTCGATGCCAGGCTGGCGATCCGCAGGGCGGCGATCGAGCTGGCCGACGCGCCGAGCAAGGACGTGCAGTCGCTCGATCCCCACCCCGACTTCGTGGTGGTGCGTGGCGGGCGCGGCCGCGGTCTGGCGGCGCGGCGCCTCGCCCGGGCGAAGCAGGCGGCGCAGCAGCCCGCCGACGCGATCCCCGTCTCCCTGCAGGTGGTGACCGAGCGGCCGATCGAGGTGGAGGGCACCGACGTGGAGGTGACCGCCAGCGCGGATCTGCGCATGCTCCTCCAGGGCGGCCTGCAGATGGTGGGGAGCGCGCAGGTGGAGCGCGGCCACGTGCTCGTGCTCAACAAGCGCTTCGAGCTGAGCAGCGGCCGCGTCTACTACACCGGCGCGGAGGCGCCGGGAAATCCGCGGCTCCACGTGGTGGCGGTCCACGAGGGATCGGAGGCACAGGTGACGGTGACCGTGGGCGGCACCGCGAGCAAGCCGACGATCAGCCTGCGCTCCAACCCGCCCTACAGCGAGGCGCAGATCGCGGAGCTGCTCGCCACCGGCAGGCTCTCCGGGGGCAGGGGCGGAAGCGCCACCGGCGCCGCGTCCGCGGTGGGCACGCTCCTTGGCGCGCAGCTCAAGAACGGCGTCGCCTCCAAGCTGCCGCTCGACGTCCTCTCCTTCCAGGCGGGCGAGCAGGACGCGTTCCAGGGGAGCCGCGTCGAGGCGGGGACCTACCTCACCGACAAGATCTACGTCGGCTACGCCCACCGCTTCGGCGTCGACAAGAAGGCGCAGGACCCGGAGAACGAGAAGGAGGTCCGGTTCGAATATCTGCTGGCGCCGCGCTGGACGCTGGAGGTGACCTACGGCGACGCCGCCGTGGGCGGCGCCGATCTGATGTGGACGCGGGACTTCTAGCGGTCCATCTCCACGCGGGGCGGGAGCGGCGCGGGCAGGTCGTGGAGATCGGCGCGTGGCGCGGCGCGATCGATCGGCGCGGCGCGCGCCTGGTTGACGGGGCGATCGAAGATCTCCTCGAGCACCGAGGTGTTCCCCTCCGCGCGGGCGATCCGGTACCGCTCCAGCTTGTTGTAGAGCGAGCGCCTGCTGATCCCCAGCACCTTCGCGGTGCGGTTCTTGTTCCAGCGGTAGGCCTCGAGGGTCCGGGCAATCACCGCCCGCTCGATGTCCTTCATCCGCATGCCGATGGGGATGCGGAGGCTGTCGCCGTCGTCCCGATCCCGGTGGAGCATCCGCGGCAGGAGCTCCGGGCGCAGCGTGCCGTCGGTGCAGAGGATCACCGACTGCTCGATCACGTTGCGGAGCTCCCGCACGTTCCCCGGCCACGGGTAGCGCATGAGGAGATCGATCGTCTCCTCGGGCACCACGGGCACCGGCTTCTTGTAGCGGGTGGCGAACTGCTCGAGGAAGGAGTCGACCAGCAGCGGGATGTCGTCGCGCCGCTCGCGCAGCGGCGGGAGATCGATCGGGAAGATGTTGAGGCGGTAGTAGAGGTCCTCGCGGAAGCGCCCCTCCGAGACCAGCTCGGCCAGATCGCGGTTGGAGGCGGCCACCACCCGCACGTTGGCGGTGCGCTCCTCGCCGCCGCCCACCCGCGTGAAGCGGAAGCTCTCGAGGACGCGGAGCAGGCCGATCTGCGTGCGGGCGTCCATGGTGTTGATCTCGTCGAGGAAGATGGTGCCGCCCTGCGCCTGCTCGAACTTGCCGGGCTTCTGCTCCACCGCGCCGGTGAAGGAGCCGCGCTCGTGGCCGAAGAGCTCGCTCGCCACCAGGTCCTGCGGGATGGCGCCGGTGTGGACCGCCACGAAGGGGCCGCGCGCCCGGGCGGAGCGCTTGTGGATCGACCGGGCGCAGAGCTCCTTGCCGGTGCCGCTCTCCCCCCGGATGAGCACCGTGGTGTCGGTCCCCGCGGCGAGCTCGATCTTCTCGAAGACCGCGCGCATCCGCGGCGACCGCGAGACCATGCCGTCGAATTCCATGGTCCGGTCGCGCCCCTCCGCCAGCAGCCGGTTGGGGACGTAGAGCGGCCGGCCCTCGAGGAGCTTGGCCACCATCGCCTTGAGCTTGCGGGGATCGACCGGCTTGGTCAGGTAGTCGACCGCGCCCGCCTTGAGGGCGGTGACCGCGGTCTGGAGCGATGGCTGGCCGGTGACCATCAACACGACCGCCTGGGGAAGATTCTCCTTCACCACGCGGGTGAGCTCGATGCCGCTCTTGCCCCCCGGCATCACCAGGTCGGTGACGACCAGGTGGTAGCTCTCGCGGTGGAGGAGTTCCTCCGCCTCTTCCGCACTCGATGCGGCGTGAACCTCGTAGCCTTCGCCGCGCAGGAGATCGACGACCGCCTCGAGCGCGGCGGCATCGTCGTCCACAGCGAGAATCTTGTAGTCGACCAAGTCGGCCCCCTTTCTTTCCCCTTGTGAGAAAGAGCCCGCCAACGATAAGCACCGGCCTTCCACCGCCAAGTGCACATAGAAGACGGCAAGGCGGGGGGTGCACGGTCCAGTGGGGGTGCGGGAGCGCACGTGCGCATCGAAGACGCACTGGTGGAGCTGGTGGAGCAGACGGGACCGTATGCCCTGGTGGCGCTCTTCGGCGCCTCGCTGATCGAGTACGTCTTCCCCCCGTTCCCCGGTGATTCCATCGTGATCCTCGGGGCTTTCTACGCCACGCACGGCGAGCTGCCGCTCGCGTCGGTCTTCCTGGCGGTGACGCTGGGCAGCGTGGTGGGCGCGGCGATCGACTACGCGATCGGGGTGCGCCTCGGCGCAGCGGCGGAGCGTCGGCTACCGGACGAGCCGCGCCGTTTCCGCTTCGCCGGGCTCGACAAGCTCCACCGGATCGAGGCGGCGTACCGCAGGCACGGCGACCTCTACATCCTCGCCAACCGCTTCCTCCCGGGGGTGCGGGGTTTCTTCTTCGTGGCGGCGGGGATGGCGGGGATGCCCTTCCGCCGGGTGATGGGGCTGGGCGCCCTCTCCGCCGCAGCGTGGAACGGGCTGCTCCTCGCCGCGGGCTGGGCGGTGGGCGAGAACCTCCACGAGCTGGTCGAGCTCTTCCGCACCTACAGCCTGGTGGCCTGGGGGCTCCTCTTCCTCGCCGCGGCGCTGCTGCTGGCGCGGTGGGTCCTGCGCCGGGGCCGGGACTAGGCGCCCTTCTTTCCGCCGGCGCGCGCCTTTGGTAGGTTGTCGGGCGCAAACGCCCGATCCCACGCCGGATCTTCGTGCCCCGGAGGCACCATGCGCACCTCGATCTCGCTCCTTATCGCAGCGCTCCTCGCCGCACCCGCCGCCGCCGGTGCCCAGAGCCTGGCCATCGCCGAGGCCTCGGCGATCACGAGGGGGATCGAGCAGGCGGAGGTGGCCCGGGTGCGCGGCCTCTTCGAGGAGGCGCTGCGCCAGTCGGGGATCGAGGTGGCGCCCGCGGGGAAGAAGGGCGCCGCCGCGGAGTACGTCACCTCGCTCAGCCTCGCGAAGGAGGGGACCGATCTCGTCCTCACCGCGCAGGTGAGCCGGCTCCGCCTCGACGCCTGGGCGGCCCGGGCCCAGGCGCGGGTCCAGGAGGTGACGCCCGAGGCGATCGCCGCCGCGGTGCAGGACCTCGCCGGCCAGATCCACCTGGCGGTCAAGACCGCGCCGCCGCGCAGCGCCGCCACGCCGGAGACCCGGCCCCCCGCCCGCAAGCTCCGCGTCGAGGCGGCGCCGGCGCAGGCGGACGCGGCGCAGTAGACGCTTTCCGGACTTCGGGCTGGCGGCGGCGCTCCCGCTCCCCTACCTGTGGGGACGGAGGTGGCCCGTGGCCCACGAGAACCGTCCCGCGAACCGGCTCGCGCAGGAGGCGTCGCCCTACCTGCGCCAGCACATGTACAACCCCGTCGACTGGTACCCGTGGGGCGACGAGGCGCTGGAGAAGGCGCGCCGCGAGGACAAGCCGATCCTCCTCTCGGTGGGCTACGCCGCGTGCCACTGGTGCCACGTGATGGAGAAGGACGCCTTCGAGGTCCCCTCCGTCGCGGCGCTGATGAACCGCCACTTCGTCTCGATCAAGGTCGATCGGGAGGAGCGCCCCGACATCGACGCCCTCTACCAGGGCGTGGTGCAGCTGATGGGGCGGGGCGGCGGCTGGCCCCTCACCGTCTTCCTCACGCCGGACGGAAGGCCCTTCTTCGGCGGCACCTACTTCCCGCCGCAGGATCGCTACGGGCTCCCCGGCTTCTCGCGCCTCCTCGAGGCGCTGGCGGACGCCTGGGCCAACCGGCGCGAGGAGGTGGAGAAGAGCGCCGCTTCCTTCGCCGGCGGCCTGGAGAAGCTCTCGCTGGTGGGGGTGGGCGGCGGCGAAGCGCCGGTGCGCGCGGAGGATCTGCGCCAGGCGGCGGCGCGGCTGGTGGAGGCGATCGATCCCCGCCACGGCGGCTTCTTCGGCGCGCCGAAGTTCCCCCACCCGATGGAGCTGGCCTTCCTCCTCCGCGTCGGCGGCAGGGGGCTCGAGGGGGCGGATCGTGGCGCGGTCGACGAGGGCGTTCGCAGGAGCCTCGACGCCATGTACCGCGGCGGGATCTACGACCAGCTCGGCGGCGGCTTCCACCGCTACGCGGTGGACGACGCGTGGGCGGTGCCCCACTTCGAGAAGATGCTCTACGACAACGCGCTGCTGGTGCGCCTCTACGCGGAGGCGGCGGTGGCGTACGGCGAGGGCGCGTACGCGCGGGTGGCGCGGGAGATCGCTGCCTGGATGGCGCGGGAGATGACCGACGAACGCGGCGGCTTCTGGTCGTCGCAGGACGCGGACAGCGAGGGGGTGGAAGGGAAGTTCTTCGTCTGGACACCCGCGGAGCTGCGGGAGGTGCTGGGCGAGGAGCTCGCCGCCCTCGCCGCGGCGCGGTGGGGCGTCTCCCCGCACGGCAACTTCGAGCACGGGACCACGGTGCTCCACCTCGCAGCGGAGCCGCGGAGCGAGGAGGAGCGCGCGCGGCTCGAGGAGGCGCGGGCCAGGCTCTTCGCAGCGCGCAGCGAACGGGTGGCCCCCGCCACCGACGACAAGGTGCTCGCCGGCTGGAACGGCCTCGCCATCGGCGGCCTCGCCGCGGCGGGGCGGCTGCTCGGCGAGCCGTCGATGATCGAGCAGGCGCGGCGGGCGGCGTCGTTCGTGCTGGAGACGCTGGTGCGCGACGGCAGGCTCCACCGCGTCTACAGGCAGGGGCAGGTGAAGCAGGAGGCCTTCCTCGACGACCACGCCTGGCTGGCGGAGGGGCTGGTGGAGCTCTTCGAGAGCACCGGCGAGGCGCGGTGGCTCGAGGAGGCGCGGCGCATCGCCGGGTGGATCGTGGAGCGCTTCTGGGACGAGGCGCGGGGGATCTTCTGGCTCGATCCGGGCGATCGGCCGGGGCTGCTGCAGCGGGTCCCCGCGGTCCACGACAACGCCACGCCCGGCGGCGGATCGAGCGCGACGCACGCCTTCCTGCGGATCCACGCGCTCACCGGGGACGAGCGCTGCGGCGCGGTGGCGGAGCGCTACCTGCGCGGGCAGCGGGAGGAGATGGTCCGCAACCCCTTCGCCTTCGGCCACCTCCTCTGCGCCGCCTGGCTGCAGGAGCGGGGGATCGTGGAGGTGGCGGTGCTGGGGCCCGCGGGACCCGCGCGGGACGCACTCCTCGCCGCGGCGCGGGATGGCTACCGTCCGGAGATCCTCGCCTTCGCCGCGGAGCGGGGGATCGGGGAGATCGTCGCGGGCAGGGGCGCGGTGGGCGGCGCCCCGGCTGCGTACGTCTGCCGCAACTTCGCCTGCGAGGCGGCGCGGACCGAGCCGGCGGCGCTCGCCCGCGCACTGGAGGAAGGATGAGAGGCCTGTTGGCGGTGCTGGCGGCGGCGGTGGCGCTCCTCGCCACCGGCTGCGCGGACGATTGCGAGGTGGCCTGCGGGAAGCTCCAGTTCTGCGAGCTGCTGCCCAACCTCTCGCTGATCGAGTGCGTGGATCGGTGCGAGGCGCGGGAGCGCGACCTCGGGCCGGAGGTGGAGTTCTGCTCGGACTGCCTCGACCAGACGTCGTGCAGCACCATCGCGCGGCAGGGGTGCGCGGGGCCGTGCGCGCCGGTCTTCGCGCCGGAGGGGGGTGGCGGATCCGGCGGCAGCGGCGGCTCCGCCGGCGGCGCCGGTTCGGGGGGCGACGGCGGCTCGGGCGGCTCCGGCGGGGAGGGCGGCGCCTGACCCATCCGAGCGCCGCCTCCGGGGCGTTGAGCTACCGCGCGCCTCTCCGGTGGGCTATGGAGGCGCTCCCGTCTCGATCCGCCCCGGAGGCCTCGTGGAAACCAACTCGCTTCTCTCGCTCGCCGGCCTCTTCGGCCTGGGCATCGCCCACGGCCTCGGCCCCGACCACCTCGCCGCCCTGGGCACCCTCGCCACCCGGCGCGCCCGCCTGCGGGACGCGGTGGGGGTGGCGGCGCGCTTCGGCGCGGGGCACGCCGGCCTCCTCGCCATCGGCGCGCTCCTCGCCTCGGGCCTCGGCTTCTTCGTCCCCGAGGCCTTCGAGCGGGCGGCGGAGATCTTCGGCGGCTCGGTGGTGGCGCTCCTCGGCATCGCCGCGGTGGTGGACGCCCTCGGCCTGCGGGTCCACACCCACGCCCACGACCACGATGGCCACGAGCACCGCCACGTCCACGTCCACGTGGGGCCGGGCCACGACCAGGAATCCCACGGCCTCCACCGCCACGGCGCCACCCTGGTCGGCGCGCTCCTCGCCGTCTCCGGCCTGCGCGGGCTCCTGCTCCTCCTCCCCGCCGCCACCAGCGGCTCGCCCGCGCTCATCCTCCTCGCGGTGCTCGCCTTCGGCGCCGGGGTGGTGGTCTCGATGATCGGCGCCGCGCTCCTCGGCGGCGCGGTGGCGGTGGCGGGGAAGGGCGCCGGCGTGCGCCTCGATCTCCGCTGGACCCGCGGCCTCGTCGGCGCCGCGTCGGCGTGCATCGGCGTCTTCTGGATCGCCGCGGCCTGGTAGCGATCGCCGCGCCGGCCCGAAAAACGAGGAGGCCTCCCACCCTGCGGTAGGAGGCCTCCTTCCCGGGCGCAGGCTTCGATCAGAAGTACAGGAAGAGGCCCAGGCTCGGGACGATCTCGAAGTCGAAGCGGGTGTCCGCGCCGAGCTGGAGGTCGAGCATCGCGGTGTAGAACTGCACCGAGAGCGCCTCCGCCACGCGGGCCTCGACGCCGGGGCCGACCCACAGGCGCACGCCCAGCTCCTGCTCCTCGCCCTCGCGGGGATCGAAGTCGAGGCGGGGGATGAACTGCAGGCCGCCGCGGAAGAAGAAGGCCGCCTGGTTGCTCTGGATCAGGTTGAACTGGCCGCCCACGCCCAGCGAGTAGCGCATCGCCGGATCGTCGGCGTCGTCGGCGATGGTGACGTAGCTCAGGCCCAGGGTGCCGATGAGGGCGAGGCGATCGTCGAAGGAGTAGCGGATGTTGAAGCCCGTCGACGGGGTGGCGTTGCGATCGGAATCGACGGCGATGAAGTCGCCGGCGACGATCTCCGCGGGCAGGACCTCGGCGCCGACGCTCACCTCACCGGGACGGAAGACGGGAACGGCGGAAGCGAAGGACGGCAGCGCCGCGATGGCTGCAGCGAGAACGAGCGACCGGATACGCATGGTGTTGGCTCTCCGCGGCACGGAAGGCCGCAAGGGTGGATCGGCGATCCACGGAATCGACCGCGCGCTTGCTAACCCGCCATTCTCCAAAAAGTCAAATGGCCAGGAGCGCAAATGTGGGGCGTGTGCGCACCGCCGCCTTCCCGCCCCACGCTGTCCTTCCCCGGAAAGAGCGGAGCCCTCCAGGGTTCAAGGAGCGGTGCCGGTGGGATAGCCTTCCGGCCACCAAGGAGGTCACAGGGGCATGGCATCGAAGATCAAGGCAGCGCTCATCGGCGGCACCGGCTACGGCGGGGCGGAGATCCTGCGGCGGCTCCTCTTCCACCCGCACGTGGAGGTGATCCGCGTCACCGCCGCGGACAACATCGGGAAGAACGTGGGCGAGGTCCACTTCAACCTGGCGGGGCTCACCGACCTCCGCTTCGAGCAGCTTCCGCCGAGGGAGGCGGCGGCGGGGGCGGACGTGGTCTTCCTCGCCATGCCCCACAAGACCACCGCGAAGGTGGCGATGGAGCTCTTCGACCTGCCGGTGAGGATCGTCGATCTCTCCGGCGACTTCCGCCTCCGCAGCCACGACGAGTACAAGCGCTTCTACGGTGTGGAGCATCCCGCGCCGGAGAAGCTCGGCGCCTTCGCCTACGGGCAGCCGGAGCTCAACCGCGACAGGATCCGCGGCGCCCGCTGGATCGCTTCGCCCGGCTGCTTCGCCACGACCATCGCGCTGGGGCTCGCGCCGCTGGCGAAGGCGGGGCTGCTGCGCGGTCCGATCCGCACCGTCGCCGCCACCGGCAGCTCCGGATCCGGCGCCAACCCGCAGATCACCACCCACCACCCGCTGCGCGCCTCCAACCTGCGCACCTACAAGCCGCTGCAGCACCAGCACAACCCGGAGATCCTCCAGACGCTGCGCGACGCCGGCGGCGGTCCGGCGCAGCTCGAGTTCATCCCCGTCTCGGCGCCGCTGCCGCGGGGCATCTTCGCCACCTCCTTCGTCGACGTGCCCGCCTCCACCACAGTGGAGCAGCTGCGCGAGGCGTGGCACCGCCTCTACGACGGCGAGCCCTTCATCCGCGTGGTGGAGGGGCGGCAGCCCGAGGTGGTGGCGGTCTCCGGCTCCAACTACGTCGAGGTGGGCTTCACCCTCTCCGACGAGTTCGACGGCCGCCGCTCGGTGGTCTGCTTCTCCGCCCTCGACAACCTGGTGAAGGGTGGCGCCGGCCAGGCGATCCAGGCCTTCAACGTGATGATGGGCTTCGAGGAGACCACCTCGCTGCGCGAGCCGGGGCTGTGGCCGTGAGCGACGCCGGGCGCTGGTACGTGGTCAAGATCGGCGGCGAGCTGGTGGCGCCGGGCAGGCTCGCCGGCCTCGCCGAGGCGATCCGCGCCTTCCGCGAGGGCGGGGTGAAGGTGGCGATCGTCCACGGCGGCGGGCCGCAGGCCACCGAGCTGACCCGGCGGCTCGGGCTCGAGCCGCGGCAGATCGCCGGGCGGCGCGTCACCGACGAGCAGGTGCTGCGGGTGATGAAGCAGGCGCTCGCCGGCGAGGTGAGCGTCGACCTCGCCGCGCTGCTGCGCGCGGAGGGGGTGCGGGTGCTCGCGCTGCACGGGGTCTCCGGCGGGCTGATCGACGGGGTGAAGCGGCCGCCGCGGGTGATCGCCGGCGGTCCGCCGGAGCCGGTGGACCTCGGCTTCGTCGGCGACGTGACCGGCGTCAACGTGGCGCTGCTCGAGCACCTCGCCGCGGGCGGCTGGGTGCCGGCGATCGCCTCGATCGCCGGCGACGCGCAGGGCGGCGTCTGGAACATCAACGCCGACACGGTGGCAACGCGGGTGGCGGCGGAGCTGCGCGCGGCGCGCCTGCTCCTCGTCTCGGGGGTGCCCGGCGTCCTGCGCGATCCGAGGGATCCCTCCACACGGATCGGCAGGCTCACCCCCGCGGAGACCCAGCGGCTCATCGACGAGGGGGTGATCTCCGGCGGGATGATCCCCAAGGTGACCGAGGCGCTGCGAGGCCTCGAGGCGGGGATCGAGGCGGTCCACGTCTGCGGCGCCGCGCCCGGGCAGGTGCTCGCCGAGGTGCGCGCCCCCGGCTCCGCCGGGACGGTCTTCGCCGCCGCCTGATCGGCCGGGCTTCCACCGGGGCGGAGCCCCGCGCGGGGCATCGCTCGTCCGGGCGCTGGCGCGCAGCTTCGCCGTCCGGAGGTGCGCGATGCGCAAGCTGGCGGCGGTGGGCTTCGCTCTTCTCTGCCTCGGCGGCGGGGGCTGCGACGGCGACGACTGCGGCACCTGCGCCGACGGCTTCTTCGTGCGGTTCGGCGTGGTGAGCGGCGAGTCGGGGCTGTGGCGCGTCACCGTCGACGTCGACGGGCTCGTTGCCTCCTGCACCGTCGATCGCCCGCGCCTCGCGGAGCGGGTGGTGGCGTGCAGCGACCCGGCGGTGACGCTGAGCATCGGCGCCGACGAGACCCTCGACACCCTGCGCATCGCCGGCACGCCGGAGCGGGTGGAGGTGGTGGTCGAGCGCGACGCCGCCGAGCTCGCCCGGCGGATCTTCGAGCCGGAGTACGACGACGTGCGCACCGCCGCCGCGTGCCCCGTCGCCTGTCGCCAGGCGAGCGGGGCGATCACCATCGAGTAGCGATCAGAACTGCACGCCGGCGAAGAAGCCCGGCCACAGATCCACGTGGACCTCGTCGCCGTCGTGGAGCCGGACCGAGCTGCCGAAGAGGCCGAAGCCGCCGCGGTCGTTCTCCGCGACGGAGAGGTTGAGGCTCGGGCCGGCGATCAAGGCGAGGCGGGGGAGGAGCTGCCAGCCGGCGCCGGCGCGCAGGGTGGTGATGAACTTGTCCCTGCCCTCGCTGTCCCAGTCGCTGCCGTACCAGACGTGGCGGCTGAGGAGCTCGATGTCGACGAAGGAGAGGGCGGGCAGGTCGGCGTCGATGTGGGTTCCGAGCCCGATGGCGGTGTTCCAACGCTGCCTGCCATCCCAGGTCTGGCCGATGGAGGCCCCGGCGCCGAGGATGCCGTAGACGTGGCGGGCGCCGAGCTTGATGCCGACGTTGGCGGCGCTGGTCTCGTCCGCCCACAGGTCGATGTGGAACCGGCCCTTGCGCACGACGCTGACGAGGCCGATCGGTGCGTCCACGTCGTCGGCGTAGTTGAAGACGCCGATCTGCGTGCCGGAGACGGCGCCGGTGGCCACGTTGACCACGCCGATCTGGGCCCCGTCGATGGTGCCGCCGAGGTTGACCACGGCGATCTGGGCGCCGCTCAGCTCCCGCGCCCACCCGACGTAGCTGAGCTGCAGGCCCTCGTACCGCCCGCCCATCCAGTTGTAGCCGCCGATCTGCGCGCCCTCTCCCTCGCTGGCGATGTTGATCAACCCGAGCTGGGCGCCGTTCGTGGTGCCGCCGGCGTAGTTGAGGCCAATGGTCGCCTGGAGGCCGCGGGCGTCGCCGGTGCTCCAGTTGACGTAGCTGGAGAGCTGCACGCCGCTGAAGCCCTCGCTGGCGAGGTTGACGCCGGTCGCCGCCTGCAGGCCGCTCATCTCGCCTTCCGACCAGTTGAGGCCGACCGACGCCTGGACGCCGCTCGTCTCGCCGCCGGACCAGTTCGCGCCCACCGCGAGCTGCGCGAAGCGCGAGCCCGCCGCGGCGCCGTTGTAGCCCACCGAGCCCTGCAGGCCGTCGAGGGCGCCGCCCGCCTGGTTGAAGCCCAACGCGAGCTGTGCGCCGTTCATGCCGCCCTCGACCAGGTTGCCCGCCATGCCGAACATCGCGCCGCTGGCCCGATCGGTGTGCCAGTTGAGACCGAGGCCGATCTCGAAGCCGTCGAGGCGCGCGGTGCGGCCGCCGATCAGGTTGAGGCCGAAGCCGGTGACCACCCGATCCTCGGGGGTGGCGGCGGGCAGGGTGCTGGTGCCCGGCACCACGCCGAGGACGAAGGGCGCGTGGACATACTCCGACTCGTCGAGGGGCGCGTCGCCGCGGACGCGGTTGCGCTCGCCGTCCACGGCGCGGAGGTGCTGGGGGGCGAGGCGGTGGTGCCTGCCCTCGGTGAGGGTGACGCTTGCCTCGGCGATCGTCCCGCGATCCTCCACCGTCACCACGTAGGCGCCCGGCGCGAGACCGAGCTCCACCGGGGCGGCGGGCGCCTTGCGCAGCTCCACCACCAGCGCCCCCGACGCGTCGCGCACGAAGATGCGGCCCGCGATCGCCTCGTCCACCACCAGACCCGCCGAGGTGGAGCGGAGATCGGTCATCACCAGATCGCCGGTGCCGACGAGCTGCATCTCGTAGGCGGGATGCTGCGCGCCGCTCTGCGTCTTCTCGGTGCGGGCGAGCGTCTCGGTGAAGGCGAACTGGTAGGCCTCGGTGAGGGTCACCTTGCCGTCGCGGGTGGTGTCCGCCGCGCCGCGCAGACCGGAGACCAGGTAGTGGGTGAAGAAGGAGGCGCCGATCCGATCCGACTCCTGCGCCGCCTCGTCGGCGGAGGAGGAGGTGAGGTAGGCGTGCCCCTTCACCCGGCTCGCCTCGTCGACCAGGAAGGGCGGCCGGCGCACGCCGCCCTTGCGGCGGGTGAGGGCGCCGGAGGCGCACGAGTCGAGGATCGCCACGCGGACGTCGGCGGGGAGCGACTCGAGGGCGGAGCGCAGCTCGTCGTAGCCGAAGCGCTCCTCGCCGAGGAGGAGTCCCTCCTCGTCGGAGTGGCCGGAGTAGTAGACGAAGAGCTCCACGCGCGTGCCGCCGCGCCGCGCCGCCTCGAGCCGCTCGTGCATGGCGAGGAGGCCGCGCTGGAGCGCGGCGCGATCCGGATCGACCAGCAGCAGGCTGTCCGCCGGCGCCACGCCGCCCAGCTCCTCGAGCACCCGGGCCACGGCCGCTGCGTCGGAGGTGGCGTAGCGCAGGAGCGCCCGGCCCCTGCCGCCATCGTTGGCGCCCGCCACCAGGGCGAAGCGGCGGATCGATCCGTCGTCGGCACCGGCAGGGCGGGCGAAGAGGAGGCTGCAGGCGAGCGGGAGCAGGAGGAGGAGGCGCTTCATCACGGCACCTTCTTGAGGAGGAACGAGGACTGGTGGAGGGCGCCGGGGAGCGGCAGGGGCGCGTGGGCCGCGTCGCCGCCGCGCGCCAGCCTCCGCGCCGCCTCGAGGGCGCTCTCCACCGGGAAGGGGGCGGCGCCGGTGACGAGGAAGAAGCGCTCGAACGCGGGCGCGTCGTCGAGCTCGTAGGCCTGGGGGAGCGGCACGGCGCCGCTCGTCTCGAGGGGCGCTGCGGTCAGGCCGCCATCGGGCAGGTGGAGGATGACGTTGCCGTTGCCGTCCACGGAGAGGACCACGCCGTACGCGGCCCCCGCCGCCTGGTAGCTGAGCTGGAGGAGGTCGCGCGCGCGGGCCTCGGCGCCGTCGGCGAGCTGCTCCGCGCCGTCGCCCGCCTGCCGGTGGACCACCAGCTTCGGCTGGGCGCCCTTGAGGCGGATCCCGTCCTGCTGCGCCTCGTGCGGCGCGCGGATCCCGGTCCCCTGCACGGCCACCACCGCCGCCAGCGCCAGCGCGGGCGCGACGAGCGCCAGGGGGAGGAACCGCCGCGCGGGGCGTTCGCCATCCGCCCGCTGGCGGATGGCGGCGGCGACGCGCGCCGGGGGATGGGCGGCGAGGATCGCCTCGTTGGACGCCCGCAGCGCCTCCAGCCGCGCCCTGCCCTCCGGATCCGCCACGAGGCGGCGCCGCAGCGCCTCCCCTTCCGCCGCCGGGAGATCGTCCGCCGCCAGCCGCTCCAGCAGCCAGTCGGGAATCCGATCGCTCATCATACCTCCTGCAGCGCGGCGACGTTCGCCTTGAGCGTGCGCAGCCGCTTGCGGACGCCGGAGACGGAGAGCCCCACCTCGCGGGCCACCTCCTCCAGCGTCATCCCATCCACCAGGTGCATCACCGCGATGGTGCGGGTCGACTCGAGCTCCCTGCCGAAGATGCCGGCGAGGACCGAGCGGGCCAGCGATCGCGATTCCACGTCGTCCGCGCAGGCGATCCGCACCAGCAGGTCGTCGTCGGGATCCTCGGGGCGCCTGCCGGCGCCGCGGATCCTGTTGAGGCAGACGTTGGTCGCCATGCGCAGCAGGAGCGAGGAGGGCGCGCTCTGGTCGAGGCGGGCCTCGTTGCGGAGCAGCAGGACGAAGACGTCCTGCATGGCGTCGAGCGCCTGATCCTCGTCGCGCAGGAGCTTCCTGCAGCGGCGCAGGACCATCGGACCGAACCGTTCGTAGAGACCCTGGACGTCGACGGCCAAAGAACTTCTCCTCGTTCCGGCGGGGAGGAACACCGCGGCGGGGGGAAGGTGTCACCGCCCTCCGCTCCCGGAGGGCGTGCGGCTCTCTAGCCCGGTGGGGCGCGGTTGGGAAGTCAGCGGCAGATGGGGAGGTAGGCGAACTCCACCACCTCGCGCTCCTCGGGGGCCGCGTCGGGTTCGAAGCGCACCTCGGGGGGCGTCTGCGTCACCGTGAAGCGGAGCGCCCCCCCGGGGCCGAGCTGCTCGATCCGGCTCCCGCCCGCGTGGACGGTGAAGCCATCCCCTGCCTCGGTGATCGCGCCGTCGCCGTCGCGGTCGAAGGGGACAGCGGTGAGCGGGAAGATGGTCTGGTGGGCCCAGTCGTGGTGGAGGGGCGTCCACCGCAGCGCCGCGGCTCCGCCGCAGAGCGGGAGGACCTGCCCACCGAGGCCGCGCACCACCGTGGCGATGCGGCTCTCCCGCGGCGCCTGGTCGCAGCGGACGGGATCGGCGACGAGCGCCGCGAAGCGGAGGTCGTAGCGATCGCGCAGCTCGGCGAAGCGGGCGTACCACGTGCCCACGGAGCCGCCCGAGGCGTCGTCGCTCGCCGCCACGAAGACCACCTGCAGGGGCACGCCGTCGCGGCGCAGGCCGAGGTTCCCGTCGCCGGACTCCTCGTGGTCGGGATCGTCGCGCCGGGCGGTGAGGAGGATGGCGCGCTCCGCCGCGGCGAAGGCGCGGTTGGCGCCGGGGGCGCAGCCGGCGAACCGCAGGCGATCGAAGAGGCGGCCGTCGAGGAGGTCGAGCCTGTCCAGGACCCTGCGCGCGCTCCCGTCCACCGGGACGAGGCGGCCGTCGGCGCCGGAGCCGAAGCAGCCCGCGGCGGCGAGGCGCGAGGTGGTGGTGACGCCGATCCGCGCGTCGAGCGAGGGGAGGTCCGCCGCCACCGCCTCCGCCAGCGCCTCGAGCACCGTGGGGTGGAAGGCGATCGCCTCCGAGTCGTCGACGACGTAGAGCCGGTCCGCGTCCGGCCGCAGTCCCTGCAGGTCCACGTCGCGGGTCAGGGCGCGGCCCGCGCCCACCGCGACAAGCTCGATCTCCACCGGTGCGCCCGCGTCGTCGGTGATCCGGATCGCCGCCTCGTTCTCGCCCTCGTGGCGGGGCGTGGGCTGCACGCGCAGGGTGGTCGTCTCGCCGGGGGCGAGCTGCTTCGGGAGCACCGGCCGGGTGGCGACGTAGATGGCGTTGTTTCCCTCGTCCATGGTGACGAGGCGGATCGGGTGATCGCAGCCGTTGCCCACCTCGAACGACGCGGGCGGGCCGACGCATCCCTCGGGGATGGGCGCCAGCGCCACGACGGCGGGCGCCTCCATGCAGCGCTCCACCACCTCCGCGTGGAGGGTGAAGGCGCGCGGCTCGTCGAGGTCGAGGTGGAGCGTCGCCTCGATCGGCCCGAGTCGTTCGGGCATCACCACCACGGTGAGGGGAACGTCCACGCCAGGCGGCAGATCGATCGTGGCGGGGACGCGGAAGGCGGGGTCGCCCTCCAGCGTGGCCGCCACCGCCCGCGGGGCGGCGCCGCGGTTGCGGAGGTGGAGCTGCACGGAGGCGATGGCGCGGCGCCCCACCCGGCCCACCGCGATGGCGTCGCCGTCGGGTGGCGCGAGGAGCTCGATGCCCCCCTCGACCACGGGCGCCCGCGGCTCCGCCGCGCAGGCGGCGCTGCCGAGCAGGGCGAGGGCGAGGAGGGGGCGCAGCATGGCCCGGTTCTACCACCGGGCGCCCTGCCGCCGCAGCGGCCGGGCGGGCGGGCCGAATCGACGTCCTCGGCTCCTCGAGGGGGAGACCGTCGTTGCCGGCCTCCCCTCACCAGCAGGCCGCTGGGACGAAATACGAGACCTCGGCAGTCGACCCTTCGGGCGGCTCGGAGAGGAGGGAGTTGCTCGCGCTGTCGTAGCTCCACAGCCGCGTCCCGTCCGCAGCGACGGGCGGAACGATCTCGCCGTCCAGCCGCAGGACGACGTCGTCCGCGACGGCGCCGTCGCCATCCGCGTCGATGGGACGGTCGCTGCGCGCGAGCGTGGTGTACCGGGCGAAACCGGAGGAGCCCCACGACATGAAGATCCCCGACCACGGAGCGCCTTCGCAGAGATGGGCGGCCTCGCCCCCCGCATAGCGGGTCCCTTCGATCGTCCCCTCGCGACCGCCCGGCGGGGCGACGATCGCTCCGAAGTGCGGCCATCCGCCCGGGCTGGGAACCGCAGCGCGGAGCCGATCGCTCCATTGCTCCACGCTCCCACCCGATTCGTCGTCGCGCGCCGGGACGAAGAGCAGCGCGGCTGCGGTCGATCGGGCCGCTCGTCGGGCCGTTCGGTGCCCTGGAGTGGATCCCCGCCCGCGACATGCGCCGGCGGATCGTCGCAGCCGGAAGCGAAGAGGACCAGGGTGGCGAAGACGAGCGAGCGCAGGAGAGGACCCATGCCGTTGCCGTGTTGCGGGCGGGTGGCCGTGATCACGAAGCAGCCGGTTGGATCGCGTCCCGCGCGGCGCGCCGGCCCGCGTCCTACTCGACGGTCACCTCGGCGCCGTTGCGGTTGCCCCAGGCGTCCCGCAGCGCGCCCGCCGGGATGACCACCGGGCCGGTGCCCGCGGGCAGGGAGGCGGTGAAGCCCGGTCCCTCGCCCGGCGCGTACTCCATCGTCGTGGAATCGAGCGGACGCTGCTCGAAGTGGAGCGCGATCGGCGCGCCGCCCGCCGTTGCGTGCAGGGCGGCCACACCCTCGAGCACCGGCACGAACGCGGGGCGGAAGCGGGGATCGACCGGGCGGAAGCCGCCGATCTGCCAGCCGTCGTTGCGCGGCTCCGTCGCCCAGACCGGCGCGCGCTCCGGGTACAGGAGCGTCGCCTCCAGCCTGCCGCCGCGGCGCGTTGCCTCGACGCGCAGCGCGGTGGACGGCGCCACGGCGAAGGGCGCCGAGGCGAGCTCGAACGCCGCCTCGCTCCCGTCCACGACAGCGCGGCCGCGCGCCACGAAGCGGTAGTCGCCCTCGGGCAGATCGCGCGGCGGCTCGTAGCGCACGCGCCACA
>Ga0180215_1001723_pt1 | contig 23422 bp, 27 predicted proteins | sample eDN3rd37CBELigBY_FD_128871 | JGI IMG/M metagenome (GOLD analysis project Ga0180215, IMG submission 128871) | Enriched backyard soil microbial communities from Emeryville, California, USA - eDNA 3rd pass 37_C BE-Lig BY (version 2) (version 2) | ecosystem: Environmental > Terrestrial > Soil >...
ATGGAAAACTATATGGCCGGGGTTCGACGGATATGAAAGGGGGAACAGTCTCACTCCTGCTTGCAATGGAAGCCATCATAACGCTTGGAATTAAGCTTAAAGGTGATGTGATATTCCAAAGTGTCATAGAAGAAGAAAGCGGAGGGGCGGGTACTCTGGCTGCTGTCCTCCGGGGATATACAGCCGACGGGGCAATCATTCCCGAACCGACAAATATGAAGCTCTTCCCAAAACAGCAGGGTTCGATGTGGTTTCGGATAACGGTAAAAGGGCGTTCTGCTCATGGAGGAACCAGATATGAAGGCATCAATGCAATCGAAAAAGCCATGACAGTGATGACAAAGCTTCAGGAACTTGAAAAATTAAGAAACCTTAGAATTGAGGATCCGCTATATTCCAAGATTCCTATACCAATCCCTATAAATATCGGAAAAATAAATAGCGGAGAATGGCCTTCTTCAGTGCCGGATATTGCCATCATAGAGGGAAGGATGGGGGTGGCGCCAGATGAGGAAATGAAATCTGCGGAAAAAGAGCTGGAACAGTGCCTGAAGGAAGCAGCACAAAATGATGCGTGGCTTAAAAAAAATCCTCCTCAAGTTGAATGGTTCGGCGGACGCTGGCTGCCTGGTGATTTGGAACAGGATCACCCTCTAATGACCGTAATATCGGAGTCTTTTGAAGAAGTAAAAGGCATGCAGCCGGCAGTTGAAGCATCACCCTGGGGCACGGATGGAGGCATATTATCCAAAGTGGGGAATACACCTGTTGTTGTCTTTGGCCCCGGTGTAACTGAAGCGGCCCATGATGTTAACGAGTATATCTCCTTGCAGGAAGTTTTTGAAGCTGCTGAAATCATTGCTCTGGCCATGATGGAATGGTGCGGCACTAATCAGTGAGAGGGGAAATGATGATGGGATCAATAAAAATAAGAACGGAGATACCGGGGCCGAGAGCGAAGGAATTATTGGCTAAAAAAGAGCAGAATGTGCCAAAGGGGCCGTTTAACACGATTCAGACATTTGCTGATAAGGGAAATGGAGTACTTCTGACAGATATAGACGGAAATACTTTTCTTGATTTTGCCGGGGCAATCGGCACATTAAATGTTGGCCATTGCCCGCCAAGGGTAGTGGAAGCCCTGCATGCCCAAATTGACCAATATCTTCATCCGTGCTTCCATGTCATGATGTATGAGCCTTATATTAAACTGGCAGAAAAGCTCAACAGCATTACACCTGGAAACCACAGCAAAAAAACATTCTTTTTAAGCACCGGAGCAGAGGCAGTGGAAAATGCCGTAAAGATAGCAAGGAAATATACCGGCCGAAAAGGGATCATATCATTTGAGCGGGGGTTTCATGGCCGGACCTATATGTCCATGAGTTTAACAAGTAAGGTTAAACCATATAAATATGAATTCGGGCCATTTGCGCCTGAAACATATAAATGGCCTTACCCTTATTATTACCGCAGCGAAGGTCTGAAGGAAAAAGAACATGATCTTGCCTTACTTAAAAGATTCGAAACTTTTTTTATCAGCGAGGTGCCTCCTGAAGAAATTGCTGCTGTCATTATGGAGCCTGTACAGGGTGAGGGCGGTTTTGTTATGCCGTCTTCCCGTTTTGTAAAAGGTGTAAAACAGCTTTGTGAAAAACATGGAATCCTCTTTATCGCTGATGAGGTTCAGACGGGATTTGGCAGGACTGGCAAAATGTTTGCTATGGAGCATTATGATGTTGTGCCGGATTTAATTACGATGTCAAAATCAATCGGTGCCGGATTGCCTATCAGTGCTGTAACTGGAAGGGCTGACATAATGGATTCACCGAATATCGGTGAAATTGGCGGAACTTATGGAGGCAGTCCGCTCGGGTGTACAGCCGCATTAGGAGTGATTCGAACAATTGAGGAAGAAGGATTATTAGGAAGGGCAGATGAAATCGGAAGCCTTTTTACTGAAAAATTTTCAGATCTTCCTTTAAAATATAAGCAAGTGGGTGAAGTTCGTTCTTTAGGGGCAATGTGTGCCATTGAATTTGTTAAAGATCAGGATACAAAGGAACCGAATAAGGAAATCGTTCAGGAGATCCTGTCAAAAGCGCACAAGCGCGGTCTCATTATTATGAGTGCTGGCCTCTATGGCAATATTATTCGCCTGCTTTCTCCGCTTATTACAACCGATGAACAGCTCAATGAAGGTTTAACCGTACTGGAAGAAGTAATAGGTGAATGCTGCACATAAGGAGGAATACAATGAAACAACATTTATGGATCGGCGGAAAGTTCAAGGAAACAGAGAACTACAAAGCATTGAAAAGCCCCTATAGCGGGGAAGGTATTGCAGAAGTTGCCATGGCTTCTCCTACCGATGTGAAGTCAGCGATTGATGCGGCAGATCATGCCAGAAAAATAATGGCTGAAATGCCTGCTCATAAAAGGGCAGAAATACTGGAAAATGCAGTTGCCATTATGAAGGAAGAAAAAGAAGAGTGCTCAATGATCATTGCGCGTGAAGCATCTAAACCTCTAAAGGCTGCAAGAGGAGAAGTGGACCGCACCATCATGACATATACCTTCGCTGCCCAGGAAGCGCGCAAGCTTTATGGAGAGACAATCCCAATGGATGCTGCTCCTGGAGGCGAAGGCAGGGTTGCCTATACAGTAAAGGAGCCGCTTGGAATTATCGGCGCCATCACTCCATTCAATTTTCCTATGAACCTTGTTGCCCATAAAGTGGGTCCTGCAATTGCTGCCGGAAACACGGTTGTATTAAAGCCTGCATCCCAAACGCCAATGTCGGCATATAAAATAGCTGATATTTTTCACAGAGCCGGACTTCCTGATGGAGCTCTGAATGTAATTACAGGGAGCGGCGGAACGGTAGGGGATGTGCTTGTTGCAGACGACCGCATATCGATGATTACTTTTACAGGGAGCCCTGCAGTAGGAAAGCAGATTCGGGAAAATGCAGGCTTAAAGAGAGTAACACTTGAATTGGGTTCCAATTCGGCAGTTGTAGTGGATGAGAATGCAGACGTGGAGAAAATTGTTCCGCGAATTGCAGCTGGGGCATTTGCCTTCCAGGGGCAGGTATGTATTTCCGTTCAGCGCATTTATGTCCATGAATCCCTGTACCAGACATTTGCCGAACGCTTTGTTGAGGAAGCCAAAAAGCTAAAAGTCGGCGATCCGCTTAATGAAGAAACAGATATTTCTGCAATGATCTCCAAAAGCGACACCGACCGCGCGCAAAGCTGGATCGAGAGTGCCGTTAAGAGCGGAGCAGAACTTGCTCTTGGCGGAAAGGCAGCAGATAATACCCTGTATCCAACCGTCCTGCTGAACGTTGATAAATCAGAAAAAATTTCTTGTGAGGAAGCATTTGCACCTGTTGTCCATATTAATTCATTCAGCAGCTTTGAAGAGGCGCTTGCGCTTGTGAATGATTCAGATTATGGCCTGCAGGCTGGTGTTTTCACCAATGATGTGAATAAAGCCTTCAAAGCAGCAAGGGAGCTTCATGTCGGCGGTGTGATGGTTAACGATTTCCCAACCTTCCGCGTAGACCATATGCCATATGGTGGTGTAAAAATGAGCGGAATGGGACGTGAAGGCATAAAATATGCTGTTGAAGAAATGACAGAGATGAAGCTGATCAGCTTTAAAATTGACTAAGATGAAGGACAGGAACAGTAAGACCTCCACTTCGAGGATCTGGAAAAATCGTTGAGGGATAAGTGGGGGTCAAACTGCCCGTGAAGGCCCGAAAAGAAGAACAAAGACTAAGAAATGCCACCTCCTGTGGCAACGTCTTTGTGACCCACTTCCTGTGGGCCTCAACTAGCAATCAGTGGCGAAAATTGAAGTTCACTATATTTGGCCGGTATTTTAATCGGCTTGGCCGGTAAAAGCGCTGATTCGGCCGAAAAAAAGGCGGAATTGGCCCGTATATCCTTCATCATCTATAATGCCTGGCCGTTTGGCCGGGCAGTTTTTTAATAGAAGGGGGTCTGAGCAATGAATAAAAAAGCTTCTGTAAAAACAATAAAAAAAGAAAACGTTCTTGCCGAATTATACCTTGATCCATTCAATAAACGCTTAAGAGTAGACGATTATGCAGGGAAATTGGAAGATGCTGTCCATGAAGCAGAGAAAACGGCAAAAGAACACCAGTGTGAGAAATTAATTTTTAGAGGAAGAGTGGAAAATTATACGGAACTGCTTGCTATGGGTTTTCAGTGCGAAGCTGTTATTGACGGATATTTCCGGGGATCTGATCAATACTTTTTCTGCAAATATTTCTCGGACGAAAGAAGAATCAATCCACATTGGATTTCAGAAGACAGCATTATTACAAATGTAGCTGCCCTTTCAAGAAACCCGGATGTCATCATGCCTCCATCCGAATATCAGCTTATGAAAATATCAGAGCAAAATGCTGAAAAACTTGCTGCACTTTATCGGGAAGTATTTCAAATTTATCCAACACCTCTCCATGATCCCTCATATATTAAAAAGACAATCCAGGAAGGTACCATCTATTACGCATTTCAGTATAATGATGACCTTGTCAGTGCAGCTTCAGCGGAGGTCAATCTTTTTTATAAAAACGCAGAACTGACAGATTGTGCAACACTTCCGTCCCACCGTAAACATGGTTTAATGAAAATACTCCTTGAAAAATTGGAAAAAGATTTAAAATCGCAGGGTGTATTCTGTGCCTACTCCATTGCCAGAGCGCTGTCGTTCGGAATGAATGCCGTTTTGCATCAGCTGGGGTATTCCTATCGGGGCCGGCTTCTTAACAACTGTTATATTTTCGATAAACTTGAAAATATGAATGTCTGGGTAAAGAATTTGGCTGCTGAAGATTCCTGGAGCCATAAAAAATAGTGCCAGTTTTTCGGCACCATCCTGACAAATTTTCGGCACCCTTTCATATACATAAATATGGGAGGGGATTTTGATGACTGAAACTCAAAGCATTTCAAAAGAAGTTCTGGCAGCCATACTAAAGGGCATTGATGAAGGAATTCATGTTGTGGATTTGGATGGAAATACCATTTTTTATAATGAAATTGCTGCAAGGCACGATGGCCTGGATGTTTCTGAGGTTATCGGAAGACCTGTTCTGAAAGTTTTTCCTTCATTGGATAAAGAGACAAGCACCTTACTAAAAGTAATGAAAACAAAAAAACCGATCTATAATCAGACGCAATCCTATGTTAACCTTCATGGCGCGCAAATAGAAACCATTAATACAACTCTCCCTATTACTGTAGATGGCAAAGTAGCAGGAGCTGTTGAGATTGCTAAGGACTATTCCAGATTAAAGCTTCTATCAGAAAGCCTTCTGGATTTGCGAAAAAAAATAAAACAGCCTGTCAAAAAAAAGACTCCTGTTCAGAATGTACAGTACACACTGGATAGTCTTCTTACTGTAAATCAGGAAATGCAAAAAATTAAGAAGGAAGCAGCCAAACTGGCAAAGTCTGATTCCTCCATTCTGGTGTTTGGCGAAAGCGGGTGCGGAAAGGAGCTTTTTGTTCAGGGACTCCACCATGCTTCCTCAAGAGCAGCCGGGCCATTTATTGCCCAGAACTGTGCAGCTATACCTGAATCCTTGCTTGAAAGCATTCTATTCGGGACGGCTAAAGGAAGCTATACAGGAGCTGTAGACAGACCAGGGCTATTTGAATTAGCCGATGGGGGAACACTCTTCCTTGATGAAATACATGCCATGCCAATTGAGCTCCAGGCAAAACTTCTTAGAGTGCTGGAGGATGGGATTGTCAGAAGAGTGGGAAGCCCGAAGAGCACCCATGTAGATGTAAGAGTGATTGCAGCCATGAATATCCATCCAGTGGAAGCACTGGAGAGAAATCAAATCAGAACAGACTTATTTTACCGCTTAAATGTTCTCACTTTCGGGCTCCTTCCTCTAAGGGATAGGAAAGAAGATATTGAATTTCTTGCACATCATTTTATGAGGGGATTTAATCAGGTTTTAGACAAAAACCTTTCAGGAGTCGGGGAGGATGTGCTTGCCTTTTTCAGACAATATCATTGGCCCGGGAATGTCAGGGAATTAAAGCATACAATCGAATACATGATGAATGTCTGTGAAGATCATTTTCTTAAAGCAGAGGATTTGCCTGTGATAATGAAACAGCAGCTGCAAAAGGATGAACAGGCTGTGTCACTAAAGGTTCAGCCATTAAAGGCGAGCATGGAAGAACAGGAAAAAGCATTAATTAAAAAAGCCCTTCTAGAGACCAATGGAAATATAAAAAGAGCCGCAAAGCTATTGGAGGTTCCGCGGCAAACGCTGCAATATAAACTGGCAAAGTATAATATTGATATAAATAACGGGAGTCTTGTCTGCAGCAATTATGAAAGTGCCGAATAATCGGCATTTTTTTTTGTTTCAAAGTCACCAGTTTAATAAAAATATCCCCTCAGCTGCTAACAATCGCCACTCAGTCAGGGTTTTCATATGATAATACGAAAGCTTCAGAATTGGCATGATTCTTGCAGTATATATTTTTAAAGAAATCCATATAGGGGGAATTTAAATGAAGAACTTTTTATATAAACCGGATCGGTACTGGAAAGATATTGAGCTGTGGAAGGATGTCACAGAAGAACAATGGAATGATTGGCTTTGGCAGCTGACAAATACGATTCGCACTGTTGATGATCTGAAGAAAGTCATCAATCTCACTCCGGATGAGGAAGAAGGAGTAAGGATCTCGACCAAGACGATTCCGCTGAACATTACACCTTATTATGCTTCACTAATGAATCCGGATGATCCGCGATGCCCGATCAGAATGCAATCGGTACCAATTTCAAAAGAAATATATAAAACAAAATATGATCTTGAAGATCCTTTGCATGAAGATGAAGATTCACCTGTCCCTGGCCTGACGCACCGTTATCCTGATCGTGTCTTATTTCTGGTGACAAATCAATGCTCCATGTATTGCCGCTATTGTACACGCAGGAGATTTTCCGGTCAAATTGGCATGGGAGTGCCGAAAAAACAGCTTGATGCAGCGATCAGCTATATCAGGAGTGCGCCTCAGGTTAGGGATGTTCTCATATCTGGCGGGGATGGACTTTTGATCAATGATAATATCCTTGAGTACATTTTGAAGAATTTGAGGGAAATCGATCATGTTGAAATCATCAGAATCGGCACGCGGGCACCAGTTGTTTTTCCGCAGCGGATCACCGAAAATTTATGCAATATCCTGAAAAAGTATCATCCGGTATGGCTGAATACACATTTTAATACTTCCATTGAAATTACCGAAGATTCTAAGAGAGCGTGTGAGATGCTGGCAAATGCCGGTGTTCCAGTAGGCAACCAATCCGTGATTTTGGCTGGTATAAACGATAGCGTTCCAATAATGAAAAAATTAATGCATGATCTTGTTAAAATCCGGGTCCGGCCTTATTACATCTATCAATGTGACTTATCTGAAGGCATTGGCCATTTCCGTGCACCAGTTTCAAAGGGGCTTGAGATCATTGAAGGATTAAGAGGACATACTTCCGGATATGCGGTTCCAACATTTGTTGTTGACGCGCCTGGCGGAGGCGGAAAAATCTCCTTGCAGCCAAATTACCTGATCTCACAAAGTGCCGATAAAGTGGTCCTTCGTAATTTTGAAGGAGTTATAACCACTTATCCGGAGCCGGAAAACTATGTTCCGGGCCGTGCTGAAGGGTATTTTAAAGAAGTTTACCCGGAAATGGATGAAAAACGGTCCAATATCGGAATAGCAGCGCTGATGAATGATCAGCAGTTTAATCTTGTACCTGAAGGGCTCGCAAGACTTGACCGCCGCGAAAAATATGAAAGCGATCCGTCCCACAGTTCATTGAAGGATAAGCGTGACAAACGCGATGAACTAAAGGAAAAGAAATTCAATGCCCAGCAGACGAAACAGAAACCAGCAGCTGAAACGAATGCAGAGACCGCATCGGCAAAGGAATAGGAGGCTCATAATGCAAAGTAAATGTGCATGGTGTGAAAGCCAGAATATAAATGAAAGCAGGGAAACCGTTTATTGGGAGCTGCCTGATGGAACAAGGGCCATCCAAATTAATGAGACACCTTCCATTTCCTGCAGGGATTGTGAAATGGTTTACCAGTCAGAAGATCTCGTTAAGGAGATTGAGGACCAACTATTTTTGATTGATGTGAAAAAGATTGGAAAAGAGATTAGTTTCGAAAAGCTGATGGAGCAGCCAAGGCTGCTGAAGCGAAATTATTTCGATTTCTCTTCCTATGATAAGTAAGTGATAAGGGCAGCCCGCAAAGCTATGCGGGCTGCTTTTCTATGTAATACTAGACGAACTGAGCACAATTCGATTATAGTAGAAAATAAATTAATGAACGACAGAATAAAGGGGAAGGCGTTAGTATGTCCAAAACTTTCTATCACTTTTTAATGAAATACAGACACCCTGCACCAAAGGACGACATCAGCCGTTTTGCCAATGAGGCATATGAGGATCACAGCTTTCCGAAAACAGCCTATGAGTATGATGAGGTCAGCTCTTACCTCGAATTGAATGGAAGTTATCCTGAGAGCATGTCTGTATTTGATGAAGTCTGGCAATTGTATATACTTTCTGAAAGCTAAATGAACACTTTGAAACACTCCGGCACAGGAGTGTTTTTTTATTTGGCTGTTTTCGTAAAGGTTGTTGCTTTTGGGCAGGTAACTAATTTATGAGTTGATTGGAGCGGAAGGCACTTGATCCTCGAAAATGCTGACGCATTTCCTTCGTGCTGTGCCCATTCGAGGAAGCTTATTCAATGTCCTGCGGGAGGAGAGGGAAGTGTGAGACCCCGCAGGCGAAGCCGAGGAGGCTCGCATTCCTCCCCGCGGAAAGCAATTGCCTGGAAATCAACGGGCAGTATTCAAAAATAAAAATCATCAATCATTGAAAAAGAGCCATTTTTTGAGAATGGCTTTTGATTGATTGTGATGAACGTACGGACGATTTTCATAAAAAGTGCATATACTATTGTATTCAATACTCACGACTCAGTCATTGAGAGGATGGAGGAAATGAGCAAAAAGAAGAAACCAAAGTACAAAATCGGTGATACAGTCGTGATCACTATTTATGGTACAGTCGGAAAAGTAACAGATGTGAAATGGCTAGATGATATGTACGTCTATGAAGTCAATAAAAGTGAAGGTCTATATATGGAATCCAGCCTTCAAATGCTTTCTGAGTATGAAGGTGAGATTATGGAAAAGGAGCATATTGACATCGAATATAAATACTTTTTTGGTGACCTTGTCCAAGTCAAGGGGTATGGTTCGGATCTCTTCAAAATAGTAGGCTTCAGGACGGAAATTTGGAGATACAAAGAAGATGCATGGGAAGATGTTATTTATGAGCTTTCGAGAATTAATGACGGGGAATGGCTGGAGGCTGGAGAGGAAGAGCTGACACTCGTTGCGGATGCTGAAAGTGCAGATGCTTTTATTCAGAAGCTGGGACTCCTTTATATGATCAACAAAAAAGAAAAGCTGCCTGAATTAAAGGATTCTGCTCATTCATTCCGAAAGGCAGAAAAGGAATTGCTTGAAGGCATTAAAGAAAGAAAAGTGCTTATTGATGGTTTGCTTGATATATATAATGATTACCGTATACTTTATGAAATGTTTCAGGATGATGAGTATAAGCATATCATGCGGGTTATACTCAGAAAACTGAAGCATATTGCCAATAATGATGATAAGAGCACTGTGTAAAGCAGCTCAGGGGTCTCGGCTCTTCTTAGAGCCATGTGATTAGGAGATACAGTAAAAATGGTATGCCAAACCATATGACCAGCTTATACCAGACATTTAATAGATTGCTATAAAAATTGATAATGGAGCTTTCTTCACGATTGACATCTTCTTTAATGATTAGGGCCAGTCTGGATATACTTGACATGTCGCTGCCTCCTCAATTTCTGAATAAAATGGATCGTTGTTAGATGCTTATCCTATATGTATGTCCTAATTGAAGAAAAATGCACTTTAAGACAAAATAAAGAATATGACTTTTCTGAAAGTTGTTTTGCATGAATCCAGGTAGTGCTTCATACATTTTGTACAAAGGGGGCGTTGCTGTGAAGGAAATAGAGGTCGTAATAGATACGGAAGAAATTGCTGAGTTTTTCTTTCATGAGCTGGCAAAAAGAGGTTATGTGCCTACTGAAGGAGAATTGGATGAGCTTGCAGATATCACATTTGAATACCTGCTGCAAAAGTGCATCATTGATGAAGAAATTGAAGATGATTAATATAGAAAAATGACGAGGAAAGGTGCTCGTCATTTTTTTGCGGAGCAGCAGGAACACCATGCGCATACATATTCTGAAAATTCGAATTGCAAGCATACATCATTTTTCAAGAAAACGCTGAGAAATATAAAGCGATTTCCGCAAATATAAAAAATTTATGGCAGCACATTTGAAAAATGAAACTTTTCTTGTTATAAGCTCGTATATCTAAATGAAGCTAGTGCTTTGTGTTATTTATAAATAAAGACCGCCGGAAATGTTTAAAAAGTTGGCCGGATGGAAGGTAAACCTTCTATTGGAAAGGAAAAAAATAAAAAAAGAACTAGGGAGAGAAGCATATGTCATTTTTTAATAAAGTCCTGGCAAGTGTTGGAATTGGATCGGCAAAAGTCGATACGAAACTTGAGAAGGATTCAGCAGCTCCAGGAGAAGCTCTCAGAGGCGTTGTTGAGATTACAGGGGGAAGCACCGAACAGAAAATCGATGATATTTATCTTTCATTGAATACTACTTACATTAAAGAATCAGATGATAAAAAATATACAGTCTCAGGTTTGATTGACCGTTTCAGGCTCGCTCACTCCTTCACCCTGGCGGCGAATGAACGAAAGGAAATTCCATTTACCTTTAATCTTCCAACTGACACACCTTTGTCTTTTGGGAAGACAAAAATTTGGGTGGCGACAGGACTGGATATAAAAAACGCGGTGGATCCTGCTGATAAGGATTATATTCGAGTCGTGGCAAACCCGCTAATGGATTCTGTATTGAACGCTGTATCGAGTATGGGATTCCGTTTGCGGGAAGCAGAATGCGAACAGGCTCCGCATCGCCTCCGCAGCAGGCTGCCGTTTATCCAAGAGTTTGAATTTGTTCCAGTCTCCGGTCCTTACAGAGGAAAGCTGGATGAACTGGAAGTTGTATTTTTTCCACAGGCAAATGGAGAGACTGAGATCATGATTCAAGTAGACCGCAAAGCGAGAGGGTTGGGAGGATTCCTGGCAGAGGCACTGGAAATGGATGAAACCTTTGTCCGTTTCACTGTTACAAATGCAGATATTCCTTATATGCAGCAAAAGCTTCAGTCTGTCATTGCAAAATATGCTTAAAATTTATGCTGACGAAAACGATGGGTGACGCCCATCGTTTTTACATGCTCAGACTCAGACTGCAGCATGGGACTGCATATAGCTATGCAAGAAGTGTTTTGAAAAAATCCTGACCTTTTAAAAAGGGGGTTATTAACACGTAAATGATTGAGTCGGGAATTCTCTTTTCATCATCGGAAATAATTCCGTGAACACCAAGCCGCTGCATGTCTGCAAACTGGTATTGCTTGCTGATGGTCCACGAGTATATCTCATAACCGAATAACTCAGCTTGATTAATGAAGGACTTGGACAGTAAGAGATGATGAACAGATAAGAAAGAGGCAAATTCGCGGTAGGATGCCAAATGAAACAAATCCAGGTGCTTGCTCAGCAGCAGGCCTGCAGGAATTTCGGGAGCAAGCTGGTGAAACTTTTTTATCTCATTAATATGGAAAGATTGGACCTTAATCTCATTGTCAGGTTTAAAAGAATTTAACATATTTGCCAGAATTTCTGTCATGCCAGGCTGATTTTCAGGTGATTTCATTTCAATTATGATTCCTGTTTTTCCGCTGACTTCTTTTAAAACTTCATTTAATAAAGGGATCCTTTCCCCGGCATACGCAGGAGAAAACCAGGATCCTGCATCCAGCTTTTTTATTTCCTTAACCGTCAAATCCTCAATCAGCCCCTCTCCGTCGGTAGTGCGCATAACATTAGCGTCATGAATTACGACAAGCTGTTTATCCTTGCTCAGCCTCACATCTATTTCGATATAGTCAAAGCCCAGTTCAATAGCTTTTTCAAAGGATGCCAGCGTATTTTCCGGTGCAAGAGCGGATGCACCTCTGTGTGCGATAGACTGAAAAGGCATGAGTGGCTGAAAAAAATAAGAAATAGTCATTAGTAACAATCCGATGAGGATTGAATATAAAACAGGCTTTTTAGATACCCGCAATTCTTCACCCCCTTAAAAGACTTTTATACATAATATGCAGATTAAACACTTTTGAAAGCGTTTTCTCTGTGAAAAAAACCTTAAATCGACAAAAGTAGTATTTTTTTGATGGAGGAAACGACAAGAAAAATGGCTAATTAAACAGTAATACAAAATTGTTTTTAGAAATTTGGCGGGCAAGTAAAAAAATGTTATTAAAAATGCTTATGAAGACCTTATTTGTCAAAACAGCTGAATTTGTCTGATAGGTAAATCAGACAAAAAAGCGGATGCATAGAATGTGAGGGGGATGCCAAATGCTGAAGGAACTAACAAGAATCAAAAGAAAAGAATATGATGTGACAATCTTTCAAACACCGAAATTTAGGGACAAAAAAGGCTTTCAGCAAGTATATCGCCTAAATGTCGAAGCTTTAACCCATGTGGAATGTCTTGATTCAGTTTTTAGGAAGTTTAATGTGCTTGACAGGATTCCCGGGGATTTTGATGGCCGATTTATTTCCACAGGGGATATACTCTATATTGATGAAGGCAGAAGAGGGCAATTTTATTATCAGCTAAAGCCGGGCGGCTGGGAAGAAGTTAATCGAATACATATACGCTAAAGAACAAAAGCGGAAGTGCCTTGATCAGATGAACTCTAACTAAAACCGCCACTTCCTGTGGCGCACACCCTGTGCAGGTCCGACAGGCATAAGTCGAATCACCCAAAGCTACTTTGGTCGGAGCGATGTATCGCTGCCGAAGCATTCCTTGGCCCGATTTCTGGAGTAATTTGGCTTATGACCCGAGGTGCTGGGCGGTGGAACTGATGCAGATATTTTTTTCTAAAAGTTATTCACATCGTTATTTTTTATAAATTCCCTTAACAATGAAATAGCAGGAGGGCACTATAGCTCTCCTGCTTATTTTATTAAATATTTTATTCCGTAATGTTTGATCCTGGACTATTTTTGCGTTTATTGGCAGTGTATTCCTTGCCGTGGGCTTCTTGCTCTGCAATAATGGCTTCAGCAGGAATATGATTATTTTTCTTTGGAGAATTTATACGGTTGCGGTGCTTTTTTCCCATCCTAATCCCTCCGATTATCGATTGCTTTTTGTTTTGACTGTTTTGGATGTATGGGGCTCGGTATTAGCCCTCGAAGATGGATTTGTCTCGTTGGCATGCTGTACGGCCTGCCTGAGTTTTTTGCTCATTCCTTTTTGCGGCATGATTACAACCTCCTTTGGAAAAGCTAAAAATAGCTTTCCCGTACAGTGAAAAAACATGCCTTATGTAATTTGTTTCTAAGTGATGGCACATATGGTATAGTTTGACTTGGAAGCATTTACAGTGGCTTCGGAATTAATTTGGAGGTTTTGATTATGAGCATACATATCGGTGCTAAAGAAAACGAAATTGCGGAAACGGTCCTGCTCCCTGGAGACCCTCTGCGTGCAAAATATATTGCAGAAACATTTTTGGAAAATGCAGAATGCTACAATGAAGTCCGCAACATGTTTGGCTATACAGGAACGTATAAAGGGAAACGCATATCAGTTCAGGGCACAGGCATGGGAGTGCCATCCATTTCCATTTATATTAATGAACTTATGCAGAGCTACAATGTTCAAAACTTAATTAGAGTAGGCACATGCGGTGCAATTCAAAAAGATGTGAAAGTTAGGGATGTAATCCTGGCAATGAGCTCTTCTACAGATTCCCAAATGAACAGGCTTACATTTGGAGGGGTAGACTTTGCGCCGACAGCTAACTTCGACCTTCTGAAAAAAGCCTATGATGCAGGTGTTGAAAAAGGATTAAACCTCAAAGTCGGAAATGTATTCACAGCAGATATGTTCTATAATGATAATGCTGAACACGAAAAATGGGCACAATATCAGATTTTGGCGATTGAGATGGAAACGGCTGCGCTTTATACACTTGCAGCGAAGTTTGGCCGTAAGGCGCTTTCTGTCTTAACAGTCAGCGATCATATCCTTACAGGTGAGGAAACAACTTCTGAAGAAAGACAAACCACCTTCAATGAAATGATTGAAGTTGCACTTGAGGCGGCTGTTAAAGAATAAAGGAAATGGAAACTGGTTCATTGTGAGCCAGTTTTATTTTTTTTGAGTTTAAATAAAAAAAATCTGCCAAAAGCAATTTGTGCCGTTTGTCCTGTTTTTCACACAATTATGGACTAGTTGACTTGTAGTGTTAAAATAGTAATGTTGCAAAGAAAAAGAAAAGCAGCAGCGCCTAGCCCGAGGGGCAGGGTGATTGCGCTAGACAAAAAAAGTCAGGTGAAAATGAATGAAGAAAATCATAATTATGGCAGGGACCCTTAGCCTCCTGCTCTCCGGCTGCAGCAAGCTCGATCCTTATATGGAGAAGGTTCAGCCGCTTATTGAAAAAATTCCATTTCTGGGAGGAGAAAAAAGTCTTGAGGAACCTCCTCTAGAAGATGAATCCTCAAAAGAAGAAGAAAACAGTGCTGAGGAAGCAGGCAAAGAAGGCAAAGAAGGCAAAGAAGAAATTCAAAATGATCCTCTTTCATTGGAAGCGGCATATTTTAATGATGTTAAAGTTGTCGATGGAAGAAATATAATTCAGAATCCTGAAAATGTGATGGCCCTCGTGAATAAACAGTTCAGTCTTCCGGATGGCTATGAACCTTCCAAGTTAATGATTCCTGATGTCGCATTTTCTTATGGGAAATTAGATTTGGAAAAAAGCTATTTGCGGCAGGACGCTGCCCAGGCTTTGGAAAAGCTATTTACCGGAGCGCTAAATGAAGGTGTTGAATTGTTTGCAGTTTCCGGATACCGTTCATTTACCAGGCAATCACAGGTTTTTGAAGCAGAGGTAAGCAAAGTAGGAAAAGAAAAAGCAGTTCAGGCAGTTGCCATTCCGGGCAGCAGTGAACATCAGACAGGCCTTTCAATGGATATCTCAAGCAGAAGTGCAAATCTTGAACTTTCAGAAGAATTCGGGGAAACCAGGGAAGGAAAGTGGCTTGCTGAAAATGCACATCGCTACGGATTTATCCTCCGCTACCCTAAAGGAAAAGAAGGCATCACAGGTTATAAATATGAGCCTTGGCATTTCCGCTATGTTGGGACTGAAGCAGCAACAGTCATTTACGAAAAGAAATGGACTTTGGAAGAATACTTCGATATTGTTAAAAAGATCTAAGAGGCCACAAAGGCCTCTTTTATTTTTCTTTTTGCTTGGGACTGCATTTCCCTGATTGAAAATAAAATATAACTGCTAAAATGAGGGGAACAGCGGGAAGTGCAGACAGGATGCGGAGAGCGTTTTCTGCCCCAGTTAAATAATAGCCTAAGGGCAGAAGTAGAAAAAAGCTTGATAGAGCAAGTTTCCATGACTGATTCATGATTCCTGCAATAAGGCAGATCAATGAAACTGCGAAACTTAACCATAACACTGCGATTATCATTATAATTCACTCCTTAAAAAAGTGATGGGAGGCTCGAGGGAAGGCTGGTGTATAGGATTAGGCGGAAGCTTGTGGATTTTTAAAATGAGACTATATAATAAAATATGGTCTATGCCGGCTAAACATTAATCTTTTATTTTTCTCGATGTTTATATTGAGGGGAAGTATGATTCCTGTGTTGGCATACATCAAGCCGCCGACTGTTGACTCGATGTTTATTAACACCCTTAAATGAGGTAATAATAAACTAAGGTTTTACAGGTGAAAAGGAGGTTCATACATTGGAAAAAGTTTCACTTAAAGTTGCGGGCATGACCTGCAGCCACTGTGAAGAGGCGGTCAAAAATGCCCTTCTCTCCATTGATGGTGTGGCAAGCGTCGCCATTGCCTTTCACGACGAACATGCAGAAATCGAGTATGACCCGAAAAAAGCTGATAAGGAAAACTTAATAAAAGCGATAGAAGATCAAGGCTATGGGGTAGCCTAACATAAGAAGGAGCGCTTTAGCATTTTTCGCTGGCGCTCTTTCAATTTTTACACATATGCATTTTTCTTTGTTATTTTTTCGATAAAAATGTTATTCTAATCATTAAGGATTCTACATAGTTATTTTACGGTAATGAAAGTGGTGAAGAGTTTGCAAAATGAAGATCTAAACAAAGAAACTTCCGAAACACCCGATAATAACCATTCAGGTTTTATCCGCATGAAAAAGTTTCATTTTGTAATGCTGCTGTTTTTTATTGTTTTCCTTTCAGCTGGAATTACTACCTTTGCACTGGCTTTTGGAGATGAAAAAGCAGTAGATGTTGGAACTGGCGATAGAAGGGAATTTGATAAGTTTTATACAGCTTATGATACCCTTAAAACAAACTACTTCCAGGAAGTTGACCAGGATAACCTTATAAATGGCGCTATTAACGGTATGCTTGAAGCGCTGGATGATCCATACTCAGACTATATGAATGAGGAAGAAGCCAAAAGCTTCCATCAGAGTATTTCATCCTCATTTGAAGGAATCGGAGCTGAAATCCAGGAACAGGAAGGCTACATTGTAATTGTTTCACCATTAAAAGGTTCACCTGCTGAAAAAGCCGGGCTTAAACCGAATGACAAGGTCCTGTCCGTTGATGGAAAAAGTCTTCAGGGGATGAGTTCGACTGAGGCCGTTATGCTGATCAGAGGTGAAAAGGGCACTAAGGTAGAACTTTCAGTTCAGCGCCCTGGTTCAGATGAGCCTATGAATATTTCCATTACTCGTGATACTATTCCCCTTGAAACCGTCTATGGGGAAATGCTTGAAGATGGTATTGCAAAAGTGCAGATTACTACTTTCTCGGAAAATACTTCTAAAGAGCTGGTGGAAACTCTGAATGATCTGCAGAAGCAGGGCATGAAAGGGTTAATTCTTGATCTTCGCCAGAATCCTGGGGGTCTTTTGGATCAGGCGGTGGAAATTTCCAGCCTGTTTGTCCCGGATGGCGAGATTTTATTCCAAATTGAAGACCGCAATGGAAACAGGGAAGAAGTTAAATCAACGAAAGAGGAAAACCCGAATATTCCTTTAGTAGTTGTAATTGATAAAGGAAGCGCAAGTGCATCAGAAATTTTGGCCGCCGCAGTACACGAGTCTGCAGATGTGCCGCTTGTCGGTGAAAAGTCGTTTGGAAAGGGCACAGTCCAGCGTGCACAGGACTTCTCCGATGGATCAAACATGAAATTCACTACTGAAAAATGGCTCACACCGGATGGGAATTGGATTCATAAAAAGGGAATAACACCGGATCACAAAGTGGCCTTGCCGGATTATGCTACACTGCCATTTATTAATCCTGACACTGAATTAAAGCTTTCTGTTTCTTCAGCTCAGGTTAAAGCAGGACAGCAAATGCTAAAAGCACTTGGATATGATCCTGGAAGAGAAGACGGTTTCTTTGATGAAAAAACAGAACAGGCTGTCAAAGAATTTCAGGCCGCCGAAAAGCTTGAGCAAAATGGAGTATTATCAGGGCAGTCTACCCTTAGACTGATGGAAAAACTCCGTGAAAAAATTGATCAAAATGATACGCAAATTCAAAAAGCAGCCGAAGTGCTGAAAGAACAAATAGAATCTTAAGGCAAAAGCTCTCCATTTTTGGAGAGCTTTTTTCTGTTGATACATGTATTCCTGTTATAGAAAATGGGTATATAAAGCATTCATCTTTCCCACAATGATAGTAAACTTTACTATAAGCAGTGCAGGGGTGATTCGCTTGAAGAATATAATAATTGTCTTTTTATTGGCTGCAGCCATCCTGTCCGGCTGTACTTCCTATCAGCAAAAAGAAGATCCAAATGAGGTAAGGCAGGATTCTGGAGCTGATGGGGTTGAAAAGGAAGGTAAAAAGCCATCCGCTATTGGAAATGAAACGAAAAACTTTTTGCTCATTGGTGTTGACAGCAGGGGAGAAGAGGATTCACGTTCAGATGCTATTCTTCTGGCCAGTTATATACCTTCTGGAGAATCGATTAAATTGGTCTCTTTAATGAGGGACAGCTATGTAAAAATTCCTGATTATGAATATATGTACAGCAAACTGAATCATGCTTATTATATAGGCGGCAAGGACTTATTAAAGGATACAATAGAGCAAAACTTCGGAGTCCAAATCGATCATACAGCAATTATCGATTTTAAGGGATTTACAAAAATGCTTGATGCCATTGCTCCGGATGGAATTGAAGTGGAAGTCAGTTCTGCAATGATTGACGATATGGGATTGGAATTGGATCCTGGCAAGCAAAAACTTAAGGGGAGCGACCTATTATCGTATGTCAGATTTCGCCATGATGGACAAAGTGATTTTGGGAGAGTGGACAGGCAGCAGGAGATTTTGATAGAGCTTAAAGATGAAGTGATGAATCAATTCTCTTCACCTGCTGGTTTGGCAAGATTTCCGGAAGTGATCAGCCAGGCATTGAAATACGTTGAAACTGACTTAAAGATTGAGGAAGCAATAGCCTTAGGTGTTTCATTTTTAATGGATCCTGTTACTGATATTGAAACACTGAGGGTGCCGATTACAGACAGTTTTGAAAATAAAACCTATGAGCATGCCGGATCGGTTCTCCAGCTGGATTTTGAAGAAAACTCAGAAGCACTGAAGCAGTTTCTGAAGGCTGAAAAAGAATAGTTCCGAAAAAAGAGCCGAAGAGCTCTAAAAAAGTAAATGAGGAGCCAGTGGGGCTCCTCATTTACTTTTTTCTGCAGACCGCAATCCCAAAAGGGTAGTGTTTGCCTTCTCTTTTCGGTTCAATAAGAACACTTCTCTGATAATAAAATTCCGTCTCTCCGTATGCCTTAAACAGATCAGTGAATTCATTTTCAGTCAGCTGATGATAATGGAATGGCTCTCTTGTTGGTTTTCCCCTTCCAGCGCCGAATGGAGTGGATAAAATGAGAGTCCCTCCAGGCTTTAGCATTTTATAAAGGCTGTTAAGAAATATTTCTTCTGATTCCAGGTGTTCAAGCGTTTCAAAGCTCGTTATCACATCAAAGAATCCCAATTGATCTGGGAGGATTTCATCTTCTGCATTGGCCTGTACATATTGCACAAGAGGATGATAATGGTGCTGCCTGGCATATTTCAGTGTATCTCCATCAACGTCTACTGCGATTATTTCATTGATTTCTTTTTTCTTGGCTTTTGCCATGATTTTTGAGCCGTACCCCGTTCCGCAGGCAATATCGAGGACTCTTCCTCTTGCATAATAAAGGGCAAAATAGTAACGCGCCAAATGTTCCAGAAGCATTCCGTTTGTAATCGGCATTTCCTCCGGTATGATTCTTTCCCCGGTATTTTCGAGCATATTAACTCCACCATCCTTATTAGAGATTATAGCAAATATGACTTAAGGTTTGTATGGACTGAGAAAATCATATACAATGTGTCATTAGACAGGATAGCTATAAAGAGGTGATCCTTTGAAGCAGATAGTGGAACTTAATGAGCAGACCCGTAATCAAATATCAGCTATAGAACAAAAATGCGAAAAGCTTGCAGAAAAACTTCTTAATAACTATAAAACAGACTTTCAAACCGGCGGGGAAAATCTGGTAGTAGACCTGATCAGAACCATTAAAGGCCGCAGTGCTTCAGAAAATGATGTATTTAAAGTTGACTATGAGTCCATTTTGGAATTGGGAATTGAAACGGAAGATGATTTTTATCCAAATGCATATATTCCCATCTGGAAATGCAAACAGGAAATGTTTCATTCCGTTGGTTACTTAACAAATCTGGATATTGATTCAATAGAGAAGAAAATGATGATTATGATTGAAGAAATGCTTGCAGACCGTGAAGAAGGGGAAAAATATGAATAAAACAGAAATATATATATTATCAGGCTTTCTTGGGAGCGGGAAGACTACACTTCTTAAGCAGCTGCTCCAGGAGGAAAAAAAGCAAGGCAGGAAAGTGGCAGTCATGATGAACGAGCTTGGAAAAGTATCAATTGACTCGGACGTGGTCGATGAGGATGTACCATTAAAGGAGCTGCTTGATGGATGCATATGCTGTACAATCTCAGATAAGCTGGAAGCTCAGCTTCAGGAATTATTGATGGTTGATAAGCCGGAAGCGATCTATATTGAAACAACAGGCGCAGCTCATCCCATTGAAGTTCTGGATAGTATCCTTTCCCCCCTCTTTGCAGATCGAATGCTGGTAAAAGGGATTCTTTCAGTTGTTGATGGTCCAAGATGGCTTAGTCGAAAGCTGTTAAGCCCTCAGATTCAGCAGCTATTAATTGAGCAGGTGAGGCATGCGGATTTAATTATTTTAAATAAAGCAGATGACCTTACTGAAGCGGAACAGGCCAGGCTTACAATGGAGGTACAGGGTCTAAACAGCCAGGCTTTCAGCATCTTAACATCGTACTCAAAGATTGCTGTGAAGCAGGTAAGAGGTATGACTTCCGGGAAAAAGAGCCCGGCTTCCAGTTCACATGTTTTTTCTGATCTAAGCTTGAGCACTTTTGTTTATCAGTTTCAAAAACCTGTTAACCAGACTGAATTTGAGGAGTTTCTAAGAGGCCTCCCTGATACTGTTTACAGAATAAAAGGATATTTGAAACTGCATTCATCACAGTATCCGTTGCTGTTTCAGTATTCTTATGGAATGCCGCTGTATATGCAGGAAAACATGAATTTGCCCTTGAATATGGTTTTTATAGGAGAAAATCTTGACTGGGGAGAAATGGAGAAAAGATTAAAAACCCTTGAAGGTATTCATTAAAGAAAAGAAAAATCGCACTCAACTTGTGCGATTTTTTTATTCCTTCATATGAATGAAAAAAACCTGTTTTTGGGAAACTCAATATATAATGCTGAACCGAAAAAACATAAAAAATGAGTGGAACTTATGAAAACAATACACGCAATCGTTATCTTCATTGTTCTTTTTGCTGCAGGAGCCACACACACTACTGCAGCGGAAGAGGGGATAAGCTGGAAAATTGAGATGATCCCTTGGGAAAAAGTGAATGGGATCTTGCCTAAATACAGTAAATTTACTGTTCTGGATGTTGAAACAGGCAAGAAGTTTAAAGTTCAAAGACGAGCCGGCAGCCATCATGCAGATGTACAGCCATTAGACGCAGAAGAAACAAAAATAATGAAAAGCATTTATGGAGGAAAATGGAGCTGGAAGAGGCGAGCAATCATTATTATTAATGGAAATCAGTGGATTGCCGCTTCCATGCATGGAATGCCCCATGGAGGCGGTGCACTGAAAAACAACTTTCCCGGCCACTTCTGTATTCATTTTTATGGCAGTACCACCCACCGTACCAATTACATGGATTTATCGCACAAGCTGATGATATTAAAAGCAGCAGGAAAACTTGATGGATATCTCTATAAAGCAAATCCATATGAAGTAATCAGTGCATTCATGGCTGGATTAAAACAGCAGGATTCCAAGATCGTACAGCCCATTTCCCTGCAGCCTTTGCCATGGAATAAAATCCTGCCCATCATAGAAAATGTAAGGCTGAGTGCGATGCCTGTGCTTCCTGCTGAGGATTTGACAGGCGAGCTGAGCCTGGAAGTGCCGGTGGAAGTTGACTGGTTTATAAAGAACCGCGGCAGAATGCATTTTAGAGGCAGCATCTATCTTGTGCGCTATTCACAAGCCGACGCATGGAAAGTGGACAATAAAAGATTCTTTAAGGAAAATAAGTTAGTGAACGAATAAAAGCTTGAGAATAAAATCTCAAGCTTTTATTCGTTTTCAGCAATACTACTGTTTTTCGCCAAATTTGATGAATGTGCGTTCGTCTTCCACTAGTCCGCAAGCAGCACACTGCACTCTCTTATCAGGGCCTTTATAAGGCATATGAAAAGGGGACAGCTGTTCACTGCTGTACTCTTCCAATACATTCCCTGTCTGTGGATCCATTTTAATGGATTGAGGCACCTGCTGAATAATATTGAATCGGCTTCTGTTGGTTTTACAGTTTGGGCACCGATAAGGTGAATTCATTAATCATTCTCCTTTCTGGCATATTAGCTATATTTTTTGCATTTATAAAATTATTTATGTAAAAATACATTTAGGGATATATAATGGTTCCTGTTTTGGAAGGGATGTGGCAGTAATGAGTCCAGACTATGAAAAGCTTCTGAATGAATACCGGAAGCTTTGGAATAACCGGAAACTCGAAGAGGATCATAATGCTGAAATGATATTGAAGGAAGCAATCTCCAGGGAGCTAAAGGATGAAAATTCCCATCCTAGAGTCCGTAAGACTATCTATGAAAAATTCTACCTTGCGGTTAAGAGAATTACACAGTCAGACTTGGATGAAACATCAAAAAACGCACTTATCCAAATGCATATCAATGAATGTGAATGTTTGAAATAGGAAGGGTTAAGCTTCCTATTTTTTTTGAATTCAGCAGGTTTTCTTTAGGTTTCAAGATCCTTTCACATTTATCTCACAATATTAAGGTAAGATGAAGGTAAGATAGTCATAAGGAGAAATGGTATGTCAAAAAATAAATATTGGTTTTTCTTATTATTGATAATAGCAGCCTTTCTTACTTCCTGCTCAGAAAAGAGACAGCCTGCAATTCCAGAAGATATAACTTTTGCTGCTACAGTCAATATCAAGGATATGACCATATCTTATGTAGACTTGGCTAAGAAGGAGATGGCGGCAGAGTGGATTATGGAGAAACCTTATACAGGGGCTTTGATTCTCCCGGACAATGACTCCATACTTCTTTATGGAAAACAGCTGGAGACGGCTGATCAATATTCCTTAAAGGAAGGAAAACTGATTGATAGCTGGGAGACAGGAGAAGGAATTGTCAACGGCATCCTGCTTGATACTAATGAAATAGCTTTTGCAGATCAAAACTTGAACAAAATAAGGTTCTTTAATTTAAATGGAGAGGAGGAAAAACAGGTCGAGACAGAAAGAGATCCGCTTACCCTCCTTGAATCCTCTGCAGAGAAAAAGCTATTTGTCCTAAGCTTCAACCATGAGAAATTGGGAATTATCGATCTTGAGTCAAAAGCAAAAAGCGGGGAATTTACAATTCATCCTTCA